>Ga0208612_1000534_pt1 | contig 16344 bp, 15 predicted proteins | sample AntDryMetagUQ889_FD_188089 | JGI IMG/M metagenome (GOLD analysis project Ga0208612, IMG submission 188089) | Polar desert microbial communities from Antarctic Dry Valleys - UQ889 (SPAdes) | ecosystem: Environmental > Terrestrial > Soil > Desert | place: Antarctic Dry Valleys | collected 2008-12-31 | reverse complement strand
GACCGCCGACACAGCACCCGCTACCTGGGCCGGGATGTCATGAAGTTTCAGATCCAGGAATACCGGCCGCTGCTCTGCGAGCGAGCGGACGAGGTAGCTGCCGAAGGAGATGAAGGCCGTGAGACCCACCTTGTACATCCCCACGAATGGCTCGGATGCCGACGCCAGCCGAGCCACCTCATCAGGATCCGGAGAGTCGAGCGCGATGCATATCGGTGAGTCGGGGTTCATCTGTCTTCCAACCTGACTCCCCCGATCACTTCTTGCAGATCGGCCATGCGATGCCGCTTCATGTAGTCGACGAGTCCGGCGGCTGCCTCGAAGGTGGCGCGCGGGTTCACGAAGTTAGCCGTCCCTATGGCGACGGCGGTCGCACCGGCAAGCATCAACTCGAGAACATCCGTAGCGTCGGACACTCCACCTTGACCTATGAGAGGGACATCGGGGAAGGCGGTGTGCACTTCATGGATCGCTCGCACGGCGATGGGTCTGATCGCCGGACCTGACAGCCCCCCTGTAGTTCCTGCGAGTTTCGGTCGGCGCGACTCCACGTCGATCGCCATCCCCATGGCGGTGTTTATCAACGAGAGGCCATCCGCACCACCCTCGAGGGCAGCGCCGGCGATAGCTGACAGAGATGTGACGTTCGGGGAGAGCTTCGGGAATAGAGGAACGCGGGGAAGGGACTTCTTCACCGCGTTCACGACTGCAGCCGTCGACTCTTCGGAATGCGAGAACATGTTGTTCTTGTCCTCGAGATTCGGGCACGAGATGTTCACCTCGACAGCAGCGATCCCGCGGCCCCCGGTGCGCAGCTTGTCAGCGACCTTGACGAACTCTTCAACCGTGTTTCCGGCTATCGAAGCAAAGACGGTGGCGTCCTTCTTCAACAGCCACGGTAGATCGTCCGAGAGAAAGTGGTCTATCCCCTTGTTCTGGATGCCGATCGCATTGAGCATGCCCGACGGCGTTTCGCACATCCGAGGAGGCGCCTTTCCTTTCCAGGGCACGAGCGTCATGGACTTGACGATGATCCCGCCGAGCTTGGACAGATCGACGAAGGCGGAACCTTCGCGACCCGCCCCGAAGGTTCCGGAAGCGACGAGTATGGGGCTCTTCAGCGTTAGACCGCCGAGTTCAACGGCCAGAGAAGGTGGGGGCGTGGTCATCAGTTGCCAGGCGGTGGATGCTCGTCGGGGGGATCCTCGAGACCGTGCTGGCCGACCGCGACCCCCGCGGGTGCGAGTTCGGCTTGAACAGCTTCGAGCGGTCCGGTGGCGCCGTCCCAGATCACCTGTCCTCCGTTGAAGACCGGGCCCTCGGTGCAGGAGCGGGCGTAGTGGATAAGGTCCTCATCGCCGCTCTTACTCGACTTAGGTGGGGCCTTCCTGAGTGGCATGACGCACGTCATGCACACTCCGTAGCCGCAACCCATCAACTCTTCGACCGCCACCTGGATCGGGATCTTGCGCTCGACAGCGATCTCCGAAACCGCTTCGAGCATGGGGTGAGGGCCACACGAATAGATCACCTCGGTCTCGCACTTCTCCATCGTCTCAACGAGGATGTCGGTGACTCGGCCGGTGTCGCCGGCACTTCCATCCTCGGTGGTTATCCGGCAGATCGAAGAAACCCGCCGGGCGTCGATCTGGTTGAGTAGAAGTCCTGTGCTGCGCGCCCCCAAGATCACATCGACGCGATGCCCTTCGTTCCGGAGTTCGTCGGCGAGGAAGAACAAGGGCGCAGCACCGATACCGCCTCCTACGAGGAGGCAGTGGGCGCGCCGCTTAGGAAGGGCGAACCCTCGGCCGAGCGGACCCAACAGGTCGACCGACGCGTGCCCGCGGAGGTGCGAGAGGTATTCGGTACCGGGTCCCTGCACGTCGAAAACGATCTCGATGGTGGATGCCCATCCACCTCTCTTGTGAACCCGAAACACCGAGAACGGTCGGCGGATGATGTTCGAACGGCCAGCGCCGCATCGGATATTGACGAACTGGCCAGGCTTCACCTTTTCGCCGATCTCGGGGGCCACGATGGTCAGCGAGTGGTAGTGCTCGCCGTACTTCTTGTGAGAGAGGACCTCTCCCATCGACATCAACATGAGACAGCAGTTGGGTCGATCTCCGCCAGGTACTCCTGGATGGGCTTAACGCCTACGTTGCCCGCCAACAGCGCTTCGATACCTCTCACGGCAGCTGCGATACCCGCAAGGGTCGTTATCGAAGGAACACCCGCTTCGACAGCTGCCGTGCGGATGTAATACCCATCGGTACGTGCGCCGCGTCCGAATGGGGTGTTGAAGACCATCTCGATCTCCCCATCGGCGATCCGCTCAACGATGTTCTTCTCGCCCGCAACAGCGGGTGCAGAAACCTTAGGAACGAGATCCACGCTTACCCCCGCGCGTCGCAAGACCTGAGCGGTTCCGCGGGTAGCGACCAGGTGGAACCCGAGATCCTCTAGGCGTTTACCGAGGAAAACGATCGAACGCTTATCCCGATCTGCCACCGATAGGAACACCGTGCCCTTCGTAGGCAAGCGGACTCCGGCGGCGGTCTCCGCCTTTCCGAATGCGAGTCCGAAGTTGTGATCGACCCCCATCACTTCTCCGGTCGAGCGCATCTCGGGTCCGAGGAGCACATCCACCCCTGCGAAGCGGTCGAATGGAAGTACGGCTGCCTTAACCGCAACGTGAGCGAGACCGTCGTGGCCGACCTTTCGCTGCGGTACCAATCCCTCCGCTCTAAGTTCCGCCAGGGTGCTGCCGGTCATGACGCGAGCAGCAACTTTGGCGAGTGGAACACCCGTCACCTTGGAGGTGAAAGGGATCGTGCGTGAGGCACGGGGGTTAGCTTCGAGGACGAAGACGTTCTCATCTCGCAGGGCGAACTGCATATTGATCAAGCCGCGCACCCCGAGACCCTCGGCGATCGCCTCGGTGTAGCGGATGACGGTTTCAACCTGCCTGTCGCCAAGCGTGAACGGTGGGCAAGCGCAAGCTGAATCGCCCGAGTGGATGCCGGCTTCTTCGATGTGCTCGAGCACGCCGCCAACGTAGAGTTCATGTCCGTCGTAAACAGCATCGCAATCCACTTCGATCGCGCCTTCGAGGAAGTTGTCAACCAGAACGGGATGCTCCGGAGAGACCTGCACTGCGGTAGCCATGTAGTGGTCGAGAGAACCTTCCTCGTACACGATCTCCATCGCCCGCCCACCGAGAACGTAGGAAGGACGCACGAGGATGGGGTAACCGATCGATTGGGCGATGGCTCGCGCCTCAGGCAGTGACCTGGCAAGCCCGTTCGCGGGGTGAGGCAAACCGAGATCGGCAAGAAGGGCGCCGAAGCGTTCCCGGTCCTCCGCTCGGTCGATGGCGTCAGGCGGCGTCCCGAGGATGTTTACCCCTGCTTGAGAGAGTCCCCGAGTGAGCTTGAGGGGGGTCTGGCCGCCGAGTTGGACCACCACCCCCTCTGGCTGTTCCCTATCGACGACGTTCATGACGTCTTCGAAAGTGAGTGGCTCGAAGTAGAGGCGGTCGGAGGTGTCGTAATCCGTGGACACCGTCTCGGGGTTGCAGTTGAGCATGATGGTCTCGAACCCGGCGTCCCTGAGCGCGAACGCCGCGTGCACGCAGCAATAATCGAACTCGATCCCCTGTCCGATGCGGTTAGGGCCAGAGCCCAAGATCAGGACCTTCCGTCGGTCAGAGTCTCGTACCTCGTCTTCTTCTTCGTAGGTCGAGTAGTGATACGGCGTTTCCGCAGCGAACTCGGCTGCACACGTGTCGACCGTTTTGTAGGTGGGGATCACGCCTAGTGACTTGCGCTTCTCTCGCACGGTCAACTCGGAGGTGCCGACCGCTTGGGCGATCTGCGCATCTGAGAAACCCATCCGCTTGGCCTCTCGTAAATCGTCGGCATCGAGCGCAGCCAGGGAACCGAGTTCTCCTAGTTCGCGCCGGAAGAGCGCTATCCGCTCGACCTGCCGGAGGAACCACGGGTCTACCTGAGTGAGAGAACCAACATCTTCTTTAGACATCCCCCGATACATGGCCTCCTCGATCGCATGGATCCGCAGGTCGGTCGGGATCGAGAGAAGTTCGTGGAGTCGCTCATCCGATAGGTCGCCCATGTGGCCGCCAAGGCCCGTAAAGTCCTGCTCCAGCGAACGGCAAGCCTTCTGGATCGCTTCGATGAAGGTGCGGCCCATGGCCATGACCTCGCCGACAGATTTCATCTTCGTGCCGAGTCTTGGGTCTGCTGACGGGAACTTCTCGAATGCCCAGCGCGGGATCTTCACAACGACATAGTCGATGGAAGGTTCGAACGAAGCCGGGGTCTTCTTGGTGATGTCGTTGGTTATCTCGTCGAGGCTGTAGCCGACGGCCAATTTGGCAGCGATCTTCGCTATGGGAAACCCTGTTGCCTTGGAGGCGAGCGCGCTAGAACGAGAAACACGAGGGTTCATCTCGATGACGACCCTGCGTCCGGTTTTGGGTTCGATGGCGAACTGCACGTTCGAACCGCCGGTCTCAACGCCGATCGCGCGCATCACCCGCGCGCCGTCGTCGCGCATCCCCTGATATTCGACATCGGTAAGCGTCATCGCCGGAGCGACCGTTATCGAATCGCCGGTGTGGATCCCCATGGCATCGAAGTTCTCGATCGAGCACACGACGACGACGTTGTCGTTCTTGTCGCGCATGAGCTCGAGCTCGAACTCCTTCCATCCTTCGATCGACTCCTCGACCAAGACCTCGCCGATCGACGAGAGGCGGAGACCTTCCCCTGCGACCGCGGCCAGTTCCTCATCGCTACGAACGACTCCTGAACCTCCCCCGCCGAGTACATAGCTCGGCCGGATGACCACCGGGTAGCCCATCTCATTGGCTGCGGTCACAGCTTCTTCAACCGAGTAAGCGAAGCGGGAGTACGGGAGATCGAGACCAGCTTCCGCCATCGTCTCTTTGAAGAGGCGGCGGTCTTCGGCGCGCCGGATGGATTCGGTACCTGCGCCGATCAGCTCGACGCCGTGCGCTTCGAGTACCCCGGAGTTGGCTAACTCCATAGCAACGTTCAGTCCCGTCTGCCCACCCAAGGTTGGGAGGCAAGCGTCCGGCTTCTCGCGCTCGATGATCTTTGCGACGTACTCAGCCGTTATCGGTTCGATATAGGTCGCGTCGGCGAACTCCGGATCGGTCATGATCGTCGCTGGGTTCGAGTTACAGAGGACAACCTTGTAGCCCTCTGCACGCAAGACCTTGCATGCCTGGGCGCCCGAGTAGTCGAACTCTGAGGCCTGGCCGATCACGATGGGGCCGGAGCCGATGATGAGGATCTTCTTCAGATCCTCCCGCTTAGGCACTGGCGCCACCGTCCAAGCTGAGGATCTCGATGTTGTTACCCGCTGGGTCGCGAGTGAAGCAGCGCCGGCGTCCGGGGATCGGACGAGCCTGCTCGAGGTGACATCCAGCGTCTCGCAGTCGTCCGACCGCCGCATCGAAGTCATCGACCACAAGGGCGAAATGCGCGCCGTGTGAAGGGTTGTGCTCGTCCTCCGAGACGTGAAGTTCAGCATCGCCGACCTTGAACCAGCCGCCGGTGTCGGTCGTGCCCTCGAGCTTCTCCACCCGTTCGAGTCCAAGGCATTCGTCGTACCAAGAAAGCACTGCCTCAGCCAGCTCAGCCGGGGTCGTTATGTTGACGTGATCGAGCCTGCCTACCGTGAATCCACTCACTAGCGCTTGGTCGCTCCCTTTGCTTCTGCCTTGCGGGCTTCCCTGAGGTGCTTCTTCTTCTGACGTTCCTTCTTCCACCGGGTCGACCGGCGATCTCCTCTACCCATGTCGTGACTCCTTTCGAAAGTCGCTCGGTATATCCATCCGCACCCTACGACCCGACACTGGACCCGCTCGGTTCGAAGGTGTGCATGAGCTTTCGGAACTCGGAGAACAGGTACCTGGAGTCATGCGGCCCCGGGCCTGATTCTGGGTGGTACTGCACGCTGTAGGCAACGCCTGGAACTTCGAGTCCCTCGACCGTGTTGTCATTCAGGTTGACGTGGGACAGGTGTGCCGAGGTCCCCTCGATACTGTCCCGGGAGACCGCGAAGCCGTGGTTCTGGCAGGTGATCTCGATGTGGTCGTGCCCGATCCTTCTCACAGGGTGATTCGAACCGCGGTGCCCGAACGGAAGTTTGTAAGTCTCGGCACCAAGGGCGAGGCCGAGTATCTGGTGCCCCAAGCAGATCCCGAAGACCGGGACCCTTCCGAGGAGCCCTCGCACCGTCTCGATGCCGTAAGTGACCGGCTCGGGATCGCCCGGGCCGTTGGATAGGAACACACCGTCGTAGCCGCTCGCGAGGATGTCGCCGGCTGAAGTGGCCGCAGGAAGAACCGTGACTTCGTTGCCGCTCGCAACGAGAAGATCGAGGATGTTCTGTTTCATCCCGAAGTCGATCGCCGCAACCTTGAAGCGCTTCTCTCCATCGGGGTGATCCATGAGGATGTGCGACGCGGGGGCTTCTTCGGCACCGGATGCGAAACCAGATGGACGACGCCCTTCGAGGTCCTCTCGTCCCCAGAGAAACGGCTCAGAAGTTGTCACCTCGCGAGCGAGATCCAGCCCCTCGATACTCCGCGAGGAGCGCGCAACGTCGACAAGTTCGTCAGCGTCGGAGATCACCGATGACACCGCCGCCTGCATGGCGCCTCGGTCCCTGAGGTGGCGAGTTAGCCGCCGAGTATCGATCTCTGCGATCCCCGGCACATCGTGTCTCGCAAGGTAGTCATGCAGCGAGGAGGTCCCGCGCCATGAGGAGTAAGCGTCCGCAAGGTCCCGCACTCCGAATCCCGCCACCCAGGGCCGCTTCGATTGGTCATCCTCGTCGTTAGTGCCGGTGTTCCCGATCTGGACGGACGTCATCGTCACGATCTGTCCGTGATACGAGGGGTCGGTGAGCACCTCCTGATAACCGGTCATCCCGGTGTTGAAACAGGCTTCACCGGTCTTGGTTCCCTCGGCTCCGAATGCGGCCCCGCGGAAGATCGTTCCGTCAGCGAGAGCTAGTAGCGCCGGAGCGCGTCGTGACCACTTCATACGCTTGCCCCTTTGCGGATCTGGCCCTGAGAGAAGGTGGCTTCACCTTTGAAGAACGTATGGAGCACCTTGCCTTGGAGGTCACGCCCGCCGAAGGGGGTGTTCCTGCTCTTGGAGAAGAACTCGTTCGGATCCACGGACCATCTGACATCGGGATCGAAGATGACGAGGTTGGCGGGAGATCCAGCCTTCAGGGTCCCGTGATCGGAAAGTCCCAGAAGCCGGGCAGGTGCGGTCGACATGCGATCGACCATATCGGTGAGGCTCAACCGGTCGTTGGCTACGAGTTCGGTCATCGCCAGACCCAAGGCAGTCTCCAGTCCGACGAGCCCTGGCGGCGCATACTGCAACTCCTGATCCTTCTCTTGAGCGGCGTGGGGCGCGTGGTCGGTCGCGATGGCCTCGATCGTGCCGTCTGCCAAGCCCTCGATCACCGCAGCCCGATCGATCTCTGACCGAAGTGGCGGGTTCACCTTCGCGTTGGGGTCATAGGACTCGAGAGCTTCGTCGGTGAGGGTGAAGTGGTGGGGGGTGGCTTCAGCAGTTACCTGAAGACCCTCGTCCTTGGCGCGCCGCACGAGTTCTACGGTACCCGCCGTGGAAACATGGAGGAGGTGGAGGCGACATCCAGTTAGGCGCGAGAGAGCTATGTCCCGGGCAGCCATCAACTCCTCGGCCGCTGCCGGCTGGCCCCGCAAGCCAAGAGCTACAGACCGCACCCCCTCATTCATGTGGCTGCCTGCCGCCAAGGCTGCGTCCTCGCAATGTTCGGCGTAGGTCGCGTCGAAGGCGAGGAGGTATTCCATCACCCGGCGGACGAAGAGCGAGTTCTGGACCCCATGTCCATCGTCGGTGAACCACCGAACCTCGGCCGCCGAGCGGGCCATCTCTCCGATGTCAGACATCTCCTGGCCGAGTTGGCCCTTGCTGAGAGCGCCTGAAGGGATCACATCCACCAATCCTGCTGCGCGACCGAGCCCCCATACCTGCTCGACAACGGCTGCAGAATCGGCGACCGGATCGGTATTGGGCATGGCGCAGACAGCGGTGAATCCACCCGCCGCCGCAGCTGCAGAAGCGGAGGCAACGGTTTCCTCGTCCTCGCGCCCCGGTTCGCGGAGGTGAGTGTGCATGTCTACGAATCCCGGACAGACGACAAGACCTGTCGCGTCTATCTCGGTAGCGCCGTCGATGGTGACCGTCTTTTCGATGCGAGCGACGGTGCCATCGGCGACGAGTACATCGCCCACCTCATCGCGACCCATGGCAGGGTCGATGACTCGTCCGCCTTTTATGAGATACCTCAAGACTTTGACCCTTCGTTCGGTGAATCGGCGGAGTCGTCTCGCCCGCCGAGCATCAGATAAAGGAGGCTCATCCGCACAGCAAGCCCGTTCGCTACCTGTTCAAGAATGATCGAGCGGGGAAGCTCGGAGACATCGGCAGCGATCTCGACCCCCCGGTTCATCGGCCCCGGATGCATGATGAGTGCGTCGGACTTCATCTTCGCGGCGCGCCGTGCGTCGAGGCCCCAGATCGCAGCGAACTCCCGCAAGCTGGGGAAGCGCTGCTCGGCTTCGCGCTCACGCTGCACCCTCAACATGTAAGCGACGTCAACCTCTCCGATCACGTCATCGAGGCTGTAAGACGTCTTCGCACCCCACGCGGAGGCGTCTCGCGGGATCAGCGTTGGGGGGCCGACCAGTGTGACCTCGGCGCCCATCGTCACGAGACCTTTCGTCAGCGAACGCGCAACCCTCGACTGAAGGATGTCACCCACGATCGCAACGTGGAGTCCCGTGAAGTCTTTGAAGTGCTCTCTGATAGAGAACAGATCCAGCAGGGCTTGGGTCGGATGCTCATGCGAACCATCACCTGCATTGATCACGCTGGCTTTGACCCAATGCGATAGTTGCGCCGGCGCGCCGGATGCGCTGTGGCGAACGACGATAGCGTCGACACCCATCGCTTCCAACGTCCAGGCGGTGTCTTTGAAAGACTCCCCTTTCGACACGCTCGACTTGCCGTCGGCAGAGAAGTTGATGACATCGGCCGAAAGCCTCTTAGCCGCGAGCTCGAATGAGATCCGTGTGCGCGTCGACGCCTCATAGAAGAGGTTGCAAACCGTTCGCCCCCGAAGGGTGGGTAACTTCTTGATAGGTCGGTCGGTGACGTGTCGGAGGGACTCCGCGGTATCGAGGATCTGGACGATGTCCTCGGCGGCCAACTGATCCATGGACAAGAGGTGCTTGATCACTCGTCTCCCCCGATCAGGACCGCATCTTCTCCATCGATCTCTTCGACGAGCACCTTCACGACCTCACCTGATGAGGTCGGCAGGTTCTTACCAACGAAATCCGCTCGGATAGGGAGCTCCCGGTGCCCTCGGTCCACGAGAACCGCCAGGCGGATCGCTTTGGGTCTGCCGAGGTCGAGAAGAGCGTCGAAGGCAGCCCGGATCGTCCTGCCGGTGTAGAGAACGTCGTCCACCAAGACGACCACTCGCCCGTCGATATCTCCGGGCACCGTTGTGGCTTCCACCGACCGAGGGCTCTTAAGGGCAACGTCGTCGCGGTAAAGGGTCACGTCCAGAGCGCCGGACGGAAGGTCCACGCCTTCGAATCCGGCGATGAAACCAGCGATGCGGTCGGCTAAGGGTGCGCCCCGGGTCCTGATGCCGACGATCACGAGGTCCTCGGTGCCCTTGTTCTTCTCGACGATCTCATGCGAGATGCGGACGAGCGCCCGCCTAACCTCCGGAGCCTCCATGACGCGAGCCTTGAGCTCGAACTGGGGATCAGTGACGAATCGGGCTTCAGGCAAAGAAAAAGCCTCCCTCGCCGTGCGGGGAAGCTGGGCTATGGACATGCAGAACCAAGTGCAAACTCCTTCTCGGCCTCTCAGGGCCGCCTTTAAAGGACGTGAAGCTCCCCCACCTTATCTCGTGACGCTCCTTCCATGCAAGGGAACTCCGGGGTACAACAAGGACTTGAAAGAGAGTCGACTCGAGCAATCCTTGTTGCGCGCCGAGAAGGCCGTACTGCTCTTGGCCGTAGCCGGGGTGCCTCTCTTCTTCCTCTACGGCTACACCCTCGACGCGATCAATCTCCCGAAAGTCGCCGCTCTGCTCGTACTCGTCCCGCTCGCATCAGCGCTTCGGCTAGCCAATTACGGGTGGTCTGGAAAGCCCTTCGGGGGCCGGGCGCTTCTCTGGCCTGCCGCTCTCCTAACCGTGCCGCTGGTGCTCAGCTGGCTAGTGAGCGACCAAAAGGGTTTCGGGCTCTTCGGCCAGTACCTCCGCTATCAAGGCCTCATCCCATATCTCTTGGCGACTGCGCTCGGGCTCCTTCTTCTAGATGCCTTCAAGAAGGACGCCGCTCCGATCGCGGCGGCAGTAGGCGTGGCAGCTAGTGGGGTTGCTGCCTACGGCCTCTTGCAGAGATTCGGTGCAGACCCTCTTATTTGGGCTAGCACTGACATGGGATCGACCCTCGGCAACTCGAACTTCACGGCACAGTTCCTGGCGATCTCCCTTCCCATCCTCCTGGGCTTGTGGCACAGCACTCCTCGCAGCAGGTTGCTACTGAAGTACGCCTTACCCGCTATTGCTATCGCTTGGCTTCTCACACGGGGAGAAGGCGGCCTGATCGCGGGTCTCGTTGGTATCGCAACCTTCTACGCCTTCTTGGTCACCCAGAAACGGATGAAGATTCTCCTGTTTGGAGGTTCGGCTCTTCTTGTGGCATTCGGAGTGGCTGCGATCATCGGATCGGTAACCCTCCCGATAGGTGACGGGAAGCTCATCTCTCTGAAAGATCGCGGGTGGCATTGGCAATCCTCGGTTTCGCTCTTCGCCGAGGCCCCAGTTTTCGGTCACGGTCCGAATGGATTCGCCCTCCAAGCGTTCCAGAACCGCTCGAAGGAAGAGGCGCTGACGATCCCCATGAGCCTGTACGTGGATGACGTCTATTCAGTCCCGTTGTCGTACGGGGTGAGTGCCGGAGCCCTCGGTTTGTCCGGCTTCTTGCTGTTCATCCGGTGGGTAGTGAGGCGCTCCTCCGAAGTAGCGAAGCGTCGAGCCCCGATGGTCGCCGGCTGGACAGCAGCCGTCGTTGCCTACCTTGTCCAGTCACTTTTCAGTTTCGACGAACCAAGCAGCCGCGTACTCCTGTGGGTTTCTTTGGCAGGTTTAGTCGGGGGGCTCCTGCCTCACGACGCTGAGGACGCGCCGAAGACTTCCCATCGTTGGATGCGACGAGTCGCTTCGGCCCTGGCCGTGGTGCTGGTGCCCCTCGGCGTCTGGCAGTCAAGCAGACTGATCGGCGCGGACCACGCCGCTAGAGAAGGCCGCGTGGCCTCAGAAGCCTTCGACTTCGCGGCTGCAGCAGACCACTACGAAGCGGCGGTCCACCTCCATGATCATTACTTCTATCGGCTACAGGAGGCCACGGCCCTCGGACGAGCGGGGTTGTCGCTCGGCGCCGCTGGCGAACCTCTCCTCGAGTCCATGAGGATGCGTTTCGCAACGATATCTGATGGACCGATCGTGACTAGGCGCTTCCAAGAGGCTGGCCTCGCCGCGGGCTTCGCGATCCATGACGATGCTTGGGGTGATCTGTCAGCTGAGCTCTACGAGGAAGCCTTGGGGTACGACCCGTGGAACGTCGAGCTCTCGATAGACAGAGCCAGGGTGTTGACGACGGTAGGTAGATACCGAGAAGCTCTCGAGACGCTTGAGCCATTCGTGGCCGAGAAGCTGCCACGAGCCGCTTTCTGGTGCGCCCGGGCAAGGGCCCAGCGGAGGGGCGGGCAGATCGACGCCGCTCAGATCAGTCTTTCGACTGCGTTCCGACTAGATCCAGGAGGGGCGGCCGCCCTCTACCGAAGAGAGGGCCTGCAAGTGGGTCCGCTCGAGCCCCCCTGTTCCTAGGTGGCTTGTTGGCCTGAGCCCAGTTCCTGTTCGGCGATGCGGCCTAAGAGGCCATTCACGAAGCGTCCCGAATCCTCGGTGGAGTAGGACTTGGCCAGTTCGACAGCTTCGTTGATCGCAACGGCAACCGGGATGTCACCGCCTCCGTAGAACAATTCGCAGAGGGCCATCCTGACCAGGCTGCGATCCACGACGGGCATCCGGTCGATCGCCCATCGGTCTGCGTAGCGAACGATCAGAACGTCTACGTCCGGATGATGTTCCTGAACGCTCTCCACCAGTTTGCGGGCGTAAGCAAGAACTTCTGGGATGGGCTGTTCTGTCGCTACAAGAGGATTCTCCTCGTCCCCCACCGCCCATCCGAGTTTCTCGCGCTCCCGGTAAGCCTCGATGGGAAGCATGTCCCGGATCTCGGCTTCGTAGAGAACGTCAAGCGCTAGACGGCGCGCGGCGCGTCGTTCTTTCACTGAGTGGCGATGCGGGACTCAGACATCAAGCACGGGACATGTACTCACCGATGCGCGTATCGATCTTGATCTTCTCGCCAACATTCAGGAAAAGCGGAACCTGAACCACGGCACCCGTCTCGACGGTCGCCGGTTTGAGAGCCCCGGACACACGGTCGCCTTTCATCCCAGGCTCGGTTTCCGTGATCTCGAGTTCTACGGTGATGGGCATCTCGGCGCTAACCGGATTACCTCCATGCATGGGGACTAGACACACCATGCCGTCCTTGAGGAACTTCCCTGGGTCTCCGAGCAGATCTGGGTCGATGTGGATCTGGTCATAGGTTTCTTGGTCCATGAAGACGAACCCGTTGTCGTCCCTGTAGAGGAACTGCATCTCGCGCTTATCTAGAACCGCGAGATTCACCTTCTCGTCCGCCCTGAAGGTGCGTTCGACCGTTCCCCCGTTCTTGAGGTTCTTGAGTTTGGCTTTCACGAAGGCTTGACCCTTGCCCGGCTTGACGTGTTGGTAGCTCATGATCGTGTAGAGCAGGCCGTCGATCTCAAGGGTCTGGCCGGGTCGCATGTCGTTCGTGGAGATCACGCTTTTGGTTCCTTTCTAAACGGAGATGAGATGGTCCTTCGGGGAGTTGCCAAGAACCTCGTATCCGCCCTCAGTTACGAGCACGCAGTCCTCGATACGGATACCGCCCCAGTCGGGAAGGTAGACCCCTGGCTCCACCGTAACGACATCTCCCACCCGGAGCGAATCATCCGAGGTCTTTGAGAACCTCGGTGCCTCATGGATGTCTATCCCAATCCCATGCCCGAGTCCGTGGGCGAATCTCTCTCCGTGTCCTGCGTCCTCGATGATCGAGCGTGCTGCGGCGTCGACCTCTTTCCCAGATGCCCCAGGCGCCACTGCCTCGATGCCCGCCAGATGCGACCTCAGAACGAGGTCGTAGATCTCCTCCTGCTGCTCGGTTGCGGGCCCGAGGACCACGGTACGGGTCATGTCGGAGCAATAGCCACCGACGCGGCTGCCGAAATCAAGGAGCACCATGTCGCCCTTCTCGAATGCGCGGTCCGAGGCGGTGTGATGGATGTGCGCCGAGAGCGGCCCAGAACCGACGATGGGCTGGAATGACACCTCATCGGCCCCGGTCTGTCGCATCCGCACCTCTAGCTCGAGTTCGATCTCTCTTTCGAGTGCGCCCGGCACCAAACGCTCTTGTATCCAGGTGAAGGTGTCGTCGCTGATCTTCACGGCCTCGCGTATGAGGGCCACCTCGTCGGCGTCTTTCGTACGCCGAAGGTCCTCGACGAGGCCCTGGGTTGGGTGGAGTGTGGCACCGTCCAACCGGCCAGCAAGGTCGTCTCTCTCGGCCAATGTCATCGTTGCGCCCTCGACCCCGATGCGTTCCAATTCTGCGCGCTTCAGGAGCGGCGGGAGCTTGTCCGACAATCGGGTCGGATAGATCTCGATGTCAGCCCCCTGCACCAAGGACGTAGCGCGCGCTGCGTACCTGCCGTCTGAGAAGAATGTGACCCCGTCGGACCAGACGAGTACCTGCCCGTTCGACCCGGAGAATCCTGTGAGATAACGGACATTGGTCAAGCTCGTCACTAGCAGAGCATCGATCTCGTTCTCCTGGAGCACAGACCGGAGTTTGTCGGTGCGGCTGGTGTGATTCATGGGTGGGTCCTTTCTTTCAGAGCATGTAAGGCGAGAACGTAGGAGGTTGCGCCGAAGCCGGAGACGATGCCGACGGCTGCTTCCGCAGTTACGGAGGTACGGCGCCACTCCTCACGTGCATGGATGTTCGACAGGTGCACCTCGACCACCGGCACGCTTATCGATGCGATTCCATCTGCGATCGCTCGACTGGTGTGGGCGTAAGCCCCTGGGTTAAGGATCACCCCGTCCTCGGCGCCGTGGAGTAGTTCGATGATCTCGCCTTCGCGTGCCGTCTGGTGGAAGGAAACCTCGATCGACAGCTCGGCGGCTGCAGACCTGATCTTGTCGTTCAGCTCCTCCAGCGTGTCGTGGCCGTAGATCTCCGGATCGCGCGTACCGAGAAGATTCAGATTGGGTCCATGGATCACGGTGATCCTCACTCGCTCATCCTCTCCAAAGCTCGCACCAGTACCTCTCTGTCGACCGCTACACCGGCTTGTGGCTTGCCCAAACCTTCGAGTAGAACGAAACGCACCCCTCCTTGATACTTCTTATCTCGTTGCCATGCCTCTTCCATCTCTTCGAGACTCATCGGAGAGCGGGTGGGGAGATCGAAGGCCTTCAGCGCGGCCTCGTGCATCTCCACAGCGGCAGCGTCCAGCGACCCCATGCCCTCCGCGACGAAGGCGGCTGCCATCATCCCCAGGGCGACGGCTTCACCGTGTCGTAGATCGAAGCCGCTCCCCTGCTCCAAGGCGTGTGCGAACGTGTGTCCGTAATTCAGATGCGCCCGCATGCCAGTCTCTGTTTCGTCTGCCGATACAACCGCCGCTTTGGCTCGAGCTGACCGCAGAACGATGTCCTGAAGTAGAGCTTTGTCCTTCTCGAGGATCCTCGGAGCTTCAGCCACGCATAGCTCAAGTAGGTCAGGGTCCCCGATGAACCCGTACTTCAACACCTCCGCCATCCCGCTCCGAAGTTCTTCAAGCGGGAGGGTGTCAAGAACGTCTACGTCGCAGATGACTGAGCGAGGCTGATGGATCGTCCCAACGAGGTTCTTCCCGGCAGGAAGATTGACTCCGCACTTTCCCCCGATCGCTGCATCAACCTGTCCGAGGAGCGTTGTCGGGCAATGAACGACATCCAGCCCTCGTGCATAGACCGAAGCAACGAATCCCCCAAGATCGCTCGTTACGCCGCCTCCGACGGTGACTACAAGATCGCTGCGATGAGCAGGTACCGCAGCGAACGAATCGAGTAGTGCTCCAGCCTGCGCCAGATTCTTCGCCGCCTCCGTGAGAGGAAGCTCGAAGAGGTGCACCTTCTTGCCCGCTCCCGCTAGGGAACCAGCGACGGACCGAGAGAGCTCGGAGACGTTCGAGTCGCCGATGATGAGGATGTTCTCCGCGTTCGTGTTGTCGGGAAAGAGCTCACCTACTCGGTTGATCGCGCCTCGATCGACGTGGACCGGGTAGGAACGATCGCCAAGTTCGACCTGTATAGATGTGGTGACCTCTGAGCGAATCGGCGGTTGAGGGATCGCCTCGAAAAGCGGAGGTGGCGGTGGTGGGGCCGCCTGCTTGAAAGGTTCCCGTCCCGGCGCGCCGTGAGGTGGAGCCGCCCATGCCGCTATCTCTCGAACGACGTCGTCGGGCTCCCGCCTATCAGTGTCGAACGAGATGTTGGCGATCCGCTCATAAAGAGAGCATCGCTCCTGGTAAAGGGCCAAAAGATCTCCGCCTTGCAGCAATGGGCGAGACATGTCTGCCCTCAGCCTCACCCTGATCTCCGCGAAGCTCGCCCGCAGATACACGACGCGACTCCATTCGAGCGCAGCTGCAACAGCGGGATCCGCCGCCGACCCACCTCCAAGGGCGACCACGCGATCGGTACCGCTTTCCAGGGTTTGCAGCACTAAGGTTGCCTCCCGGCGGCGGAAGGCTGCCTCTCCGTGCTCTTCGAAGAATTGGGCGATGGACGTTCCGAACTCGTTCTCTAGTTCAGCATCGGTGTCGATGAACGGGAGGCCAAGCTCGGCGGCAAGTTTGGGTCCTATGGTGGACTTGCCCGCACCCATGAAACCGACGAGGACGATCATCCGGGCAAGCGGCCGGCGATGCGAGCCTCGTACGCTCGGACGGAGGCTTTCAGGTCACCCAGATTGTCCCCGCCGAACATCTCCAAGAAGGC
>Ga0208612_1000532_pt1 | contig 16370 bp, 12 predicted proteins | sample AntDryMetagUQ889_FD_188089 | JGI IMG/M metagenome (GOLD analysis project Ga0208612, IMG submission 188089) | Polar desert microbial communities from Antarctic Dry Valleys - UQ889 (SPAdes) | ecosystem: Environmental > Terrestrial > Soil > Desert | place: Antarctic Dry Valleys | collected 2008-12-31 | reverse complement strand
GATCCGAGATCATTCGCCTTCCTTCTTGGGCTCAGGACGGCGCTTGAACATCCCGAGCATCCGGTCTGTCACGAACCAGCCGCCGACGACATTCGCGGTCGCGAGCACCAGCGCGGCGAAGCCGATGATCTTGGTGAACGTGTCGTCGGCGGTACCAAGGACGATGATCGCGCCGACGATCACGATCCCGTGGATGAAATTCGCCCCCGACATTAGCGGCGTGTGCAGCATCGTCGGCACCTTGGCGATCACCTCGAACCCGAGAAACGCTGCCAGCACCAGGATCGTCAGCTCGATGACGAGCGGCAGGTCGGTCACACGCCCGCCTCCTTCGGTCTTGTCACGCACGCGCCGGCCGTGATTTCGTCCTCCCAGTCGAGCGCCAGCTCACCGTTCGGCGCGAGGTGCTGGAGCAGCGCTGCGACGTTGCGCGAGTAGAGCTGGCTCGCGTGGTACGCCATCAACGAGGGGAGGTTCGTCGTTCCCACGATCGAGACGCCACCGTGCTCGACGACCTCATCGGGAACGGTCAGCTCGCAGTTGCCGCCGGTCTCCGCCGCGAGGTCGACGATCACGGAGCCGGGCCGCATGCGCTCCACAGCGGAGGAGGGGATGAGCTTCGGCGCCGGGCGTCCGGGAACCGCGGCGGTGGTGATCACGACGTCGAAATCGGGAATACGCTCGGCGAGCGCGGCTTGCTGCTCCGCCTGTTGCGCGGACGTGAGCTCGGTCGCGTAGCCGCCTTCGGTCTCCTCTGCCCGAACGCCAAGGTCCAGGAAAGCCGCGCCGAGGCTCTCCACCTGTTCTTGCACGGCCGGCCGGACGTCGAAGCCGGAGACGACTGCACCCAGGCGGCGAGCCGTCGCAATTGCCTGTAGTCCCGCAACGCCTGCGCCGATGACGAGCGCCCGCACCGGGGCGATCGTGCCGGCGGCGGTCATCAGCATCGGAAAGAGCTTCGGCACCCGGTCGGCCGCTAGGAGCACTGCCTTGTAGCCCGACACCGTCGCCTGAGAGGAGAGCGCGTCCATCGCTTGCGCGCGCGTGATTCGCGGGATCGACTCCATCGCGAACGCGTCGACGCCTCGCTCGCGCAGCCGACGGATTCCCTCTGCGTCGGTCAGCGGCTGCAGGAATCCGATGAGCATCGTGCCAGGCGCCAGCGCCTCGCTTTCCTGCTGCGAAGGCTTGGCGACGCGGACGACTCCTCGGACGCCGTCGAGGAGCGCGTTTGTGTCCACGAGCTCGGCTCCAGCTTCCACATACGCCTCGTCGAAGAATCCCGCGGCAGCCCCCGCGTCGCGCTCGACCCGTATCTCGAAGCCCGCGTCGCGGAGCTTGGAAACCGTCTCGGGAACGAGCGCCACGCGACGCTCGCGGGGAGCCGTCTCCCTCGGAACCGCGACTCGCATGCGGACAAGACTCTATTGGGAGGGGTGCAAGCCCGTTCGCGCAACCGGCACGCGTGGGCCGAGCTTGGCGAGGCTCATGTGAAACCACAGGCAGCGGCCGCGAAGCGGACGCCTTCAGGGATTTGCGCGAGCGGAATCCGCGCGAGCGGATTCCGCTCTGCGCCTACAAGGCTGCCCAGATCTCGAGCTTCTGCTTCGTACGTCGGATCACCTCGTCGGTGAACTCCCGTGTGCCCGCGTGACCACCCAAGTCGGCTGTTCGCAGTCCTTCTGCCACGGTTTCGAGGGATGCCTCGCGGATCGCTCGGCCCGCCGTCTGCAGATTCTCCTCTTCCGCGTGCGAGAGCAGCGCGGCCGCCGCGAGAATCATGGCCAGGGGGTTCGCGATGTCCTTTCCCTCGAGAGCAGGCGCGGTGCCGTGTGCTGCCTCTGCCACGAGCGCGCTCGGAACATAGTCGTCGCCGAACGCCACGAGCAGCGACTCGGATCCTGCGATGGAGCCGAAGAGCGGAAGCACGAGATCGGAGAGGATGTCTCCGTCGCGGTTCAGAGCCGGGATCACCATCGGCGCGCCGCTGGATGAGATGAGCAAAGCGAACGTGGCGTCGATCAATTGAGGCTCGTACGTGACGTCGGGGTGCCGCTCGGCGGCGGCGTCCATCTCCTCCTTGAGCATGCCCTCGTAGATCGGGCTCACCGTGTACTTCGGCCCGCCGAACACCTTCGCCTCCATGCGCTCGGCCTGCCGAAATGCGAACTCGGCCACGGCTCGGCAGACCACGCGCTCGATCCGCTCCGTGCGGAGCGCGACCTCGGTGTCGCCTTCGCCCTCACGCCATTCCTTTGCGCCGTAGGCGTCGCCGACCGCCATGCGCACGACCGAGATCGGTGAATGGACGCCGCCGAACGGGACGATGCCCGGAATCCGCCGCCCGGTCCTGACGATGACCTTCCCTCCGATCTCCTCGCGAAGCATGCGGTTGGGTGAGCCCACGTCACCGGCGCGCTCAGGCGTGATCGTCGCCGCTTTCAGGCCGTACCCGTGCTCCACGATCGCCGCGGCTGCCTCGTGGACGACTTGGTTCTTCGTTGCCCGTCGCTGTTCCAACGAAAGATCGAAACGCGGGAATTCGAGGGACGTTCCAACGACGTCGGCGGCGAGCACGCGCAGCGATTCCTCGAGCAGCTCTTGACCGGTCTGGTCACCTTCGAGCACCACGATCGTTTTCATGGGCTAGAGTCTATTGAACGAAAATGAAGGATGTCATTCGCCCTTGCATTTCGAGTCTGTATTTCGTACTGTGCTGAGCCCAAGCCGCTGTTAAGGAGGAAGAATCGTGGCAAGAAAGACAATCCTAGTGTGCGATAGCTGTTCGAAGGAGGTCGCCGAGGGCAGAGGCGCGCTCATGCGCCTCAACTTCACCGACGCCCGTCGTGGCTCGAAGCAGGCGGACCTCTGCGACGACTGCGCAGGCGGTATGCCCGGTCACGCCGTGGCTCGGCGCGGTCGGAGGCCGAAGGCGGCCGCGGCCGCCTAGACGCAAGCACGGTGACTGTCACTCGGTGACAGTCACCAGCGTTTCTCGCTCTTTCCACACAAGCGCCGGTCGCGTACGAAAAGCGGCCGGGAGCCGGGATTACCATGGACAGATGGGTCTCTCGCTCGTCGTGGGGCCGGCGCATGCCGGCAAGGTCGCGCTGCTCCTCGAGCGGTACCTCGACGCGCTCGAACGCGATCCATGGCTCGTTGTCCCCAACCGGGCGGACGTCGAGCGCGTCGAGCGCGACCTCCTGCGGCGACGTCCTGCGCTGCTTGCGGGTCGCATAGGCACCTTCGACGACCTCTTCGAGCACATCGTCGCCGGACACCCCGAGAGACGTGGCGTGGCGAGCGACGTGCAGCGGGCGCTCGCGGCGCGCCGTGCGATCGCAGACACGTCTCTCGACGCTCTCGACGCTTCGTCGGCGTCGAGCGGGTTCACCGAGGTGCTCCTGGCGGCGCTCGGGGAGCTCGAGTCGGCTCTCCTCGATCCCGATGCCGTCGGGGGCGAGCTCGGGAGCCTCGTTCGTGCGTATCGCGCGGAGCTCGACGGTCTGGGGCTCTGGGACCGGGACGGGCTCCGACGTCGTGCCGCCGAGCGGATCCAGGGCGATCTGCAGGCCTGGGGCCGCGAGCCCCTCTTCGCGTACGGCTTCGAGGATCTCACGGGAGCGGAGTGGGCGCTGATCGAGGCGCTCGCGGCGCGCGCCGATGTGACCGTCTCGATTCCATACGAGCCGGGACGGCCCGCTTTTGTCGCCCTCGAGCGCACGGTCGGCGATCTCGCCGCTCTCGCTGGAAGTGCGGTGGAGGAGCTGCCGCCCGTCGAGCATCGTCCGGTGCCGAGATCGCTGTCGCATCTCGAGCGGGAGCTCTTCGGCGACGGTCGGGTGTTGGAGGAATCGCTCGAAGGCTCGCTCCAGTTCCTCGAGGGCGCGGGGGCCCGCGGCACGGTCGAGCTCCTGGCCGCCGAGCTCCTCGGCCTCATCCGCGCCGGGACGCCACCCGACCGGATCGGGATCGTCTGCGAATCGCCCGAACGCTGGCGTGCGACGTTCGACTCAGTGCTGGGCCCGCTTGCCATCCCGTACGCCTTCGAGCAGTCGTCGCGGCTCGGCGAGACGCCGCTCGGCGACGCGCAGCTCGCGCTCCTGCGGTACGCCTGGCGCGGCGGCGGCCGCAGCGAGCTGTTCGCCTTCCTGCGGTCCCCGTTCTCGGGTCTCGAGCGACGCTCGGTCGACTTCGTCGAAGGACGGCTGCGCGGGCGAGCGATCTCAGACCCGGTTCGGGTCGAGGAGGAGACCGAGAAGCTGCGTGGCGCGCACATCCCCGCACTCGTCCAGCTGCGCGCCGAGGTAGATCCGGTCACCGCCGCCCGCGCGCTGCTGCGGACGATGATCCGAAACGCCTGGGGGCTCGACGCGCCGCCTGTCGGAGACGACGCTCGCGGCGACGCGCGCGCCTACAGAGCGGTGGAGCGCACACTCGAAGAGCTCGCAGACTTCGCGTTGCGCAAGACTGGCATCCGCGAGCGCGGATTCCAGTCGCGCGAAATCCCTGAAGGCGCCCGCTTCGCGGCCCCTGCGTCGCTCGACGCCCGTGGCATCGCCCCTGAAGACGTCATCGCCGCCTTGGAACGGACCAGCGTACGACCGGTGGCCGCCGCCGAGACCGGTCGCGTGGCCGTTCTCGACTACGGTCGCGCGCGCACGAGGATCTTCGACGTCGTCTTCCTGCTCGGCCTGGAGGAGGGAAGCCTCCCGCGTCGCGACCGGCCAACACCGTTGCTCGACGACGACGTCCGCCGAGAGCTCGGCGGTCGGCTCGAGCGACCGAACACGGTCGCACGTGACCGCTATCTCTTCTACACGGCCTGCACGCGAGCCACCCGGCGTCTCGTTCTCGTGCGTGAGGCTGCCAGCGACGAGGGGGTTCCGCGCGAGCCGAGCCCATTCTGGGACGACGTTCGCGCGCTCTACGCGCCCGCAGAGGTCTCTCGCGCGACCCGTCGCCGCCCGCTGTCCAGCCTGACCTGGACTCTGGACTCGGCGCCGAGCGAGCGCGAGCGTGCGCGCGCGCTGGCGCGCCTGACGATCGACGACGCCAAGGGCGCCGAGGAGCTTGCCGCGGCGAACGGATGGTCGCGGCGGCTCGAGCGCGCCCGTCGTGCCTTCGACCGCCCAACGACTCTCAACAGCCCTGCCGTTCTCGAGCCGATGTCGTCGAGGACGGTGTTCTCTGCGACCGAGCTGGAGCGGTTCGCCGACTGCTCCTCGGCTTGGCTGGTGGAGCGTGTCATTGATCCGAAGACGATCGACGCCGAGCCTGATCCCATGCTTAGGGGGCAGGTCGCGCACACGACGCTGAACCGCTTCTACGCGGCGCTGCCGCGGGAGCTCGACTCGGAGCGCGTGACGCCGGAAAACCTCGATGCCGCCCTCGCTCTCGTGCGTACCTGCCTGGACGCGGCGTTGGAGTCGGGGGTTCGGCTCGACTTGACCGACCTCCAGGCGGCGGAGCTCAGGCAGACGCTCATCGCCGACCTCGAGGGCTTCCTGCGCGACGAGGCGGCCTCCGAGATGACCTTCGTGCCACGCCGGCTCGAGGTCGCGTTCGGCTCCGAGCGGGCGGCGCCTGAGCTTCAGCGCGGGCTCGATCTCGGCGACGGCCTCCGACTCTCGGGGAAGATCGACCGGATCGACATCGACCCGTACTCGGCGCGCGGGATCGTCCAGGACTACAAGTCAGGCAAAGGCGCGCATTCGGCGCGAGACATCGACCGTGACCTCCGCCTCCAGATCCCGCTGTACGTCCTTGCCCTACGCGACCTCGTTGGCGTCGAGCCTCTCGGCGGCGTGTACCGCGCGCTCTCGGGCAAGCGGCTGACTCGCGGGATGCTCCGCGAGTCTGCCCGCGAGGACCTCCCGGGCTTTGCCAAAGACGACTACCTGGACGAGGAGGCATTCTGGGCCCAGGTGGAGACAGCGCGCGAGCGCGCCGGCGCGAATGCCAAGCGCATCCGCTCGGGCGACGTGCAGCACGACCCGAAGGGCGACGGCTGCCCGGCATGGTGCGACCTGTGGCCGATCTGCCGGGTGCCGCGCGCATGACGACGGTCGTCGAGCACACGACTCCCTTGAACGACGAGCAGCTCGCCGCCGTCGAAGCAGCGGGCACGGTGTTCGTATCGGCCGGCGCGGGCACCGGCAAGACGTCGGTGCTCGTCGAACGCTACGTCCGCGCGGTCTGCGAGCGAGGCCTCGACGTCGACTCGATCCTCGTGATCACCTACACACGCAAGGCGGCCGGCGAGCTGCGCTCGCGGATCCGAGCGGCGTTCGTCGAGCGTAATCGCCCCGATCTCGCCCGTGAGCTCGACGGCGCGTGGATCTCGACCATCCACGGCTTCTGCAATCGGCTCCTGAAGGCTCATCCCTTCGCCGTGGGGCTCGACCCGAGGTTCAGGGAGCTCGAGAATGCGGGCGCCGCCGTTGTGCGCGGAGAGGCGTTCGAGCGGGCGCTCGAGGAATTCTGCGCGAGCGGCGACGAGGAGCGACTGCGACTCCTCGCCACCTACCGCGCGGACGGCCTGCGGCGGATGTTGACCGGCGTCTATGAGACGCTCCGTTCGTCCGGGCGTGACCTCGTGCTCGAACTCGGAGAGCGCCCGCCGCTCGCCGAGGCGATCAGCGCTCTTCGCGAGGAAGCAGCCCCACTCGCTGCCGACGAGTCTGCGACCGTGAGCCAACGGGGATCTGCGACGGAAGCGCTGCGAATCGTCGTGGAATCGGCTTCGGCCGTGAGTGTTGTCGATCTCTCGGCGCTCCAGGCTCGTGGATCGCGCGCCGCGTCATACGAGCTCGCGCGGAAGGCCCTCGAGCGCTCTTCGCTCGAGGAGCTGGCAGCGCACGACCGCGACTTGCTCCAGGAGCTGCTCGAGCGCTTCGCAGCGGAGTACGACGCCGCGAAGCGGCGCGAGTCGGTCGTCGACTTCGAGGATCTCCAACTCGCCGCACGCGACCTGCTGCGCGACTCCGAGGACGTGCGTGACACGGTCAGGCTCCGCTTTCGCCTCCTCATGGTCGACGAGTTCCAGGACACGAACGGCCTCCAGTGCGAGATCGTCGACCTGGCGGCTCATCCTGAGCTGACCGAGGTCTTCACCGTCGGCGACGAGTTCCAGTCGATCTACGGGTTCCGGCACGCGGACGTCGAGGTCTTCCGCGAGCGTCGCGCGCTGGCCTCGAACCTGCTCACGCTGCGCTCGAACTACCGCTCCCGTCCACAGGTGCTCGCGGCCGTGAACTTCCTTTTCGCCGGGGCGTTCGGCGACGAGTATCAGCCGCTCGCTGCGTCCGCCGAGTTCGCAGACCCGGTCTTCGGTCATCCCGTCGAGCTCATGGTCACCGACAAGGCGAGCTACCGCGGCTCGGGCGAGCACTGGCGCCACGGAGAAGCGCGCGCGATCGCGACGCGCGTGCGCGAGCTCGTCGACTCGGGAGAAGCCCTTCCGGGCGAGATCGTGGTGCTCTTCGCAGCCGGGACGGACGCCGAGCGGTACGAGGAGGCGCTCCGACTCGAGGGCCTTCCCACCTACCGCGCGACCGGCCGTGGCTACTTCGGCCAGCAGCAGGTCGTCGACCTCCTCGCGTACCTGAGGCTGCTCCACAACCGCTACGACGATGTCGCGCTTGCCACCGTCCTCGCGTCGCCGCTGGTCGGAATCTCGAACGACTCCCTCGTCCTGATACGCCGAAACGCGACTCGCCGGCCGCTCTTCACGGCGCTCGAGAAAGGGCTGCCCGAGAATCTTTCCGACGAGGACGAGAGGCTGCTGCGCGCGTTTCTCCAGCGATACGACCGGCTCGTATCGGCATCGGCTCGGGTGGGGCTCGAACGGTTGTGCGACGAGATCCTCGCCGCGCATGACTACGACCTCGCCGTGCTCGCCCGCTGGGACGGGTCGCGCCGGTTCGCGAACCTGCGGAAGCTGGGCCGCCTTGCCCGTCAGTACGAGGCGATCCGCGGCACGGATCTTCCCGGCTTCGTCCGCTTCGTCCGGGACCAGGACGCGCTCGGGGCGAAGGAGCTGGAAGCGGTCGCCGAGGAGGAAGGCGCGGACGCGGTGCGTCTGTTGACGATCCACGGCGCGAAGGGTCTCGAGTTCAAGGTCGTCATCGTCGCCGACGCCGGTCGCGATGTCGGCGGGCCACGCGGGGGGAGCGAGATCGTCGCGCTCTCCGACGGGCGCTTCGGATTTCGCATGGTGCATCCCACCCACGGGGAACGGCGACCCGTATTCGACTTCGAGCAGGTGCGGGAGGCCGAGCGCGAGCAAGAGCGGGCCGAGCGCCTCCGCCTCTACTACGTTGCGATGACGCGCGCGATCGACCGGCTGATCGTCTCCGGGGCGATCGACCCTGAGCGCGCCGCCGATCGCGAGACGCCCATCGGCTGGGTGCTCGACCGGCTCGAGGCTCGAGAGAGCGTGGCGACCGCAGGCGACAACCCATTGGAGGTTGACAGGGGAGAGGCGCGCTTCCTCCTGCGCGTCGACCGGGGCCCGGCGTCAGCCAGAACTTCGGAACCTGGCGAGGCCGATGTCGCGCCTGAGCCCGAGGTTGTCCCGTCGGCAGACGCGGCACAACAGCTGCAGCTATTCGCCGAGCTGCCCCTTGGCCCGGCTCCGATCGGGCTCGAGCTGCCTCCCCTCTTGCCTGTGCCGGCTCCTCCACTGCACGATGTCCGCCGCCTCTCCTACAGCGCCCTTTCGCTCTTCGAGCGCTGCTCGTATCGCTACTACGCCGAGCGGGTTCTGAGCCTGCCCCCGGTTCCGGCGCGGCGCGACGTCGATACGGGTGTAGCCGGGCTCGCAGGAACAGAGATCGGCGACGCTGTGCACCGGCTACTGGAGGAGATACCCCTCGACGCTCCGGCGCCGCCTGCTCGCGCAGAGCTCGAGGAGAGCGTGCGCGGTTGGTATCCAGTCGTAAGGGAAGAGGAGCTCGAGCGCATCGCAGGGCTCGTGGACGCATACTGCCGGTCGGAGCTGGCGAGGCGCATCTCGGGGCTCGAAGGGGCTCGCCCGGAGAGGCCGTTCGCCTTTGAGCACGACGGTGTGCTTCTCCACGGCAGGCTGGACGTCCTCTGGCGCAAGAACGGGAGCGCGCTCGTGGTCGACTACAAGTCGAATGTCCTCGACGGAGCCGATCCGCAGGAGATCGTGAACGCCGAGTACCGTCTGCAGCGGCTCGTCTACGCGCTCGCGTGCCTTCGCGACGGCGCCGAGGACGTCGAGGTCGCATACCAATTCCTCGAGCGCCCGGACGACGTGGTGTCGACAACGTTCGCGGTGGGCGACCTCGCCGAGCTCGAAACGGAGCTCTCGGCCGCCATCAGCCGTATCCGCGCGGGCGTTTTCGTCCCGACTCCGAGCGAGTTCACGTGCGCCGACTGCCCCGCGCTCGACCTCGTTTGCGCGGGGCCGCGGCTGCCGCTCTCACGCTAGCCTCGAGCAGTGCCCGTCGCTGCCTTGTACGACATCCACGGGAACCTTCCGGCGTTGGAGGCCGTGCTGGCGGAGGTCGAGCGGGAGAGAATCGAAGTGACGGTCGCGGGTGGTGATGTGCTCTGGGGTCCGTTCCAATCCGAGTGTCTTCACCTCCTTCGTGCTCACGGCGCGCTGTTCGTTTCGGGGAACTGTGAGCGGCAGGTTCTCGCCGGCGCTGACGAGAGCTCCGCGTGGTGCCTCGGCGAGCTGAGCTCGAGCGAGCGCGAGTTCGTGTCCACGTGGCCGGCGGGTGTCGCGCTCGAGGTCGAAGGCGTGGGGCGAGCTCTCTTCTGCCACGCAACACCGCGCTCTGACGAGGAGATCCTGACTTGCCTAACGCCTGATGCAGACGTCGCAGCCGCGCTCGAAGGAGCCGACGCGGACATTGTCGTCTGCGGCCACACGCACGTCCAGCAGGAACGGCGGGTGCGCGGCGTCCCGGCGCTCGTCAACGCAGGCAGCGTCGGATTGCCGTACCAGGGCCAGCCGGGTGCCTTCTGGGCGGTTCTCGGCCGAGGAGTCGAGTTCAGGCGGACGGAGTACGACCTCGCGGAGGCACTCGACGTCCTGAGCGCCTCCGCGTTTCCGGGAGCGGGCAAGTTCTTCGGGGACTCGATCGCTGGCGCAGCCACCGCGGAGTCGGCGACTGCCTACTTCGAGTCGAAGCGGCGTGGCGCGTAGCTACGTCCGCGAGGCGCGGCGACGGGGCCTCGGCAGGCGGCGTGAGCGGATCGGGCTGATCGTCGAGCGCCTCGCCGAAGAGCACGCCGACGCGACCATCGCGCTTCGTTTTCGCTCCCCGCTCGAGCTGCTCGTCTCGGTGATGCTGTCGGCCCAGACGACTGACATCAACGTCAACCGCGTGACGGGACCGCTCTTCCGGAAGTACCACCGGCCGGAGGACTACCTCGCCGTGCCGCAGGAGGAGCTCGAGCGGGACATCTACGCCACCGGTTTCTTCCGGCAGAAGGCGAAGTCGATTCGCGGCACGATGCGCGTGCTGCTCGAAGAGTTCGACGGCGAGGTTCCGGGCCGTCTCGAGGATCTCCTCCGACTCCCAGGTGTCGCCAGAAAGACCGCGAATGTCGTTGCGGCCGAGCTCGGACATGCACAAGGCATCGTCGTCGACACGCACGTTCGCCGACTCTCCCAGCGGCTCGGCCTGACCCGTCAAGAAGACCCGGTGAAGATCGAGCGGGACTTGCAGAAGATCGTCCCACGCGCGGACTGGGCCCGCTTCCCACACCTTCTCATCTGGCACGGACGCCGCATCTGCGACGCGCGGAGGCCTCTGTGCGAGGAGTGCGTTATCGAGCCGCTGTGTCCGTCTAGCCGGCTCGTAGCGCCTCGAGCCAACGATGTCCGGGATGGACGAGCGTGAGAGCCTCCGAAAGCCAGTTCCGCCGGGAGGGGTCGAGCAGGGGTAACACCGCGGCGAAGTCTTCCTCATCCTTCTTTCTGACGGCTTTCGCCTTATAGAGAAGGGCGATCTCCGGGTGCGCGAACGGGATCCCGTCCTCCGTGCGGGCGATTACCCGCGTTCGAGGTAGCCGAACCCGCGAATCGCGGCGAAACACCCACGTGTCCCCTTCCCACGGCTCGCGCAGGATGTCGAGTCTCCAGAGGCCGCTCGCCGGCTCGCGCACCCACGTCTGGTGAGAGATAGCGAGCGTCTCCGGAGTGAGCGGGTGCGCGAGCCCGTCTGCGATGGCATAGAGCTCGAATTCCGGGAGCGCAAGGCGCACGTTTGAAAACCCGTGGGCCGGCACTGCGACCTCGATGTCGTCGTGGTCGCGTGTTTGGCGACCCTGAAAGAGGTCAAGCGCCCAGCCGGCTGTCACGTACCAGGTCCCGTCGACACTGGCCAGGTGTCGTGCCACGTCGCTCGGATGCCACGCGTCCCACGCCGAGAGATCCGGCTCGAACGACACCTGTGAGATCAAACCGCTAGATCCAGCGGCGCCAGCGAAAGAGCGCGAGCTGGAGAACGGTCGATCCCAGAATGAGGCCCGTCGAGAACGTGAGCGTCCAATAGTCCTCGTCGAAGGCCGGCGCGAAGTTCTGCCCGTAGAAGCCGACGATCAGGGTCGGAACGAAGACCAGCGAGGCGATGACCGTCAGCGTCTTGATGATGTCGTTCTGCTTCTCCGCGATGACCGACTGGTGGTAGTCGCGGACGCTCGAGAGGAGGTCGCGTGCGACCTCCAACTCCTCTCCGGCGCCGATCAGCGCCTCGTACGTGTTCGCGACCATGCGCTCGACCGGTTCCGGGAAGAGCCTCTCGTCACCGATGTCGAGACGCTTGTCGACGATCCGCCGCACAGCTCCGCGCATCGCGCCTACGGTTCTCCGCGCGTGCAGCAGATCGTGCCGCAGGCCTCCCACCCGCCTGCGCACCGTCGCGCTCGGCCAGTCGTCGATGTGATCCTCCAACTCGTCGATCTCGGAGTCGATGGCGACGACGACGTCCAGGAAGGACGCGGCCACATCGTCGATGAGGCGAAAGAGGAGCTCCCCGACGGATGCTCCGCGAGCCGAGGCGTTCTCGAGCGGCTCAGGATCCCATGGCTCCGCGCCTTCTGGCGTTTTCCGAACCGTGACGATGAGCTCCGGAGTCGCGACGATGCCCACCTCGCGGTAGACGATGCGATCTTCCTCGGCAACCGGCTGGCCGTCGAGGAAGATCCCGAGAACGTACGACCCGTGACCTTCGAGCAGCGGCCGGGTGTGCTCGCCGCCGGCTGACGCCGCGAGCGTCTCGGAGACAGCCGGATCAACTCCGGCGGGGAGCGCCCCAAGAAGCTCCTCGTGGGTCGGATCGAGGAGGTCGATCCAGCGAGCGCTCACGACCGCTGAGCGTAACGACGCCTGCGGTCGGAACCGATGACGGCGCCGAGGTCGCTACGCGGAGGTCGTCGCGACTTCCGGGAGGTGCTGCTGCTCCTCGAGGAAGCGCTGGGCGTCGAGCGCGGCCATCGTGCCCGAGCCCGCCGCAGTGACCGCCTGGCGGTAGGTGTGGTCCTGCACGTCGCCGGCCGCGAAGACACCCGTGATGTTGGTACGCGTCGATCCCGCCTCGTTGACGAGGTACCCCTGCTCGTCGTGGTCGAGCCAGTCGAGGAAGAGGGCGGTGGTCGGATCGTGCCCGATGGCGACGAACACGCCGTCGGCGTCGAGAACGCGCGTCTCGCCCGTTTCCGTGTCTTGGATCCGGACGCCGGTCACGTGCCCTTCCGCCTCGCCGAGCACTTCCTCGACGACGGCGTTCAGGACGAACTCGATCTTCTCGTTCTCGCGCGCGCGATCGACCATGATCGGCGAGGCGCGGAACTCCGTGCGCCGGTGCACGATCACGACCTTACTGGCAAACCTGGTCAGGAACGTCGCCTCCTCCATCGCCGAGTCACCGCCGCCGACGACCACGACGACCTTGTCGCGGAAGAAGGCGCCGTCGCAGGTCGCGCAGTAGGAGACGCCCCGGCCCTGGAGAACCTGCTCCGAGGGCAGACCGATCTGTCTGGCACTCGCTCCTGTCGCGACGATCACTGCATCTGCACGATGCTCCTGGTCCCCGACGTAGACCCGGAACGGACGTTCCGAGAAGTCGACCCGGGTGACGTCGTCGGTGACGAACTCAGCGCCGAAGCGCTCAGCCTGGCGCCGGAAGTCGGCCATCATCGCCGGTCCCAGGATCCCGTCCGCGTAGCCCGGATAGTTCTCGACATCGCTCGTGATCATCAGCTGGCCACCCCAGTTGAAGCCCTCGATCACGAGCGGGTTCAGATTGGCTCGAGCCGAATACAGGGCAGCGGTGTAGCCGGCGGGGCCGCCGCCGATGATGATCACGTCGCGAACGTCGTTCACAGGTGCATCTCCATTCAGAAGGTTAGCCCCGCACCGCGGGGCTACTGATGAAAACGCTCCGACATTGTGTCGTGTTCCCTAGGCTGCGTCCGCTCCGGCGGCGAGGGCAGCAAGGGGCGCCTCGGCCGGATCGACGAGCTCCGCTGCCGCGAGTGGCCGCGTCTGACGCTGGATCGGCTGCAGCTCCGGCTGCTCGATCCCGGTGATCCCGTGCCGTTCGAAACGCCTCGCCTGGACGAGCACTTGGCGCTCGAGCGAGCCGACCGTCTCGTTGTACGACTTGACCGCGCCGTCGAGCGACTTCCCGAGCTTCCCCATATGTGCGCCCATGGTCGCGAGCCGCTTGTACAGCTCCCGTCCGAGGTCGCTCACTTCGCGAGCGCTCTCGGCGATCGTCTCCTGCTGCCAGCCGTAGTGCACCGCGCGAAGCAGCCCGATGAGGTTCGTCGGCGACGCCGGAATGACGTTGTTCGAAACCGCGAGCTCGATGAGTGAAGCATCCTGCTCGTGCGCCGCGCGCAGGAACGTCTCGTCCGGCAGGAACATGACCACGAACTCGGGCGTCGCCGGCAACTGGCGCCAGTACGCCTTCTGGCCGAGCCGCTGGATGTGCTCCCGAACGTGGCGCGCGTGATCGAGAAGACGAGCGCGGCGCTCGTCGTCCGATGCGTCCTCCCGCACGGCGTCGAGGTAGGCGACCAGGGGCACCTTCGAGTCGATGACGATCTGCTTCTCGCCCGGAAGTCGCACGATGACGTCGGGCCGGAGCACATTGCCGTCTTCGTCGGTGGTCGAGCGCTGCTCGTCGAAGTCGCAGTGCTCGATCATCCCGGCCATCTCGATGACGCGCTTGAGCTGGATCTCGCCCCAGCGGCCCCGAACATGCGGCTTCTGCAGAGCGGCAGCAAGATTGCCCGTCTCGACGCGTAGGCGATTCTGGTCGCCGCGCAGCAGGGTCACGCTCTCGGTGAGCTTTCCGTAGGCCTCGTGCCTGATCCGCTCGACACTCCGGAGCTGCCGGTCCATGCGCTCGAGCGACTCGGAGAGCGGGCGTACATATCCGGACAGGCGTGAGTCAGCCAGCTCCAGGAAGCGCGCGCTGTTGGCGTCGAGCGCCTCCGTGGACAGCGTCTTGACTGCCGCCGCGAGCCGCTCGTCGAGCACGGTTCTCTCGGTCGCGAGCTCCGCGCGGATCCCGGCGAGCTCGCTCGAGAGCTCGATCACCTCGCTCACGCGCCGACGTCGCTCGGCCAGAGCCGGCCGCACGAGGACGAACGTGCCGAGAGCGCCGGCCGCAATCCCGATAACGAGAGCGAGAATGACCATGAGGTCGACGAACGGTAGAGCCTCCGCCGGATGGAGCCGCGCGCGACGTAGTCGCAACCGGAGCGGCTGGTACATTCGCGCGCGGCCATGGCCGACAAACCCCGCGTCCGAGCACCGAAGCAACGTACGACTCCGAAACTCGACGATCCCGCTCGGAATCGTCGCTTGGCGCTGTATGGCGCGGGGGCGATCGTCGCGCTCGCGGCGCTAGGAGCTGCCATCTTCCTATCCGGTTTTCGTGGAAACGATCCGAGTCCTGAAAAGGTCCGCGCCGACCTCGAGGCGGCGGGGTGCGAGCTACAGGCGGTGAAAGCCCAACGCGGACAGCACACGCTCGGGGCCGATGAGACGTTCGACTGGAACACCGAGCCGCCGACGAGCGGGCCGCACTTCGGCTTCGACGACGCAGGGAACCTCGGCACCGTGATCTGGGGCGCGTACGAAGAGCCACTGCAGCTCGCTCGCGTGGTTCACAACCTCGAGCATGGCGGCATCTACATCTTCTACGGCAGCGAGGTGCCGGACGCCGTCGTTGCCGAGCTGCGACGCTTCTACGACTCCCACGAGAGAGGAACCTTGCTGGCTCCCTACCCCAATCTCGCGGACGAGATCGCGCTGGGGGCCTGGGTGTCGGAGGACGGAGAGGAGAAGGGGTACCTGGCGACGTGCACAGCCTTCGACGACGCGGCGTTCTCTGCATTCTTCAACGGCTTCCAGTTCAAGGGCCCGGAGCGGTTCCCGGCGAGCTCGCTCCTCCCGGGCAACAACTAACGACGGTTCCGCCTCTGCTTTTTGACATCCGTGCGCCTGATGCGTGTCAAGACGATAGGTCTACGATCCGTTCGTACAGAGCGCCGGCGATGCCCTCCGCTTGCTCTTCGGATACGGAACCGGGCGGGCCATGCAGGTCCACCGTGTAGACGGATGACCCGTCGGTGAAGCCAATCCAGTACGCATCGAAGGGGCGCTCGTCGTCGTTTCCGACCGCCTCGATGTCCTCGGCGCTCGCGCTGGGATGGACGCCCCGTGCATCCGGAATGTCATCCACGTCGAACTCGCTGATCTGCACGGCGCAGGTCTTGGGACATGGCTTCATGATGTCGGCTTCGAGCCAGTCGAGGGCGCTCGTCGCACCTTCTTCAGACTGAAGCTGAATGACCGAGGAAAAGATGTGACGGGAGGTGGGACTGTGCGTGTCCCCGAAGAAACGCGTGTCGATAATCGCCGCCTCGAAGCCCGCGTCCATGAACACAGCGGTCATCTCCTCCGTGTCCGGATCGACAGCCAGCTCGCCCAGGACGCGGATGAACTCGTCGAAGTCGACCGTCGTCTGACGTGTCTCGACAGGATCAGGCTTCGAGCCCGGTGCATCTTCCTCCGCGAGCACCCGCTGCGCGAGCGGGACAGGCTCGACGGGCTCCGCATCATCTCCACCGCCGCACGCAGCGAGCGCGACGAGTGCTAGCGCCGCGAGGAGTAGGAGAGCGAACCGCATCGCCCCTCGATCCTATGGATCAGATCCGTGGTTCACAAGAAGACGGTGGTCCTCGCTCCATGGCCGACCTCCTACACTGCGTCCGCCGGGGTGGCGGAAACGGTGAGACGCGCCTGCCTTAAAAGCAGGTGTCCCTTCGCGGGACGTGTGGGTTCGACTCCCACCCCCGGCACCTGAGGGACG
>Ga0208612_1000531_pt1 | contig 16381 bp, 14 predicted proteins | sample AntDryMetagUQ889_FD_188089 | JGI IMG/M metagenome (GOLD analysis project Ga0208612, IMG submission 188089) | Polar desert microbial communities from Antarctic Dry Valleys - UQ889 (SPAdes) | ecosystem: Environmental > Terrestrial > Soil > Desert | place: Antarctic Dry Valleys | collected 2008-12-31 | reverse complement strand
GTCGAGTTCTACACGCGCAAGAAGGTAATTACCTCAAGGTGGGGATGAGCGGCGCAAGCCGCGAAACCAGCATCTGCCGGTGGGTGTCCCCCTAATGGTTGCCGAGAAGCTCGGCGTCCTCGGCTTGCCGCGGCCGGTCTCGGAGCTTGCGGCGCGGGACTGGGACGTGGTCGTCGTCGGCGCGGGCCATAACGGGCTGTGCGCGGCGGCGTATTTGGCGAGTGATGGGAAGAGCGTCCTTGTCTTGGAGCGAAGCGAGCGGGTCGGCGGCGCCTGCACGCTCGAGCGCCCCTTCTCCGATGAGCGCTACGTGGTGAGCCCGTGCGCGTACGTCGCGGGCCTTCTCGACCCGCTCGTGATCTCAGAGCTGGGCCTCCGCGAGCGCGGCATCAAGATCCGCCCCGCGCAGCCCGGCCTCTTCATCCCTTTCGACGACGGCGAGGCGGTGGTCGAGTGGGCCGACGAGGAGCGCACTGCCCAAGGCCTACGCGAGATCGGCACCTCCGCCGACAACGTGCAGGGCTACCTCGACTACACCGAGCGCTTCGACCGCTGCCGGCGACTCCTTCGCAAGGGCGAGCGAGACACCTGGGTCGGCGACACGCCCACCCGCGCCGAGATCGAGGAGTTGCTCGAGGACGACCAGGACCTGATCGACCTCGTCTTCGAGGCCTCGATCGCCGACATCCTCGACCAGCATTTCTCGGACCAGCGCTTAAAGGACGCGCTCTACGGACAGGGGCTCATCGCCGCCTACGGCGGCCCGAAGACGCCGGGCACCGCGATGGTCCACCTGATGCACTCGATGGGCGAGCTCGACGGCTCGGCCGGCTCGTGGGGCTACGTCGAGGGCGGCATGGGCATGGTTTCGTTCGCGATTTGCGACGCGGCGCTCGAGGCCGGCGCCGAGGTCGCCTGCGGCGTCCCCGTCGCGCGTGTCACGCCGGGCGAGGGAGTCGAGCTCGAGGACGGGACGAGCGTCAGGGCCGAAACGGTGATGATCAACGCAGATCCCAAGCGCCTCTCACGCATGCTCGACGGTGCAGACGTCCCCGCGGAGTTCACGAACCGGCTGGACGCATGGAAGGTCCGAAGTCCCGTCATCAAGGTAAACGCAGCGTTGTCGGAGCTGCCGCACTGGACCGCCGCCGGGGGCGAGACGTGGCCCGCGGCCGGGACCGTGAACTGCCGCAAGGGCCTGGACGCGGCCCAGCAGGCCTTCGAGGCCTGCGACCGCGGCGAGCTTTCGATCGCTTTCGTCGAGATGTACTCGCAGACGGCCGACGACCCGTCGGTCGCTCCGCCGGGCAGACATGTGATCAGCGCCTTCTGCCAGTACGCGCCCGCGGACGCGACGGCTGCCGAATGGGACGACGGCATCCGCGAGCAGGCCGGCCAGCAGGTCTTCGAGATGGTCGAGCGCTTCGCTCCCGGCTTCTCAGAGCAGGTGCTCGAGCACGAGGTGATGGGCCCGCCAGACGTCGAGGAGCGAATTGGCCTCACGGGCGGCTGCATCTTCCAGGGCGAGGTCTTCCCGGACCAGATGTGGGAGAACCGCCTCGCCTCCCGCACACCGGTCGAGGGCCTCTACCTTTGCGGCGCCGCCACCCATCCCGGCGGCAGCGTGATCGGCCTTAACGGCCGGAACGCCGCGATGGCGCTGCTCGAAGACGAGCGAAGCCGGTAGGGCAAGACCGGCGCTTCGCTGACACAATGCCCCCGATGAGCGACCCAACGCAGCATTCCTTCTCGGGCTCGGGCGGCAACCTCGTCTTCTTCGAATGGCCAAACGAGAACGCCACGTTCGTCGCATTGATCGCGCACGGTTACGCCGAGCATTCACGGCGCTACGACCACGTCGCCGAGCGGCTGGTCTCAGGGGGAGCAACCGTCTACGCGCCCGACCACATCGGCCATGGCCTGTCGGAGGGCGAGCGCGCGCTGGTCGCCGAGGGCGAGGCGCTGTCGTCCGACCTCCATCTCGTCGCCGAGATCGCGCGCGGCGCCCACCCCGGCCTGCCGGTCGTCCTGATCGGCCATTCGATGGGCGGCATCGTCGCGACTCGCTACGCGCAGCGACACCCGGGCAAGCTCGCGGCGCTGGTCCTCTCAGGCCCGGTGATCGGCGGCAACTCGCAGATCATGGGCCTGCTGGAGCTCGACCCGATTCCCGACGTGCCCATCGACCCCGCCGTGCTCTCCCGCGATCCCGAGACCGGCGCCAAGTACGCGGCGGACCCGCTCGTCTACAGCGGGCCGTTCCTGCGCCCGACGCTCGAGATGTTCAAGCAGGCCGTCGGTGACATCGCCGAAGGCGGAGGCTTCGGGGACATGGCTGTCTTGTGGATCCATGGCTCCGAGGATGCGCTCGCGCCGCTCGAGGAGACCAGGGCCGCCGTCGAGCGCCTGCGAGGTCCACGGACCGAGGACAAGGTCTACGAGGAGGCCCGCCACGAGATCTTCAACGAGACGAATCGCGAAGAGGTCCTGGACGACACCATGGACTTCATCCGCCGCTCGCTCGCTGCGTAGCGACTCACCGCCGGCCTCAGGCGAGCGAGAGCTGCCCCGACTGCCATCCCGACTCGAACGCCGCCGGGTCGCCGCCGGAGCCCTCGAAGTCGAGGAGCTTTCGCTTCAGCTCGAGGCCGCCCCGGTAGCCGGTGAGCGATCCGCTTGCCCCAATCACCCGGTGGCACGGGACGATGATCGGGATCGGCGTCGCCCCCACCGCCGAGCCGACGGCACGCGGCTCGAACGGCGGCTCGCCGCCCACGGCCATCTCTCTGGCGATCGCTCCGTACGTGGTCGTCGTGCCATAGGGGATCCCGGCCAGCGCGGCCCAGACGCGCCGCTGGAACGCGGTCCCGCCCAGCTCAAGCGGAAGGTCGAACAGGGACCGCACAGCCGCAAAGTACTCGTCGAGCTGAGTGGCGGCCGCCTCCAGATGCGACGGGTCGCCCGCCGGTTGCGGCGCCGATTGATCAGGGAACAGGATTCGCGTTAGCCGCGCGCCGTCGCCGACCAGAGTCAGCGTTCCGGCAGGGCTCTCGTATCGAAGAGAGGTCATCGTTCGGGTCATGCTTTCGAAACGGCCGGTCGAGGCTTTTCGTGAGGTTGAAAGAGGGGTAGGGTCCGGACAGGCGACCCCGAAGGAGGAACCCACGATGCAGGACGAGCACGAGCACTCACACGACGAGGCTCACAGCCACGAGCACTCCCACGACGGTGAGACCCACACCCACGCTCACACCGAGGCCGATCACGACCACGTCGAGCACGAGCACGAGCACTCACACGGCGATGTGACCCACGCGCACGAGCACGTTCACGAGGAAGGCCTCGAGGACGACCACGCGCACGAGCACGAGGACGCTTAGCCGCGAACTGAGGCAGTCCGGGTCCACCCCCTGGTCCCTATTCGCCTCAGTTCGGGCTAGGGATCGAGGAGGCTCGGCGCTTCGGTGCCGCCCGGTCCGTCGGACGCGGCCGGCGCCTCGTCCTCGAAGCTTGCCACCCGGACGCCAATGAGCCGGACCGGCCGGTCGGGCAGGTTCTCGCGCAGGAGGTCGAGCGAGACGCGGCGGATGACCTCGCCGTCGTTCGTGAACTCCTTGATCGAGCGGACGCGCGTGAAGGTCTGAAAGTCGTCGGTCCTCACCTTGATGCCGATCGTGCGACCCTTGGCCTCGCGCTTTCGAAGCTCTGAAGCAAGCCGTTCGGACTGCTTCGAGATCACTTCTTCGAGCCGCCCGGAGTCTGAGACGTCGAAGTCGAAGGTCGTCTCGACGGAGCGGGACTTCGCGATCCGCTCGGTCGTCACCGGCGAGTCGGAGCGAAAGTGCGCGCGGTCGTGGAGCGCGCGGCCGTGTGTCTCGCCGAAGCGCTCGATCAGACCAGGAACGGTGCAGCGCTGAAGCTGGCCGATCGTCGCCACGCCGTAGCCCTCGAGCCGCTTCGCGGTCTTCGGCCCGATCCCGGGGATGATCCGGGCTCGCTCGCCCTTGAAGCGCTCCGCCGCTTGCTCGCGAGTGAGGACGACGAAGCCGCGGGGCTTCTCGGCGTCCGAGGCGATCTTGGCGACGAGCTTGTTCGGCCCGATCCCCACGGACGCGTCCAGGCCGGTCTCCTCGCGGATTCGCTTGACCAGGTCGCTCATCCGGGCGATCGGATCGCTCACCTCGGATAGGTCGAGGTAGGCCTCGTCGAGGGACACCGGCTCGATCGGAACGGAGAGTTCCATCATCAGCGCGCGCACCTCGGCCGAGCGCTCGCGGTAGTGCGCGTGATCGACCGGGAGCCAATGCGCGTCGGGGCAGAGCCTCCGCGCCCGCGAGGCGGGCATCGCCGAGCCGACGCCGAACTTCCGCGCTTCATAAGACGCGGTCGTGACGACCGCTCGCGGGCCCGTACCCGAGACGATCACGGCCTTTCCCGCCAGCTCCGGATGGCGCTGCAGCTCGACCGACGCGTAGAACGCGTCCATGTCGATGTGAGCGATCTTCCGGGCCACATCTCCAGGGTAAGCGGCGCCCTCGACGGTTCGACTCAACGGCCGATTTGAACGCCGACCCGCTCGGGGATGCCGGCAACGAGTGTGCTGAGAGGGTCAGGCTCGCGGTTGAGCTCCTCCGCTCTTTCCTTGCGAAGCAGGGCGTCGCGGATGATCGTGCCGCCGATGTAGCGGAAGGGCTCGGGAGGGACCTTGATCTCTGAATGCTCGACGATCGCCAAGCGTGAGTAGTCGTCCCGGCGGTCGAGCGCGAGCGAGGCGAGGATGTGGCCGACCATTCGCGAGGGGCCGACGCCATTCCCGGTGTAGCCGAAGACGTAGTGAACCCGGCCGTCGAGCGTGCCGATCATTGGAGTGTGGTTGGGCGAGACGTCGATCGGCCCGCCCCACGCGTGGACTATGCGGCGGCCCTCGAGCTGCGGGAAGAAGCGAGTGAGGTGAGTCGCAACCTGGGCGGCGACGCCGGCGTCCACCTCGGCGTGCCCGCATAGGCGCGCCCCGTACACCATCCTCCCTCCGCCCCACCCGAAAGCGATGCGCCCGTCGTCAGTGGTGCGGAAGTAGTGCAGCATGTGGCGGCCGTCCGTGATGCACTCGCCACCAGTCCAGCCGATCTCCTCGAGGACATCGGGCACGGGCTCGGTAATGACCATGTGGCTCGACGTCAGCGTCAAGCGCCTCCTGAGAGGAGAAACTGCCTCCTGCGCTCCGCCCGTCGCCAGCACCGCATGGCTCGCTCGCACGATTCCGCTGTCGGTTCTCGCCTCGACGCCACCTGGCCCAGCTCTGAGGCTTCGGACCTTCGAGAGCTCATATACCTCCACCCCGGTCTCGATGAGCCGGCGCCGCAGACCGAGCGCGAGCCGCGCGGGATTGACCGTGGCCGAGGCCGGAAAGAACGCCGCACCGCGGAAGATCGGCGAGGCACAGCGCTCACGCAGCTCGTCGGCTCGTAGAACCTTCACCGCGTCAGATCTGCCGAGGTCCTCGCAGGCTGCGACGGCTGGGAGCCAGACCTGGTCATGCGCCTTCGCAGTCGAAACCTGGAGGTAGCCGCCGTGCCGAAACGACGCGGCCACGTCCTGCTCGGAGCACCATTCGCCGATCTCGCCGATTGCTGACTCAGCTGCTTGAGCAAGAGCGAGAGTCCCTTCGTCGCCGAACGATTCACGCATCGACCCCAAGCCGAACCACATCGTGTTCGCGAAGCCGCCGTTCCGCCCGGACGGGCCGTGTCCGCAAAGGCCGGCCTCAAGCAGGACTACTCGGGCCTCCGGCTCGGCCTCCCGGATCAACCAGGCCGTCCACATCCCCGAAAAGCCCCCTCCCAAGACGACGATGTCTGCGCTCGCCTCACCTTCGAGGATCGAGTTGGGCTGGACCTGCGTCTCCTGCGAAAGCCAGAATCCCTGCGCGTCGTGGATCACGGCTCTCAGTTTGCCCAAGTACCGTCGCGGCCATCCACGCGGCCGTCCGCGCGTCCTGGTCAGTGCCCGGCTTCGGTCGCTCTCGAGTCGTGGCGATCGATCAACTCGCGCTGGACCGAGCGGCCGTCCGACATCTCGCGGCGAGTCCAATCGCCTTCTGAATCGAGTTCCCAAGCGTTCATGTCGTCGGCCAGCGAGCGATCGAGGATGTCGGAGAGCTCTGCCCGGATCCGCCCGTCGGAGATCGGCACCACCAGCTCGACCCGGTTGACGAGGTTGCGCGGCATAAGGTCAGGCGAGCCGACATACACGCGGGGGTCTGAGCCGGGCCGCTCGAACGAATAGATCCGGGAGTGCTCGAGAAAACGGCCGACCACCGAGACGACCCGGATGTTCTCCGAGACTCCGGGCACGCCAGGGCGCAGGGCGCAGATCCCGCGAACGTTCAGCTGCACGTCCACCCCGGCTTGCGAGGCGCGGTAAAGCGCCTGAATCGACTTCTGATCCAGGAGGGAGTTCATCTTCATACGGATCCGCGCCGGATTTTCGGGGGAATGAGCCTCGATCGTGCGGTCGATCTCCGCGAGCATCTCCTCGGCGAGGTTGAGCGGCGCGATCAGCGCCTTCCGGTAGCCCGACGGCCGCGCATATCCCGTGAGGTAATTGAACATCTCGGCGATGTCGGAGCCGATGTCCTCGTCGCACGTGAACAGGCCGAGATCGGTGTAGATGCGTGCTGTCTTCGGGTTGTAGTTGCCGGTCCCGATGTGCGCGTAGTGGCGGACGCCGTCTCCCTCCCTGCGCACGACGAGGATGCACTTCACGTGGGTCTTCAGGGCCGGGATGCCGTAGACGACGTGGACGCCCGCCTGCTCGAGCTTCTTCGCCCAGGTGATGTTCGCTTGCTCGTCGAAGCGGGCCTTCAACTCCACCATGCAGACGGCCTGCTTGCCGCGCTCGGCCGCAGCTATCAGCGACCGGATCAGCGGCGAGTCCGCCGAGGTCCGGTAGACGGTCTGCTTGATCGCGAGCACGTCGGGATCTGCGACCGCCTGGCGCACGAACCGCTCGACCGAGGTCGCGAAAGAGTCGTAGGGGTGATGGACCAGGATGTCGCTCTCGCGCATCGCGGCGAAGACGTCCGCGTCCTTGCCGTCCTCTCCGATCAGGCGCGGCTGGGTGACTGGCGTGTGCGGAGGGTCTCGCAGCTCCTTCGGAAGGCCCTTCACGTCGTAGACGTCCCAGAGGTCGGTCAGGTCGAGAAGGCCGTTCACCTCGTACGCCTCGCGCTCCTCGAGGCCCATGGCCGAGACGAGCTGGGAGCGAAGGCGCGAGTCCATCCCGCCCTCGACCTCCAAGCGCACGATCTCGCCGAAGCGCCGGCGGCGAAGCTCCTCCTCGACGGCCTGCATGAGGTCGTCTGCCTCGTCGGAGACGTCGTAATCCGTGTCGCGCGTGACGCGGAAGAAGGAATAGTCCTGCACCTCCATGCCCGGAAAGAGAGAGCCGAGGTTCGCGGCGATCAGGTCGTCGAGGGGAACGAGCGTCGAGCCGTCCTCGCCAAGCGGAAGGAAGCGCCCCAGCAGCTCCTTCGGGACCTTTACTCGAGCGAGGACCTCGGTTCCCTGCTCTGGGTCCCGCAGCGACACCGCGAGGCTTAAAGACAGGTTCGAGATGTAGGGAAACGGCCTGCCGAGGCCGATGACAAGGGGAGTCAGCGCGGGGAAGACCTGGCGCTCGAAGAGATCGCTCAGCTGTGAGCGCTCCTTCTCGGAAGCTTCCGCGACCGGCAGGATCCGCACGCCGCCCTCTTCGAGGGTCGGCCGCATCGACTTGAACGTGGCGCTGACCCGCTCGCGCTGGGCGACGACCCGCTCATGGATCTCCGCTACCTGCGAGGTGAGGCTCATGCCGTCAGGCCCGCGAGCATCACGCCCGGCCTCGAGGTGATCCTCGAGGTTCGCGACCCTGACCATGAAGAACTCGTCCAGGTTGGATTCCCAGATCGCGCAGAACTTGACCCGCTCCAGCAAGGGCACGTTCTCGTCTTCGGCAAGCTGGAGGACCCGGTCGTTGAAGTCGAGCCACGAAAGCTCGCGGTTGAAGTAAAGGCTTGAATCGCCGAGCTCTGGCACCTCTGCCGAGGGAGACGCTCCGTTCGTCTCCTCGGCCTCGATGGACTCGCCCTCCACGCGTCCTGACTTCAACTCAAAGGCCACAGGGTGATGGTAGTTCTCCCACGCCTTTGCCTGTCAACCTGCGGTGAACGCCGGGTACGACTGCCTATGCCTTTGGACCGCGTCGTCGTAGCAGCCGGCGAGCCGAGCCCATAGCCTCTAAGGGTTCCCGCCTCCCATGCGATCCACGCGACCGTTCACCGAGATTTCACATGTCGCCAGCCCCAAGCCGACGACGCTCCCTGACATGAGCTACCGGTTCCGCCAACCGGACCGGCTGGCGGTTGAGGTTCGCCGCGTCGCAACGGATCGGCTTGAGCACGCGCTCGCTCAGCTCAACGAGGACCTGGGCGCTGACCCCGCGAAGGCTGTGCACGGCGCGCGCAAGGACTTAAAGAAGACGCGTTCGCTACTGCGCCTCACCCGGGAAAGCCTCGGAGAGGATCGCTATAGGGCCGAGAACGGCCGCCTGCGAGAGGCGGCGCACCTCCTCGCCGGCGCGCGCGAAGCCGACGCCAGGGTTGAGTCACTCGCATCTCTGATCGATCACGCCGGCGCGGGCATGAGTGAGCTGGCGGCAACCGAGGCGCAGGCGTGGCTGACCGCGCTCCGCTCCCAGACCAGCGCTCGCTCAGATGTGGGCGAGGCGGCGTCCGGCGCGGCGGCGGTGATCGCGAAGGTGCGCGACGACGCCCGGCTCTGGGGCCTTGGCTACGGCAGCTTCGAGATCGTCGGGCCAGGCCTCAGGCGCACCTACCGCCAGGGACGCCGGCTCATGGCCGAGGCCATCGACGACCCAAGTGACGAGACCGTCCACGAATGGCGAAAGCGGGTCAAGGACATGTGGTATTCGATGCGCCTTCTAGGCGAGGTGTGGCCGCCCGTCATCAGACCGATCGCCGACCAGGCGCACGAGCTATCGGAGCTTCTCGGTGATCACCACGACCTCGGCGAGGTCCGGGTCGCGATCTCCTCAGGCGAGAGCGGCGTCCTGCCAGAGGCCCAGACCGAGCTTCACGATCTCACGCTGGCGCGCCAGGCCGAGCTTCACGAGGCGGCGATCTCACTCGGCCGGCGGTTATACGCCGAGAGCCCCGGCCGCTACGTCGAGCGCCTCGAAGGGTTGTGGAAAGCCTGGGAGGAAGACTTCTCTCAGCAGATCGGGCAGCTAGGCCTGCCCTCTTCATAGAGCCAGCGATCGAACGAATTCGGGCGAGGCGCGCCCGTCTCGTCTTCGATCAGGTCGTAGAGGTCCTGCGTCGAGGCGTTGCCGTACTCGTTCTCCTGTGCCCAGCGCATCAAGACATCGCGGAAGTCGGCGTTTCCGATCTTTGAGCGGAGGACCTGGAGCGCCATCGCGCCCCGGTCATAGACGGCGAAATCGAAGAGGTTCTGCGGTCCGCCCGGGGCGGCCGGCGGCGGGCTCCAAAAAGAAGAGCCCGGACCGTTCGCGTTGTAGATGCGGACGAAGCGGTTGGCCACCGTCTCGCCGCCCTGCTCCTCCTCGTAGAGCCACTCCATGTAGGTGGCAAAACCCTCGTTCAGCCAGATCTCGTCCCACTCGGTGACCGCGACCGAGTCGCCGTACCACTGATGGGCGACCTCGTGGATCACGAGCTGAAGGTTCGGAGAGCTGGGGTAGTAGGAGCGTGTCTGGTTCTCCAGGGCGAACCCGAGCGAGGAGGGGTCTACCAGCCCGCCAGTGACATCGAACGGGTAGGGGCCCGCCACCTCCTCCAGGAACCTGTGTGCCTTCCGCGTTTTGTCAAAAAGGTTGCCGAGCACCGAAGGACCTCCGGCGGACGAATCCACCGCACTCAGATACGGGATGCCGCGGACCATCCCCCGGTCGACGTCGAAGCGGCCGATGGCGACCACCGCCAGGTAGCTCGGCATCGGCTGATTGACCGCCCAGCGCGTGATGGTCTTCGGGCCGCTGCGATCGATGCCGCCCTGAAGGACTCCGTTCGAGATGCCCGTCTTGTTGTGAGGCACCTTGAGCTCGATCTGCCAGAGCGCCTTGTCGGTGGGGTGGTCTGACACCGGCAGGAAGCTGGGCACCGCCTGCGGCTGGCCGAGCGCCGCGACCCCGTCCAAGGTCCGCGTCCAGCCGTCGCGAGAGCCGTCAGGGTTCGAAACCTGCTTGGGCTTGCCCTCGTACTTGACCTTGGCCGAGAACGACGCGCCGTCGAGGATCGGCGTCGCCGGCCTGATTCGAAGCTCCTGCCCCGCCCGGCTCCAATTGGCAGCCTCGCCGTCCACGCGCACCTGGGTCACCTCGGGCCCGCGGAAGTCGAAGTTGAAGCGGTTCATGGCCGCCCCGGCCGAGGGCGCGCCTTCGTCGGTGTCGGCAACCGCCGTAATCGTGGTCGCAGAGCGGACCTCGCCCGAGGCTTTGTAGCTCAGGAACACGTCGTAGGTGGAGACGTCGTAGCCGCCGTTTCCCATTTTCGGGAAGTAGGGATCGCCGATGCCCGGAGACCCCTGGTAGAACACGCCGGCAAGGGCGGCTGAGGCTCCGGCGAGTGCGAGCAGCGCGCCCGCTCCGGCCACGGACTTGGCAAAGACCGATTTCACGTGGAATCGATTATGCGGCCAGGCGTTCGGCAGGCGCGCCGTTTGCCGACCCGTTGAGAAGGCCGAGGATGATCCCCTCGCGAAGGCCGCCCTTGCCGATCTGAAGTGGCTGGCCCAAGAGCTCCGAGAGCTTTTCGAGCAGAAGCACTCCGGCAGGAAGGATGCGCACCCTTCTCGGGTCGAGCTCGAAGCGCTTTGCGACGTCCTCGACCGAATCGGTGGCTAGCACTCTCACACCCCGCTCGAGGGTCTCGTACTCAAGCACGGAGCCAACCAGCGTCCTAAGAGAAGTCGCGCTGCCACCCACCGCGACAGCTTGGTCGGGCTTGGGCACCTCGACGCCATCGAAGAAGTCGTCGATGTGGTCGCGGAGCTTGCGGATCTCCGATGGTGACGGCGGGTCAGAGGCGATGAACTCCTCGGATATCGCTCCGGATCCAATCTTGAAGGACTTGACCAGATCGACGCCGCCCGCAACCGTGCCAATGATGATCTCTGAGGATCCGCCGCCCACGTCTACCACCGCGATATCGCCCTCGACGGGATGGCCGAGGGTTTTGGTGGCGCCAACGAACGCGAGGCGCCCTTCCTCTTCCTCGGAAAGGACGTCGATCTCGACCCCTGCCAGCTCCTCGATCTTGCGAACGGCCTTCTTGCGGTTCTCGGCGTCGCGGATCGCGGCAGTCGCGACGGCCCGGATCTGCTCTGCGCCGAGCTCTTGCGCCAGCTTTACCATCGTGCACACGACGTCGCCCACCTCGGCGATCTTGTCCTTGGACATGGAGCCGTCCCGCTTCGTGTCGACGCCGATCTGCGTGTAGGCGCGCTGCTCCATGACCTTTCGGAGCTGGCCTTCCTGCGGCTCGGCGACGAGCACGCGCGTGGTGTTCGAGCCGATGTCAATCGCCGCGCAGAGCATCGTCAGGTAGTCACACGAGTGTGGCAGACGGCACGGATAGCTACGCACGGTCTCGAACGCCGATAACGGCTTGTTCACAAGGCATTCACCGATACGACACTCGATCACGGATCGTTTCGCGGAAGCTTTGCCTGGAATGGCCGAACTTCAGCCTCGAGGACCCTTCGATCAGACGACCGAGCGCGCCTCGCACGCGGACGTCTTCTCGGCGCTTGACGGGCGCTTCGGGCTTACCGTCCCACACGAGTGGTGGCCTTCAGCGCACCTCCTCAAGTCCTTCGAGGCGGCCGGCTTTTCGCACGTCCAGGTCGATGGGCCGCCGCCGAGCGTCCTGGGCGACAGTCGGCTGGTTGCACGACACGCCGGCGCCTTGCGTGACTCGCTGGCGACGACCGGCCTGTCCCTGATCGTCCATTCGCCCTCCGGACTCAGGCTCGGGACGCCCGAGGGTGATCGGGCGATGGATGGGCTTGTCGACTACGTGGCCGAGTCGCAGGCCGAGCAGCTCGTCTACCACGCGCTGGCTCTCCCCGACGAGCACTTAAGCGAGGATCCGCTACGCCTCGAGATGCGATCGCTCCGAGCAGCGGTTCGCCGCGCCGAGCTCAACGGGTTCGTGATCGCGATTGAGAACCTGGCCCCGCTGTTCCCCGGCCCGGAGACCATCTCGGCCAGCCCGATGAGCCTCAGATCGGCAGTCCGCCGGCTCAGCTCAGAAGGGGTAGGGGTCTGCCTCGATATCGGTCACGCTCACATCGCCGCCGAGCTCCGGCACACCTCGCTCGAGCTCCTGATTGAGCCCGTGCTGGACGTCGTGACTCTGATCCACGCCCATGACAACTTCGGAGCGCGCCAGAGCGTCGCTTCGGGCCGCGCCCTGGGCGTTGATCCACTCAGGCTGGATCTCCATCTCCCTCCAGGGCGCGGAAACCTTCCCTGGCACGAGGTCGCCCCGCTGGTGCTGCGCTCCAATGCCCCGGTGATCCTCGAGGTCCACCCTCCGTTCCGGCCGCGCGTAGCCGAGCTTCACGACACGGGCTCACTTCTCTTCGCGACTGCCTAGTCCGGCGGCTCGAGCCCAAGCTCGTCAAGGAGCGTGCGCACACGGCGCTCGATTTCATCGCGAATGTGCCGCACCGCCTCCAGATTCTTGCCCGCCGGATCATCCAGCTTCCAATCCTCGTATCGCTTCCCGGGATAGATCGGGCATGCGTCCCCACATCCCATCGTGATCACGACGTCCGCTGCCCGGACGGCCTCACCCGTGAGGGGCTTCGGCAGCTCTTGCGCAAGGTCGACGCCGACCTCGCGCATGGCCTCTACGGCTGCGGGGTTGATCTCGTCCGCAGGGTCTGATCCCGCGGAACGCACGATCACCCGGCCGGCGGCCATCTTGCTGAGGAGCCCCGCGGCCATCTGGCTCCTCCCCGCGTTATGAACACAGACGAAGAGAACCTCATCCTCCTCAGACATCGATCGAACCTAGCGCTACTCGTCGCCGTCGATCGTGTAGACGTCGCGCCAGCGCCTGACGTTCATCGTCAGGAGCTGACCCGGCTCAACCGTGGCCGGATCGCCGCTCGGCGCGTGCGCCTGAGCGTCGAAGATGAACCAGCCCGGGCCGATGAACTCCTTGGCGTCGATGATGCCGCTCGACTCCTCATCCTGAGTGATGAATCCGGTCTGACCCGAGCGGAACTTGGCCTCGTCGAACTCGGCCAGGACACCGCGATCTCCGTTGGAGATCCTGTAGGCGATGATCCGGGCGAGCTGTGCGTTGTTGCCCGGGTCCTCCTGGATCAGAAGGTTGCCACGGGTGTCGATGGTCATGTTGTCCGGCTTGTTGAGAAACGGATCCTCGGTGCCGTCCAGGATCAGCTCCAGCGTGCCGCCGAGCTCAGGATGCTCAACGTCCGTGAAGCTGAGCTTCCACAGGCCCCCGCCATCCCTCGTCAGGGCCGGCTCGTCGGGCACGACGCCAGGCGATCCTTCCGTGGTGAGGAAGTAGTAGTCGTTGGGGTTCTGCGGGTCGAACGAGCCATCCTCGATCCGGTTGAGGGTGATGCCCTTGGTGGCCGCATCGGCGTTCTGCCTCGCGCCCGAGCGGTCCCAGTTGACCTTCTCGGCCTCGCCGAGGTCGAACGGGACGGGCGTGCCCTTTCCGTACGTCGCCCGGTACTCGGCGTCCGAGTCAACCGACTCGTCCTCGAGATCGACGACGAAGTTCTCACCGTTCGTGAGGCCCGCCTTGTCGAACGCGCTGCCGTTGCGCTTCTTCTTGCCCATGTATGCCCAGACCTGGCCTGTGGCCGTGTCCTCGTTACCCATGACGAGCGTCCGTCGGGTCTCGTTCTGCGCCGCGATCGTGTTCTCCCAGCTAAACAGCCCAAGCCGCGGCAGTTGCTGGGCCTGGCCGTCGAGCGTGATGCCGAACACGCGTCCTTCGTCGCCCGATTCCTCGTTCGCGAAGTAGATCTGGCCCTTGAAGCCGCGTCCCGTCGCCTCATCGAGGAGCTGGCCCGGAGTGGTGAGATAGCCGGAGCAGAATCGCTGGAAGTCAGCGGTCTGCGCTGGGAACGTGTCCGTCGTGTCCCGCGGGTTGATGCCACCGGGGGATGGAGTCGCCTGATAGCGACGGCGGACGTAGTTCCAGTAGCGAATATCGGAATCGATGAAGTCCTTGCCCTCTTCGATGCCGAACGTGTCAGTGTCGATCTCGAGCTCGGCGACGAACGCGCCGTTTTGTCCGTGCCTGCGAACCACGCCCTGATCAAGCCTGAGCTCGTGGTTCATCAAGAGCGTCACGTCCCGGCTACCGGGATCCTGGTAGGCGCCAAGGCCGTCGGGGATCCCGACCATCTCGTAACCGTCGCCCGCAGCGCCGGCATCGCCGACCGTGAGCAGTGACTTGGTGGCCACGCCGTCGGCGATGGGAAGTACGTACGGATCGGTTGGAGTGCTGGGGCCCCGAGTCGTCCCGGCTGGTGCTGCCAGGGCGATCGCTCCGCTCACGGCGATTGCCGCGACCGTTCCCGCACCCGCGAGCGCACTCGTTTTGCTTCGTCGCATTGAAACCTTGCTCCTTCGCATGGTGGATGGATTCCGGGCGAAGATTCGCCCGCCGAAACCAGCCTGCTCGGAGCACGGGGGTCGGTTGTTAGAGGGCCGTGAAGGCCTTGAGAAGATCCTGCTACGAGGTGTCCGAATGCGCGCCGAACGGCAGACCCCCGGGGTGAGACGCGTCCTGAAACTCACGGAAGAGTCCGGTGACGAGGAAGGCAACCTGTTCGCCGATGTCCACCGCGTTGTCGCCGATGCGCTCCAACGCCCGGGCGACGAGGATCATCGTCATCGCCCATTCGCGGCGGTCGGCGTCGTCGCCGATCTCAATCGCGATCTGGAAGCACTCCTTGTTCAGGTTGTCGACCACGTCGTCCTGGCGGACGAGGTCCATGGCGGCGTCGACGTCGCGCTCGGCAAACGCACGCTTCACCTGAATGATCAACGAACGCGTCTGCTTGCCCATCGTGAAGATGTTCTGGAGCATCCGCTCGTCGGCGGGCGGGTCGTGCCCAACGAGCGGGATCAGCTTCGCCACGTTCACGCATTGATCGCCCATGCGCTCCATGTTCTTCATCACGTGAAGCAGCGCGGAGATCAGGCGCAGGTCTGTCGCGACGGGGGCCTGGCGCGCCAGCATCGTGAGCAGGCGCTGATGGATCTCCAGATAGCGCCCGTCGAGGATGTCATCGTCGGCGACGATCAGCCCCGCAAGCTCGATGTCCTGATGCTGAACGGCCTCGATAGTCCGGTCGAGCGCATGAACGACAATCTCGAGCCCGTCGAGCGCGCGCTCCTCGAGCCTTTTCAGCTCCTCCTGATAGTGCAGTCGAGTCTCTTGAACCATGAGGGCTCCGCCGGAGGCGGCTAGCCGACCTTGCCCGTGACGTAATCCTCGGTGCGCTTGTCGGAGGGATTGGTGAAGATCTTCTCCGTCTCGTCGTACTCGACGATCTCGCCCCACCGACTCTTCTCGTCGGCGGTCAGCTCGACGATCAGAAAGGCGGTGCGATCCGAGACGCGCGCCGCCTGCTGCATGTTGTGGGTGACGATGACGATCGAGTAGTTCTCCTTCAGCTCCATCATCAGGTCTTCGATCTTCCCGGTCGAGATCGGATCGAGCGCCGAGCAGGGCTCGTCCATCAGGATCACGTCGGGCTCGACCGCGATGCAGCGGGCGATGCAGAGGCGCTGCTGCTGGCCGCCGGACATCCCGAAGGCGTTGTCCTGGAGCCGGTCCTTGACCTCGTCCCAGATCGCGCCTCGGCGCAGGGCCCTCTCGACGATCTCGTCCATGTCGCCCTTCATGCCGAGGATGCGCGGGCCGAAGGCGATGTTGTCGTAGATCGACTTCGGGAACGGATTCGGCTTCTGGAAGACCATGCCGATCATCTTCCGGACCTGGACCGGGTCCACCTTGGGGCCGTAGAGATCCTGGCCGTGGTAGAAGAGCTGGCCTTCGACGCGGGCGCTCGGGACCAGGTCGTTCATCCGGTTGAGGCACCGGATCAGCGTGCTCTTGCCGCAGCCGGACGGCCCGATCAGGGCGGTGATGTACTTCTCCTTGATCTCGAAGCTGATGTCGCGCACCGCCGGCACATCGCTGTAGCGGACGGTGACGTCCGTGAGGCTGAAGATGCTCTTTCGGCTGGCCTGCTCCGCGGCCGTGTCCGTCGACGCCTTCGCCCGCCCGTCGGTGGCCGTCTCG
>Ga0208612_1000530_pt1 | contig 16384 bp, 15 predicted proteins | sample AntDryMetagUQ889_FD_188089 | JGI IMG/M metagenome (GOLD analysis project Ga0208612, IMG submission 188089) | Polar desert microbial communities from Antarctic Dry Valleys - UQ889 (SPAdes) | ecosystem: Environmental > Terrestrial > Soil > Desert | place: Antarctic Dry Valleys | collected 2008-12-31 | reverse complement strand
CACCTCCTCCAGCCGGCCTTCGACCGGACCCCTCACGTCAACTCCGTCAACCATCGATCGACCTCCACAGCAGCTCCATAGGGTGCACCACTTCCAGCTCGTGCCCCAGGCGGCGGGCGTGGCCGATGATCTGCAGGGCGCAGCCGGGGTTCGCCGCGGCGATCACCTCTGCGCCGGTGTCGATCAGGTTGCGCGCCTTGCGCTCGCCCAGCTCGGCGGCGGGCTCGGGCTGGACGAGGTTGTAGATCCCCGCCGAGCCGCAGCAGATCTCCCACTCCGCCGGCTCGACCAGCTCGAGGCCGGGGATCGAGCGCAGCAGCTCTCGCGGCGGCTCACGCACGCCCTGGGCGTGGGCCAGGTGGCAGGCGTCGTGGTAGGCGACCTTCACGGAAGGCTCCGGTGCTCGCCCGAGATCGGTCGGTGCGGTGCTCGCCCGATCAACGATCGGGCTGCGCTCCTCCCCGGGCGCTCGGGCTGCGCTCCTCCGCGACCGCAGCGGCTTGCGTGGCGCGCGCGGGCCGGCCTCCGCGAGCACCTCGGTGACATCGCGCACCTTGGCCGAGAAGCGCTCGGCGCGCTCGGCCCAGCCCGGCTCGTCGCGCAGCAGGTGCGCGTAGTCGCGCATGCCCGAACCGCAGCCCGCCGCGTTGGCGACCACCGTGTCGTAGCGCTCCAGCGCCGCGATGGTCGCCTTGGCCTTGCCCAGCGCCGACTCCTGGCCCGCGTGGAGCTCGAGCGCGCCGCAGCATTCCGGCGCGCTGGGAGCGTGCACCTCGAAGCCCTCGGCCGCGAGAACGCGCGCCGTGGCCTCGTTGACCGAGCCGAAGAACGCCCGCTGTACGCAGCCCTGCAGCAGCGCGACCGAGCCGCGGCGCTCGCCGGCCGGGGCGAAATGTCTCGGCAGGCGATGGGCGGCGGCTCGTACCGGGATGCGGGGGGCGAGCATGCCCAGCAGGCCGGGCAGCCGGCGGGCGATCGGGAGTCCCAGCGCCAGCACCCGTAGGCGGCGGTGGTAGGGAAAGAGCGAGAAGACGGTCTTCCGGACCAGGCGCTCGCGCAGGGACCGCGAATGGTTTCTCTCCACCTGCGCACGGGTGTCCTCGATCAGGTGGTCGTACTTCACGCCAGACGGGCAGGCGGTCACGCAGGCCATACAGCCCAGGCAGCGGTCGAAGTGCTCGACCATCGTCGCCGAGAGCTCGGATCCCTCCTCGAGGCCGGCCTTCATCAGCACGATGCGCCCGCGCGGCGAGTCCATCTCCTCGTCCCACAGCGAGTAGGTGGGACATGTCGGCAGGCAGAAGCCGCAGTGCACGCAGTCGTCGATCAGGTCGAGCTCGGGCGCGCGCTCTGAGTCAAAGGCGCGGTCGGGAGCGTCCGGGCGCAGCGGCGCCCGCTGGTTGTTGACGACGTGGTCGCTCACGACAGCGAGGGCCGGCAGACGCCGGCGGGGTCGAAGCGGTCCTTGACGCGCTGCATCAGGGCGAGAGGGCCGGGTGCCGGCAGGGCCCAAGCATCGATGAGAGAGCGAACCTCGGCGGGCGCGTCGACAACGGAGCAGGGGGCGGGGGAGAGCTCACGTCGAAGCTCGCCTACAGCGGCGGCGGCCTCGGCGGGCGAGCGGTCCTCGAGCACCACCCACGCAAGACCGAGGTTCGTCCGCGCCACCACCCGGGCGTCGAGGCGCTGAGCGGTCGACACGAGGCCGGCGAAGCGCGAGGGCAGGGTGGACACCCGCAGCGCTGTCCCGGCGGATGAGCGCTGGCCCTCGCGCTGGCGCTCCCAGACCTCGTCGTCGGGGTCCACGAGGCTGGTCTGCAGGCCTGCGCGCTCCATCAAGCGGGCGGCGGCCTGCGCTCCCGACCGCGGCGCCGCGCCGCCGAAGCGCGCGAGCAGCGCGCTGTCCCCGCCCCCGAAGCGCAGGTCGAGGCAACGGGCCTCCAGCGGCGCCTTGGCCAGCTCCAGCGCCGCCGCGGCGAGTGTGGCCGGTTCTGTGGTCTCGCCCGCGGCGGTGGCCGTCGCCGGGGGCTTGGGGTGCAGGCGCAGCGACAGCTCAAGGATAAGCCCCAGCGAGCCGAGTGAGCCCGTGAACAGCTTGGAGAGGTCGTATCCCGCCACGTTCTTGATCACCTTGCCACCCGCACGGGCCACGCTGCCGTCCGACAGCCCGACCTGCACGCCCAGGACCAGGTCGCGGGGGCCGCCGTAGCGGTTGCGCAGCGGGCCGGAGTCGCCGGCGGCGATCACCCCGCCGATGGTCGCGGTGCCGGCGGAGTCGGGGGGGTCGAGCAGCAGTTCCTGGTCGGCCTCGGCAAAGGCGCGCTGGGCCTCGGCCAGCGGGAGCCCGGCCTCTACGATCGCGGTCAGGTCGCCCTCGTTGTGCTCGAGCAGGCGGTCCAGGCCGTCGGTGCGGATCTCGATCACGCCGGAGTCGGCCACCGGCACCCCCCAGCCGAGCTTGGTGGCGGCGCCCACGAAGCGGACCGGTGTGCCGGCCTCGCCCGCGGAGGCCAGGGCGGCCACGGCCGCGTCGCGTCCGGCGGCGACGGCGCTCGCCGTACTGGCGACCGAGGTCACCGGCTCGGGCTGGTCGCTCGCCGTACTGGCGACCGAGGTCGGTGTCTTGGATCGGTCGTTCACATCCGCTCCGCCAGCCCGGCCTCCTCGAGGGGGTGGCGGCGGTAGGGGCCGGGCACCTCGCCGCACAGCCGCGGCGTGGGCATGACCTTGCCGGGGTTGGCAAGGCCGTCCGGGTCGAAGGCGCAGCGCAGGCGCTGGAAGGCGGCCAGGTCGGGCTCTGAGAACTGGTCGGGCATGTAGCGCTTCTTGTCCACGCCCACGCCGTGCTCGCCGGTGATCGAGCCGCCGGCGTCCACGCAGGCCTTGACGATCAGGCCGGCAAGCTCCTCGGCGCGCTCGGGCTCGCCTTCCACGTTGCCGTCGTAGAGCACCAACGGGTGCAGGTTGCCGTCGCCGGCGTGGAAGACGTTGGCCACGCGCAACTCGTGCTCGGAGGCCAGGTCGTCGATCTGGCCGAGCACCTCCGCGAGCTTGGTGCGTGGAATGACGCTGTCCTGCACGAAGTAGTTGGGCGAGATGCGCCCCATGGCCGCGAAGGCGGCCTTGCGCGTCTTCCAGATCACCGCGCGCTCGGCTTCGTCGCCGGCCACGCGGATCGAGTCGGCGCCGGCCTCCTCGCAGAGCGAGACGATCGAGTCGAAGCGCTCCTCGCACTCGTCCTCTCGCCCGTCGAGCTCAACCACCAGCGCCGCCCCGGCGTCGGTCGGGTAGCCGGCTCCGGTCGCGCCCTCGGCGGCCTGGATGGAGAGGTTGTCCATCATCTCGATCGCCGCGGGCACGATGCCCTGCGAGACGATGCCCGACACCACCTCGCCCGCATGGGTCGGCGAGCTGAAGAAGGCCACCAGCGTGCGCACCGCCTCGGGCGCGGGGATGACCCGCAAGATCGCCTTGGTGGCCACGCCCAGCGTGCCCTCCGAGCCCACGAACGCTCCGGTCAGGTCCAGTCCCGGCGGGTCGAGCTCGGAGCCCCCCAGCCACAACATCTCGCCATCGGGCAGCACCACCTCGAGGCCGGTCACGTAGTTGGAGGTGAAGCCGTACTTGAAGCAGTGCGCCCCACCGGAGTTCTCGGCAACGTTGCCGCCGATCGAGCACACGATCTGGCTCGAGGGGTCCGGCGGATAGGTGTGGGTGGGTGCGACCGCGTTCGAGACCTCGATGTTGGTTACGCCGGGCTCCACCGTCACGCGCGCGTCGTCGAGGTTCACGTCGAGTATGCGCCGCAGACGGGTCAGCGCGATGAGGATGCCCTCCTCCACGGGCAGTGCGCCGCCCGAGAGCCCCGAGCCCGCGCCGCGCGCGACCCACGGCACCCCGGCGGCGTGGCAGGCGGCCACGACCTCGCGCACCTCCTCGGCAGTGCCCGGCAGCACCACCGCCCGCGGACTGGCCGCATACTGCAGCAGCCCGTCGGACTCGTAGGTGCGCAGCTGCTGATGGTGGGTGAGCAGGTGCTCGGCACCCACGATCCGCCGCAGCTCATCGAGCAGCTTCATGTCCGGCATGATCGCGCATGTGCGCACCGTCTACCTCGGTACCTCGGAATTCGCCGTCGACGTGCTGAGGCGTCTGGCCCAGAGCGACCACCGCCCGTCGCTGGTGGTCACCCGTCCCGACCGCCCGAGCGGTCGCGGGCGCAGGCTGAGCGCGCCGCCGGTGGCCGGCGCGGGCCGCCGGCTGGGCCTCGACCTCGACCAGCCCGAAAGCGTGAACTCCGAGGAGGCCCGAGAGCGCATCGCCGCGGCCGAGCCCGAGGCGGTGCTGGTGTGCGCCTTCGGAGCGCTGATCGGTGAGCCGCTGCTCTCGGGCTACGAGATGTTCAACGTGCACCCCTCGCTCCTGCCGCGCTGGCGCGGCGCGGCGCCGGTCGAGCGGGCGATCGAGGCAGGCGACGTCGTGACCGGAGTGAGCATCATGCGCCCCACGGCGGAGCTCGACGCGGGCCCCGTGTACGTCGCGGCCGAGGAGCCGATCGGTGCCGAGGACAGCTACGGCTCGCTGGCCCCGCGCCTGGCCTCCCTGGCAGGTGAGCTGCTGGTGCAGGCGCTGGACACCGGCGCGCTGCCCAGTCCGCAAGTCGAGGAGGGCATCACCTACGCCGAGAAGATCTCCGCCGAGGACCGTCGCCTGGACCCTGCCAGGCCGGCTGTCGAGCTCGAGCGCCGCGTCCGGGCCCTGGACCCGCACGTGGGTGCCTACCTCGAGCTGGGCGGGGGCGAGCGCCTCCGGGTTCTGCGCGCTCGGGCGGGAGAGGGGAGCGGCGGCGAGCTGGCCGAGCACGACGGACGCCTGTTCGCCGGCGAGCTCGAGCTGCTCGAGGTCCAGCCCGCCGGCGGGCGCCCGATGGACGCCGCGGCCTGGCTGAGGGGTCATGCGGCACGGTTAGGCTGAGCTTGCATGAGCGTCCCGACCACCAAGCAGTGGCCGGCCTGCCCTTCGTGCGGCGAGCCCTGGCTGCGCGGCACCAACCTGGCGGGGCGCTACCGGTGCGTGTACTGCCTGCACCGTTTCGAGCTGCGCTCGGAGTGCCCCGACTGCGGCGCCCACTCGACGATCGCCCGGATGTCGGACACCGCGAACGTGGCCTGTCCCAGCTGCGGGGGTTCGATGCTTCGGGCGATATGAGCCCTAGACCCGGGTGTAGTTCCCAAGCAGGTCAGCACGCTCAGCCGCGGCGAAACAGCACGTAAAGCAGCGTGCTGAGCACGGCTGCGGCGGCGGTGTAGGCAAGCTCGACCTGCAGGACGCGGTCTTCGGCGTCGACCAGGACGAGAAAGGCCACGAAGCCGAGTGCGGCCGCCACCCAGCACGAGGCCGCCTGCCGTGTGCGCCCCCGGGCCAGCGCGGCCTGATTGAGCGTCGCGGCGGCCAGGTAGAGCCCCATGCCGATGGCGATCAGCACGAGGCCGCCGCGCTCGTAGGAGCCCTCGCCGCCGAACACGAGGTCCATCACGGTCGGTCCCGCGACGGCCATGACCACCGCCACGGCGCCCGCGAAGGCAGCGATGGCCAGCAGCGTCAGGTTTACGGTGCGCCGGAACGGGTCCTCCTCGCCGCCCGCTCGCAGCCGGGTGAGGTGGGGGAGGATCGATGTCTGGATTGCCTGGAAGAGCTGCAGCGGCGCACGGGCGATGAGGAGCACGTTGAAGGTGAAGCCGGCGAGCGCCGCGCCCGCCGCGCCGCTCTCGGTGGCCTTCACCAGCAGCGGGCCGGCGTTGAGGAACGTCTGCTCGGCGAGCATGATCACAAGCACCGCGATCGCGAACCCCGCGCCCTTGGAGAGGGTGAACTGGGCGTCCCCCGCCGCCGCCGGCTCGTCGCGTGCCGCGGCATCGAGCTGCTCGGGGCTCGCCTCGGCCACCGGGGCGGGCGCCGAGCCGCGCCGGCGCACGGCCAGCGGCACCACTACCAGCGAAACCAGCGGCGCGGCGGCGATCCCCAGCGCCACCGCGACCTGCCCTGAGGCGATTCCCACCGTGACCGCCAAGGCGAACATCAGACGGGAGACGGCCTCCATGAACACCAGACCGCCGTAGAGCTCGAAGCGGCGGTGCCCGGCGAGGAAGCCGCGGGCGAAGTAGCTGGCGGCGTAGGCCAGCACGGCCACGACCAGAACCCAGTAGAGGCTCGACGAGCCTCCGAGCAGGTCGTCCTCGATCGGGCGGCGGGCCGCGAGCGCCCCCACGGCGAACACCACGCCAAGCGCGAGCTGGATCGTGCCCGCGACTCTGAGGTGCTCCGATCCGCTCAGGCCGCGGGCGTGGCGGTCGGCGATCGTGCGGGAGAGGAGCTGCTCGACCGGGCGGTAGAGCACGGACACGGTGACGAACACGGCCGACCACAGGAGAGTGATGTCGCCGTAGGAGTCCGGCTCCAGCGCGTAGGAGGCCAGCGAGAAATAGGCGAAGGTGATGAGGCCGGTGGCGCCTATCCCCGCCGAGAGGACGGCGGCGCCACGACCGTAGCCAGCCCGGCGGGGACTATCCGAGGCGGACAAGCACCATGGACCACGGGAACGGGGAGCGGGCCTCCTCGATCGTTCCGTGGCGGCGAAGCATCGACACGAAGGAGCGCTTGGACCAGTGGTTCACGTGCCCCGGCGTGTTCCCGAGCTCGCGCAGGTAGGCGCCCCGGGCCAGGTTCAGTCCCCGCCACAGCGGCTCGCGCGGCACCGAGACCAGCAGGTGCGAGCGCGCTACCCGTGCCATCTCGGCCACCGTCTCCTCGGGCTCGGGGACGTGCTCGAGCACCTCCACGGCGGTGGCCAAGTCGAACTCGTCATCGGCGAAGGAGAGCGAGGTCGCCTCCTCGACGCGCAGCTCGAGGTTCGCCCGCCGCCGCGTGTCCCACTCAGCCTGCAGCTTGGGGTCGTCGAGGTCGATGCCCACGATCCGGTCGTCGCCCAATCGCTCGGCCCACTTGTGGGTCAGCACGCCCTCGCCGCAGCCCACGTCGAGCACCGAGCCGGGGGCGGCCTGCGCCCACAGCTCCTCGAGCGTGGAGTGAAAGCCTTTCATCAGCCGCCGCACGACCGGATTGGTCGAGCCGTACTTGTCGAAGGTGTTGCCGGTGGGAACCTGCTCGGCGGCGGGGGCCTCGGCACTCAAGCTCGCACCGCCTCGCGCTCCTCGGTCTTGCCCGTCGCCGGTCCGGCGTCCGCGCCGGTGGTGGCCTCCTGGCCGGTTTCCCCGGCGCCCGGCTCGTAGTGCGAGGGTTCGACGCCCAGCTGGAGCTCCACCCTGCGAACGCGCTCGAGGATGCGCTGCTGCACTACTCGCGAGCCGGCCAGGATGTCGCCGAGGACGCCCAGCGCGCCGAACTGCACGGCCACGATGAACAGGGTCGAGCCGAGGATGAGCGACTGGATGTGGCCCTCGCCCTCGCCCGAGAAGAAGTAGAAGAGGAAGCGGGCCCAGATGACCGCCGACACCAGCCCCACGAGCATGGCCGCGGCTGTGAACACGCGCAGCGGCTCGTAGAGCGAGTAGACGCGGAAGATCGAGACGGCGTTGCGCCGCACGTAGGCCCACATCGAGGGGAACAGCCGCGATTCGCGCGTCTTGGGGTTCGTCCGGATCGGGACGTGGTCGACCGCGACGAGCATCTTGCCCGCCTGGATGATCGTCTCCAGCGTGTAGGTGAACTTGGAGACCACGTTCATCTGCAGGGCCGCCTCGCGGTTGTAGGCGCGAAAGCCCGACGTGGTGTCGGGCACGCTGGTGCCCGAGGCGCGGCGCACCACGGCGCTGCCGAGTGCCTGCAGCTGCTTCTTGACTGCCGAGAAGTGCTCGATCTGCTCGGTCTGGCGGTCGCCGATCACCATGTCCGCGTCGCCGGAGAGGATGGGCGCCACGAGCTTCTCGATGTCACCGCCGTGGTACTGGTTGTCGGCGTCTGTGTTGACGATCACGTCGGCGCCGAGCTTCAGGCAAGCGTCGAGCCCCGCCTGGAAGCCGGCGGCCAGCCCCTTGTTGTTGGTCAGGCGCACCACGTGGTGCACGCCGTTGGCGCGCGCGACCTCGATGGTCTCGTCGGTCGAGCCGTCGTCGATGATCAGCCACTCGACCGCGTCGACGCCCGGAAGCTCTCGGGGAAGGTCGGCCAGCGTCTCGGGTAGCTGCTCGGCCTCGTTGAAGCAGGGGATCTGGACGATAAGCTTCATGGCAGTCGGCGCCCCGCGGCCGCCTACCCTCCCTCGCCGGCCGCTCGCGGAGACGAACGGGCGAGTCTAGATGATCAACAGGTTGCTCTCGCACTCAATGGCGAAGCCCATCGCCGTCTGTCTCGCCCTCGGCGGGCTTTCGCTGCTGTTGCCCTCCGAGCCGAGCTACGACCCCTGGGCCTGGATGGTCTGGGGGCGCGAGCTCGCCCTCTTCGACCTCGACACCAACGGCGGCCCGTCCTTCAAGCCGCTGCCCGTGCTCGTGATCGCGATCTTCTCGCCGCTGTCGAAGATCGACGACGGCATCCCACCCGACCTGTGGCTGGTGATAGCGCGCGCCGGAGGCCTGCTCGCCCTCTACATGGCCTTCCGCCTGGCCGGCCGCTTTGCGGGCGGCCCGCTCCCGGTGCGCTACGGAGCCGGAGTGCTGGCAGCGGTGGCGTTGCTGCTCACCCCGCTGTGGGTGCGTTACATGGCCCACGGCAACGAGGCGCCAATGGCGATCTTCTTCCTGCTCTGGGGCATCGAGCGCCACTTGGACGGCAAGCGCAACCAGGCCCTGATCCTGGGCTTCCTGGCCTGCCTGCTGCGTCCCGAGGTGGCGCCCTTCATCGGCGCCTACGGCGCCTACCTGTTCTGGAAGGTGCCCGAGCTGCGCAAGCTGGCGGTGGGGCTCGCGGTGGCGCTGCCGATCGTGTGGCTGGTGCCCGAGTGGATCGGCTCGGGCAACCCCCTCGGCGCCGGCCAGAAGGCCACGGGGGAGCCGCCGTGGAGCCTCTCCCTGCGTGACAAGCCGTGGCTCGCTGCGCTCGAGCGGGCGCACGCGCTGCTCGGGCTCGCCCTCGAGATCGGTGTCGTGGCCGCGGTGGCGCTGGCGATCCGGGCCCGCGAGAAGCCCGTGCTGTGGCTGACCGGGGCAGCCGCCGCGTGGGTGGCCCTGATCGTGTTGATGACCCAGCTCGGCTTCTCGGGCAACTCGCGCTACTTCCTGGTGCCGCTGGCCATCGCGTGCGTGGTGGGCGCAGCGGGGGCCGGGCGGCTCGTGCGGTTGGCTCCGCGCCTGCCTGCCCAGGTAGCCGTGGCTGCGCTGATCGGGGTCGGGGCCGGCCTCTACGTCTCCCCGCGGCTCGGGCGCATCGAGCGTCAGGCCAGGTCGATCGACCGCCTGGTCTCACTCCAGGACGACCTGAAGACCTCGGTCGACCGCGCGGGCGGCCCCGACGCGGTGGTGGCGCGGGGGTTTCCCACCGTGAATCGCGGATTCGTGACCCGGCTCGCCTGGGAGGTCAAGCTGCCGATCGGCGACGTGGAGGGTGCGCGCGGCGAAGGCGTGATCTTCGCGGCACGCAGCCGCCAGGCGGGCACCGCGCCCAAGCAGGCGCGCAAGCCGAACATCGAGCTGCGCTTTCGCCAGGGCCGTTGGCGGGTGTTCACGCCGCGCGACCAGAGCGTGGCGTCCACGACCGAATAGGGCCTCCTAGACAGACTCCGCCACGCAGGTCTCGAGCTCCTCGAGCAGCCTGTCGTCGCCCTCGCGCACGTACATCAGCGCGTTCTCGATCTGCTCCGCGCCCTGGGCCTCGCCCTTGAACTGGGTGGTCTCGGCCGCGCCGGTCGAGAGGTAGAACTGGATCCGGGGCCCGGTGCGCCGATCGCCCACCTGGATCACGTCCTTGCCCTCGGGCCGGGCGTCGACGCCTTTCTCCTTGATGCAGGCCAGGGCGACGCCGCGCTTGTCGTTGGGGTCCACGCTGGCGTCCGGCGTGCCGTCGCTCGCGCTGGCGCACCCTGCAACGACGCAGAGGGGGATGAGGGCCAGCGCCCGGCGCACGGGGAGGAGGGTAGACAGCTCCCGCAACTCCCGTGCAAATAGGGTGTTCATACCCGCCGATGAAGCGTGCCCTGGCATCCCTCACCGTTCTCTGTGCCCTGGCCGGCGCCCCTGGCGCCTCGGCGCGGGTGATCGAGCTGGGCGAGGGGGCCACCCCCTCGGCCAAGCCCAGCTGCCCGGCCAGCGGCCCGACCGAGTGCCAGGCCGTCGGCCGCGTGACCGGCTACATGGGTCGCTCGGGCGACAAGAAGAACCCGTTCATCATCCCGCGCGCCGGCAAGATCCTCGCCTTCACCATCGCCCTCGGCAACCCGACGGCCAAGGAGCGGGCCTTCTTCACCGACCTCTACGGCGGTCCTCCGCAGGTGCGCATCTCGGTCCTGCGCGCGGGGCGCACGCGCAAGACGCGCCGGACCCACCGCCTGCTGCGCCAGTCCGACCGCTTCCGCGTGGACCGCTACTTCGGCTCCTCGCCCACCTTCGTGTTCGACGAGCCGCTGGAAGTCTCGCGCGGGAACCGGATCGCGCTGACCATCCCCACCTGGACGCCGTCGCTCGCGCTCGGCCTGGGCCGCGCGAACTGGTGGCGCTCCTCGCGGCGCAAGGGCTCCTGCTCGAACGTAAGCCAGCGGGCCCAGCAGCAGTTCGTAAACGGCAGCCGCAACTACGGCTGCACCTACTTCACCGCCCGGCTGACCTACTCGGTCAGCTACGTGCCGGACCCCCGCCGCACCGACGGCCGCCGCTAGCGCTCTGCCACAGTCCGCCCCGTGAGACCGGACCCGCGCCGTGACCGGAGCGCCGACGCCGCCCGGCGCGGCACCGCGTTCCGCGTGATCGGAATCATGGTCGCGGTGATGTGGGGACTCGAGATCGTCGACGTCGCGGCCGGACATCGCCTCGACCGGCTGGGCATCGAGCCACGTGACGCCGATGGCCTGGTCGGCGTGGCCACCGCCCCGTTCCTGCACGCCGGCTTTGGTCACCTGGCCTCCAACACGGTGCCTTTCGTGGCGCTTGGGCTGGCCATAGCCTTCAGCGGCCTGATCCGCCTCGCCACGGTCACGCTGATCGTGATGGCGGTGGGCGGCCTCGGCACCTGGCTGCTCGCGCCGGAGGGCACGGTGCACATCGGCGCCAGCGGCGTGGTGTTCGGCTACGCGGCCTACCTCATCGTCCGCGGGATCTTCAACCGCAGCCTGGGCGAGCTCGCGCTGGCGGCCGTGGTGGTGCTGTTCATGGGCGGCGCGCTGGTCGGCGGCCTCGTACCGCGCTCGGGCGTCTCCTGGCAGGGCCACCTCTTCGGAGCGCTCGGCGGCCTGGCGGCTGCCCGCGTGCTGGCCGGCCCTCGGCGGCGCCCGCCCCAGCCCACGGGCGTTCGGGCTGCTACCTGAAGGCCCGAGTGGCCCGGAACTCGCGTTGGACCAGGCCGAAGACCGGCTTGGCCGCGCCGTTCTCGTCTATGAGCCCCTTGTTGTTCCAGGGCGGGTTCGGCTTGGGGTTGCCGCCGCCCCAGGTCGGGTGCACGCGGAAGTCGCGCAGCGCCCACAGGATCGATCCGTTGACGAAGGGCTTCGAGGCATGGATGCGCAGGTGGTCGAGCGTCCACTTGTTCTGGAAGGCGTAGGTGCCGAGCTCGGTGTTCGGGCCGTTGCGGTTGGACTCGGCGCCGTACTCGGTCACGAAGAGGGGCTTGCCCGGGTAGAGCGTGTGCGTGCGGTCGAGGAACGGGCCGAGATCGCCGGTCGTCGACGCCCGGCCGATCTGTGACGCCCGGTACCAGCCGAAGTACTCGTTGATGCCGATCACGTCGATCGCCTTCGCCAGGCCAGGGGAGGGGTCCGGCTGCGCGAGGATCGACTGGCGGTCGATGCCCACGAAGCGGGTGGGGTCGAGCTTGCGCACCGCAGCGGCCGCCTGAGTCGCGAAGGTCTGGTAGGCGGGCTGGGTCTCGTTGAAGAAGACCCCGCCGTCGGTGCCCGACAGCTCGTTGCCGAGCGACCAGGTGAAGATCGAGGCGTGGTTGATCCCCGCCGTGACCGTGTCGCGGTTGGCCTGGACGGCGTTCTTGCGGACCCGGCCGGCCATCTTCTCGGGGCGCACCTGGTAGACGGGCGCTTGCGCCCAGAACATGATCCCCGCGCGGTCCAGGGACTCCATGAACGCGGGGTGCAGCGGATAGTGCGCGCGCGTGACCGTGGCTCCCAGCGACTTCAGGAAGCTGAGGTGCGCGCGGCGCTGGCCCGTGTCCCAGGCCGCGCCCTTGTTCGGCTCGTCCTCGTGGATGCTGGCTCCGCGCAGGTTCAACGCGCGGCCGTTCAGCAGGGCGACCCCAGCCGCCGTGCGCGCGAGGTGCTTGACGCCGAACGAGACCCCGTAGCGGCTCCCGCCGCCCTCGTTGGAGGCTGTGGCGCTGAGCTTGTAGAGGCTCGGGCGCCCGGGCTGCCACAGGCGAGGCCTGCGGATGGTGAAGGTGGTGCGGACCTCGCGGCTGCGCCGCCCGGCGATCCGCGGAGAGGCGGTGGCCACAGTCTTCTTGCCCAGCTTGAGCGCGACCTTCACGGTCTGGCGCCTGCGGGCGAGGTTGCGGATCTTCAGCCGGGTGACGACCCGGGCCGAGGAGCGCGGGTTCTTCAGTCGCGGGAGCACCGCGAGCTGTTCGATGTCGGTGCCGCGCACGGGCCGCAGGTAGACCTCGCGTAGAAGCCCGCCGAAGTTCCACCAGCCGCCGGTGCCGTAGCCGTTGAACCTCGCGAGACGCCAGTGGGTCAGGTCATTGGCCCCGCGCAGCGTGGAGACCCGCACCACCAGGCGGTTGCGCCCACGCTTGGGCTTGGCGTCGACCTCGAAGGGGAGATAGCCGCCCGTGTGGCGGCCGATCTCGCGGCCGTTGAGGTAGACGATCGCCGTGTGGTTGGCCGATTCGAAGCGCAGTCGCCACGCCGTGCCCTTGGGCATCTGTTTGCGCGAGAGCTTGAACTCCTTGCGATACCAGCCCACCGAGGACTTGTTCAGCGTGACGTCCTTGGCGTTCCAGTTGTGAGGAACCGACGCTCGGGTCCAGCCCCGCAGCGAGCGCTGGCGCTGAAAGCGGCCGGTGCGGGCGTCGTCGAGGCGGAAGTACCAGGCCCCTCCCATCAGCAGGCGGCCTGCCTGGCCCTCGCGGATGAGCGTGCGCCGCTGCGGGGAGTCGACCACCAGTCGGGGCGTGGGCGTGGGCGCCGGGGCCGGAGCGGGCGTGGTCGGGGCCGGCGCCGTCGGGCCCTGGGCCCAGGACGCCGAGGCGAGCACGCAGGCAGCCGCCACGAGGGCGAGCAGCGTGAGGGTCAGTTTGAGCGGATGGCGCATGAGGGGCCGAGGACCGGCGCGATCAGGGTAGCCGCGGTCTCGGCTCCTGGCGAAGGTTCGGCGCGGTAACACACCAAAAGACCCAGTGTCTCGCTATTGCTCGGAGGGCAGGGTGGCCGAGCCCCGCCGTACGACGGGCTCTCCTGCTACCGTGCGGCGCTGCGGTCGGTCCACGCGGCCGGCCCCATCGAGCGTCGTCCCTCCGCAGCGAACATGGAGGAGCCGGCGTTCTTCTCGTGGAACCTGGACCCGAATGAACCGTCGTCTTGCGCTCATCCAAGCGGCCCTCTCTCTGGTCGCGCTCGGTGCCGTCGTCTGGTGGGCCGCCCATCAGGACGCCCCGCGTTTTCCCGACAGCGCGGGCGCCCTCGCGCTGCTCGGGCTCGCGCTGGTCATCTACGGGGCCGCCACGGCAGTGCGGGCCGAGCGCTGGCACCACATCCTTCGGCTGACCGGCGTCCGCGCCCCCCGCAAAGACTGCTACGGGCTGACCACGGTCGGCTACATGGGCAACAACGTGCTCCCGGCCCGCGCGGGCGAAGCTCTGAGGGTGGTGCTCCTGTGCCAGCGCACCGACGCCGGCAAGCGCACGGTCACGGGCACCATCGTGGCCGAGCGGGCTCTCGACGCGATCGCTCTGGGAACGATCCTCGCCGCGGTCGTCACGCTCACCCTCAACCGCGATGTCCTGCCCACCGACCACCCGCTGCTCATCGGCAGCGTGGTGGTGGCTGTGCTCATCGTCGGAATCGCCGGGCTGGAGTTCCTTCGCCGGCGTGGGTCCATGGTGCGGGTGCGCGAGTTCATCCGCCCGCTGGCCGATGCTCCCCGCGCGCTGATCCGCAAGGAAGGCGTATTGCTCCTGGGGGTCACATTCGTGCTCTGGCTTCTCGAGGGGGCCGTCTACCTGGCGGTGGCCGAGGCGGTGAAGCTGAACATCAGCGTGAGCGGGGCTCTCTACCTGGTGGCGCTCACCAATTTCGTCGCCGCCCTGCCTGCTGCCCCCGGGTCCATCGGGACCTTCGACGCCGCGGTCGCCTTCGGCGCGCGGGCACTCGGTGGCGCCGGCGCGGTAGTGGTCTCCTACCTGCTCCTGCTGCGCTTCATCCTCTACGTGCCGATCACGGTCGTCGGCCTCGTCGTGCTGGTCTCACGCTACGGCGGCTGGGCGCGGCTGCGCAGCGCCGCACGGCTCGCGCCAAGCCGGGCGTAGCTTCGTGCGGGCACCCGGCGCCGATGCCCGCCTCCTTCGCCTGAGAGAAGGAGAGGGCTCCGAGAGGCGCTCGCCGGTGAGCGCCCGCGAGCCCGCCGACGCCCGCGATGTCACAGGTCCTCCGCGTGGGCTCGGACTGATCTTCGCCGCCTGCCTGGCGCTCGGCGCGCTCAGCCTGTTCTTCTACGCCACCCCGACCTACGACCCGTGGGCCTGGATCCTGTGGGGGAGGGAGATCGCCCATCTCGACCTGGTGACCGAGGGCGGGCCCTCGTGGAAGCCCCTGCCCGTGGTGTTCACCACCTTCTTCTCCCTCTTCGGCGAGGACGCCGCGCCACTGCTGTGGCTGGCCGTGGCCCGGGCCGGTGCGCTGTTGGCCTGCGCGATGGCCTTCCGGCTGGCCTGGCGTCTCGGCGGCGGCGGGCTGGCCGGCGCGCTAGGAGGCGTGGCCTGCGGCGTCCTGCTGCTCACCAGCTTCAACTTCGTGCGCGACGCCACGCTGGGCAACTCCGAGGCGCTCATGGTGGCGCTTGTGCTGCTGGCCTTCGAGCGGCACCTCGACCACCGTCGAGCGCACGCTCTGTACTTCGCCCTGGCCGCAGCCCTGCTGCGCCCGGAGATCTGGCCGTTCCTCGGCCTGTACGGGCTGTTCCTGCTGATCCGCGAGCCCGCCCTGCGGCTGCGAACGGCGCTGCTCGGGCTGCTCGTCCCGCTGCTGTGGTTCGGCCCGGAGCTGTGGGGCTCGGGCGAGGCGCTGCGGGCCGCCACCCGCGCCACCAATCCCAACCGCGGCAGCGCGGCCCTCGCCGAGAACCCGACCATGCTGCTGATCGAGCGCTTCGGGGGCGCGCTGGGCACCCCCGTGAAGATCGGCGCCGCCGTGGCGGTGGCGTGGGCTCTCTACCGCTTCCTGCGCCGGCGCAGCGACCGGCCGGTGCTCGTCCTGTTCGCCGGAGGGTGCGTCTGGTTTGCGCTGGTGGCGGTGATGACCGAGGCGGGCTACGCGGGCAACCAGCGCTACCTGATCGTGTCGCTGACCGCCTGCACCGTGCTGGCCGGCGTGGGCGCGGCGTTCGTCCTGCGCGCCACCGGAGCCCTCGCTGGGCGGCTCACGGGCAGGAGCTGGGCTGCCCGCGCGGCGATCATCGGCGCCGCGACGGTGGGCGCCTTTCTGGTGGTGGTGCCCGTGATGGGCCAGAAGGGCGACAGCTTCGTGGAGACCCGCTTCGTCCAGGTGCGCAAGCTGGTGGCCCACGAGGTCTCGCTGTGGCCCAACCTCGAGAAGGTGATCGCCGCCGCCGGCGGCAAGGAGCGCCTGAAGGCCTGCGGCGGCCTCTACAGCGGGCCCTATCAGACCCAGATGGTCGCCTACGAGCTCGGCGTCCACGGAGCGCAGGTGCGCTCGCTGGAGGGCACCCCTCCACCCGGTGCCGCGTTTCGCACCCGGACCATCCCGACCGGCCCGCTGGTGATCGAGCTGACCGATCGCCGTTACGAGCAGATCGCCCGCGTGGGCAAGTGGCGCGTCCTGACCGTGCCCCCCGACGGTCGCTCGGCCTGTCCCGCCGCTTCACGCGAAGCCCCGCGTTCACCCGCCGGCGGCCGCGCGAGGATCCGATGAACTTCCTGGACGCCCGCAGGTGACTGACTAAGGTCTCCGGGTGGCCTCCGTCGCGTCCCGCCGGCCCCGAGGCCTGCCCCGCCTCCCCGCCTCCCTGCCCGCAGGCAACTGGTGGGTGGCGCTCCT
>Ga0208612_1000528_pt1 | contig 16398 bp, 20 predicted proteins | sample AntDryMetagUQ889_FD_188089 | JGI IMG/M metagenome (GOLD analysis project Ga0208612, IMG submission 188089) | Polar desert microbial communities from Antarctic Dry Valleys - UQ889 (SPAdes) | ecosystem: Environmental > Terrestrial > Soil > Desert | place: Antarctic Dry Valleys | collected 2008-12-31 | reverse complement strand
TGTCCGTGGCGCGCACCGCGTAGACGCCCACGATCGAAGCGAGCACACCGATGGCGCGCGCTACGACGGGGAAGATCAAACCGAGAGCCGGGTTCGCGCCGATCGACTCGAACGCGGCGACGCCCAGGATGATCGAAGCAACGAGGGTGACCTCGTAGCTCTCGAAAAGGTCGGCTGCCATCCCGGCGCAGTCGCCGACGTTGTCGCCGACGTTGTCGGCGATGGTTGCGGGGTTACGAGGGTCGTCCTCGGGGATGCCCGCCTCGACCTTGCCGACGAGGTCGGCGCCGACGTCGGCCGCCTTCGTGAAGATGCCACCACCGACTCGCAAGAACAGCGCGAGGAGGGAACCGCCGAAGCCGAACCCGATCAGGATGGCCGAAGAAGTGTTCTGGAAGATAAGGATGATGACCGTGGCGCCCAACAGTCCGAGGCCCACCGTGAACATGCCGGCAACGCCGCCGGTGCGGAACGCGACCTTGAGGGCCGCGGGCAGCGAACCGGAGCGTGCCGCCGCAGCGGTACGAACGTTTCCACGGACCGCCAGGCCCATACCGATAAAGCCGGTCAGACCCGACATCAGACAACCCGCGAGGAACGCAAGCGTCCGGAAGATCCCCGATTCGGTGAAGTTCAGGGCCTCACCACCGCCGGGCTTCAACACCGCCGTTGAGGTGAAGAACACGATGGCCGCGAGTGGGATCAGGATGATCGCGATCGTCTTGAACTGGCGTTGCAGGTAGGCCATGGCGCCCTCTTGGATCGCAGCAGCGATCTCCTGCATCTTGGGGGTGCCTTGATCGGATGCCAGCACGCCCTTCATCAGCGAGAAACCAACCGCGATCGCGAGCAGAGCGGTCCCCACCGAGAAGTACAGCCAGAACATCTCGGCACCGCCGAGCTCGAACTCCTGATAGCCCCCCTCCGCTGCTAGTAGGAACGGGTTCATACCGCTTGCTCCTTTCTTTCCTCAGGCCCGGCTTCAGTTGCCGAGCCGTCTTCTGACGACGCCTCTTTCTTGACGTAGATCTGACTGGCGACCTTCTCGGAGACCGTGCGGTCCTCTCCCTCCACGCGGAGGACCAGCGGACCGTCGAAGGGGTGCTTCTCGCGCACCTCGACGGAGACGCCGGGGCGCAGCCCAAGCGTGTCTAGGAACGCGACGACCTCGGGATCGGTCGAGCCCGGCACCGCCACGACCGCGACGTCCCCCGGCTCCAGCGCGTAGAGAGGAGGCATCTCGGGGATGTCCAGCCAGTCGGCAGCCGGGATCGGGAACCCATGAGGGCAGGTGGCGGGGCGGTCCAGCGCCATGAACAATCGGTCCTCGACCTCCTGCGGAAGCTCGTGCTCGAAGGATCCGGCCAGGCGGTCGGCCTCGTTCCAGGCGTAGCCGAGCATGTCGGCCAGGAAACGCTCGACGATCCGATGCCGGCGGATCGCGGCGACCGCGGCCCTCCGTCCCGTTTGAGTGAGCTCCACACCGCGGTAGGGCTGGTGCTCGAGCAGCTTTCGCTCGGCCAGCTTCTTCACTGCTGCGGTGGCGGTTCCGGGCGAGACGCCCAGCGACTCGGCCAGGGCGCCCGTGTGGGCGGCGGGGACCGGTGGCCGTGCGCCTTTGGTCAGGCGATAGATGGCCTTCAGCATCTCGCGATCGGGTCTTGTGAGAGCCCCGCCTAGGTTTTTCACGGACAGGAATCTAGCTTTTGTTAACCCAAAACGTCAAATCGTCGCTTTCGAGGCGCATTCAACCCCGGCCGCTGTGGGCTGAGTCCGTCAGAACGGAGGTGGTGGGTTAGCGGGAGAAGGTGAGGCGGGAGGTGGTGCCCCCGCTCTCGCTCGGCTCGATCGTCAGGTCGTCGGCCATCTCCTGGAGCAGGGCGACCGACATCACCATACGAGTGGAGAAACCCTGGCTGTCCTGCGGGCTGACGCCGTCGGCTCCCCGTGCCCCGACCCTGTCTTCCACCTGGACGATGACCCGGTCGGCGGCCTCGGTCCAGGCGACCTTGATCGGCTGGTCCGCCCCGGCCTCTTCGTGAGCCAAGACCGCGTTGGTGCACGCCTCGGATACGGCGATGCGGATGTCATCCACGCGCTCTTCGTCGAACCCGGCGGTGCGGGCCAGCGAGGCCACGGCCAGCCGGATGATGCCTACGTAAGCGGTGCCGGCCGGGATGGACATCTCGACCGACGAGGTCTGGACGCTCAGGCTGCCCCGCCCGCGGCCTCATCTACCGAAGAGTGGATCGGGAACACCTTGGTGAGGCCCGTGATCTTGAAGATCTTGAGGATCTTGTCCTGGGTGCAGACCAGAGACAGGCTCCCGTCGTGGGCCTTCACCCGCTTCAGAGCGCCAACCAGGACGCCCAGGCCCGTGGAGTCGAGGAAATCGACCCCTTCGAGGTTGACCACGACGTGGTGGGAGCCCTCGGAAACGAGCTCGATCAGCTTCTCGCGCAGCTTCGGCGCCGTGTAGACGTCGATCTCGCCTTTGACGTCTACGACCGAGTGGTCGCCGACCTTGTGCACATCTAGACCAAGCTCCATTGGCGGAGTCCTTCCTCTAAGCGATCCGTTCGAAAGCGAAAGAGGGCAATCCTAAACCGCGACCCCACTGAGCCGAAGAGAACAGGGTTGCGGTGGCTGGGGGCCCATCGACGTCTTCGGATATCCGGTTCGACCGAAGCATCGTTGACTACCCTCGCATCGTCTCTATCAACAGGAGGTGAGACTTACGAGCGTCGCTGTGCCCGACCAGAAGAGAACGTGGATCCTGATCGTGGCCGCCGTCGCCGTCGTGCTGGCGGTGGCCACGACCATCGCCTTGGTGGAGCTTCCCGGCCAGCGCATAGGGATCGGCCGGGAGGGCGGTCGGCCGGGCGAGACCGCGCTCCCCGATCTCCCGCAGGCGACATGGGAGATGAGCGTCCACGCTTCAGGTGTCGAGGGAAAGCTCACTGGCGCAGAAAAGAAAGCCCTCCAGAGGCAGCGGCCTGAGCTTCGAGTCCTGGTCAAGCGGGTCTACGACTCGCTCTTCATCCACCCGAACCGCCTGGCCGACACCTTGAAAGAGAATTTCTCTGAGCCCGCCGCCGTCTCCCTCCGCCGTGCTGGTGCCGGTGCCGACGAGGCGGGGCGGGTCGCGACGACGTTGCGCCGCGCCACGATCGGGATCCAGGCGACCGGAGGTGCGCGCATGGCGGTCGCTTCTGTGACCGTTCACGCGGACGGCGATGGCTCGGATCAGCCCGTGGTTCATCGCTCAGCGTTGTGGCTCGAGCGAGCTCGGGGCGACTGGAAGGTCGTGGCGTTCGACGTCCGTCAAGGCCCGCTTCCGGAGCCGAGCGGGGACAAGAAGGGCGACGAGACGTCCAAGCAGCGCGGCAAGGGCAAGAAGCCCAACAGGAAGAGCCCATGATCAGGCGGACGTGCATCCTGCTGGCGTTCATCCTCGGCGTGAGCGCCGTCGTGCCGCTGATCGGTGGATCCGAAGCGACGCGCGCGACCGCTCCTCTGTTCGGTCGGGTGCACAAGAGCTTCCAGCCCGAGAAGGGCAAGATCTTCGTGCTCGCGATCGGCAACGACGCACGCTCTGGCAACCCGGACCGCTCCCTGGCCGATGCGATCCACATCCTGGGGATCAACACACGCACGATGAAGGGCGGCATCCTCAACTTCCCGCGGGATTCGTGGGTAAACATCCCGGGTCAGGGCTCAGCCAAGATCAACGAAGCTCTTTTCCGGGGGGGCCCGGAACTTCTCGCCCGCACCGTGGAGGCCGTGACGGGCATCCGACTCGATTACTGGGTGATGGTGGGGTTCGAGGGTTTCCAGGGGATCGTGCAAGACCTGCGCGGGGTGGAGATGAACGTCCCCACCACGCACAACGACACGGGTGCATCGGGATCCGTCCTCACAGCGGGGATGCAGAAACTGCAGGGCTATCAAGCCCTCGCCTACGCCCGGGCGCGCAAATCATTCAGTGGTGGGGACGTCGCCCGGACCACGCACCAAGGCGACATGCTCGTCGCGTTGCAGCGGAAGCTCCAGACCCAGACGGCGAAGAACCCCGCCGCGTTGTTCCGCTGGATCGCAGCGACCAAACGCCATGCGCGCTTCGACCTTCGTGCCGACGAGATGTTCCGTCTGGGGATCTTGGCGACACAGATCAAGTCGAAGGACATCGGCAACGTGACCCTCCCGGTCAGTCTGGGATGGGTGGGCGCTGCCAGCGTCGTCTTCATCTCGCCGAACGCGAAGTCGATCTACGAACGCTTCAGAGAGAACGGGAGTCTCTAGACCGACTCTCCGGTCACCTGGGCCGCGAAGAACTTCGGCGACAAGGGTCGCCCGGTGGCTCTCTCGATCAACTGGTCCCACCGCATGCTGTTGCCGTGGCCGAACAGCTCGTCTCGCAGGAGCCGGCCCGCGTCGATGCTATTCACCAGAGCTCCGGCGCGCTCTGTGATCGCGCTCTCCAACTGACTCGCCAACAGTTCGCCCAGCAGGTAGTTGTGGTAGTAGACCGGCGCGGCGGCGATGTGTACCTTCGAGCTCCACGCGCCGGGAACCTCTTCGTCCGGGGGGGCCACCGACTGGAAGCGCTCCTCCAGCTCCCACCAGCGAGCGTCCAGATCGGCTTCGGGATCCGCGTAGAGAGCCTTCTCGAAGTGAGTCATGACCAGAACCCACCGTGCGAACAAGATGCTTTGGATGGCGGAGGACCGTCGTATCTCTTCGCCTCGGGGTGCGACCGAATCCTTGGAGACACCCGCGACCTCGACCAACCAGTCCGGGTTCCGCACGAGGCGGCCCGACAGGATCGCCATGCCCTCGGTGACGAAGGTGTGAGGCGGCCTCCGCAAGAGATAAGGAAGTCGTTTGTCGATCGAGATGTCGTAAGCCGCGTGCCCGGACTCGTGCAACATGACCTCGACCCAGCGTTCGCCTGGCACGACATTGGCGAGGATGCGAACGTCTTTGCTGCTTCGATCTACGTCCAGGCAAAAGGCATGCTGGGATTTCAATGAGCGCGGGTAGAGGTCGCTCTTCTCCAAGACACCTTCGAGTTCGATGCCCCAGCTAGCGAAGGTCTCGCGCGACAGCGCGACGGCGTCACGATCGTGGAAGAGAGGGTCCAGGTCGATCCCGCTCGAGCGGGGTGGATGCTGAAAGAAGGGATCGGCGTAGTGCCACGGCCGAAGCTCGTTCGTTCCGAACCTCTCGGCCAGACCTGCGTCCGTACGTCGCTTCCATTCCATGAAAGGACCGCGCGTGAGCTCGTCCAACTCGTCGAAGAGCCGAAAGAGCCACTCTTCGGACAGCTCCTGCAGGTCCAAGGCCATCCGGTAGTAGTCCGCGTATCCCTGCTCCAAGGCGACGCGGTTGCGCAGTCGCGCCAACTCACGGACGCGCCCCGAGACACGCCGTCCGATCTCTTTCGAAGCGGTCCATGTCTCTTTACGAAGGTCTTCGTCGTCAGAGGTCTCAAGGACTTCGAGGATGTCGTTCTCGGTGAGGGCCTCGCCGTCGAGGTGCGGTCTGAACGCCGCGAACTCGCTCTCGATGCTGCTCGAAAGCTCGACCAATTCCTCGCGTTGGGCGTCGGTCATCTGGTTGCCGGAGAGTGAGAGACGAAGTACTTCCAACTGACGGCGCAACCGTGGCTCGTGCGTGCCTCCGTCGAGAGCGTCGTTCACCGCAACGAGGGTCCCGGCGTCGCCCTTCAACGATCTGAGTTGCAGCTCGAGGTCTGCGCGGCGCGAATCGTTCTCAGGAGAGGCATGGACCTGCGAGTCCCAGTAGGCCCGGTGGAACTCAGATTCCAGCTCTTCCAAGCGCGCCTCGAAACCGTCGACGAGGCGGTGAGGGGCGCGATTCAAGACAAGTCTCCTCGCGGCATGGGCGGCATCCTAAGTGGGGGCGGAGTCCCTCATTGCACGAGCTCGAAGTGGTGAGGCTCGTGCGCCATGGGGCGGTGCAGAGGCAGACCCAGGTGCTCGACCAAGCGTGCCGCGAGCTGAAGGTCCCCGCCCAGGTCGACAGCCAGACCTCTCTCGTGCATGGACGTTCCCGGGCGCGCCACCCAGTCGTCTGCGATCTCCGGATCCCCGTAGCGCGCCAGCGCCTCCGCCCAGAGCTCGCCTTGCCTCTCCGTGCTTCGACGACCGCTGACCAACGTCACCGCCCCCTTGGCTGCGCCTAGGAGCCGGTCCACCGACGTCTGAAGCAGCGGATGGAGCCCCTCGCCCGTGTGACCGTCTCCCGGCATCAACATCTCGGGATCGAAGGTTGCGCGTGCGTCGGCCACGACGTCTTCGATGGCGACCCTGACTTGAACAGCTGTTGCTCCTGGCTCGCACAGGCACTCCAGCAGTCGTGCTCCATTGGCGACCGCGAAGCGCGCCGCTGTACGTTCATGTTGACCGCCGCCATGCGGTCCAGACTCGGCGACGGCGGCCAATGCCGCTGCATCCGCCGCCAATTGGGCTCGAGCCCTCAGGGTGCTGGCCGACGCGAGGTCGGCAGTGAACCCGGACAGCAACAACGCGAGAATGACGCCGCTCCCACCCAACAGAAGGATCACGGCTGCTCGATCCTCATCGTTGCTTTCGCAGTGAGCTCCAGACGTTCCAACAACACTCCGAAGAGCGGGACGCGAGCTCGCGGCGAGTAGCCGACGCTAAGCGTTAGGGGATCACCTTGGCGGCGGAACTGAGCGGCGGGTGTGACCTCTACATCCAAGGGAGCCAGTCCCGCGCGCTCGGCGGCGGCCACGGCATCGGCCAGATCCGGATCGACTACGGCAACCCTGGCCCCCTCGCGCGCTGCGTGCCAGATGCGCGTCTGGTCGGACACCAGCATGCCGACCTCCACAAGCCCGGCGAGCAGGAGGGCGAGGATCGGAAGACCGAGCGCAAGCTCCAAGGTGGCCTGGCCGCTCTCGTCCCTCCTGCAGGCGGTCATCAGCCCGCGGCTCTCTCGACGAGAGAGGAGACGATGTCCTGGAACATGCCGGTGAGAGCGCCGGACTTGGCGAAGGTTGCAAACACGCCGACGATGACGGCCGCAACCAAGAGCACCAGGGCGTACTCCGCCGTGGTCTGTCCTCTTTGATCGTGAGCGAACGACCTGACTCGATGCACCGAGACACCTCCTGGGTCAAGAGCGGTCCGTCGCCGCTCGCTCCACGATCAGACGGCGAAAAGCCTTCGGCGGCTGTGGCCCCAGTCACGTCTCCGATAAGGGATCTCAGCGCGTGATCGTGATCCGGTCTCCCTCTTGAACGTCCCACTCTTCGAACGCTCCCTGGTTCACTTCCAGCGCGCCTTCGTAGGGCGTGTCCGGGGTGTAGAGCTGGCAGGGGTCGGCCTCGCAAGGCTCCATGTCCAGGATGTCGACGATCGTCCCTTCCCCATCGAAGAAGGCGATCGACAACGGGATCAGGGTGTTCTTCATGTAGAAGCTCCCCTGGGTTTCCTCGAAGAAGAGGAAGACCATCCCTTCGTCCTCGCCCAGCGACTCACGGAACATCAATCCAAACGCGCGCTGCTCGGGCGTCTCCGCTGCCTCGACATCGACGATCACGGACCCTTCTTCGGTGTCGATCAGGACCTTTGCGTGACCGAAGGTCGGAGTCGGCATCGGCTGCGCAGACGTGGACTGGGACGGGACCGGGGTGTTCGTGACGCCAGGCGCTGCGGCTTCGGGCCTCTGATCCCTGCACCCCACGAAGAGGAGTGCGGCGACCAGCACCAAGATCTTGATCCTCATGGAGGCAGCCTCGCATCCGGGGACTGCTCGTCTAGCCCAGAGTCATGCTCCTGAGGAACGGGCCCAAGGCAAGCAGGGCGTAAGAGGGAAGGATGCAACAGGTCAGGGGGATGACCATCAGCACCGGGGCACGCTTCATCCTCGCTTCGAAGGCGCGTGTGAGCTCGCCGCGGCGCGCCTCTGCAAGACCTTTGAAACCCTCGGCCAAGGGGACGCCGAAGCGTTGCGAGCGCCCGATCGCTCCCGCCAGCGGAGCGCAGTCTGCGCCGACCCTCCCAAGGGCTTGGGACCAGGTCGCACCCAGCGCGACCATCCGCCGTGCCCGCTGGAGCGCCGGGGACGCGCCGGGCTCCGCCGCCATTACCTCCAGGGCCGACGACAGGGCGAGACCCGCCTCCAGCATCGCGGCCAGAGATGTCGCCAGATCCGCGACCTCGTCGCCCTGCGGGGGTCGAGGTAACAGACGTCCTATCCATCGAAGGCCCGTCACCGCTAGGGCCACGCCCGTGGCCACCATCGCGAGACCCAGAGGGTCCGTCAGAGGAGCGCTAGCCATCGGAGTCAACGGCACGAATAGCAGAGGGAGGCCCGCCACCATGCGGGCCGAGAGCGCCGCGCCCGCGGCAGCGCCGCACGCTGCCTCCGTCGCCGCCGCCATCTGCTCGCGGTCATCAACGACGCGCTCGAGCCAAGCCACGAGATCCGCCCCCGTGCTCAGGTGGACCGAGACTGCCGGAAGAAGCAGCCAGGCCAGAGACGAGGCTTGAACCGCGGATCTCACCGAGTCACCGAGCTCCAGTCGTCGCGCAACCTCGCGAGCTTCATCCTGGTGGTGCCCACTCAGTTCTTCGGGCCACGCGAGCAGAGCCTGTCGGAGCGTGAGCCCACTCCTCAAGAGTGCGACGAGCGCGGACAGCGCCGAGGCGGCTGGGGTCACGTACCCACGATCTCTACGACGCGACGCTTTCCGTCGACGCGCTCGAGCTGAACGACGACGTCCAGAGACGCGCGGACCCGACGTCGCAGTCCCCCTTCGCTCGGGCCACGTGGCGCCATGGACGCCAGGTCGACCAGTCGATCGGGGACCTCTGCCGCCGAGCGGGAGTGCACGGTGACCATCGATCCCTCGTGTCCCGTCGCCATCGCTTGCAGCGCGATCAACGCTTCCGCTCCGCGGACCTCGCCGAGCACGATCCTGTCGGGGCGCATCCGGAGCGCAGCGCGCAACAATTCGCTCTGATCAAAGGCCCCTCTGCCCTCGATGTTCGGAGGTCGCGCGACGAGCGAGACCCAGTGAGGGCACACCGGCGCGAGCTCCGGTGTCTCCTCGATCACCACGACCCGTTCGCCGTCGTCGACGCGACCCAGCAGAGCGTTGAGCAGTGTCGTTTTCCCGGTCCCCGTCCCCCCGCCCACCGCGACCATCCGCCGCTCCGCGACGGCGTCGGACAACCGCTGCCTCTGATCGGCGGTGATCGATCCCCGTTCCTCGAGCGCTTCGAGCGACAACGCGGTCTGTGGGAAGCGTCTGATCGACATCACGGGATCCGCTCCCGAGAGCGGGGGAAGGACCACGTGAATACGCGAGCCATCTCGCATGCGAGCGTCCGCGATGGGGTGTGAGGCGTCAGCGCGGGCTCCGGCCGTGCCCAAGAGACGCTCGATAAGGTCCATCAGTTGCCCCCCGTCGTCGAATGCCGCGGGCTCCCTTTCCAGGCGACCGGAGCGCTCGACCCAGATCTCGTCCGGCCCATTCACGAGGACGTCGGTGACATCTGGGTCCGTCATCGCTGAGGTGAGCGGGCCGAAGCCATCTATCCAGTCGGAGAGTCGTGCGACGGCGTCCGGCAATGAGGCGTTGAGACCAGAGCTCCGAACGAGGGAACGCAGAGCCAACCGGCGCTCGGCCGGATCGAGATCAGAGAGCTCGGCGTGGGTTGCCACGAGCTCCACGAGGCTCTCGCTCACGTCAGCCCCAGGGCATCCGCAAGCCCGTGCAGACGCCGCCACCACAGCGACCAGGATGCGGTCAGACGACGCTCGCCCTCTGCATCTCTCAGCGCGCGAGAACACGGCAACTCGAGACCGATCCGACGACCCAGGATCCGCTGGAGCTCCGCTCTCGTCGTTTCTCCGCCGGGGCCGACCCTGTTCGCGACCACCGCCCAGCGAGCTTCGGGAAGGCTCTCCAGCAGGCGCGAGGCAGCGTGGGCGGAAGGCAGCGTCGGTGCAATGACCATCACGCAGGCGTCGCTGACGGCGACGATGCCCGCAAGAGCTGCCGGGTCCCCGTCCACGACAACCCTTTCGAAATCGCCGATCAGTCCAGCGAGCAACGAGGTCGGGTCGGTCCCCACGACACCCACAGCCTTGAACCCACCCGGAACGGGAACCGGAGTCGCCACTTCGTCGTGCCCTTCGACGCCCAAACGGTCGGACAGAACCCATGGCGATCGGGTCGCTAACAGCGACCGTCGTCGAGCTGCTTCCGCAGCGAGGTGCAGGGAGATCGTGGTGGCCCCGCAACCGCCGGAGGCCCCCACCACGGTTATCAGCCTTCGGTCGGACGCTGTGACGCGCCGCTGCACATCGGTGACGATGTCCGACGGGTTAGCGAGGTCGAAAGCGAGCGCGCCGGGTAGCTCGCAACCCACGGACACCACCACATCGGTCGCTTCCGGAACGGTGCGGTGCAGGCTGACGTCCCACTCGGCGGGGGCGCTATCAAAGGCCTGCGCGGCCGCCATCCGCAACGAGTCGTCCGGACACACGAGAGCCACACGGATCTGAGTCACGGGGCAATCTCATCGTCGGCGAGCGGCGGCGACTGTGGCGCGGGCCACCCCGAAGCGAGACACTAGAGGTGTGGAAGCCGCCTTCTTCGACCTCGACAAGACGATCGTCGCCCGCTCGAGCCCTCTCGCTCTCGGACGTTCCTTCTTCAAGGAAGGGCTGATCAGCCGGTCCTTCCTCATGAAGTCGCTCTACGCACAGTTGATGTTCCAGCTGATGGGGGCCGACGAGGACAAGATGGAGCGGATGCGTCTGGAGGCAGCGAAGCTGACTGCGGGATGGGAACAAGAAAAGGTACGCAGCGTGGTTACCGAGGTCCTCGAAGAGGTGATGTCGCCGCTGATCTACTCCGAGGCTCTCGAGCTCATGCACGATCACCGCGCCGCCGGTCGCCTTGTTTGCATCGTGTCCTCGTCGCCGGAGGAGGTTGTCGAACCTCTGGCCAAGATGCTCTACGTCGATCGCTACATCGCTACGAGACCGGAGATCGTGGACGGCAAGTACACGGGGGAGCTCGACTTCTATGCGTACGGCCCGCAGAAGGCCGAGGCGATCAAGGCTCTTGCTGAGGAGCTGGACCTTGACCTCGAGGGTTCGTTCGCCTACTCCGATTCGGTCACCGATCTGCCCATGCTCGAGGTCGTCGGCAACCCCGTGGTGGTCAATCCAGACAAGGGTCTGCGTCGGCTGGCCGCGGAGAGGGACTGGCAGGTGGAATTCTTCCGACATCCCGTTTCGATCAGGGACCGGCTTCCGCGCCTGCGCACTCCCGAGGTGTCTAGGAACAACGGACTCGCCGCAGCCGCCGGCGTGTTCGGGATCGCCGCTGCGTTGTGGTGGGCCACCAGGCGGAGAGGTGACGATCCCCGCTAGGGTCGGCGTCATGGGTGGAAGAGGTCGGGCTCACGTCCGAGCCGCCAGAGCAGTCATCGCAGCAACGCTGCTGTTCACCTCGCTGCTGGTCGCCGGGGCGTCCCAGGCAGCGCGCTCGCAGGCGGACCTCGAAGCAGCCGAGGCACGACTCATGGATATCGAGCGCGAGTTCGAGATCGTCGTCGAGGAATACAACGCAGTGAACGAGCGCCTGTCCTCGATCCAGCACGATATGGCCACGACCCAGCTGATCGTGCGACGCATCGAGCAACGGATGGGAACCAAGGAAGAGGCCGCTATCGCTCTAGCCATCGAGCTGTACAAGGCAGGCCCCACCGGCGCAGCCGTCGAGGCGGTGCTGTCGTCGGAAACGCTGGCCGACATCGAGAGCCGCTTGGAATACCTGAAGTCGTCCAACGAGGCACAGTCGAAGGTGTTCGAGAAGCTTGCCGTCGACCGGGTCGAGCTCGACGCGCACCTCGCGACCCTCGAGGAGAAGAAGAGCGAGGCTCTGGCCGCCGAAGCCCGCCTCGCGGAACTGCGAGTCGACGTCGAAGCGAAGATCGCGAGCCAACAGGGCGAGATCGCAGAGTTGAACGCGGCGGTCGAGCGAGCCGCGGCCCGGGAAGCCGCCGCGGAAGCTGCTGCCCGCGCGGCCGAGAGCGCGGTCGCTTCGTCCACGCTGGCGGGCATCGGGCCCATCAAGCCCGCGCCGGCCCCCAACAAGGGGGCGCAGGCCGCGGTCGACGCGGCCCTGAGCCAGGTCGGCAAGCCGTACCAGTGGGGAGCGTCGGGTCCGGACTCCTATGACTGCTCCGGGCTCACGTCATGGGCCTGGGCGCACGCGGGCGTCGCGCTGCCCCACAACTCGGGCATGCAATACAACGCGACGCCGCGCGTGGCCGAGAACGACTGGCAACCCGGGGACCTGCTGTTCTTCGGCCACCCGATCCATCACGTGGCCATGTACATCGGCAATGGGCAGATGGTCGAGGCCCCCTACACCGGCGCCCAAGTACGAGTGAACAGCGCCTACAGATCGGATTACGTGGGGGCCGGAAGGCCGGGCGTCTAGCTCCTAGTCGTCGCCCTCGCCGCCCTCGCCGTCGACCTCGTTGTCTACGTTCTTCACGTCCTTGCGGTCTTCCTTGTCGCAGCCGGTGGCTACGCCGGCGCCGAGCATCAACAACAGAGCCAGTCCGGCTCTCGGCAGTTTCTCTTTCATGAGATGTCCCTTCGTAGTGGGTGCTGAGAGTTAGTCGTCCTTACCGTCGGTATCCGCGTCGTCGACCGCGTCTTCGACGTCATTACCGACCTCTTCGACATCGCGCTGGTCTTCTCTGTCACAAGCAGTGAGCCCCAGACCAAGCGCAAGAACGATCGCCAAGCCGATACGCGAGAGTTTCTCGCTCATCACTCCCTCCTTTCCTCGCCGCACGGTTCGGGCTTACCCCGAGATGAGCGAACGCATGCGCGAGAAGGAGGTCAGCGTGTACCGGTGCCGGGGCCGCTGAGTTGAATGTCCCCTTTTGTGGTGATTACGAAGACCTGCCAGAAGTAATACGCGTAGAGGTTGCGTGGGTCTCTCTTGATGTGACGGGCGTAGGCGAGCACCGCGTCGACGTACACATCGCTGTGGTTGTAAGCGAACAGGGCCGAGCGCATGTCATCGGGAGCGCCGGTCGCCGCGAGATATCTGGCCGCGGCGGGGATCGCATCCCGCGGGTCCAAGATGTTGCGGCCGTTCCCGTAGATGTCCCAGGTGGAAGGGATGAATTGCATCGGCCCCATGGCGCCCGCAGAGCTCGGTCCCATGAAGCGTCCGAACTTCGACTCGACGAAGTTGAGCGCTGCGAGGAATTCCCAGTCGACGCCAAATCTTTTCCCTACGCTCTCGTAGAGCCGTCGGAGAAGGCGCGGGTCGTCCGGCGGCGTGATGGGGAGTTTCCCCGTCCTCTTCAGCGGTGTCACGAGCGATCGCAGACCGCGGCCCGCAGTGACGTGGTCGTCGATGATCCGCTGTTCGGGCGCACCGACGCGAGCCATGACGCTGTTGGCGAGCCGTTCGTCCACGACCAGGTTGCGGTAGAGCTTCTGTTGACGGAGCGCGCCCAGAGCCACCAGTCGGGAGGTTGGATCGCGCAGCGAGCCCCCTTCCTCCAGCCACAGGTCGATCGCTCTCATCAATCTCCTGTTGACCTGCAGGAACTCTGTCGCCCACGCGGTGGCAGTGTCCGGCACGGGAGCTTTCGGACCCGGGAAGACCACGCCTCGTAGCGCGGACTCATCCCCCTCCGTAGAGGGGGATAGAGCAGGTGTAGCCAGGCGAGATGTATCCGTCGGTCGACTGGAGGGTTGGGCCGACGGCGCTGGATCCTGCGTACACGCACCCGCAATGAAAGCGAAGGCGACAAGCAGTGCTGCCCAACGCGCGTTCAGAAGGTTCAGCTCCGCGCTTCGGCAGCGGCAAACTCGCCGGAGGGAGCGTCCACCGCCTCGCGCACCGCTTTGTGAGCAGACTCTTTGCGGATGATGAAAGCCACGGACGCAACGATGACGCCCGCGCCTATGACGATGACCGGAGTGATCTCCTCCGACAACACCAACCACCCCAAGAAGATCGCGATGATGGGATTGACGTACGCATAGGTGGCGACCTTCGATACAGGTGCGTGCTGCAACACCCAAACGTAGGCGGTGAAGGCAATCAGCGAGCCGAAGACCACCAGGTAGGAGAACGCCAGGATCGACCTCGCGGAGAACTCTCCCGCGTCCAACCCGCCCAACTCGCCGAGCAGCAGACCGGTAACCACAAGCGCAGCTCCTCCCAGCAACATCTGGTAACTCGTCGACACGATCGGGTCCTTGGGCATGTCGATGCGACTGGACAAGAAGGAGCCGTTGCCCCAGGACGCGGCGGCGATCACCAGCAGGAAGATGCCCCACAGGGGGGCCGCGTCCGGGCGATCCGAGGGCAAGACCAGGACCGCCACACCCATGAAGCCAACCCCTACTCCGATCAACGTGCCCCTGGAGACGTTGTCCTTGGCCAGGAAGCGATAGAGCACGACCCACAGCGGTGTCGAGGCGATGATCAAAGAGGCGAGGCCCGAGGGAACCTCTTGCTCTGCCGACATGACCAGTCCGTTGCCCCCGAGAAGCAGAAGCACCCCTACCATCAGAGCCGATCTCAACTGGTTGCGCGTGATCCGCATCGCCTCTTTACCCTTGCGGATGCGCAAGAAGGTCCACATCAGTGCACCGGCGAGCATGAAACGGACGCCGCCTGCCAGGAACGGTGGCAGGGTTTCGACAGTGACCCTGATGGCAAGGTAGGTCGAACCCCACACGATGTAGACGGTCCACAACGCGGCCCACACCATCCACGACGGCGCTGTCTCAGCCCGGGGTGGGTTCATGTCGTGGCCAACCCGACCCTCCGCGCGCCTATTCCTCCAGCTCTACAAGTCTGAAGAAAACAAGGCGAGCCATCACAAGGGGCCGCGTCTGCGGCGTCAGAGCTTTCGAGACTTAAGGTCACCGACATGGTCATAGCAGCCGGGCGCGCCTACGCGGACCTGATCCGGTGGATCAAAGAGGCTCGACCAAGGACCCTCAACCCCTGGCGTCTAGCTCGGAGACTCTGGGGGACGCTGCTTCTGGGGGCGCTCGTACTGCTCGGTGGGATCGGCCTGCTGAGCCCCGCCCGCTTCGGTTCGCCGACCAGTCGCCCTCGACGCGGCGGCGAGTGGTGGGCGCTGGCGGCTCTCGTGGCCGTAAGCCTCGTCGTGCTTTTGATGCGACGCGGCAGGGTTCAGTCCAGTGCGAGGAGACTCGGAGAGACCTTCACCCGGGGCCTGGAGGACCACCCTTCATTCGAGCCCGCGGTCGGCGCTCTCGACTCGTGCCCCGCCGCGTTGCGCACCCGCTTCGCGCTCGGTTGGGTGTGGGGACCACCGGCGGTAGCTGTGCTGGCGGCCGTCTGTGCTGCCTCCGCCGTCTACTTCGTGGTCGATGCCATCTTGGCTCGCTTCAGCGTGGGACCGCAACAGATCCTGGTCGCCGGCGTGAACGCGGCCGTCTCGCTGCTGGTCCTACGACTGGGTGCCAAGCGACTCGCGGTGTGGCGTCTGTCGTTCGCCGTGTACCGGGCTGTGACGCGGCTCTAGAGCGAAGCCGCTACCGCGTCCCACAGCTTGTCGGCTCCTCCTCTGAAGACGTCCGCGGTGGGGAGACCCACCTGGTCTTCGATCTCTTCGATGGCCTTCTTCGCCTCCTCGTCATCTAGTCCGCGGCAGTTCAGCGACACGCAGCAGACCTTCGCCTCCCGGACGGTCGCAGCCGCCTCTTCGTAACGCGCTCGCATCTCGGTCAGAGGAGGAAGGTGCGTGTAGGGAGGCTCTTCGATGGCCGTGCGTCCGGCCTGGTGACAGAGCACGAGCGCGTGGGGGGCGCTGCCGTGCAGGAGGCCGAGCGTTACGCCGGCGTAGGCGGGATGCCACAGGCTGCCCTGTCCCTCGACCATCAAGACATCCGCATCCGGAGACGCGTCACACACGAGGGTTTCCGCCGAGCCGGCGAGGAAGTCGGAGATGACGCGGTCAACCGCGATCCCTCTCCCGGCGATCATGATGCCGGTCTGCCCTGTCGCCACGAACTCGGTTGCAACCCCGCTCCGGCCGGCGGCTTCCGTCATCTCGAGGCTTGCGGTCATCTTGCCGACCGCGCAGTCGCTTCCGACAGTGAGCACGATCTTCTGGGGAACCTCCAGGCTCTTGCCACTGAACAGGGGCAGATCGTCGGGAGGCTGCCGCACATCCCACAGCCTTGCCCCCGAGGCTGCAGCTCTCGTGACCAACTCCTCATCGCTGTTCAGGAAACGGTGTAGCCCGTTGGCGATCTCCAAGCCGGCATCGATCGCTTCGATCACCCAAGAGCGCCAGTGATCCGGTATCC
>Ga0208612_1000527_pt1 | contig 16406 bp, 13 predicted proteins | sample AntDryMetagUQ889_FD_188089 | JGI IMG/M metagenome (GOLD analysis project Ga0208612, IMG submission 188089) | Polar desert microbial communities from Antarctic Dry Valleys - UQ889 (SPAdes) | ecosystem: Environmental > Terrestrial > Soil > Desert | place: Antarctic Dry Valleys | collected 2008-12-31 | reverse complement strand
CCGCGGTCACGCCGATTCGCCTATCCGCCATCGGGCGGCCTTTCGACCGCGGCGAGGGTGCCACCGAAGCGCTCTTGGCTGCTGGATCCTGGGCGCGGCTAAGCGCGCGCCGTGCGTGTGGCCGGGGTCCTACGCCGGCTGGAGGTTCCTCGGGTCTCGGGTGCTCATGGAAAGATCGATCTGCGTGTTCAGCTTGCCAATTGCGTCTTCAGGCGGCTCCGAGCCGCGGACACTGATCGTAAACACGCACCGACCGCTTCGCAAGTTGCATGTGTCACTTCAGGCGGCGAGGCGGCGCTCGAGCCCGCGCACCGCCTCGTAGGCGACCTCGGTTTCGAACCCGCGCCTCGCCAGATACCCGAGCGCGCGGGCGCGCGAGCACTCGTCGGCCGGCGCTTCGCCACGGCGCTCGAGCAGGCCGATCGCTCGTTCGAGCTGCTCGCCATGGCCCTCCAGCGCCAGCGCCCCCTCGATCAGGCCCGGGTCCAGCCCGCGCGAGGCCAGCGCCTCGCGAATTCGCTCGGGGCCCCAACCGCGCAGCGACCGCTTGTCGGTGGCGAACTCGCGGGCGAAGCGCTTGTCATCGAGCGCGCGCGCCTGCGTCAACCGCACGACAGCCTCGGCGATCTCGTCGCGGTCGAAGCCGCGCTCGGCCAGCCAGGCGACCAGCTCGGCGCAGGTGCGCTCCTTGCGCGAGAGGGCCTCGAGCCCGCGCTCGAACGCTCCCTCGGCCACGTCGCCCTACCGCACCGGCCGCTCAGGCCGCCTTGCGCTCGGGCTCCTCCGGCGCAGCCACTTCCAGGTCGGGTGCCGCCGGCTGCTCGGCCGGCTCCTCGACTGCCGCCACCGCCCGCGGGGTCGGCTTGCGGTCGAGGCCGAGCTGGGCGAACAGCTTCGTCTCGATCTCACCCGCCAGCTCGGGGTTCTCCGCCAGGTACTGCTTGGTGTTGTTTCGTCCCTGGCCGAGCCGCAGCTCGCCGTAGGAGAAGAACGATCCCGACTTCTGCACCAGGTCGTGCTCGGTCGCGAGGTCGAGCAGACAGCCCTCGTGGGAGATCCCGTCGCCGTACTCGATGTCGAACTCGGCCTGGCGAAACGGAGCCGCGACCTTGTTCTTGACGACCTTGACGCGGACGCGGTTGCCGACCGCCTCGGTGCCCTCCTTGAGCGTCTCGATCCGGCGGATGTCGAGGCGCTGCGAGGAGTAGAACTTCAGCGCCCGCCCGCCCGGCTGGGTCTCGGGCGAACCGAACATCACCCCGATCTTCTCGCGGATCTGGTTGGTGAACACGCAGACCGTCTTCGCCCGGTTGAGGTTGCCGGCGAGCTTACGGGTCGCCTGCGACATCATCCGCGCCTGTAGCCCGACCGTCTGCTCTCCCATCTGGCCCTCGAGCTCGACCCGCGGGGTGAGCGCGGCGACCGAGTCGACGGCGACCACGTCGACGGCGCCGGAGCGGACCAGGACGTCGACGATCTCGAGCGCCTGCTCGCCGTAGTCGGGCTGCGAGACCAGCAGGTCGTCGGTGTTGACGCCGATCCGCTGCGCGTAGATCGGGTCCATCGCGTGCTCGGCGTCGACGAAGGCGCAGACGCCTCCAAGCGCCTGGGCCTGGGCGATGATGTGGTAGACGAGCGTCGTCTTACCGGAGGACTCGGGACCGAAGATCTCGATGATCCGCCCGCGCGGCACTCCGCCGACCCCGAGCGCGAGGTCGAGCGACAGCGCTCCCGTCGGCACCACCTCGACCGGCACCGAGGCCTTGTCGCCGAGCTTCATCACCGAGCCGAGACCGAACTGCTTGTCGATCTGGCTCATCGCGGCCGCCAGCGCCGCGTCCTTGGCCTGGGCCTCCTTGTCGGCCGCCTTGAGCTCGGCCTTCTTCGCATCCGCCACGTTCATCACCTCTTCTGTCCCATCGGAGACGGCAAGTCAACGCCGGCAAGGCGCTCGTACTCGGCACCCTGCGGCTTCAGATTGGAAAGGTAGAGCGCAACCCGGACGGCTTTGAATGGCTCCACCAGGGCCTTGGGAAGCGAGGTCGGGGGGTTCTTCACGCGTCGCGGCCGGCCCTTGCCGCGTCGCTCGCCGCGCTCCGGCGCGGCCCGCTCGGAGCGCACCCGCGCCACCGTCACGTGGGGCCAGAAAGGGCGATCGTCGGGTTTGTAGAGGCGCTCGGAGCGCAGCAGCTCCGAGAGCTCTCCCTGTAGCGCCCGGGCCGCCTCGCTCTCGGCGGCGAGGGCATAGAGCCCAGGGCGGCCCTTCGGAATCGGCGCGGGCTGGGGCTCGAACCGCAGCTCGACCGGGCGTGGGCGCAGCGACCTCAGCAGCGTCTCGATCCGGGGAATCGCCGCGACCGAGCGGTGCGAGAGAAAGCAGAGAGTGACGTGCAGCGCCTGGGGGCGCATCGCGCGCAGCGCGGAGTCGGTCAGCGCCCGCGCCTGCCAGGCGGCGATCTCGTCCCTGACGGGGTCGGGCAGGTCGAGCGCGACGAACAGACGGGCGCTGGCATCCCCGGCACCCTTGGCGGTTGTCGAGCGCTCCTTGGCCACCCCGGGGACGCTACGGGGCGCCTCGGCGCAAAAGCCGCGCGAGAGGAGCCGGATACGCGATCGAAGCGCCTCAGTCCACGCGCAGGTGGCGAAAGCGAAGCTCACCGGATTCCGCCTCGAGCACCCCCATCGTCTGGGTGGGCGCGCGGCGGCGCTCGGTGGGGCTGCCGGGGTTGAAGATCTGAAAGCCGTCCGCTGTCTCGATCAGCGGCTGGTGGGAGTGACCGAAGACGACCGCGTCGGCGTCGGGAAAGGCCCGGCGCATCCGTGCCGCCCTCCCCGACCGCGGGCCGGCGTCGTGGATGACGCCGAGTCTGGCGCCGGCGAGCTCGATCACCGTCTGCGGGGGCAGCCGCCGGCGCAGCGTCTCGTCGTCGACGTTGCCGTGGACCCCGACCAGTTGCGGGCCGATCGCGGCGATCTCCTCGTAAGCGGCCGCGGTCGAGAAGTCACCGGCGTGGATCAGCAAATCGGCCGCGGCGATTCGCCGCAGGCATGAGTCGGGCAGCCGCCGACTCCCCCGCGGCAGGTGGGTATCGGCGATCACCGCGACGATCAAGGGTCGATGCCCTTCCCGCGCAGCAGCCGCCGGACCAGATGCAGGGCGAGCGTGCAGGAGCGATCGCGGATCTCGAAGCGATCGCCGGGGATCACCGGGTCGCGGGCGATCGTGGCACCGTCCGCGGTCTTCACGCAGATGCAGACGTAGCCGACCGCCTTTCGCTCGCTGCCTCCGTCGGGCCCGGCGATCCCGGTGATCGCGGCGGCGAGGTTGGCGCCGAAGCGGCCGAGCGCACCGTCGGCCATCGCCTCGGCCACCTCCGGCGAGACCGCCCCGTGTGTCTCGATCAGCTGCGCCGGGACACCGAGCAGCTCGGTCTTGGCCCCGTCGGAGTAGGAGACGACTCCGCCGAGGAAGTACCGCGAGGCCCCCGGTGGGTCGGCCAGCCGCGCCGCCAGCAGCCCGGCGCTGCATGATTCCGCGACGGCGATCTGGCGGCCGTCGCGCAGCAGCGCGGCGACCTGCTGGTCGATGGTCGAGCCGTCGGTGCTGAAGACGAAGTCCCGGTGGCGCTGCTCGAGGCCGGCGACCAGCCGCTCGCGAACCGGATCTGCTCCGGGTCGGTGGCGGATCTCGATCTCGAGCTCGCCTCGCCGCAGGCAGGTGGTGATCTCCAGGGGCGAGAGATCGGTCTCGCCCTCGATCTCGCGCAGCGACTTGGCCAGCTCGGACTCGGGGATCCCGAACATGCGCACTGTCTGGGACGTGAAGGGCTCGGCCCGCGCGACCAGCGCCCGCACGGCCTCCGACTCGATCGCCGGCGGCCACATCGCGTGCAGCTCTCGCGGTGGCCCGGGAAGCACGATCACCGTCGGCCCGGAGTCGACGGCGACCACGAGGCCGGGCGCCGTCCCCGCGGGATCGATGGTCAGAGCACCCGCGGGGACCATCGCCTGCTTGCGGTTGGCGGCCCTGAGCGCCTCGTCGTCGAAGCGCATGCGGCGGGCGAAGCCGGCGATGATCCGAGCGATCTTGCCCTCCATCTCCTCGTCGAGGACCATCGGGACGCCGGTAAAGCGGGCGACCACCTCGGCGGTGAGGTCGTCGGCGGTCGGGCCGAGCCCGCCGCTGGTGACGATCAGCTCACAGCCGTTGCCGGCGAGGAAGCGCAGGCCCGCCTCGAGGTCGTCCGGGCGGTCGCCGACGACGAGGATGTGGGCGACCTCGAGACCGAGATCGGCGAGCCGCTGAGATACCCAGGGCCCGTTGCGGTCGGTGATCCGGGCGCTGATCACCTCGGTCCCGGTAACCAGGATGCCGGCGCGCACGCTCACGGGCAGTCCTCGGCGCGGCGCGGCTCGGTCGGGGTGAGCAACGCCGGCGCGATGATCTCGAATGCGGCCGCGCCCTCCACCGCGGGCAGCTTGCGCGGCTCGCCCGCGACCTCGATCCGGAGCTGGTCGGGAGCGAAGCCCGACGGAAAGCCGAGCTCGAAGCGCTCGCGCTGATAGCGCTCCTCGGTTCCCGCGGCGAGCAGCTGGCCGTCGATCAGCGCCGTTCCGCCGCCGCCGATCAGGCAGACCTCCACCGGCTCGCGCGCCACCAGGACGAGCTCGACGGCGCCGCCGGTGGCCGCTCGAGGGCGCCCGGCATCGCCTTGCTGTCTCGCCCCGCGGTCGCGATCGGGACGCTGTCGCTGCTGATCGTCGGGATCGTCGCCGCTCAGCAAGATCACCAAGGCGGCCGCGATCGCGACCGCCGCGGCGATCGCCAGCGCCGGCCCCAGGCGCGATCCCTGCCGGCCTGCGACCGCTCGCTGCTGCTCGCGCTCGGGGTCGGCCAGCGGATACCCGCGGCTCGCGACGGGCTCCTGCTGGCGACGGTACTCGTCGACGAGCGCCTCGCCGTCGAGCCCGAGCAGCTCGCCGTAGGTACGCAGGAAGCCCTTCGCATAGGCGCCCCCCGGCAGCGCCTGCCACTCCTCGTCCTCGAGCGCCTGTAGGTACTTGATCCGGATCTTGGTCCGCTGCTCGGCCTCGCGCAGGTCGAGGCCGGCGCGTTCGCGAGCCTGCTCGAGCACCTTGCCGATCTGCATCCGCCCTGGGGGTTCGCTGACCACGCGCCTATTCTCGCGGCTCGGGCAGGGTTAGAACGGCGGGCTGCTGACCGGCTCGCGACCGCTTTCGGTGCCCGCCTCTCCGCCTGTATCCGCCGCATCGATGATCCCGCCGGCCACCCGGTCGAGCAGCCGGGGCAGCTCGGATTGCGAGACCAGCACCTGGCGCGGCTTCGAGCCCTCGTAGCCGGAGATGATCCCGCGCCGCTCGAGCATGTCGATCAGCCTGCCCGCACGGGTGTAACCGACCCGCAGGCGCCGCTGGATCATCGAGACCGAGGCGGTCTCGGACTCGACCACGATCCGGGCCGCGTCAGCGAGCAGATCGTCCTGGTCGGGGGAGAACTCGCCCTCCGCCCCCTCCTCGATCTCGGGCTCCTTGACCTCGAGCAGCTCGACGTCGAAGTCCGGCTCGCCCTGCTTGGCCCAGAAGCCGCAGACGCGGGCGATCTCCTCCTCGGTGACGAAAGCACCCTGGATCCGGTTCATCTTCGAGGTGCCCACCGGGCGGAAGAGCATGTCGCCCTGGCCGAGCAGGGTCTCGGCGCCGCCGCCGTCGAGGATCACGCGGGAGTCGACCTGGGAGGCGACCGCGAAGGCGATCCGCGAGGGGATGTTGACCTTGATCGTGCCGGTGATCACGTCGGTCGAGGGGCGCTGGGTGGCGAGCACGAGGTGGATCCCGATCGCCCGCGCCTTCTGGGCGAGGCGGATGATCGAGTCCTCGACCTCGGCCGGGGCGACCATCATCAGGTCGGCGAGCTCGTCGATCACGCAGAGGATGTGCGGCAGCGGCGCCTCGCCCGCCTTCTTGCGGGCCCGGTTGAGCTCGACCAGGTTGCGGGCTCTGGCCTCGCTCATCACGCCGTAGCGGCTCTCCATCTCGACGATCAGGTTGGAGAGCACGTTGGCGGCCAGTCGCGGGTTGGTGACCACCGGGGTGAGCAGATGCGGAACCCGTTCGTAGTGGTTGAGCTCGACCCGCTTCGGATCGACGAGGACGAGGCGCACCTCGTTCGGCGAGGCGTGCATGAGGATCGAGGTGAGGATCGCGTTGATGCAGCCGGACTTGCCGGAGCCCGTGGTCCCGGCCACCAGGACGTGCGGCATCAGCGCCAGGTCGGCGCTGACCGACTGGCCGGAGACGTCCTTGCCGAGCCAGGCCAGCAGCGGCGAGGCGCCCTTGGGGCGCTCGGCGTAGAGGTCGCCGAGGCGAACCAGGCGGCGGCGCTGGTTCGGCACCTCGACCCCGACCGCCTTCTTGCCGGGGATCGGGGCGAGGATGCGGATGTCGGTGGAGGCGAGCGCGTAGGCGAGGTCGTCCTTGAGCGCGGCGACCTTGGAGACCTTGGTCCCCGGGGCCAGCTGCAGCTCGTAGCGGCTCACGTGCGGGCCGCTGACCGTGCCCAGCAGGCGGGCCTCGATCCCGAACGAGCGCAGCGACTCGAGCAGGGCCTTGGCGGTGACCTCGCGGTCGCGCATGTCCGGGCCCGGGTCGGCCTTGCCGCGCTCGAGCGCCTTCTGCGGCGGCAGCTTGTAGGTGAGCTCCTCGGAGGCGGTGACGCCGCCGCGCTCGCGCTTGGAGCCCATCGGGGTGACGCCAACACCGGCCACCTCCTCGCAGGGAGCGCCAGCGACCGGTGATCCGGGCGCAGCCCGGATTCCTCCGGGGGTGCCGGGGTCTGCGGGATCGGGCTCTTCGAGCTTCGAGTCCGGCGTGGCCTCATAGGTGAAGTCGTCTTCCTCCCAGGGCTCGGTTTCGGCGGCGATCGCAGCCGTCTCCTCATCCTCCTCGGCCTCGAGCTCGGAGGTGATCGGGTCGCTGGTGACCGTGCGGGTTATCGCGATCTCGTCGCCGGGAGCGTCGCCCCAGGCATCGTCGCTGCGAAACCGCTGCGTCCTCACGGTGCGGGCGACGTCGCGCGTTCCCGTGCCGGCGCGGCGGACCGCGCTGCCGGTCGCCCCGACGGCGCCGGCGACACTGATGCCGGTGATCAGCAGCACCCCGGAGGCCAGCATCAGCAGCGCCAGGATGTGGGCGCCGAGGCGCTGGAACAGGTTGGTGGACGCCCAGTACAGGGCCTCGCCGAGCGCCCCTCCGTGCTCGACCATGAAGCGGGGCTCGAAGGTGTCGTGGCGCAGCGGCCGCTCGGGACCGAGGCCGGCGGTCTCGGCGGCGAAGGCGAGCAGCAGCCCAGCCAGCACCAGGATGCCACCCGCGTTGAGCGCCCCGGGCGCCCGCAGCAGCGGCCGCGAGATCAGCACGCTGCCGAGCGCCATCAACGCGATCGGGACGATGTAGGCGACCCGGCCGGCGGCGTGCTCGAGGCCACTGGCGATCCAGCCGCCGACCCGGCCTCCGTCCCAGCCCAGATAGAGGACGAAGGCGAAGTAGATCCCCGCGGCCACCAGCGCCAGCCCGATCACGTCGTAATGGCGCTGCTGCAGCCCCTCGATCAGGTCGCGAGGGTCCCGGGCGCGCGGCGGCGGCCGGCGCGCAGGCGGCTTTCGCCGCGATTTCGACGCCGGGCGCCGAGAACGCGGCTTCGGCTTTGTCCAGGGAAGGTTCATGCTCAGGGCGAAGCGAGCGGATGCCCGCTCCGTGCCTGGGACTTCGACGGTTGGCCGCAGTCCCCTGCGCTCGCCGCGCTCTCGTAAACGGCCGCTAAGGATTTGCGGCGCGGCGCTGTTCGCGGTCTACCCTTGAGGGATGCTTGATAGCGACCAGGCGGCGGGTCGGGTCCTCGTGGTCGAGGACGACGAGGCGATCGCCGACGTCCTGCGCCGAACCCTGCGCCAGGAGGGCCATGAGGTGCGAGCCTCGGCCGACGGGGTCCAGGCCCTGCGGGCCGCCGAGGAGTTCGTTCCCGACCTGGTGATCCTCGACCTCGGGCTGCCGGGCCTCGACGGGGTCGAGGTCTGCCGGCGCCTGCGCGCGGACTCCGACGTCCCGATCCTGATTCTCACCGCCCGTACCGACCTCGACGACCGCGTCGAGGGCCTCGACTCCGGCGCCGACGACTACCTGGTCAAGCCGTTCGAGCGCAAGGAGCTGCTGGCCCGGATGCGAGCGCTGATGCGGCGCCGGCCGCCGCGCGGCAGCGCCGCCCTGGTCGTCGGCGATCTGCGGCTCAATCCCGACACCCGCGAGGTCAGCCGAGGGGACCGGGAGATCGAGCTCACCAACCGCGAGTTCGAGCTGCTCGAACACCTGATGCGAAACGAGCGCCTGGTGGTCTCCCGGGAGCGCCTGCTCGAGGAGGTCTGGGGCTATGACCCGATGGCGCTCACCAACACGATCGACGTCTTCATCTCGAACCTGCGGCGAAAGCTCGAGGAGGGCGGCGAGCCCCGCCTACTGCACACCAAGCGCGGCGCCGGCTACGTGCTGCGCCCCGCGGCTTGAGCTCGCTGTTTCGACACTGGCCGGTGCGCTGGCGGATCGCCGGGATCTCGGCCGGGCTCACCCTGCTGATCCTGCTCGGCTTCGCCCTGATCGTCGGTCGGCTGGCAACCGACCGCCTGCAGAGCGACTTCCGCGACGAGGTGCAGACGACGGCGAAGGAGCTCGCGATCGAGTTCACCCGCAATTTCCAGCTCGGCGACATCGACAAGGTGATGGACCGGATGGTGCAGCAGAGCGGCGAGGTCATCCGTCTCGTCGACGGGAGCGGAGTGCCCCTGGGCAACCCTCCCGGCGCCGTCGACCTCGGGCCGCCGGTGGTCGGGGAGCCGATCCGGGTGGGCGAGCACGAGGTCGCCAGCGAGTTCGTCGTTCAACCCCCCGGGCTCGACGGGCCGGCATACGTCCAGTACGCCCAGGACATCGACTCGCTCGACGCAACGATCGGGCGGCTGTGGCTGCTGCTCGCCGGCGGCGTCCTCGGGGGCACCGCGCTGGCGATGCTCGCCGGGCTCGCGGTCGCCGGCAGGGCGATGAGGCCGATCGCGGGGCTGACCGCGGCGGCCCGCGAGATCGCCACCACCCGCGACCCCTCGCAGCGCCTGCCAATGCCGGAGACGGAGGACGAGGTCGCCGAGCTCGCCCAGACCCTCGATCAGATGCTGCGCCAGCTCGACGCCGCGCGCTCGGAGACCGAGCAGATGATCCAGGCACAGCGCGAGTTCGTCGCCGACGCCTCGCACGAGCTGCGCACTCCCTTGACCAGCATCCTCGCCAACCTCGAGCTGCTCGAGGCCGGCATTCAGCAGCAGGGCGCCGCCGCCGACCCGGACCAGGCCCAGATCGTCGCCGGCGCGCTGGGGTCGTCGCGGCGGATGCGCCGGCTGGTCTCCGATCTGCTCTTGCTTGCCCGCGCCGACGCCGGGCGCTCGGGCCCGCGCCGAAGCTGCGATCTGAGCTTGATCGCGGCGGCGGCGCTGACCGAGGTGCGGCCGGTCGCAAACGACCACGGACTGACGCTCGAGGCCGGCGACGAGGTCCAAGTCGAGGGCAACCCAGACGACCTCCACCGGCTGGCGCTGAACCTGGTCGAGAACGCGGTCCGCCATACCCCGGCGGGCACGGCGGTCACCCTCCGGGTCGCTCGCGAAGGCGAACAGGCCGTGCTCGAGGTCGTCGACGACGGACCCGGCCTGCCTCCGGGAAGCGGAGACCAGATCTTCGCCCGCTTCGTCCGCGGCGGCGGCCCCGCCGATCTCGTCCGCGACTCGGGCACCGGGCTCGGCCTGGCGATCGTCAAGGCGGTGGCGGCGTCCCACGGAGGCGAGGTCGAGGCCGGGAGTGGGCCCTCAGGCGGGGCCCGGTTCACCGTGCGGCTGCCGCTCGCGGAGGCGGCGCCGGCGGACGAGCCCGTCGCCGTCGGCTGAGCCACGCCGGCGAGCGATGGTTTTTTAGCGTTCGTTTACAAGCGCACGCCATTCTGCCTCGCGGACGAGACACACCCTTCGAGGCAATCCCGACGGACGCCTCGACGGGGTAGCAATTGGCCGACTCTCGAGTCCGGCCGATCGGCCCGCTGAGCCTTCCCCCTCCCTGAGGCTCAGCGGGCCAAATCTTGCCCGCGAAGCCGCGCTCTACCGGGAGACGGTGGTCAGCAGCCGGAGCTCTTGCAGAACTCGCGGGCGACCATCTCCGCCTCGATCGACGGCGCGTGGGCACCGCCGTAGAGCAGTTGGTCGGCCGCAATCAGAGCGCGGGCAGCGCCCTTGAAGCTGGTCCCGGGGCTGAGCATGAAGTTCGATTCGAGCACCACCCGATCCATCACCGAGAGCCCGGCCAGGTCGTTGCCCAGCTCCACCCGCAGGTCGAGCAGCGCGCTCGACCAGATCTCGCCGAGGCAGTGGATCTCCTGGAAGCAGCGGCGCTCGCCGCGCTTGATGGTCAGCGCCTTGTCCGCCCGGCGCCCACACCCGGTCTCCGAGTAGGAGATCCCGTCCCAATCGAAGATGCAGGCATCGAAGGGGCTGCCACCGGTGCGCAGCGCCGACGTCGCCGCCGCCAGGTAGTCGCCGAAGCCCTCGCCGATCGAGCCCGCGTCGATCGAGCGCCCGAAGCCCTTGACCGCCTGGTCCTGGAGCGAGTGGCCGTACTCATGGACGATCACGTCGGCATCCTCGGCGTCGTCGACGCCGCCGGAGCCGAGGGTCATCGCCTTGGTCAGCGATGAGTAGTACGAGTTGTCATCGGTGATCCCGTTGGCGCGCACCCGCTGCGGCTTCGCCCGCAGGGCCTTCGACAGGCCGAGGCTGTCGACGTAGGCACGGGTACGGTCGATGTGGAAGTACGACATCACCGCCTCGAACTCGTTGTCGGCGCGGGTCAGGTCGGTGAAGTCGAGCCCGCGCCGGCAGACCGGTTCGGCCTTCTTGCCGAGGCGCGCATCGGCGTAGACGCCGCTGAGACAGCCCTTGGCGCTGGTGATCCGCTCGAGCGTCACCGGTTGCCGCAGGCTGGTGAGCAGATCGGAGTCCTTGTCGCGGCGATCGCTGAGCCCGTCGTAGCTGCCCTGGGTGACGATCGGGTTGGGATCGAAGATCAGGGCGCTGGCGGTCGCCTTCCAGAGCATGTCGCGCGAGCTGATCACGCTGCGGTCGGTAGCGTCGATCAGGACCACCAGGTCGGCGAGCGGGCGAGCGCTCGGGATCGAGACCTGCCAGGCGAGCGCGTTGGTGCGCGGGTCGATGCCGAGCTCCGCCTGCGGGCGCGCCCGCAGGCGCTGCACCGCCTGCGACCGCTGCGCCGTGCGCACGGCCTGCGAGCGTGAGATCGCCCCGCTCCGATCGCGCGGCTCGATCTCCGGGGCGGTGTCGTCGGTGACCAGGATCGGCGGCCCGGTGGCCGGGTCGGCGACGACCGCGACCGCGTCGAACACCGGCAGCCCACCGGCCCGCTGGGCGTAGCGAGTGATCTCGCCGCCGCCGGGCACGGCGACGGTGCGGGCGAGCTCCAGCTGCGGCAGCGGAGCCGACGCCCTCGCAAGCGGCCGCGGCGACTGCTCGGCGGCGCTCGCCGACGACGCCAGCAGCGCCGCGCCGGCGATCGCGCAGCAAAGCGTCGCGAGCGCACGCGAGCGCTCGAGGCCCCTGCTCATACCTCGACTACCACCGGCAGAATCATAGGCCTTCGCTTCAGTCGTTTGTAGACGAACTCGGCGATGTCGTCGTGGAGGTCCTGCTGGAGCAGCACCGGCTCGGTCACCCTCGCCTCGGCGAGCCGGTCGAGCGAGTCCTCGACCACCTCGCGCAGCTCCTCGACCAGGCCGCCGGCGCCGTCCTCCTCGAGGAAGGGGACCCCGCGGAACATGATCTCCGGTGGGGCGACGGAGCTGCCGTCGTCGGTGTCGACGGTGGCGACGACGATGAAGACGCCGTCGGCGGAGAGCATCCGGCGGTCGCGCAGGGCGACGTCGTCGGGGTCGCCGATGTCGACGCCGTCGACGAAGATCATCCCGGAGCCGACGCTCTTGCCGAAGCGGGCGCCGTTGGCGTCGATCTCCAGCGGCAGGCCGTTGCGGCCGCGGTGGATGTTCGCGGGGTCGATCCCGACCTGCTCGGCCAGCTCGGCGTGCAGGTGGATGCGCTTGTGGTCGCCGTGAAACGGGAAGACGTGGCGGGGCCTGGTCAGGTTGAGCATCAGCTTCAGCTCCTCGCGCGAGCCGTGCCCGGAGACGTGGATCGGAGCATCCGCGGCGGTGATCACGCGGGCGCCGATCTCGTAGATCTTGTCGATCGTCTCGTTCACCGAACGCTCGTTGCCGGGGATCGAGGTCGCCGAGAAGATCACCGTGTCGCCTGAGTGCAGCTCGATGTCGCGATGGTCGTTGAAGGCCATTCGCCGCAGCGCCGAGAGCGGCTCGCCCTGGCTGCCGGTGGAGATCGCGATCACCTTCTCGTCGGGGAAGCTGGAGATCTCCTTGGGGTTGATCAGCAGGCCCGATGGTGCGTTGGCGATCCCCAGGTTGGAGGCGATGTTGAAGTTCTTGCGCATCGAGCGACCGACCAGGGCGACCCGCCGGTCGAGCCTGACCGCGGCGTCGACCACCTGCTGGACCCTGTGGACGTTGGAGGCGAAGCAGGTGACGATGATCCTCCCCTCGCAGCGCGAGAACTCGTCGAGCAGCGCCGGGCCGACGCTCGACTCGGAGGCGCCGACGCCGGGCCGGTCGGCGTTGGTCGAGTCGCCGCAGAGGCAGAGGATGCCCTCGGAGCCGAGCTCCGCGAGGCGGGCGATGTCGGCGGGGCGCCCGTCGACCGGGGTCTGGTCGAAGCGGTAGTCGCCGGTGAACAGGATCGGGCCGAGCGGCGTGTGCAGGGCGACGGCGCGGGCATCCGGGATCGAGTGCGACATGTGGATCATCTCGATCTCGAACGGCCCGGCGGGGCGTCGCTCGCCGAGCTCGAGCACCGTCAGCGGTGCCTGCTTCGCCAGCTTGTGCTCCTCGAGCTTCGAGCGCACCAGGCCGATCGTCAGCGGGCCGCTGTAGATCTTCGGCGGCATCCCGATCTCGCGCAGCACGAAGGGAAGCGCGCCCACGTGGTCCTCGTGGCCGTGGGTGAGCACGATCGCCTCGATGTCGTCGGCGCGATCGCGCAAGTAGCTGAAGTCGGGTAGCACCAGGTCGATGCCGAGCATCTCTGCGGTCGGGAACATCAGCCCCACGTCGATGACGACGATGCGGCCGTCGAGCTCGACCACGGTCATGTTCTTGCCGATCTCTCCGAGGCCGCCGAGCGGCAGGATGCGTACGGACTTGCTCAAGCTCAGCCCCGTGCCCCGGCGGTGACCGGCAACCCGCAGCGCTCGAGCGCCGTGCGGATCAGCTCGCGCTCGTCCTCGGTTGCGGCGACCAGCGGCAGCCTCAGGTTGGCGTCCGCCACCCCGAGCAGCTCCAGCGCCGCCTTCACCGGGGTCGGGTTCGAGGTGATCGCCATCGCCTCGTAGACCGGTCGCAGCTCGGCGTCGATCTCGGCGGCGCGCTTGCCGTTGCCGGCGCTCGCCGCCTCGAAGAGGTCGCGCATCTGCGGGCCGATCACGTGCGAAGCGACGAGGATGCCCCCGGTGGCGCCGAGCGCCAGCGCGCGGGCGAAGGTCTCATCGTTGCCGGCGAGGATCTCGAGCGCCTCGATCGGCCCGAGGTCGTCGTTGTTGGCCTGCTTGACCGCGACGATGTTCGAGTGCGCGGCAGCGAGCTCGGCGAGCAGCGGCGGGTCGATGTTGATCACGCAACGCGAGGGGATGTTGTAGATGATCAGGGGTGTCTGGGCCGCGGCCGTCGCGGCGGCGAAGAAGTGGGCGCGCAGGCCGTCGGGGCTGGGCTTGCTGTAGTAGGGCGTGACCACCAGGACCGCATGCGCGCCGGCCGCGCAGGCGCGGCTGGTGAGCTCGACCGTGCGCCTGGTGTCGTTGGAGCCGGTGCCGGCGATCACGGTCGCCTCGTCGCCGACCTCCTCGAGCACGACCTCGAGCAGCGCCAGCTTCTCGTCGTCGGCGAGCGTCGGCGACTCCCCGGTGGTCCCGGCGACGACGAGGCCGTGCGAGCCGTGTTCGACCAGGTAGCGGGCCAGGCGGCGGGCCGAGTCCAGGTCGAGGTCGCCGTTGGCTGCAAACGGTGTGACCATCGCGGTGATCACTCCACGGATATCCCTCATCGGCCTGAGGGTATCGCCTGATGTAGGCGGCGCCTCAAGTGGCGAATACGCCTGGGCGCCGGTCGGCCCACGGCCTCGCCTGCTCGAGTTGGGCGGCGATCGCGATCAGCAGGTCCTCGCGGCCCAGGGGCGCCACAAGCTGCACCCCGACCGGCAGGCCCTCGTCGTTTACGTGCAACGGCAGCGAGATCGCCGGCTGTCCGGTGGCGTTGTAGGGAGCCGTGAAGGCGCCCTGAACCAGGGCCTTGCGGTAGGCCTCCATCGGGTCCGGCCCCGATTGGTCGTGGGTGCCCAACGGCACCGGCGGCGCCGCCATCGTCGGCGTCAGCTGCAGGTCGAAGCCGCTCTCATGCCAGGCGGCGACCGCTCGGCCGAGGCCCTGGTGGATGCCGACGTCGCGCAGGTAGCGCGCGGCTGATCGCCCGCGACCGATCTCGGCCATCGCCCAGGTCAGGGGTTCGACGTCGTCGGCTTCGATCTCGCGCCCGAGCAGAACCGAGAACTGGTCGAGCGTCGCCGCCTGGCCGGCCGCCCAACGGGTGAGGAAGGTGTCCTCGAGGTCGAGCGCCACCGCGATTGCCTCGTCGATCGGGGTCGAGTGCTCGACCTCGTGGCCTAGCGACTCGAGCAGCGCCGCTGCGTCGCGGACCGCGGTGAGGCAGTCCGGGTGCGATTCGAGGCCGGGGATCGCCGGTTGCTCGGAGACTCCGATCCGCAGCGGGCTCAACTCGGCGTCGAGCTCGTCCGCGTAGGGACGCTCGGGCTCCGGCGCCACGTAGGGATCGCCGGGCGCGGGGCCGTGCACGGCGTCGAGGATCGAAGCGGTGTCGCGTACCGACTTCGAGACCACCAGCTCGGTCGTCAGCCCGGACATGATGTCGCCGATCAGCGGCCCCTCGGAGATCCGCTGGCGGCTTGGCTTGAGGCCGAGCAGGCCGCAGCTGCTCGCCGGGATCCGGATCGAGCCGCCGCCGTCGTTGGCGTGGGCCACCGGGACCATCCCGGAGGCGACCGCGGCAGCGGAGCCGCCGCTGGAGCCGCCGCTCGAGCGATTCGTGTCCCAGGGGTTGCGGGTCGGGCCGTAGGCCTCGGGCTCGGTGGTCGGCAGGATGCCGAGCTCTGGCAGGTTCGTCTTGCCGACGGTGACGAAGCCGGCCTGCTTGAAGCGCAGACCCAGGTAGGAGTCGAGCGGGGCGCGGAACCCTGCGTCCTTGAGCAGCTTCATCCCCAGGTGAAAGGGCTGGCCGGCGAGGGTCGCCCCGAGGTCCTTGAGCAGGAAGGGGACGCCCTTGAAGGGGCCGTCGGGGAGCTCGCCCGCGGCCTCGGCCACCGCCTCCTCGTAGAAGCGGTGGATTACCGCGTTGAGCTCGGGGTTGAGGGCCTCGATCCGCTCGATCGCCGCCTCGACCAGCTCCACCGGGCTCGCCTCGCCCGATCGGACCAGCGCGGCCTGGGCTGTCGCGTCCATGCTCGCCAGCTCCGCCATCAGTGGTGCACCCTAGTCGGCCGCTCTGCTCAAAAGAGCTTCTCGAGCCCGACCGTGAACGGATCGGGCAGCGCCCCGACGCGCCGTACCGCCAGCAGCACGCCGGGCATGAACGAGCGACGATCGAAGGAGTCGTGGCGGATCGTCAGGGCCTCGCCCTCGCCGCCGAGGATCACCTCTTGGTGGGCGACCAGACCCGGCAGACGGACCGAGTGGATCGGCTCGTGGACGTTGCCGCCGGCCTCGCGGATCAGCTTGGCCGTGCGCTGAGCGGTGCCCGAGGGTGCGTCGAGCTTGCCGGCGCGGTGAAGCTCGATGATCTCGCACTCCGGCAGCTGCCGGGCAGCCTCGGCAGCCAGCTTCATCATCAACACCGCGCCGATCGCGAAGTTCGGCGCCACCAGGACCTTGGCGTCGCCGCTTCGGGCGCGCTGCACGGCGTCGCGCAGCCGGTCGAGCTCGAAGCCGGTGGTGCCGACCACCGCGTGGACCCCGGCGGCGACGCAGGCGAGCACGTTGCCCGCCGCCGCCTCCGGGGTGGTGAAGTCGACGACGACGTCGGCATCGCCGAGCAGCTGCTCGAGCGAGTTGCCGAGGGCGGGGTCGGCGCGACCGGCAAGCTCCATGTCGCCGGCTGC
>Ga0208612_1000526_pt1 | contig 16420 bp, 16 predicted proteins | sample AntDryMetagUQ889_FD_188089 | JGI IMG/M metagenome (GOLD analysis project Ga0208612, IMG submission 188089) | Polar desert microbial communities from Antarctic Dry Valleys - UQ889 (SPAdes) | ecosystem: Environmental > Terrestrial > Soil > Desert | place: Antarctic Dry Valleys | collected 2008-12-31 | reverse complement strand
CGGGTCGAAACCCGCCGCTGGATCTCGTGACCGGTGCCGTGGACGGCGCGGCTGACGGCGGCATCGGGATTGCGCTCGGCATAGACGAAGAGCTCGACCGCGCCGCCGGCCCCGGCGAGCGCCACCGCGGCCCGGGCCAGGGGGCCCGGGTCGCTGGCGAGGCGTTCGATCAGCACCTGGCCGGCGATCGAGAGCGCCAACATCGGCACGATCAGGTTGGAGCCGCAGCGCTGGTGCTCCTTCGGCACCTCGGTCGGGTCGAGGCCGCGCTCGTAGCCGGCGATCGCCTTGTGCTCGACCGCGTGGTAGGCGGCGAGGTCGTGATCTCGCAGAGCCGCCAAGGCCGGCAGGGTCCCGATCGCCGAGATCACCAGCTCCCGCCGAGCCGTCTGCCGGCCGAGCCGGCGGACCACGGCGGTGGTGGCGCTACTGGCGAGCATCGTCCCGACCACGGTGGAGTCCTCGAACGGCAGCCGCGTCGACGGCAGCCCGAGCCGCGCGATCGGGATCACCGCGAAGGCCTCGGCCAGCCGCAGGGCGCCGCGCAGCAGAGGGATCTCGGCAAGCCGGCCGCGGGCGAACCTCGGCTTCGGCCCCGAGGCGACCTCGACCCCGCCGTCGGCGGCGCGCGCGGCGACCGCCCACGAGGTCGGGCCGTGGATCAGCAGGCCGTTCTTGAGTGCCATCCCGCCGAGGCGCATCGGCTTCTCCGGCTCGGTCGAGCCCGAGCCGTTCTCGCTGCCGGGCGCCGTCTCGCTCACCCCAGAACCCGCCGGCAGAGGTCGGTGTAGAAGTCGGCGGCGAGCTCGACGTCGGCGGTGGCGGCGCGCTCGTCGGCCCCGTGGATCAGGGGCGCCGCCCCGAACAGGCCGAGCTCGCGCTGGGGGCAGAACCCGTAGACGGTGGTCGCGGCGAAGGCGCGGCGAAACCAATGGCTGTCGCTGAAGCCGGGCATGACCACGGGGACCAGGGTGGCGCCGGGATCGGCGAGCTCCAGCCAGGCGCCGATCGCGTCCGCCAGCGGCGACTCGGCCGGCGAGCGGTTGCCGACGACGCTGCTGAGGAAGTCGATCTCGAGCTCGCCCGCCAGCGGCCCGAGCACGCCCTCGGCCTGCTCGCGGGCGTGTTCGGCCCCCGAGCCCGGCGGCACCCGGCAATCGACCAGGATCTCGGCGCGCGAGGGGATCACGTTGTCCTTCTCGGAGGCGAACGCCCGGGTCGGCACCATCGTCACCCGCATCATCGGCTCGGCGAGGTAGGACGCCAGCCGGGGAGAGAGCCCGCGCAGGCGCTCGACCGCGCCTTCGAGCTCGCTGATCCCGGCGTCCTCGAACTCGTCGTCGAGCAGCGCCGAGAGAAACGCGCGTCCCTCCGGCGTCGGCTCCAACGGTGGTTGCTCGCGCAGCGCCGTCAGCGCCGGGCCGAGCTTCAGCAGCGCGTTCTCGCCGAGCGCCGGGACCGAGGCGTGGCCGGCGCGACCGCGTGCCCGCAGCAGGAACCTGCAGACGCCCTTCTCGCCGACGCAGAGCGGGTAGAAGCGCCGCCCGCCGAGCTCGAAGGCGCTGCCGCCGCCCTCGTTGACGACCAGATCGGCAAAGACCGCGTCGGGATGTGAGTCGCAGAGCCAGTGCGCCCCCAGTCCGGCGCCCATCTCCTCGTCGGCGGTGACCACCACCTTGAGCTCGCCATGCTGCGGGCGCCAGCCCTCGTTCGCCAGGGTGATCGCGGCGGCGACTTCGGCGGCGACCTGATCCTTCATGTCCTGGGCGCCGCGCCCGCGCACCTCGCCGTCGACGACATCGCCGGCCCAGGGATCGAAGCTCCACTCGGAAGCGTCGGCGGGGACGGTGTCGACGTGGCTGAGCAGGCAGAGGACGTCGCCCTCGGACTCGCCCGCGAGCCGCGCGACCAGGTTCGGCCGGCCGGGCTCGGCAGCCAGCAGCGAGCATTCGAAGCCGGCGTCGCGCAGCCGTGCGGCAAGCAGCTCTTGGGCCTCCGCCTCGCCGCCGGGCGGGTTGGTGGTGTCGATGCGGATCAGCTCCCCCAGCAGGGCCACCGCCTCGGTGCCGGCGGCGCGTACGGTGTCGGCGCCGACCAGCCGGCCCTGGGCAACCGTGGTCTCCTCACCCATGCGCTCAACCTTACCCGCGGGCGATTTCGGGCCCGTTTCGCCGTCCGCCCCGGAGGCGGTCGAGGCCGCCACCGCAGCCGGGATACTTGGTCGCTTGGAGAGGCTCTTCGAGAGCGGCGATCAGTCGGGGGAGCGGCGCACGCCGGTGCCGGCGGGCGACGTCCCGCTCGCCGTCCGCATCCGCCCGCAAACGGTCGAGGAGCTGGTTGGCCAGGAGCACCTGCTCGCCCCGGGCTCGACCCTGCGGACGGCGATCGAGACCGGCGAGCCCCACTCGATGATCCTCCACGGCCCGCCCGGCGCAGGCAAGACGACGCTGGCGCGGATCGTCGCTGGCGCGGCCCGCGGGGCCTTCGAGGAGGAGTCGGCGGTCAACGCCGGCCGCGCCGAGGTGCGGGCGGTGATCGCCCGCGCCGACGAGCGCCGCCGCGCCACCGGCCAGCCGACGATCTTCTTCCTCGACGAGATCCACCGCTTCAACAAGGCCCAGCAGGACGCCCTGCTGCCCGCGGTCGAGGAGGGGCTGGTGACCTTGATCGGGGCGACCACCGAGAACCCCTACTTCGAGGTCAACTCGGCGCTGCTCTCGCGCAGCCAGATCTACGAGCTGCGAGCGCTCGGCCCGGAGCAGGTGCGGACCCTGCTCGAGCGCGCGCTCACCGATCCCGAGCGCGGGATCGAGCAGCCGCCCGAGGTCACCGACGAGGCGCTCGACCTGTTCGCCGAGCGCTCCGGAGGCGACGCGCGCACGGCGCTCTCGGCGCTCGAGCGCGCCACCGAGACCGCGCAGGCCACTGGTGAGGTCGTCGACCTGGGCGTCGCCGAGGACGCGCTGCAGCGCAAGGCGGTGGGCTACGACAAGCAGGGCGATCGCCATTACGACTACGCCTCGGCGCTGATCAAGGCGCTGCGGGGCTCCGACCCCGACGCCGCGCTCTATTACTTGGCGACGATGCTCGAGGGCGGCGAGGATCCGCGGTTCATCGCTCGGCGCCTGGTGATCCTCGCCTCAGAGGACATCGGCAACGCCGACCCGCAGGCGCTGCTGGTCGCAACCGCCGCCGGCCAGGCGGTCGACAGGGTCGGCCTGCCGGAGTGCACGCTCAACCTCTCGCAGGCGGTGATCTACCTGGCGCTGGCGCCGAAGTCGAACGCGGCGACCACGGCGATCTCGGCCGCGATCGCCAACGTGCGCGAGCACGGCGCCAAGCTGCCGCCCGACTACCTCCGCGACGCTCACTACGCCGGCGCGAAGAAGCTCGGCCGGGGGCAGGGCTACGTCTACCCCCACGATCAGGCCGGCGGCGTCTCCGCTCAACCGCTGCTCCCCGAGGACGTCCAGGGGGAGCGTTTCTACGAGCCCACCGACCGCGGGCTCGAAGCGGAGCTCGCCGAGCGCCTCGAGAAGCTGCGCAAGCGCCGCGAAAGCTGAGAGCGCCCGTCATAGTGCGGGTCGCGATGGGCCAGCTCGAATCCTTCAACCCGGCGACCGGCGAGCTCGTCGGCACGGTCGAGACGATCACTCCCGAGCAGGTCCAGGGAGTCGTCGACGACGTCGCCGAGGTGCAGCCGTTCTGGGCGCAGCTCTCGCTCGCCGACCGTGCCCGCTACATGCTCCGCGCAGCCGACGTCCTGGTCGAGGACATGGAGGAGGTCGCGACGCTGCTCTCGACCGAGCAGGGCAAGCCGATCACGGAGAGCTACGTGATGGAGCTGATCCCGACGATCGACGCGCTGCGCTGGTGCGCCGACGCCGGGCCGAAGATCCTCGCCGACGAGAAGATCCCCTACCCGCAGGCCTTTCTGAAGACCAAGCGCAGCTTCTTCTCCTACGAGCCGCTCGGCGTGGTCGGCGTGATCGCGCCCTGGAACTACCCCTGGTCGATTCCCCTCGGCGAGGTCGCGATCGCGCTGATGGCGGGCAACGGGGTGGTGCTGAAGCCGGCGAGCCTGACGCCGCTGCTGGGCGAGCGGATCCAGAAGGTCTTCGACGACGCGGGCTTTCCCGAGGGACTGGTGCGGACCGTCCACGGGGGCGGCGCGATCGGCCAGGCGCTATGCGAGGCCTCGACCTCGAAGATCTTCTTCACCGGCTCGGTCGAGGTCGGTCGCAAGGTCGGGGAGATCTGCGCGCGGCTGCTCAAGGGCAGCGTGCTCGAGCTCGGCGGCAAGGACCCGCAGATCGTCTGCGCCGACGCCGACCTCGAGAACGCGGTCTCGGGCTGCGTCTGGGGCGCCTTTGCCAACGCCGGGCAGACCTGCTCGGGGATCGAGCGGACCTACGTGGTCGAGGCGGTCGCCGACCGCTTCCTCGACGGCGTCCGCCGCGAGACCGAGCGGCTCACGGTCGGCGATCCGCTCGACTGGGAGACCGAGATCGGGCCGATGGTCTCGGCCGCCCAGGCCGACCTGGTCACCGAGCTCGTCGACGACGCGCTCGCCGGCGGCGCCGATCGGATCACCGGCGGCCCGCGCGAGGTCGCGGGCTATGCAGGGCGCTTCATCGCGCCGACCGTGCTCGCCGGGGTCAACGACGAGATGCGGGTGATGAAGGAGGAGATCTTCGGGCCGGTGGCGCCGGTGATCGTCGTCGCCGACGAGGCTGAGGCGCTCGAGCGCGCCAACGACTCGAACTTCGGCCTCGGCGCCTCGGTCTGGACCAAGGACCGGGCCAAGGGCGAGAGGATCGCGAGGCGGATCGAGTCGGGCATGGTCTGGATCAACGACCACTCCTACTCACACGGTGCCGCCCAGACCTCCTGGGGCGGAGTCAAGGACTCGGGGCTGGGACGCTCGCACTCGAAGTTCGGCTTCTACGAATGCGTCAACATCAAGCACGTCGCCTGGGAGCCCGGCCTCACCCGCAATTTCTGGTGGCAGCCCTACGACCGGACCCTGGGCACCGCGCTGCGCTCCTCGGCGCGGCTGCTCTACGGACACGGCTCGACCCGGATGAAGGGGCTGCGCGAGGGCCTGGTGCCGCTGGCCAAGGTCGGCGCGCGCACCCTGCGCAAGGGCCGCTGAGGCTCCATCGGCATCTGCCCGGTGCTCACTCGAAGACGCGAAGCGGTGTGCAGCTCGCGAGCCGATCGAAGTCGCGATCAGCGTGCAGGATCGGCAGCCCGTCGCGAACGCAGATGGTCGCGATCAACAGATCCAACGAGCTGCGCAGGGAGATGCCCGTCCGGCGCGCCGCGCGGCTCAACTCGGCGGCACGGTCGAAGTCCTCGAGCCCTCGAAGCCGAAGGATCGGGAACGCCCGCAGCTGGCGGGCGAGCTCTGGGACCTGGCGCTCCCTGGTCACTCCCCGTAGGAGTTCCATGAAGATGACGTCGGTCAAGGCGACGTCCTGCTGGGGATCCTCGAGGATCTCTGAGAGCCGCATCGCCCTGCTTGAGAAGACGCCTCGCAACAGGTCGATCCAGACGCTCGTGTCTACGATGACCAACTGGGCCCGCTGTCCTCGGGCCTGATCTCCTCGAACGGGAGCATCTCGATCTTGCCGACGAGATCGAGGATCTCCAACCGTCGGCGGCTGACAACCAGCTCACGCAGGCCCGCCGCCACGGTCGCGCGCTTCGTCTTCGTGCCGGCCGCCTGCATCGCTGCCGCCATCAGCTCGTCGTCGATGACGATGTTCGTCCGCATCCCGAGAATTGTACACACTCAGGTTGTACGAAATACACATCAGGTGCTTTCAGATCGAGTCGAGTTCAGGGCGTGAGTCCTGAGCCCGCGCGGACCGCGTGCCGGCCCAGCGCCGGCGCCCGCTCAGTCGAGCTCGACGAGCAGCTGCTTGGCCTTGGCCGAGACCTCGTGGTCGACCTGCAGCTCGTAGGTCGCGGCCTGCATCGACTGGATCGAGGCGAAGTCGCGGCGGCCGCGCTGCATCGCCTGGCCGACCGCCCCGAAGGTCGCTCCGAAGAGGGCGCCGGCGACCAGGCCGTAGAGGAGGATGCCGAAGAAGCCCTCCTCGATCGTGAAGAAGAACCCGATCAGCAGGCCGAAGAAGAGGCCGGTCACGGCGCCCTGGCCGGCGCCGGCGAGCGCCGCCCGCGCAGTGGTCAGCCGCCCGGCGATCTGCTCGACCGTCTTCAGGCCGCTGCCGACGATCGCCGCTCGCTCCACCGGGAACTCACGGTCGGAGAGGAAATCGACGGCGCGCTCAGCGTCGCGGTAGTTGTCATAGGTCGCGACCGTGGTACGGGCGCCGACGCTGCTCGATTGCTCCACCGGGCGATTATGGCGCAGCGATGCGGACGTGCAGATGATTGTCGTGGTTGACAAGCGGCGCCACGGTCTGCGGCGGCCCACTGAGCGGCAGGTTCGGGCCGACATAGATCGTCACCGCGCCGGCGGCGACGAACAGGTCGACGAGCTCCTGTGCGCGCTCGACGTCGACCTGATCGACCGTCTCCGGGGGCCGCAGGCGCTGGTCCAAGCGCGGGTAGTAGACGTCGACGTCGAGCCCGTTCTGGTGGGAGCCGTGGCCGATCCCGCCGCTGACCTCGGGGCCGAAGTAGCCGCCCTCGCGCAGGCTCAGGTCGCCGACCCCGACCGGCGGCGCGCCCGGGTGGCGGCGTTCGAACTCGCCCAGGACCCGCAGCGTCGTCCGCACCAGGTCGTCGGTGCCCCAGCGGCGCCAGTCGCGATCCGGCCGTCGACGCAGGATCGGGTCCCAGGTGAAGTGCGACGGGCCCGCCGCCGGCAGCCTCACCCCGCGCTCGAGCCTTCCGGCCTCCGGCAGGCCGACCGCCACCGAGTCCTGCCAGCGCACCTGCGGCCGGCGCTCGGCGGCGACGCCCTGATCGACGGGCCCGGGGTCGCCGGCGAGCACCCCGGCGGCTATCGCGATCGCAATTTCTATCCACATACACCGACTACGGATGCCGCGGGCGGTCAGGTCCGCGATCCTAGGGGGATGGCCGGAACCCTCGAGGCGTCAGCCCAGCGCGATCGCGGCTCCGTCGCTGTTCCGGCGATCGCGCTGCGCGAGCTGCGCCGCGACTACGGCGAGCGCCCGGTGCTGCGCGGGCTCTCGCTCGAGCTCGAGGTCGGGGCGACGCTCGCGGTGATCGGCCCCAACGGCGCCGGCAAGAGCACCCTGCTGCGGATCCTGGCGACGCTGCTGCGCCCCAGCGCCGGCGAGGCCGAGGTGCTGGGGGCGGCGCTGCCGCGGGAGGCCTGGAGGGTCCGCGGGCGGATCGGCTACCTCGGCCACTCGCCGCTTCTCTACCGCGAGCTCAGCGTCCGCGAGAACCTCGAGTTCAACGCCCGCCTGCACGCCGTCGCCGGCGCCCGCGAGCGGATCGAGGCGCTGCTCGAGGCCTCGGGGCTGGCGCGGCGCGGCGACGAGCTGGTCCGCAACCTCTCCGCGGGGATGCTGCAGCGGGCGGCGATCTGTCGCGCCGTGGTCCACGAGCCGGAGCTGCTGCTGCTCGACGAGCCGCGCTCGCATCTCGACGTCGGCGCCGCGCGGGTCGTCGACGAGCTGCTCGGCGAGCGCGGCGCGAGCGGGGCTCGCACCCGGGTGATCGTCACCCACGAGCTCGAGGCGGGTCTTGCCGCGGCATCCCGGGTACTGGCGCTGCGCGCCGACGGCTCGGTCGGCTTCACCGGGCCCGCCGCCGGCCTCGCCCTGCCCGAGGCCCGGGCGATCGTCGAGGGCGCCGCGTGAGGCGGAGCGAAGCGAAGCCGAGCCGCGCCGCCGTTGAGGCGCCTCGTTTGAGGCGGAGCGAAGCGAAGCCGAGCCGCGCCGCCGTTGAGGCGCCTCGTTTCAACGCCTTTCGCGCGATCCTCGCCAAGGACCTGCGCACCGAGCTGCGCACGCTCGAATCGGTGCCGGCGATGGCGCTGTTCGCGGCGACGACCTTCGTCCTCTTTCGCTTCGGGCTCGACCGCACCAGCCTTCAGGGCAGCCTCGCCGCCGGGGTGCTGCTGGCGACGGTGCTGTTCGCGGCGATCCTGGCGATCAACCGCGTCTTCGTCGCCGAGCGCGAGCAGGGAGGCTTCGACGCGATCCGCCTGGCGCCGATCGACGGCACCGCCCTCTACGCGGCCAAGGTCTGCGTGCTCGCGATCTACCTCGGTGCGCTCGAGCTGATCGCCGTTCCGGTGTTCGCCGTGCTCTTCCTCGACGGGGGCTCGGGGCTGCTGCCGCTCGCCGGCGTCCTCGTGCTCGCAAACCTCGGCCTGGCGACGATCGGCGCCCTGGTCGCCTCGATCGCCGTCAACTCGCGCGCCCGCGACCTGATCGGGCCGCTGCTGCTGCTCCCGCTGCTGGTTCCGGTGATGATCGCCTCGGCCGAGGCGGCGGCGCCTCTGCTCGCCGCCGGCGGCCCCTCCTACGACGGCTTCGGCAAGTGGATCGGGGTGCTTGCTCTCTACGATGTGGTCTTCCTGTTGGTGGGCTACGCGGTCTACGACTTCCTGCTCGAAGATTGACCGCCGGCCGCGCCCCCGAGATGAGCTTTCGAAGCCCCCGCATCCTCGCCGCGCTCACCGTCGTCACGCTGACGGCGGGCTTCGCGCTGGCCTTCTTCGTCACCCCCAACGACGCCGACCAGGGCTTCATCCAGAAGATCTTCTACCTGCACGTGCCGCTGGCGATCTGCGCACTGGTCGGCTTCATCGTCGCCGCGATTCAGGCGGTGCTGCACCTGCGCAGCGGCAACCCCAAGTGGGACGTGCGCTCCTACGTCTCGATCCACATCTCGATCATCCTCGGCGTCGCGGTGCTGGTCACCGGGGCGATCTGGGCGCGGGCCTCGTGGGGCAAGTGGTTCGTCTGGGAGGAGCCGACCCTGGTCTCCTTCTTGATCGTCTTCCTCCTCTACTGCACCTACTACCCGCTGCGCTACGCGATCGAGGACCGCGAGCGCCAGGCCCGCTACGCCTCGGTCTTCGCGATCACCGCCGGCGCCTTCGTGCCGCTCAACTTCATCGCCGTGCGGATGGCTGAGAGCCTCGTGCACCCACGGGTCTTCGCCACCGCCGATGGCGGGCTGACCCCGAAGATGACGCTCACCTTCCTCGTCTGCCTGGCGGGGATGGCGCTGCTCTGGGAGACGCTGGTGCGCTTCGAGCTCGCGGCGAAGTCGTCGCGGGCGCGGCTCGGGCGCCTGCGCCGCGCGCTCGAGGGCGAGGAGACGAGCATGGCCGCCTCGCGGATCGCGCCGCTGCCGCGCGAGGCCGCGGGGACCGGGTGAGCCGCTGATGCCGGCGCTGCCGCTCGACGAGGCCGGCAAGTACGTCGCCGGCGCCTACGTGGTCTTCCTCGCGCTGCTCTTGGTCTACGTCGCGATCATGGCGGCGCGGCTGCAGCGCATCGACCGCGAGCTCGGCGAGCTCGCCGAGCTGGCGGAGCGGAAGCGCGATGCCTGAGCTGCTCGCCCTCGGCGTCTCCCACAAGACCGCTCCGTTGGAGCTGCGCGAGCGCCTGGCGCTGACCGAGGGCCGCGCGGTCAGCGTGCTGCGCCAGCTGGTCGAGCGCGAGGAGGTGCTCGAGGCGGCGGCGATCTCGACCTGCAACCGGACCGAGCTCTACCTCTACGCCGACGACGGCGTCGGCGCCGAGTCCCTCGCCCTCGGACTGCTCGCGCGTGAGGCCGATACCCGGCCCACCGACCTCGTCGGCCACCTCTACTCGCTGCGCTCGGCGGCGGCGGCCGAGCACCTGATGCGGGTGACCTCGGGGCTCGACTCGATGATCATCGGCGAGTCCGAGGTGCAGGGGCAGGTGAAGCGCGCCTACGAGCTGGCCCTGGTCGAGGGCGCCACCGGCCCGGTTCTCAACCGCCTCTTCAGGGCGGCTCTCGCCGCCGGCAAGCGCGCCCGCAGCGAAACCGCGATCTCGACCCGCTCGGCCTCGGTCTCCTCGGTCGCCGTCGACCTCGCCCAGCGCACCCTCGGCGAGCTCGACGACCGCCGGGTGCTGGTCGTCGGCGCCGGCGAGACCGCCGAGCTCACCGCCCGGGCGCTGGCGGCCAAGGGAGTCCAGGCGATCTTCATCGCCAACCGTCACTACGACCGGGCGATCGGCCTCGCCCAGCGCTTCGACGGCCACGCGGTGCGCTTCGAGAACCTCCCGGAGGAGATGGAGAGCGCCGACATCGTCGTCGCCTCGACCAGCTCCCCGCACCACGTGATCGAGGCCGAGGCCCTCGCCGAGGTGATGGCGGCGCGCGACCACCGGCCGCTGCTGCTGATCGACCTCGCCGTCCCCCGAGACATCCACCCCGCCTGCCGCGAGCTCACCGGGGTCAGCCTCTACGACATGGACGACCTGCAGAGCCTCGCCGAGCGAAACGTCTCCGGCCGCGAGGCGGAGGCGCGCCACGTCGAGGGCATCCTGCGGACCGAGCACGCGCACTTCGACGCCTGGCTCTCCGCCCAGGACACGACCGCGACGCTGGCGGCGCTGCGCCGGCGCGCCGACGACGTGGTCGAGCGCGTGCTCGAGGAGAACGAGCGCAGCTGGCAGGGTCTCACCGACGCCGATCGCGAACGCCTGCGGGCGGCGATGCGCTCGATCGCCCAGCGGCTCCTGCACGAGCCGACCATGCGCCTGAAGCGATCGGCGAGCGACGGCGACGCCTACGCCAAGGTCGCCGTCCTGCGCGAGCTCTTCGGGCTCGATCCGAGCAACGAGCCGCTGGAGGCGCAGGAGGCCGAGATCTCGGACCTGCGCGACCGCCAGCGCCGCCGCGCCGGCCGGTGAGCCGGCCGCTGCGGCTCGGCACCCGCTCGAGCCGGCTGGCCCTGGTCCAAGCGCAGATCGTCGCCGACGCGCTCGGCGGCGCCGAAGTGGTGGCGCTGCGCAGCGTCGACCCGGGGGTCGAGGACAAGTCGCGCTGGGTCCGCGGGGTCGAGCGGGCCCTGCTCGACCAGCAGGTCGACCTCGGCGTGCACTCGGCCAAGGACGTCCCCGGCGAGCTGCCGCCGGGGCTGTCGCTGGTGGGGGTGCCCGAGCGGGTCGATCCCAGCGACGCCTTCGTCGGCCCCGCCGGCTCGCTTGCGGGGATCGCTCAGGGCGCCCGGGTCGGTACCGCCAGCCTGCGCCGGCGCTCGCAGCTGCTGGCGCTGCGCCCGGACCTCGAGATCGCCGAGTGCCGGGGCAACGTTGACACTCGGCTGGCGAAGCTCGAGGCGGGCGACTTCGACGGCATCGTCCTCGCCAGCGCCGGCCTGCAGCGGCTCGGGCGCGAGCACGAGATCGCCTTTCGCTTCGAGCTCGAGCAGATGACCCCGGCGCCGGGCCAGGGCTGCCTGGCGCTCGAGGGACGCGCCGAGGACGCCGAGTCGGCAGCCGCGGCCGGCCGCATCTCCGACCGTGCTGGGCTCACCGAGCTGACCGCCGAGCGCGCGGTGGTGCGGGCGCTGGACGCCAGCTGCGAGACCCCGATCGGCGTCTGCGCCCGGCTCGAGGGCGAGCAGCTCAGCCTCATCGGGTACGCCGGCCTGCCCGACGGCAGCGAGTGGGTGCGCGACCGGGTCGTCGGGGCGCCCGAGCAGCCCGCCGCTCTCGGCGACGCGCTTGCCGAGCGGATGCTCGCCGCCGGCGCCGGGGAGATCCTCGCCCGCGCCGCGCAAGAGTTGGGCGCCGGCGCGTGAGCGGCCGAGCCGGAGTTGTCTACCTGGTCGGCGCCGGTCCCGGCGATCCTGGGCTGCTGACCGCGCGGGCGCTCGAGCTGATCGCCGGCGCCGACGTCCTGCTCTACGACCGCCTGATCCCCCAGGGGGCGCTTGACGGCGCCCGCGCCGACACCGAGCGCGTCTACGTCGGCAAGGCACCGGGGGACAACGCCCTCGAGCAGGACGAGATCGAGGCGCTGATGGTCGAGCACGCGCGCCGCGGCCGCAGCGTCGTCCGGCTCAAGGGCGGCGACCCCTTCGTCTTCGGGCGCGGCGGGGAGGAGGCCGAGACCCTGGCCGCGGCCGGCATCGCCTTCGAGGTAGTCCCCGGGGTGACCGCGGGGATCGCCGCGCCCGCCTACGCCGGGATCCCGGTCACCCACCGCGACGACGCCTCTGCCGTCGCCTTCGTCACCGGCCACGAGGACCCCGAGAAGGAGGACACGGCACTCGACTGGAGCGCACTCGCGGCCTTCCCCGGGACGCTCGTCCTCTACATGGGGGTGAAGAACCTGCCGCTGATCGCGGAGCGCCTCACCGCCGGCGGCCGCGATCCGGCGGAGCCGGCGGCGGCGATCGAGCGCGGCACCCAGCCGGGTCAGCGCGCCGTGGTTTCGACCCTCGCGGAGTTGCCCGCGGCGGTGGCCCAGGCCGAACTGCGGGCGCCGGCGATCCTGCTGTTCGGCGCGGTCGCGGCCCGGCGCGACGCGATCGCCTGGTTCGAGCACCGGCCCCTTCATGGCAAGCGCGTCGTGGTCACCCGGGCGCGCGCCCAGGCGAGCGGCCTGTCGGCGTCCCTGCGCGAGCTCGGGGCGGAGGTTGTCGAGCTGCCGGCGATCAGGATCGTGCCGCGGATCGAGGCGCCCGAGGTCGGCGACGCGGTCGCCGCCCTGCACACCTACGCGCTCGTCTGCCTGACCAGCCCCAACGGCGTCCACCTGCTGTTCGAGGCGCTCGCCGCCCACAGTCTCGACGCCAGGGCACTCGCCAACGCGACGATCGCCGCGATCGGCCCGGGTACCGCCGCGGCGCTGCGCGAGCACGGCCTGATCGCCGACGTGGTCCCCGAGCGCTACCTCGCCGAGTCGCTGGTCGAGGCACTCGCCGGGCTCGACCTCGACGGCCGCCCGGTGCTGATCGCGCGGGCCGCCGAGGCCCGCGACCTGCTCCCCGATGCCCTGCGCGAGCGCCGGGCCAAGGTCGACGTCGTCGCCCTCTACGAGACCGTCAGCGAGCAGCCCAGCCCGGAGGCGCTGGAGGCGGCCGCGGCCGCCGACTACGTCACCTTCACCTCGTCCTCCACCGTTCGCAACCTGCTCGCCGCGGTCGGCGAGCGCTTTCCGTCGACGGCGAGGATCGTCTCGATCGGCCCGGTGACCAGCGCCACCGCCCGCGAGCTCGGGCTCGAGGTCCACGTCGAGGCCGAGCGCCACGAGCCCTCGGGCCTGGTCGAGGCGCTGCTCGCCGACGCCTGCTCGCTCTAGATTCGAGCTCGCGGTGGCTCGGCCGATCACCTTCCTCTCCGATTACGGCTCAGATGATGAGTTCGCCGGGGTCTGCCGCGCGGTGATCGCGCGGATCGCCCCCGAGGCCCAGGTGATCGATCTCACCCACGGGATCGCCGCGCACTCCGTGGGCCAGGGCGCCGCGGTGCTCGCCAGCTCGCTCGCCTACGCGCCCGCCGGCGTCCACCTCGCGGTGGTCGACCCCGGGGTAGGCGGCGACCGGCGCGCAATCGCCGTCCGCGTCGTGCTCGAGGACCGGATCTTGGTCGGGCCCGACAACGGTCTGCTGGAGCCGGCGGCGAAGGCACTCGGCGGCGCGGTCGAAGCCGTCGAGATCTCGCTCTCGCCGGTGCGCCTGGCGCCGGTCTCCGCGACCTTCCACGGCCGCGACCTGTTCGCCCCGGTCGCCGCGCACCTCGCGCTCGGCGCGCCCCTGGCCGAGCTCGGCGATCCCCTCGCGCCCGGCGACCTGGTCGAGCTCGGGCGTCCGCCGGCCGAGCTCAGTGGCGACGGCAGCCTGCGCGCCACGATCAGCCACGTCGACCGCTTCGGCAACCTCGCCCTGGTCGCCGGTGCCGACGAGGCCACCGCCGCCGGCCTGCGGCCCGGGTGCAGGCTGCAGGTGCGTGGCGGCAGCGAGCAGGTCGAGGCGATCTTCGCCCGCACCTTCGCCGACGCCCCCGAGGGCGCGTTGCTGGTCCACGTCGACGCCTCCGGCGCGCTGGCACTCGCGGTCAACCGCGGCAGCGCCGCCGAGCGCCTCGGGCTCGGCGCCGGCGCCGGCGTCGAGTTGGACGCCCGCGCGTGACCCGTTTCGGGCGCCCGCACCTGCACCTGCGGTCGATCGATTCCACCAACGAGCGCGCCCGCGTGCTGGCCGCTGCGGGTGCCCCCGACGGCGCCGTGGTCACCGCCGGCGAGCAGAGCGCCGGCCGCGGGCGGCGCGGACGCGTGTGGTCGGCGCCCGCCGGCGAGGCGCTGCTCTACTCGGCGATCCTGCGACCGCTGGGCGCAGAGCACGGCCTGCTGCCCCTGGCCGTGCCCGTCGCCGTCTGCGAGGCGATCGAATCGCTGGCCCCGGTTCGCTGTGCGATCAAGTGGCCCAACGACGTCTGGATCGACCAGCGCAAGGTGGCCGGGGTCTTGATCGAGGCGCGCCCGCCGGACTGGGCGGTGATCGGGATCGGCGTCAACGTCGCGATCGCCGACGCCGACTTCCCGTCCGACCTGCGCTGGCCGGCCACCTCGATCGGCCGTGAGGTCGAGGTCGAGGCCGTACGCGACGCGGTCTCGGCGGCGCTTGGCGACTGGGTCGAGGCTGCCGAGAAGGCCGTGCTCGCCGAGTACGCCGCGCGCGACGCGCTCCGAGGCCGCGACATCTCCTGGGGGGGCGGCGGGGCGGCGCCCGGCTCGGGCAGGGCCGCGGGGGTCGACGAGCGCGGCAACCTGATCGCCGAGCTCGCCTCGGGCGAGCGCCTCGCCCTCGGTGCCGGCGAGATCAGCCTGCGCCTGCCCTAGTCCTGGCGACCGAGCGTCGGCTCGCTGTCGCCATCCGCAAGCGAGTCGACTCTCGGCTCAGCGGAGGTGCGCGGCGCGGCGATCAGGCCGCGTCCTCCTCGGTCTCGCCGCTCTCGGCCTCGGTTTCGGGCTCGAGCACATCTTCGGCCTCGGTCTCGAGGACGTCGTCGCCCTCCGCCTCGGCGTCCTCGGGCTTGAGGCGCTCGCGCTGGCGCCCCTCGCCGTTCGCGGCCTTGGAGCCGTCGCGCTTGGAGCGCCGGCGGCGGCGCTTGCCCGCCTTGGGGAAGTTGCGCAGCAGCTCGCGGGCGACCGCCGAGGGCTTGCGGGTCATCCGCATGCGGGCGCCGCGCAGCACCTCCTCGGCCTCGGGGGTGTGGGCGACGGAGGCGGCGAGCAGCGCGGCGGAGAGCCGGCGGTCGTGCTGGCGGGCTGCGTGGACGATGCGGCGGGCGTTGCGCCCGTGGGCGCGCCCGGAGGAGTTGACGAAGAGGCCCAGCAGTCGCTTGGTCTCCGGCCAGCGCTGGACCGCGTACTCCTCGTGCAGGTCGCGAGTGATCTCGGCGAGGCGCCAGACCCACGCCTGGGCCTGATCGCGGCGGCCGATGCGGCTTTCGGCCAGCGCTTGCAGCAGGATCTTGGCGCCGGCACGGGCGTCCTCGCGCGGCCAGGTCGCGACCACCTCGACCGCGTCGTCGAAGGGCTCGGCCTCGCGCAGGGCGGCGATCTCGCCGAGCGCCTTCAGCCGCAGCTGCTGGTTTCGGTTGCGTTGCAGGCAGGTGAGCAGGAAGCGCTGGCGCAGTTCCTTGGCCTGGTCGTGCTGAATCATCGCCTTCGCGCGGCGCCAGTTGTTGGCGGTCACCCGGGCCCCGGCAAGCGCCGCCCAGGCGTGCTGCTCGGAGTAGTCGAGGTTCTCGACCGCGATCCGCCAGAGCTCGCGCTCGAGCACCGCGAGGCGGCGCTCGGCATCGGCCGAGACCGGGACCACCCGGCGCTCCACCCGCACCCGGCGCCCGCGCCCGCGGCGGACCGGACCGACGACGATCGCGCCGCCGCGGTAGACGTCGCGGTCGAGCAGGCTGTGGAGGGTGACGATCGTCTCGTCGGAGGTGGTCGCAGGGTGCACGAGGTCGATCACCAGGCCGGCCTCCTTGCCGGGGTTGCGGCGGGTGACGCGGCCGACGCGCTGCTGGTAGACGCGGCGCGAGGCGGTCGGCGCCAGGTGCATGCAGATCGTCGCCCGCGGCGAGTTCCAGCCCTCGGCCAGCAGCATCGCGTTGCAGAGCACGTCGACCTGGCCGCGCTCGAAGGCGGCGAGGATCTCCGAGAGCTCGCGCTTCGGCGTCTCGCCGGAGACCGCACGGGCGTCGATCCCGGCCTTGCGGAAGGCGGCGGCGACGTTGTTGGCGTGCTTGACGCCCGCCGTGTAGACGACCCCGGGGACGCGCTTGAACCGCGACTGATAGAGGTCGGCGATCGCGACGTTGAAGGGTTCCTGGTCGAGCAGGGCGGCGAGCTCCTCCTGGTCGAAGTCCTGATCGACCTCGCCGCGGCGCAGCGGCACCTTGGCGATCGTCCGCACGCCCGGGCCCGGCGGGATGCGGATGCAACGAAGCGGCGCGATCACGCCGCGGCG
>Ga0208612_1000525_pt1 | contig 16432 bp, 17 predicted proteins | sample AntDryMetagUQ889_FD_188089 | JGI IMG/M metagenome (GOLD analysis project Ga0208612, IMG submission 188089) | Polar desert microbial communities from Antarctic Dry Valleys - UQ889 (SPAdes) | ecosystem: Environmental > Terrestrial > Soil > Desert | place: Antarctic Dry Valleys | collected 2008-12-31 | reverse complement strand
ATCCAGAGCATCGAAAGGCTACTCGAAGATACTTCTCAAGAGCAGTGGATAGACCGGATACGTTGGCTCGGACTGCGTTAGCAGCGCCAAAAGATAGTCCATGGGGGAGAGGGTTTTGAGTGAACGGCCAATAGTGGGATACGAGAGCATCCCCGCCGCCTGTCGGCCCTACGATCCGCGAGCGCCCGAAGTGGCGGAGAGGGTCGCGGAGATGATCCGTTGTCAGGCGCCGGGCCTACGGGTCGAGCACGTCGGCAGCACGGCGGTGCCGGAGTGTGCGGGAAAGGGCATAGTTGACCTCATGATCCCGTACCGGCAAGACCAGCTCGAAACCGCCCGGCGCGCGCTGGAAGTGCTCGGTTTCCAGCGCCAGAGCATCCGTGACCCCTTCCCCGAAGACCGCCCGATGCGCGTGGGTTCCATCGTGTACGACGGAGACACCTTCCGCCTGCACGTACACGTGATCCCCGCAGACTCCGAAGAAGTCGTCGAACTCGGGAACTTCCGGGACCGGCTGCGCTCGGACCCCACGATGCTCGAGTCCTACGTGGAGCGCAAGAAGCGCATTATCGAAGCGGGGACGACGGACTCGGTGGACTACGCGGAGGCCAAAGGCTCGTTCATCGTCGAGGCGTTGCGCGACTCTGGGGAGAGCGGGTATCGTGGAGGGTGAGGAAGGCAATCGCCGGAGTGGAGAAAGGCCGCTGGCATGGAGCGTGAACCCAAGCTTGGAAGCAGAGGCAATGCCAGGAGAGCACTGAACGTGCTGCTTTTCGTCCTTGCATTCTCTGTTCTACTTGCGTTCCTGTGGTTTGTGCCGGAGTTGCAAGTGAGATATTTCGCGCAGGGCGCAGCGCGCGGAGATATTCCGACGCTGGTAAACGAGTATCGCAGGACGTGGGCTCAGATCATCGGCGGGTTTTTCGTTCTCCTGGGTCTCTACTTTACGTGGCGGAGGGTGGAGATCTCCCAGAAGACGTTGGAGACCCAACAAGACCAGCAGGTCACGGAGCGTTTCACCCGCGCTATAGATCAGCTCGGCAAGACGGACGACGACAGTGAGCCAAGGTTGGAGATCCGGCTCGGTGGCATCTACGCGCTGGAGCGGATCGCGTGGGACTCTCCCGGAAGAGACTACAGCACGGTCATAGAAGTCTTGACGGCATACGTACGGGCGAATGCTCCATATTCTCCCAAAGCATCTCCCGACACAGGCGCAGTACCGAATAAACAGAGTGAGCAAGAAGAAAACGGCGAGCAAGATAAAGATGTCGAGCAAGAAGCACAGCACTCTCCAAAAGAACCCTCCGCGGATATACAAGCCATCCTGGACGTTCTTGGACGACGTGAGGAAGACCGCGTCCCGAAGGAATATCGAGTCCGGCTTGATCTACGTAGAACCGACCTCGAAGAAGCCGACCTCACAGGAGCCCACCTCACACTAGCCAACCTCACACTAGCCAACCTCACAGGAGCCAATCTCAGAGGAGCCGACCTCGGAAAAGAACAGCTTGAGCGAGCAATCGGAGACGAGGCTACCAAACTATCGGAAGGTTTCACCCGACCCGCATCGTGGACTACCGGCACCGATGAGCAGGCGGACGGGGATGAATAGCCGCGTAGCGGGAGTCGGGGTCGAAACACAGCGAAATCCACGACCGGCTGGTGACGTCGCGTTGGCTACGTGGCGGGATACTGTCGCCGGATCTCTGACGCCTCTATAATGCCGGGGCTGATGGCTCCGGGGGAGAGGGGTAGGGCGTCATGTTGGTAGATTCGCACACGCACCTTTTGCGGCTGGACGTCTCGCCGGAGCAGGCCGTCAAGAGCGCGGCGGAGGCCGGGGTCGGGGCGGTGGTGAATGTCGGCACGCAGGTGGAGGACTCGCAGCGGGGCGCGGCGCTTGCGGCGGTGGTGCCGAATGTGTACTCCTCGGCGGGGATACATCCTCACAACGCCGGCACGTATACGGCTTCGGACCTGGAGGCGTTGGCGGAGCTTTCGGAGTCGCCTGGGGTGGTGGCTCTGGGGGAGGTTGGGCTGGATTATTACCGTAGCGACTGGTCTTCGGACATACAAAGGGCGTTGTTCGAGGATGTGATCTCCCTCGCCAACGATACCCGTTTGCCCCTGATCATCCACTCCCGCGCGGCCTTCGCGGATACGATGGCCTGCCTGGGCAACGCCCGCATCCCGGTCATCCTCCACTGTTTCGAGGGCGGAGACAGAGAGATCCGTGAGGTGACGGAGCGCGGCTACTACGTTGGGCTCGCTGGCAACGTCACCTACAAGAACAGCGAGACCTCGAAGGTGCTGCGCCTGATCTCCGAGGATAAGATTCTGGTCGAGACGGATGCCCCGTACCTGAGCCCGCAGCCGTTGCGCGGCGAGAAGAACCAGCCTCAGAACGTCGTCCACACCGCCCGCTTCGTGTCCGAACGTCTTGGCCTGGATGAGGACGAGTTCGCCACCCTCACCACCCGCAACGCCCGCAACGTATTCTCGTTGCCGCTGGAGGTGTGACAAGCGATCCGGAGGGAACCGGAAAAAAAGATCCCACCCGGCTCGACCCCCAGCGGTCGCCCCAAGAAACGCCTCGGGCAACACTTCCTGAAAGACCCGAACATCGCCCGAATAGTCGCCGCCGGCGTGACGGAGGATGACGTGGTACTCGAGGTTGGGCCGGGACGCGGCTTCCTGACCGGTTTTCTGGCGGGGCGGGCGCGGCTGGTCCATGCTGTGGAACTCGACCCGGACGTGCTGTCTATCCTGAGATCCGCCGCCCTCGGCAACGTCGTGATCCACGAGGGCGACGCCCTCGATTTCGACTACGCCGCCCTCGACCCTGCGCCGAACAAACTGGTCGCCAACCTCCCGTACAACGTCGCCTCGCCCCTGATCCTGAAGTTCCTGGAAGAAGTAGAGGACATCTCCGTCCTCCGCTTCATGGTCCAACTGGAGGTGGCGCGCCGGATGGTCGCCGGGCCGGGCGGCAAGGATTACGGTATCTACGCCGCGCTCGTCCAGCTCATGACGGACGTGCGCGTCGAGCATAAAGTTTCGCCCAACGTGTTCGATCCGCCGCCGCGGGTATGGTCGGCGGTGGTGCGGATGGTTCGCCGGGAGACAGTACTGAGATCCGGAGAATACGAAGGCGTGAAGCGGCTGGTGCTCGCCGCTTTCAGGAGCCGTCGCAAACGGCTGGTCAACAACCTGCCGGAGTCCGCGAGGGGCGAGGCGCCGGGCGTCCTGATCTCCCTGGGACACGGACCTGATGCTCGCGCCGAAGAACTCGCCCCGGAGGACTTCGTATCACTGTACAGGGCGGTGTCGTGGGCGTTCTAAAAGGAATACGCCTGCGGGCGTTCGCAAAGGTCAACTACGCGCTGGAGGTGCGGGGCCGAAGGCCGGACGGATACCACGATATCCGAAGCGTCATGCAGAGTGTATCGCTCGCCGATGAAGTGGAGATCGAACGCAGCGGCAAAGGCTTCGAGCTTCTTGTCGAGCCGGAGGCAACGGAGATCGGCCCCCCAGAGAAGAACACCGTCCACCGTGCCTGGACCGCGCTCCAGCAATTGACCGGCGAGGACCTTCCCGTGCGGATTCGGCTCCGCAAACGCATACCGGCCGGAGCGGGACTCGCCGGAGGCTCGGCTGACGCCGCCGCCACGCTGGTGGGGCTGAACGCGCTCTTCGGTCTCCGGCTGGACGACGGGGAAATTCGCGGCCTCGGGGTCCGGGTCGGGGCGGATGTACCTTTCTGCCTCAACGGCGGCACGGCGCTCGGGGAGGGCGTGGGTGAAATCCTCGGCCCACTCCCCGCGCCGCCAGCGCACCATCTGGTGATCGCCAAGCCGGAGCGGAGCGCGGACACCGGCGAGGTGTACCGACTATACGACGAGCTTACCGCGAAACCGAGGAATTGCGTCCAGTCCGTAGTCAACGCATTGCGGGCCGGTGACTTGTCCGCGCTCGCCGGCTCAATCGGCAACGACCTCGCGCCGGTCACGGAGAAGCTCGTGCCGGAGGTGGAGATTTTGCGCGAACGCCTGCTCGGTCTCGGGGCGCTGGGGGCCGGGATGACCGGCAGTGGGACGGCTGTCTATGGCATCTTCGAGTCCGAGGCAGACTTCCGCTCCGCCGCCGAGCAAGTCCCCGCCCCGTTCGTTGGTGTCTTTGAGCCAGTGCCGTCGGGCTTGGAGTTGGTCCCGGATGGTTGATCTCTGCTGCCAGAGGAGGATTGCTCCGGTATAATTGCGGCGCGGTCTAGGCAATGGGGCGTAGCCAAGTGGCAAGGCGCCGGGTTTTGGTCCCGGGATCGCAGGTTCGAATCCTGCCGCCCCAGCCGTGAAGTTCGCGGGCCGCCGTCCACAAGCCGTCCGAAGGAGCAACCGAATCCATGTCCCGAGGGGAAAATCCGCCCATCGTCGCCGTCGTGTTGGCGGCTGGCAAGGGCACCCGGATGAAGTCCAACCGGGCGAAGGTGCTTCATACCCTCTGTGGCGCCCCGATGGTCAATTACGCGATAGAGGCCATAAGGTCCCTGAATCCGGAGCGCATCGTCGTCGTGGTGGGCCATCAGGACGATGAGGTGCGGACGATCCTGCCGCCTGACACCGAACCCGTTTTGCAGGAGGAACAACTCGGCACGGGCGATGCGGTGAGGGTCGCGTTGGAGGATATAGAGGAAGAAGAGGGTGTTCTTCTCGTGGTGAATGGGGATGGACCTTTGATCTCCGGCCGCACGCTCGGGGAGCTTGTGGAGCGTCACCGGACAGCAGATGTCGGGGCGACGGTGCTGGTTGCGGAGCCGCCGGATCCGACCGGGCTCGGGCGCGTGATCGAAGACGCAGGCGTGGTCCGTATAGTCGAGGAACGCGAGGCGACCGACGAGGAGCGCGAAGTCCGTCAGGTGAACCTGGGCCTGTACGCCTTCGGGCTGCCGCAGGTCAGGGAAGCCCTGAAACATTTGGGCACGAACAACAGCCAGGGCGAGCTGTATCTGACCGACGCCGTGGAGATCATCGGCCGCCGCAGCCGGGCCGTGACGTACCGGCTGAAGGACCTGGAAGAGGCGAACCTGGTCAACGACCGGGCGCAACTTGCAAGGGCTGAAGAGATTTTGCGCCGCCGCATCCTGGATGCTCACATGCGGGCCGGGGTGACGGTTCGGGACCCAGTCTCGACGCACATCGAGGCTTCGGTGGAGATCGGACGCGACACGGTTATCCTGCCCGGCACTTTCTTGCGCGGGGAGACGAAGGTTGGGGCTGACTGCATTATTGGACCATCCACCGATCTCCTGGATACCGTGGTCGGGGATGGGGCGCAGGTCGAGCACTCGGTCGGGAGGGGCGCGGGCGTTGGCGCGGGGGCGAATGTCGGGCCGTTCACGTATTTGCGTCCCGGCACGATCCTCGGCACGGACTCGAAGGTTGGGGCGTACTGCGAGGTCAAGAACACGACGGTGGGGGAAGGAAGCAAGGTTCCTCATCTAAGCTACGTGGGGGATGCGGAGATCGGGGCTGGCGCGAACCTGGGGGCTGGGACGATTACGGCCAACTACGACGGCACGAAAAAGAGTCGCACCAGGATCGGGGACGGTGCGTTCACAGGGGTGAATACGAGTTTGATCGCCCCGCTTACGATAGGGGATGGCGCGTATCTCGGGGCTGGCAGCGTGGCGAACAAGGACATCCCCGCCGGCAAGCTCGCCGTCGGGATGCCGGCGCGTGTGATCCGTGACTCTCCTGGGAAAGATAAGAGAACGCCATCACAAAACGAGACGGAGGTTTAGCGCGGCCATGCACAACGGCTACCTGTCGCAGACGACGGAAAAACGCCTGATGCTGTTTTCCGGGCGTGGATACCCGGAACTCTCCGAGAGGATAGCCGACCGCCTGGACCTCGACCTCGGTGGAGTGCAGATCGAGACGTTCCCCAACGGGGAGGTATACGCTCGCTATCTTGACTCGGTGCGGGGGGCGGACGTGTTTATCATCCAGTCCCTGTGCCGTCCGGTGAACGATAACCTCATGGAGCTTCTGGTGATGATAGACGCTGCGAAGCGGGCGTCGGCCAAGCGCATCACGGCAGTTATCCCGTGGTATGCCTACTCGCGCCAAGATAGGAAGACCAAGCCGCGCGAGCCCATATCAGCGCGGTTGGTGGCGAACATGATCCAGGCCGCCGGCGCCGAGCGGGTGATGACGATGGACTTGCACGTCGGGCAGATCGAAGGTTTCTTCGCCTTCCCGGTGGATCACCTGACGGCGATGCACACGTTCGTGGACTACTGCGTGGATGCGGGCTTCCGCGACGCCGAGGACGCGGTTGTCGTCGCCCCTGACACGGGAGAAGCAAAGGTCGCCAAGCGGCTGGCCGACCATCTGGGGTTGCCGTGGGCCATTTTGAGCAAGACTCGCCACGGGCGGGGTGAGTCCGAGGTCACGCACGTCATAGGCGAGGTCGAGGGGCGGCGCGCGATCATGATTGACGACGTGATCGCCACGGGCGGCACCCTGGTCAACGCGGCGGAGCGTCTGATGGATGAGGGCGCGACGGAGATCTACGCCGCCGCCACGCATGGCGAGTTCTCCGGTGAGGCATACCAGAAGATCGAAGACTCGCCCATAAGAGAGGTGGCCGTTACGAACACGCTTCCCTTGAAGGAGGGCGAGCCGCAGTCTAAGATACATACGCTAAACATCGCCCCGATCCTGGCTAGCACCATCAAGAATGTCTTCACGGACGAATCGGTGAGCGGGGTCTTCATGGGTGAGAATCAGCTTTTTTAGTAGTTCCGGCGAGAGAGAATTTCGGGAGTTTGGATCATGGCAGAGAACGTGGATTTGCAGGCGAAAGAGCGCGAGGGACGGGGAAAGAACGACGCCCGGCGGCTAAGGGCTTCGGGCTTCGTTCCAGCGGTGCTGTACGGCGAGGGCAACGAGGCTGGCGGGAGCACCGCGCTGGCGGTCCCGGACAAGAAGGTGGACTACACGCTCACGCACCTGGGGGATAATGCCCTCTACAATATAAGTTTGGGGTCAGGGACTTCCACGGCCCGCGTCGTTGACGTGCATCGGAATCCCGTATCGGGACGGCTGATCCACATTGACTTCATCCCGGTGAACATGACAGAGAGGATCGAGATCACGGTCCCGCTTACGGTGGAGGGCGAGGCGCCTGGCGTGGAGCAGGACGGCGGCGTTTTGCAGCAGGTCGCCTACGAACTCCAGGTCGAGTCGCTACCTGGGGAAATCCCGCAGGAGATAGTGGTCAACGTCTCGAATCTCCAGATGGGCGATAACCTGACGCTCGGCGATCTGACGCTGCCGGATGGAGTGTCTTTGATCTCCGAGGCCGAAGAAGTGGCCGTCACCGTGGTGGCACCGACGGAGATCACCGACGAGGAGATCGAAGCGGCAGGCATCGTGGAGGAAGAGTCCGACGTGGAAGAGGGCGAGGAGGTTGCTCCCGAGGATGTGGAAGAGGGCGAGACGGATGCTCCGGAGCAAAGAGCCGACGAGGAAAGGAACGAGTAACCCGAAACCGGCAAGCGTCGGACGAGGGACAGATAGCGGGGGGCCATTGCGGTCCCCCGCTATCTTTGGGCTAGGCAACCCCGGTCGCCGCTACGAGCGTACCCGTCACAACGCGGGCTTTCTCGTGGCCGACGAAATCGTCCGCCGCCACGGCGGCGACTGGCGCAAGAAGAAACGCTCCGAGGCGGCTGAGATCAACTCGGGCACTCTTTCAGCCGCCCTCGTAAAGCCTCAGACGTTCATGAACGATGTGGGCGCGGCGCTTGGCGGATTGCTGACGGAGGACTTGATCGTGGTCCACGATGACCTCGACCTCGAAGCGGGCGTCGTGCGGATCAAGGTGGGCGGTGGTGCCGGCGGGCACAATGGCCTGCGCTCCATCATCGGTCGCCGGGGCAACGATTTCATACGAGTACGCATCGGCATCGGACGCCCTCCCGTCGGCATGAGCGTCACCGATTATGTACTCGGTCGGATGGACGCGACGATCAAAGACGCCATCCCACGGGCGGCGGATGCGGTCGAGGCCATCATCGAGTCAGGTCCGGAGGCCGCGATGAACAGCTTCAACGTCAGAGGCTGACGGCCTCGGCGATCAGGTGACGCCCGCGCGGCGCGCCGCTTCCACAGCCTTTTCAGCACCGGCGGTCCAGGGTTCGCCGTGACCGGTGAGCACCGTTCTGACACCCGTTTCGGCGAGAGCGTCTAGTGAGGCGAGCGCCCGCTCGCTGTCTGCGGTCGCGGCCCGCGCGACGATCCTGGGTCCGGGTTTCGCAGTGTACGGGTCGAGGGTCACGACCGCGTCACCGGCGATGACGCAGTCTCGATCCGGAATGTGCAGCGCGCAGTGGCCCAGAGTGTGCCCCGGCGTAAACACGATCTGCGGAGAGCCGGGGACCGGCAGAATTCCGTCCGTGTACCGCCGCACCTCCTTCACCGGCCTGGGCCAGAAGGCGCGGTTGCGCAGGAACGCGGCGACCATCGGCGCCGCCCGGAATTGGGTGGCGAAATAGTACGACCGGGCGCGTTCGTGAGCGTACTGGAGCGGATGGCGGGTGAGCGGCACGTCGTTCTCGTGGACCCAGACCGGCACGCCGAGTTCCGCGCGGGCGCGTTCAGCGAAGCCGATATGGTCGAAGTGGGCGTGCGTCAGGACGAGTGCCCGGATGTCGCCGGGCACTCGTCCGATCTCCCCGAGCGCCTCGTGCAGTGAGTCCCACGAGGCCGGGACACCAGCGTCAACCACGGTGATCCCATCGTCGTCCTCGACGATGTACCAGTTGGTGTACGAATCTTCGATCCGATGCACCCCCTCGACGACGTTTTTCTGAAGCACCGATGTCCCGCTCTCGAAACGCTTCTTCTGGCCGGTCATCGGCCCACCCGAAGGGGTAGCCCGACCGCGGTGACGTTCGTTTGACCGGTGGCGACCTCTCGTGCGAAAAGCTCCGTGGCGTCTCTGGTCACGGCTGGAGGAGGACTTTGATGGCGCCGTCCTGCTTTTTCTGGAAGATCTCGTATCCGTGTGGCCCCTCATCCAGCGGCAGGCGGTGCGTCGCGAAGCTCTCGACCCCGAGCGGGTCGCCGTCGGTGAGGAGCGGCATGATGTCGTCTATCCAGTGCTTGACGTTGGCCTGTCCCATCCTGAGTTGTATCTGCTTGTCGAAAAGCGTCAGCATGGGAATGGGGTCCGCCATCCCGCCGTAGACGCCGATGAGGGAGATCGTGCCGCCCCGGCGCACCGTGTCTATTGCCTGATAAAGGACGTTCAGGCGGTCTACCCCGGCCTCCTCGAAGACTCTCTGAGCAGCTGCGTCGGGCAGGAGGCCCGCGATCTGCTGCGTGAGCCCGGTGGCCGGTGAGCCGTGCGCCTCCATCCCGACCGCGTCTATGACCGAGTCAGGGCCACGACCGTCGGTCATCTCGCGGATGGTTTCCGGGACGTCGTGCTCGTTGGCGTCTACCACCTCGATGCCGTTGCGGCGCGCTCTCTCTATCCGCTCCGGCACGAGGTCAACGGCGATGACCCGATGGCCTCGATGATGGGCGATGCGAGAGGACATGTCCCCGATCGGGCCGAGGCCAAAGATGGCTACGCTGCCACCATCCGGGATACCGGCGTATTCGACCGCCTGCCACGAGGTCGGCAGGACATCGGAAAGGTAGACGAAACGCTCGTCCGAGATGTCGGCTGCCTCTTCGGGAACCTTGATCGGGGTGTACTGAGCCTGCGGAACGCGCAGGAACTCAGCCTGTCCGCCGGGTACCTCTCCATAGAGCTTCGAGAACCCGAACAGCGCGGTCCCCATGCCCTGTTCGCGCACCTGCATGGTCTCGCACTGCGACTGCAAGCCCTGACCACACATCCAGCAATGCCCGCAGCAGATGGTGAACGGGAGGACGACCCGGTCGCCAGGCTTGATATTCGTCACCTCGCTGCCGACCTCTTCGACTATGCCCATCGGCTCGTGGCCGAGAATGTTTCCCTCTCCCATAAACGGGGTGAGAACCTCGTAGAGATGGAGGTCAGAGCCGCAGATCGCCGTCGTCGTGATGCGCACGACGGCGTCGTTGGGCTCCTGGATGGTGGGGTCGGGCACGTTGTCTACCCGCACGTCGCGCTTGCCGTGCCACGTTAGAGCCTTCATATCGCCTCGCTTCTGTAACTTCGGTTGCTTGTCGTTGTTGTAGCTACCCGGTATGCCGTGAAGCGCAAACGTCTCGAACCTCGACGGTTCCGGCGTCTGGTGCCTGGAAAATAGTACCGGTAGATGCCACGCGGAACCGTGGGATCAGGCACGCCGTCAACTCATGCGGCTGCACGGTCATGGTTTCTCTCCTTCGCGGTTGCTCAGATACCCGCGCTCTGGTTCGTGATGGTCTGGCGTTCGGGGACGATCCAGAGCATCACCCGCTCGCTTTTTATGGCATCGGGGTCGTAGTCCTGGCCGTGGTACTTCTGGGATAGCTGGTCTATGTGATCTCGGGCTTCCTGTCCCCTTACTTCTTCCACGACGCGGCCACGCGCCTCGGCGTAATGGTACGGGTCCTCCTCGTTGCGGATCGTCAGGGTCACCCTGGGGTCGCGCTCTATGTTTTTGTACTTTTGACGGTGTATTTCGGTGTTCACGACGAGGCGTTCGCCGTCGGTGTGAACCCAGATGAGTTGCGTCTGGAAGTCGCCACCGGGCAAGACCGTGGTGATCGAACCGTAGTTTGCTCCTCGCGCCAACTCCACGGTGGCCGGGTGTAGATCTGGACCGTTTTTCGTGTCCGCCATTTTGGTCGAACCTCTTCTTTCTCCCCTCGCGGGGAACGTTGGGTACTGCGTGTCTTCTCCCTACCCGCGGATGAAACGCCCAAATCGGAGCGCCGCCTTCCCTTTCAAAGCCTCTTCTAGCCAGAGACTTCGGAGAGTTCAGCATACTCATCGTCTGAGAGTTCGAGCGAAGCCGCCGCGACGTTCTCCTCCAGATGGTTGACGGAAGAGGTGCCGGGGATCGGGAGCATCACGGGCGAGCGGCGCAGGAGCCAGGCGAGAGCCACCTGTCCGGGGGTGGCGTCGTGGCGAGAGGAGATCTCATCCACCGGCCCGCCTTCTTGCGACAATGAACCAGAGGCCAGCGGGAACCAGGGGATGAAGGCGATCCCTTCGCTCTCGCACTCTTCGAGAATCGCCTCGGAGCCGCGGTCAGTGAGGTTGTAGCGGTTCTGCACCGATACTATCGGTACGATTTCCCGTGCCTGCCTCAGTTCCTCGACGCCGATCTCCGAGAGCCCGACGTGGCGGACTTTGCCTTCGTCCCGCAGTTCGGACATCGTGCCAAGCGACTCTTCTAGCGGGATGTCCGGGTCAATGCGATGCAACTGGTACAGGTCTATGGTTTCGAGCTTGAGTCGGCGCAGGCTGCCCTCGATGGCCTCTCGAATATGCTCGGGGCGGCCGTTGGGCCTCCAGTCTCCCGGGCCGGGGCGCGTCAGGCCGACCTTCGTGGCGAGGACCATATCCTCGGTATAAGGATGGAGCGTCTCGCCGATGAGCCGCTCGGAGACGTCGGGGCCGTATGAGTCCGCCGTGTCTATCAAATTGACGCTAAGCTCCACGGCGCGTTTTAGAACAGCCTTCGCCTCGTCCGGGTCCTCAGGCTCGCCCCAGATCCCATCCCCCGTTATCCGCATCGCCCCGAAGCCCAATCGGTTCACGCGGAGGTCGCCACCCAGCTCGAAAGTCCCGACGGCTGCCGCGTCTTGTGCTGTGTTCCGTTCGGTCATGTCTATCTCCTGTTTCGTCTCCGTGAATTGGCGATGCGTTGCTGCGTGCTGCCTCTGGTTGCTACCCCGTCAACGACTTTAGGACTGGCTCCGATCCAGGTACGAGTAGGCGAGCCCGGTGGCCGTGGCGTAGACGGCGTGGTGCAACAGGTCCGTGGCGACCGCCTTTCCACCATACTTGAAGACTGGAGCCGAGACGCCGAGCGCGGGGAGAACAGCCTGCTCCGAGCCCCAGACCAGGCCGAGGTGAGCGACCGTAGCGACGGGGCCGGAGAGCCCGGCGGAAGCCAGAAGCCCCCGCGCGCCACCCCAGCCTGTCCCGTAGCCCCAGTGGACCAGGTTCGAGAACTGGCCTTCACTTTGCGCGTCCTCCGGCTCGACCTTCAGTACCTTTTCGGCGGCCTGGGCCGGTGTCTCGCTCGCGGCGCGCCCCGATAGCTTCATCTCCAGGGTGCTCGATACCGTCATCGCCGCCGTCCCGGCCAGGCCCGCGAACAGGCCCTTGCCGAAATCAGCGGCTACGTCTCCTATGCTCATTGGATGCTCCTGTCTGTTGTTTTCGCTCTTCTCATCCGAGGAGCTTGTCAGGCGTGATCGGCAATTCGCGCACCCGTATCCCCGTCGCATGATGCACGGCGTTCGCTACCGCCGCGGCGGAGCCGACGATGCCGATCTCACCGATGCCCTTCGCGCCCATCGGATTGACGAGCGGGTCGTCTTCCTCGATCCACGATATGTCCATCTCACCCACGTCGGCGGCCGTCGGGATGTGATATTCGGCGAAGTCGTGGTTGACGATGTGCCCGAAGCGAGGGTCCATCATGCTCTCCTCGTGCAGCGCCATCGAGAGTCCCATCGTCATCCCGCCGAGGAACTGCGAACGAGCAGTCTTTGGGTTGATGATGTTCCCGGCGGCGAACACGCTTGTCATGCGCGGGACCCGTACTTCTCCGGTATCTTCGTCCACCCTCGCCTCGACGAAGTGCGCCCCGAAGGCGTGCATCGCGTAGTTCTCCATCTCCGGGTTGTCGGGCAGCTTGCCCTCGGCCTCGTCGCCCGCTGAGGGGTTCTGGCCGTGCCTCTCGCGGAACACGCGAGCCGCCTCGAAGATCGTCGAGCCCCAGGTGTTGATGCCCGAGGAACCGCCCTGGACGGAGGCCGAAGGCAGGTTCGTGTCGCCGATCCTCAAATTTATCGCCTCGATGGGGACGCCGAGTGCGTCTGCGGATATCTGAGCGAGGGCCGTCCATGTGCCGGTGCCGATGTCCATGGCCCCGATCTCCACTGCATAGCGTCCGTCTTCCTCGTAGCGAATCCGCGCCCTCGACCCCGGCATCCTGAAGACGGGATACGTCGAGGCAGCCACGCCGGTCCCGACGAGCCACCGTCCTTCTTGGCGAGTGCGCGGGCTCGGGTCGCGCCCCTCCCAGCCGAAGCGTCGCGCTCCCTCGCGCAGGCAGGCGACGAGGTTGCGGCTGGAGTACGGGAGCCCCGTCTCCGCGTCGAGTTCGGGCTCGTTGCGAATTCGGAACTCGATGGGGTCGAGGCCGCATTTCGCCGCCAACTCGTCCATCGCCGATTCGAGCGCGAACATCCCCGGAGCCTCGCCCGGAGCCCGCATCCACGACGGCACCGGCACGTCGAGCGCGGCGAGACGGTGGGTGGTGCGCCGGGTTTGCGTGGCGTACATCGTCCGCGTCGCGACGGCGGTTTGCTCCGCGAACTCCTTGATCCTCGCCGTCTGCTCCACCACGTCATGGGCGGTGGCGGTGAGATGGCCGTCCTCGTCCGCGCCGAGACGGACCCTCTGTATAGTCGGGGTACGATAACCGACCCCGGTGAACATCTGCTGGCGGGTGAGCGCGAACTTTATGGGAATGCCCTCGACCATCTGCGCGGCCAGCGCGGCGAGGATGGTGTTGGCGTGGGGCAGCCCCTTCGAGCCGAAGCCGCCACCGACGAACGGCGCAACGACCCGCACTCGCTCCCGGTCGAGACCGAAGACCCCGGCTACCGTCTTCCTGACGGCGTGTACGCCCTGGGTCGAGTCGTACAGCGTGAGGTCGCCACCCTCCCAGATAGCGACGGTGGTGTGCGGCTCCATCGGGTTGTTGTGCTCGGTCGGGGTCGTGTACGTCTCGTCCAGCGTGATCGCCGACGAGGCGAACGCGCCGTCGAAATCACCCTCCTCGGTGTCGGTGGGGAAGGCCGGATTGACTACCTCCGGGGCGTACAGGTCGTCGCGATCCCACCTCAACTCTGCGTCCTGCGGCTCTTCGTCGTAGGAGACCCGGACGAGACTTGCCGCGTGCCGCGCCACCTCGAAGGTTTCGGCGACGACGGCCGCGACGTACTGCCCGCGATAGGCGACTTCATCGGACTGCAAGACGGCAAGCTCCCGATCGCTGGTGTCGGCCAGCTTCGGGGCAGTCTCGTTCGTGATGACGGCGATGACGCCGGGGAGGGCCTCGGCCTCACTCACGTCTATCTGCGTGACGCGGCCCTTTGCGACCGTCGCCCCAACCGGTGACAGGTACGCTGCGTTCTCGAAGTGATGCTCGTAGGCGTAGCGGGCCGTCCCGGAGACCTTTTCGGGGCCGTCCAGGCGGTCGAGGGACGCGCCGATGGCCTTGCCCGTGGCCTTCGTGGTAATGCTCATCGTTCCTCCGAAAGTTCGAGCAACGTTCGCGTGATGACGTTGCGGGCGAGTGGGACCTTGAATGCGTTGCCAGCCAAAGGCTGTGCGTCAGCAAGCTCTATCTCGGCTGCGGCGCGGAAGTTCGCCTCGTTTACCGGCTCGCCACGCAATGCCTCTTCAGCCTTCGTTGCGCGCCAGGGTTTGTGGGCCACGCCGCCCAGAGCGATGCGCGCGTCGCGCACCACGCCGTCTTCGACATCCAGCGCGGCGGCGACTGAGACGAGCGCGAAGGCGTATGAGGCCCGCTCGCGCACCTTGCGGTACTTGGAGTTCGCCGCGAAGCCGAGTGGGGGGAGGTCTATCGCGGTGATCAGGTCTCCGTGTTCGAGGATCGTGTCGCGGTCGGGGTTGTCGCCGGGGAGGCGGTGCAGTTCTTCTATGGGGATCTCGCGCTCACCGTTAGGTCCCTGTACCTGCACGATGGCGTCGAGGGCGGCCATGGCGACGGCCATATCCGAAGGGTGCGTTGCGATGCAGTTCTCCGAAGCGCCGAGGATGGCGTGGTTCTTGTGATGGCCTTCGATGGCCAAGCAGCCCGAGCCAGGTTCGCGCTTGTTGCACGGCGTCGTCACGTCCTGGAAATACACGCAGCGCGTCCGTTGCAACAGGTTTCCGCCGGTGGTGGCGAGGTTGCGGAGTTGGCCCGACGCACCGGCGAGAAGGGCTTCGGCGAGCATCGGGTAGCGGGAGCGGATCGTGCGGTCGGCGGCAAGGTCGCTGTTCGGGACCGCCGCCCCGATGCGGACAGTGCCGTCGGGTAGCTCTTCGATCTGATCTGAGGAGAGGCGGCGCACGTCAACGAGCATGTCCGGCGTCTCGACGCCGAGCTTCATCAGGTCAACGAGGTTGGTCCCGCCGGCGAGGAACCTAGCGTTCGGGGCTTCGGCGAGGGCCGCGACCGCGCCGGAGGCGTCTCTGGCGCGAGAGTAACTGTAAGGTCTCATCGGTTCTTCGCCTCCTGGATCGCCGGGACGATGTTCGCGTACGCGGCGCAGCGGCAGAGGTTGCCGCTCATGCGTTCGCGGACCTCAGCATCGTCGAGGACGAAGCCGTCAGCGCCGAGGTCTTCACTCGCGGCGCTCGGCCAGCCATCCTTTACCTCATCTAGCATCCCGACCGCCGAGACGATCTGGCCGGGCGTGCAATAACCGCACTGGAAGGCGTCGTGCTCGATGAACGAACGCTGCATGGGATGGAGTTCGCCGTTCTCCGCGAGCCCTTCGGCGGTGACTATTTCGGCGCCATCGTGGGCGACGGCGAGCGTGAGGCAGCTATTGGCGCGGCGTCCATCCAACAGGACGGTGCAGGCGCCGCATTGTCCGTGGTCGCAGCCCTTCTTGGGGCTAGTAATCCCCAGCCGCTCGCGCAGGGCGTCCAGCAGCGTCGTTCGGGTGTCCACGGCGAGGGTGTGTTCCGCGCCGTCTACGTGGAGTGTGATCTCCTGCTCCATCCTTGCCCCCTTCTCGTGTTTTACGTTAACGCCGTAGCCGGCGCCCTTCGTCTACCCGGAGCTTTGCCAGCCCGATGGCCGCGCGGCTCAACTCGCTTTCGGGAGCAGCTCGACCTTGATCCAACCCGGACGCCGCTGGTCGAACTTCTCATACGCCTCGATGGCCCCGGTGACGGGCTCTCTTTGCGTGAGTACCTCTGTCGGGTCGAGCGCGCCGGAAGCGACGAGCCCGACGAGCCTGGGGATGTACTTGCGGTGGTTGCAGTTGCCCCCCTTGAGGGTCAGATTGCGCTGCTGCAGCGCCCCGACGGGGAACGTCATCGCCTGCGGCGGGAAGACGCCGATGACCCCGATGCTCCCACCCTTGGCGACGCATTGCGTGGCCCACATCAGGGACTGCGAAGGCGCGCCGCCGGGGTGCCAGTTGTCTCCCTGTGGGTTCGTCTCGGGGGCGATCTCGCTCAT
>Ga0208612_1000524_pt1 | contig 16443 bp, 18 predicted proteins | sample AntDryMetagUQ889_FD_188089 | JGI IMG/M metagenome (GOLD analysis project Ga0208612, IMG submission 188089) | Polar desert microbial communities from Antarctic Dry Valleys - UQ889 (SPAdes) | ecosystem: Environmental > Terrestrial > Soil > Desert | place: Antarctic Dry Valleys | collected 2008-12-31 | reverse complement strand
CCGCCGGTGCCTGGTCCCCGGGGGCGGCGCCCTCCCCCTGCGCCGCGGCCTGGGCGGCCGCCGCAGCCGCCTCCTCGGCCTCGCGGCGGACGCGCTCCTCCTCCTCGCGGCGCGCGCGCTCCTCGGCCTCGCGCCGGGCCTTCTCCTCGGCCTCCTGGCGCGCCTTCTCCTCCTCGGCGCGGAATACCTGACGGGCCGAGGCGGCCACGTCCCCGATCGCGCCCGCGATCAGCGCGCACGACCGGATCGCGTCGTCGTTGCCCGGGATCACGTAGTCGATCCCGTCGGGATCGCAGTTCGTGTCGACGAGGCCGATGATCGGGATGCGCAGCCGCTGGGCCTCGTGCACGGCGATCGCCTCCGTCTTGAGGTCGACGACGAACATGGCATCCGGCACCCGCTGCATGTTCTTGACGCCGCCGAGGTTCGCGCGCAGCTTGTCGAGGTCCTTCTGGGCCGCGATGCGCTCGCGCGTGGGCAGGAGCTCCAGCTGGCCGTCGGTCTCCTGTCGCTCGAGCTCGTGCAGCCGCTTGATGCGCTGGTTGATCGTCTGGAAGTTCGTCAGCAGCCCGCCGAGCCAGCGGTGGTTGACGTAGGGCATGTCGGCCTGGCTGGCGATGTCGCGGACGGCGTCGCGCGCCTGCTTCTTGGTCCCGACGAACAGGATGCTCCCGCCCCGGTGGGCCACCTCCGAGGAGAAGCGCTGCGCCTGCTCGAGCAGCGTCGCCGTCTTGAGCAGGTCAATGATGTAGATGCCGCCGCGCTCGCCGTGGATGAAGCGGCGCATCTTGGGGTTCCAGCGGCGCGTCTGGTGGCCGAAGTGGACGCCGGCCTCCAGCAGCTCCTTGATTCCTACCTGAGCCACTGCGTGCTCCCTTGGTGGTCGTGAGTCGGATGCCCGTGCGCCGCCTGCGCGATCCCGGCTCGAGGCCGGGCAGGGCCGCGAAGGCTCACCGCGCACGGGGTAGCTGAAAGAGCGGCGAAGTCTACGCGTCGTCGCGTCTGGCCGTCACCTGCGCGCGGAGTCGGCGCGTCGCAGCGCGGCCACGAGATCGGGCGGCAGGGGGCTCGCGACGTCGACGCGCGCGCCGGTCACCGGATGGTCGAACGCGAGGCGCGTCGCGTGCAGGAACTGGCGATCGAGCCCGAAGCGTCCCGGCGTCCCGTATTCGGGGTCGCCGGCGACGGGGTGGCCGATCGCCCCGAGATGAACGCGGATCTGATGCGTGCGGCCGGTCTCCAGGCGCACGCGCAGGAGCGTGGAGCCGGGCAGGGCGCGCTCTAGGCGAAAGTGCGTGCGCGCGTCGCGCGGGACGTCCGTGTCGGTCGAGATCCGCGTGCGCACACGGCGGTCGCGGCCGATCGGCGCGTCGATCGTGCCCGTCCGGGCGGGCGGGCGGCCCTCGACCAGCGCCAGGTACTCGCGCTCGATCGCGCGCGCTGCCAGCAGCGCTCGCAGCGCCCGGTGCACACGCTCCGAGCGCGCCACCACGAGCAGTCCGGAGGTGTCGCGGTCCAGGCGGTGCACGATGCCCGCCCGGCCCGCGTCGGGCCCGCCCGCCGCGCGACCGGCGAGGCCCTGCGCGAGCGTCCCGGTGCGATGCCCGCGTGCGGGGTGGACGACGACCCCGGCCGGCTTGTCCACCACCAGCAGGCTGTCGTCCTCGTAGCGCACCGTGAACGGTGCGGCCGTCCCCGGCTCATCCGCGATCGTCTCGGCGGCCTCCTCGTCCTCCTCGATCGTGACGGTCTCGCCGCCGGCCAGCTGGTGGCGCTTGGCCCGCCGCGCCCCGTCGACCGCGACCCGCCCGCTGTCGATCAGCCGCTGTGCCGCGGCCCTCGAGCCCACCGGTCCGGCGAGGAAGCGGTCGAGCCGCTCGCCCGTCGCCGACGCCGGGACCTCAAGCCTCCTGGTCACGGGCCCGCCGCACCCCGGCCGGGGCCGGATCGCCCCGTCGATGGTTGGACTCGAGCACCAGCAGCAGCGAGATCACGCCGGCGGTGATCGCGACGTCGGCCAGGTTGAACGCCGGCCAAAGCGGCAGGTCGATGAAGTCGGTCACCGCGCCGTCGCGGGCGCGGTCGATCATGTTTCCGAGCGCGCCGCCCAGCAGCAGCCCGGTCGGCAGCCACAGCAGCGGGCGCGTGACGTGCAGCGCGAAATAGGCGAGCAGGAGGGCCAGCGCCGCCGCGATCAGGACCGTCAGCAGTGCGCCGCGGTCGGTCAGCAGCCCGAACGCGATCCCGCGGTTGCGCACGTGGACCAGCTCCACTCCGGGGAAGATCGCGTCGCGCTCACCGCGCCTCACCCCGGCCACCACCAGCGCCTTGGCCGCCTGGTCGGCGGCGAGCACTGCCACCAGGACGCCGGCGGCGCGCAGGCCCGCGCCGGCCATCAGCCGCGGATCAGGCTCACGACGATGCCCCCGAGCAGGTTGAGCACCAGCAGCGCGGCGATCGGGCTGAGGTCGAAGGGGCCGACCATCGGGATGAACCGGCGGAAGATCGCCAGGTAGGGCTCGGACACGTCGCGCAGGAACTCGAGCACCGCGTTCGACCAACCCGCGTACGGGACGCGCGCGCCGAGCGAGAAGATCATCGACATCAGCACGTGCACGATGATCACGATGGAGTAGACGATGATCACCGCGGCCACGTAGTCCGCGACGTCGACGCGGCCGATCGCCGCCGGCGTGAGGCTCACGGGGTGCGGCCGCCCATCACCGCGGCGAGCGCGTCGAGGAAGGCCGCGCGCACGCCGCCGGCCTCGAGCGCGGCGAGCCCGCGCGCGGTCGACCCTCCCGGCGACGTGACTTCGCGCCGGACGGCCAGCGTGTCGTGGTCGCGAGCCGCCAGGAGCGCCGCCGTGCCCGCCAGGGACTCGACGAAGAGGTCGGCGGCGAGCGCGGCCGGCAGGCCGTGCTTGACCGCCGCGTCCACCTGCGCCTCCGTGATCAGCGCGACGTAGGCGGGCGTCACGCCCATGACGGCGCTGGCCGCGTCGATTCGCGCGTCGGGCACGTCGACGACCCGGCCGAGGCGCGCGAAGCGCTCGCGCAGCGCCTGCTCGAGCGCGGGATCCACGTCGGCCGCCGGCGCCCAGCACACCACGCCCCGGCGCACCTGCACCGGGGTGTTGGGCATCGTGCGGATCACCGGCGTGCCCGGGTAGGCCGCGCGCAGCGCATCGAGCCCCGTCGACCCGAGGACCGAGACGATCGCCTTGGCCCGGTCTCCGACCTCGGCCGCGACCGCGTCGAGCTGGGCCGGCTTGTGGCACAGGACGACGACGTCGGCGCGCTCCGCGAGGGCCGCGTTGGAGGCCAGCGCCTCGCCGCCGAACTCGGCGGCGAGCGCCTCTGCGCGTCCGGACCCGTTGTCCGAGCACAGCACGGGCTCCCCCCACCCGCGGGCGAGGGCGCGCGCCATGTTCCCCGCTCCGATCAGCCCGACCATCATCGGCGCGAAGGGTATCGGCCGCGCCTCCGGCCGCCTCGACGGCGCCGGCGACGGCCGGCCGTCAGCTCTGGTTGAAGAAGCCCTTCTCGATCAACCGCGCGCGCTCCTCAGCGGAGACCTCGACGTTGCGCGGCGTGAGCAGGAACACCTTGTCGGCGATCCGCTGCATTCCGCCGTCGAGCGCGTAGGTGAGCCCGCTGGCGAAGTCGATCAAGCGCTTGGAGAGATCGCTGTCGGCGCCCTGGAGGTTGAGGATGACCGGGACCCCGTCCTTGAAGCGGTCGGCGACCTGCTGGGCGTCGTTGAAGGACTTGGGGACGACCAGGTGGACCTGGACGTCGCTGCCTCCGTTGCGGCCGCTGACCGGCCGCAGCACCGTCGTCCGGCGCTCGGCAGCCGGGTCGTCGGCGAAGATGTCGTCGATCTCGTCCCGGCGACGCCGCGAGGAGAGCCGGCGCACGTTCGGGCGCTCGCGATAGCGGTCCTCGAGCTCGACCTCCGGTTCCGGGCCCGGCGCGCCGGAGCCGGCCGGGACCTCCTCCATGTAGGCCTCATGGTCCTCGGCGAGACCGAAGTAGACGAGGGCGCGGTGCCAGGTGTCGCGTAGTGCCATTGCGCTTGCAGGGTTCGCCCGGGACGCCGCTTTCCCTGCTTATGTCCATTATGCGCGGTCCGGCGGCGGCTGGGAACTTATTCGTAGAGGATAGTGCCCAATCGCACGATCGTCGCGCCCTCCTCGACGGCGACCGCGTAGTCCTGCGTCGTGCCCATCGAGAGCCGCGCGAGGCCGTGGCGGGTGGAAAGCTCGCGCAGCGCGGCGAAGCACGCCCGGCTCGCCTCGGCGTCGTCGGTCAGCGGCGGCATCGTCATCAAGCCGCCGACCGGCACGGGACAGCGCTCCAGGAAGGCGTCGAGCTGCGCCGGCGCCACGCCGCTCTTGGACTCCTCGCCGCCCGTGTTGACCTCCACGAGCACCTCGGTCCCCGCTCCCGCGTGGCGCTCCAGCTGGGCAAGGACGGAGTCGCTGGCCACGCTGTGCACGAGGCGCACGTGCGGCAGCACCGCCCGCACCTTGCGGCTTTGGAGGTGGCCGATGAAGTCCCAAATGAAGCGCTCGCCGTGCGCTGCCACCTTGGCCTCGAGGTCCTGGGCGCGGTTCTCGCCGACCAGTGTCACGCCGGCCTCGGCGAGCGCCGCCATCTCCTCGACCGGGACGTACTTGACGGCGGCGCAGATCTCCACGGCCTCCGGGTCGCGCCCCGCGCGCTGAGCGGCCGCGGCGATCTCCTCGCGCACGCGCGCGAGGTTGTCGCGTACGCGCTCCGCGCTCAGGCCGCGGACTAGCTCACGCGCCACGCGAGGCCGGCCTGGCGTCCGGTCACGCCGCCGTCGCGGCGGTGGGAGAAGAACAGCGACTCGTCGGTGCACAGCGTGCACAGGCCGGCGTCGTGGACGGTCTCCACGCCGGCGGCCTCGAGTCGCCGGCGCGCCACGCGCTTGAGGTCCAGGCGCCGCCCGTCGATCGCGTCCCCGTCCTCCGCGAAGGCAGCGCGCACCTCCTCGCCGACCTCGTAGCAGCAGCCGCCCGCACCGGGCCCGATCGCCGCCGAGAGCGCTCCGGAGACCCCCAGCCCGCGCAGCGCCCGCACCCCCTCCTCGAGGACTCCGCCGGCCAGACCGCGCCACCCGGCATGGAGCATCGCCACGCCGCCGTCGCCTGCGAGCGCGACCGGCAGGCAGTCGGCGACCAGGACGATCGGCGCGACGCGGTCCGCCACAGTCGCCTGGCCGTCGGCGAGCGCGGCCTCCTCCCCTCGGGCTGGCGCGGCGGGCAGGCGGCGCACGTGCGTCCCATGCACCTGGCGTCCCTGCGCGAGGTTCTCCTCGCTCAGGCCGGCGAGGGTCGCGACCCGCTCGCGATTGGCCTTCACGGCCGCCGGATCGTCGTCGGTCCAGCGGCCCAGGTTCAGGCTCTCATAGGGGCCGCGCGAGACTCCGCCGCCGCGCGTGGTGAACAGCGCACACGCCCCGTCGAGGTCGATCGCGATGTGGTCCCCCGCGGCACGGAAGGGGGCCGGCAGCCTCATTTGACGTGCAGGTCCAGGCCGGGCACCGGCTCGCGCTGGGCGTACTCGAAGTGCGCACGGCCGGGGGCGCGCAGCTCGTCGAGGAGGCGACCGTCCTCCCACACGCGCAGCTGCATCGACGCCGTCTCGCCGTTGTAGCAGTAGGCGAGATCGCCGTCGGGGTCGTGGTAGGTGACGCCGACCAGCGCCTCGCGATCGGCGTCGACGTCCATCTCGATGCGCCGGTCTCCGTCGACCGCCTCGAGATGCCAGGACGTGAGGCCGAACCGGCTCGGGTTGCGCGTCACCCGCAGCGGCCCGGTGGAGCGGAAGTCGCGTCCGGCGAAGCGGCCCACCACGGGGCTGCTCGGCCCGATCTCCCGGCCGAGGCGGGGGACGAAGACGGAGACGCCGTCCACGTAGCAGTCGCGGCGCGGCTCACCGTCGAGCCCCTCGAAGTCGTTGCAGTGCGCCCACGCCCAGCGGGAGGCGTGCTTTGACCCCCACAGGTGCGCCTGGCCGCCGCGGGCTCCGGCGAGCTCGATCTCGCGGCCGGCGAAGGTGACAGTCCCCGTCACCTCGACGTCGGGATGTGGCAGCACCAGCACCGTCTTGGCCACGCGCGCGCGGCGCAGGAGAGGATGCACGTGCTCGGCCGCGGGCAGCCGCGGCTCCCAGGACACGTCCCAGCTCACGTCGTCGAATCCGCCGCTCATCCCGTGGTCGCTCAGCGTCGCGTCGGCCACGCGCAGCTCGAACGGCTCGCGCGCGGCAACCAGCTCCGATACGGGCCACGAGCGCTTGCGGCCGACCAGGCCACCGCGCTGCGGGTCCATCGCCATCAGCCACAGCGAGCAGGACGCCTCGTCGCCCCCCGCGTCCGGCGCGACCATCGTGTAGCGGATCCACACGCCGCAGTCACTGCCGCGATCGGTCAGCGAGAGGTAGTAGACCTCGTAATGTCCCGGGCCGCCGTCCCATCGCAGCGCGTTCGGAGTCTCGGCCATCGCGCGCTGATGCTACCCGCCGGCCGCCGCCTCGCCGGCCGCGCGCAGGGCGACCGCGAGCTGCGCTTCGCGGCCCGCGGCCTCGCCGTCGAGCCTGGCCGCCAGCGCGGCGGCCAGCGCCGCGCCCACCGCGGGCCCCTCGGGAACGCCGGCGTCGAGCAGGTCGTCCCCGGTCACCTCGAGCTCGACGTGGCGCAGCTCGGAGAGCCACGTACCGGCCCCCGGTCCGGCTCCGAGGGCGCCCGCCATCGCGACCTGCTCGATCGGCTTTCCCCGCGCCGCCAGCCCGACCTCGGAGGGGCGGCGAGCCTCCTCGAGGCGCTCGGCGAGGTCGTCGGCGTCGAGCGCCGCGGCGACCACGACCTCGCGCTCCTCGCCCGCGAAGGCGAGCCCGTCGAGCCACGTGCGCAGCCCGTCGCGCTCGAAGCCCCGGCACGCGGCGGCGAGGCGGACGAGGTCGCGGCGGCCGTCCGGCGGAAGCCGCGAGAGGGCAGCCCCGGCCAGCTCGGGGTCCATCCGCAGGTCGGGATGCAGCGCCGCCTCGAGGCCGAGCGCGCGCGCCAGCGAGAAGGCGCCGGTCGCGGACTCCTCGCGCAGCGCCAGGCGCAGCTCCTCGCCGAGGCGCGCGCCCGAGACGGTGGCCAATGCCCCGCCGCCGATCGCCTCGCGCGCCAGCTCCTGCGTCCGGGGCTCCGGCGCGAACGCCAGGCGCGCCGCGTAGCGCACCATCCGCAGCAGCCGTGTCGGGTCGTCAACGAACGAGCGCTCGTGCAGCACTCGCAAGCGCGCGGCGTGCAGGTCCTCCTGCGCGCGAGGGTGCGCGCGCAGCTCGCCGAGGCGGTCGCCCGACAGCGCGGCCGCGAGCGCGTTGACCGTGAAGTCGCGGCGTCCGAGGTCCTCGTCGAGCGATGCGGACCGGACGTCGGGCAGCGCTCCGGGGCGGGCATAGGTCTCGCTGCGCGCGGTGGCGAGGTCGAACGCCAGGCCGCGCGCGGAGACGGTGGCCGTCCCGAAGCGCTCGTGCACGACGACAGCGCCCCCCAGCCGTCCGGCGGCCGTCGCCGCCGCGGCGCCGGCGTCACCCTCCACCACCACGTCCAGGTCGATCGGAGCACGGCCCAGCAGCAGGTCGCGTACCGCTCCACCGATCAGGAAGCACCCCGGGACATCCTCCAGCGCCGCGATCACCTGCGCGATCGCCGGATCAGCGCGCATCGGCTCGGTCAGCTCGGAGCTCGCCGCGCCGGCGTTCACGGGCGCACCGGGACGCCCGCCGCGGCGAGGCGCTCCTTGGCCTCGGCGACGCTGTGGCGGCCGTAGTGGAAGATCGAGGCGCAGAGCACCGCGTCGGCGCCCGCCTCGACGCCCTCGACGAGGTGCTCGAGCTCGCCCGCCCCGCCCGAGGCGATCACCGGCACTCCGACCGCCTGCGAGACCGCGCGGGTGAGCTCGAGGTCGTAGCCGTCGCGGGTGCCGTCTCGGTCCATCGAGGTCAGCAGGATCTCCCCCGCCCCCCGCTCCACCGCCTCGCGCGCCCACGCGATCGCGTCGCGGCCGGTCGGCATCCGCCCGCCCGCGACGTGCACCTCCCAGCCGTCCCCGTGCGGCCGGCGCTGCGCGTCGATGGCCAGTACGACGCACTGGGCGCCGAAGACGCCGGCCAGCTCCTCGAGCAGGTCGGGCCGCGCGACGGCTGCCGAGTTGACGGAGACCTTGTCGGCGCCGGCGTCGAGCACCGCCTGCGCGTCCGCGGCCGTTCGGATCCCTCCCCCGATCGTAAAGGGGACGAACACGTTGTCGGCGGTGCGCCGGGCCAGCTCGACGATCGTGTCGCGCTTCTCATGGGTCGCCGTGATGTCGAGGAAGACCACCTCGTCGGCACCCTGCGCGTCGTAGTGGGCGGCGAGCTCCACCGGGTCGCCGGCATCGCGCAGGTCCAGGAACCGCGTTCCCTTGACCACGCGTCCGGCATCGACGTCGAGACACGGGATGACGCGCTTGAAGTGCATCACTCGCCCAGCGCGGTCCGCGCCTCCGCGACCGTGAAGCGCCGCTCGTAGAGCGCCTTTCCGACGATCACTCCGTCGAGCCCGTCGGACTCGAGCTGCGACAGCCGCTCGAGGTCGGCGAGGCTGCCGATGCCACCCGAGTAGATGACCGCGCCGTCGAAGGAGCTCGCGATCCCGCGGACGGCGTCGAGATCGGGGCCCTCGAGCATCCCGTCCCTGTCCACGTCGGTGTAAACCATCGTCCTCGCGCCCTGCGCCTGTAGGCGCTCGATCACGGTTGCGGGGCCCTCCTCCCCCGTCTCCCGCCACCCCGCCGCGGAGACGCGACCGTCGCGCACGTCGACGGCGACGGCGATCCGCTCCCCGTGGGCGTCGAGCAGCTCGTCCAGAAGCGGGGGATCGCGCAGGGCCGCCGTGCCCAGGACGACGCGGGCTGCCCCGGCCGACAGGACCGCCGCCACCGCCGGCTGCGAGCGCAGGCCGCCGCCGACCTGCACCGGCACGCCGGACGCGGAAGCGATCCGCCGGACGTGCTCGAGGCTGCGCGGCTCGCCGGCGCGGGCGCCGTCGAGATCCACGACGTGCAGTCTCTGCGCGCCCGCCTGCACCCAGGCCTGCGCAGCGGCCAGAGGATCGGCGTCGTAGACGGTCGGATCCTCGAAGTCGCCCTGGTGCAGCCGGACGGCCCTGCCGTCGAGGACGTCGATGGCCGGATACAGGAGCACGGCAGCCGCTCTAGGCGGCCACGCGGGCGCAGATCGCGCTGAAGTTCTCCAGCAGCGCCAGCCCGTGGCGCGACGACTTCTCGGGGTGGAACTGCACGCCGTAAACGGGGTCGCGCTCCACGACTGAGGCAAAGGGCTCGCCGTACTCGCTCTCGCCCAGGACGTCGCCGTCGATCGCAGGGCGGGCGACGAACGAGTGCACGTGGTAGAAGGCGCAGGGCTCGGGCAGGCCCGTCGTGAGCGGCGACTCGCGCCGCCGGCGGACGAGGTTCCAACCGATGTGAGGCAGCTTGCCGGTGCCCGCCTGGAGCGCGGTCACGGGCCCGGGCAGGAGCGCGAGGCCGCGGTCGCCGCCGTGCTCGGTCGAGCTCTCGAAGAGCAGCTGCATCCCCAGGCAGATCCCCAGCAGCGGAGTACCTGCCTGCACCCGCTCGGCCAGCAGGTCGTCGAGGCCCAGGTCGCGCAGGTTGGCCATCGCGCGCGGGAAGGCGCCGACGCCCGGCAGCACGAGGCCGTCGGCCGCCTGCAGCTCGGAGTGGTCGCGCGTGACCGAGGCGTGTGCGCCGACGCGCTCGAGCGCCTTCTCCACCGAGCGGCGGTTGCCCATCCCGTAGTCGACGATCGCGATCTGCGGCGCGCTCACGTGAGCGTCCCCTTGGTGCTGGGGACCCCGGGCTCGGAGGCGTCGAGGGCGACCGCGGCGCGCAGCGCCCTGGCGAACGCCTTGAAGGCGGCCTCGATGACGTGGTGGGCGTTGGTCCCCGACAGGACGCGCAGGTGCAGCGTCAAGCGCGCGCTCATCGCCACGGCGCGGAAGAACTCTTCAGCCTCTTCGTGGTCGAAGCCGGCGATCGACCCCGGCGGCAGCTCGGCGGCGAACGCGCAGTAGGGGCGCCCGGAGATGTCGATCGCGCAGGATCCCAGCGCCTCGTCCATCGGGACCGTCGCCTCGCCGTAGCGCGTGATGCCCCGACGTTCGCCCAGCGCCTGGTCGAGCGCCTGGCCGAGGCAGATTCCTGTGTCCTCCACCGTGTGATGGGCGCCAGTGCCGAGGTCACCCTCGACCGATACGTCGAGGTCGAGGCGCCCGTGCCGGGCGAGCAGGTCGAGCATGTGGTCCAGGAAGCCCACGCCGGTGCGCCGGCTGCCCGAGCCGTCGCCGTCCAGCCCCAGCGTCAGGCGGACGTCGGTCTCCTTCGTCCTGCGTTCGATGGTCGCCGTGCGCGGTGCCTCAGCCATGCCGGCCATTCTCCCCGATGCGCGCCTCCATCGACTCGGCGTGCACGGCGAAGCCCTCGGCGCGCGCGATCCGCGCACCGGCGGGAGCGAGCGCGCCCGCGGCGGCCGGGTCGACGCGGACCTCGGTCATCCGGCGGCGAAAGTCGGCCGGCGACAGGACCGACCCGAACCGGGCGGCGCCGCCGGTGGGAAGCACGTGGTTGGAGCCGGCGACGTAGTCGCCGAAGGCAGTTCCGGCACTCGCCCCGACGAAGACGCATCCCGCCGCGACCACGCGGGGCGCGAGCGACTCGGCCTCGGATCCGACCAGCTGGAGGTGCTCGGGCGCGAATGCATCCGCGAAGCCCAGCGCCGCCTCGGGATCGCGCGTCTCGACCAGGACGCATGCGGCGGCCCGTGCCGACGGCCGCTCAGGCGCCAGCTCCTCGAGGCGCACGGCCAGCGCGTCCAGGGTCGTAGCGTCGGGCGAGACGGCGGCGACGATGCTCTGCTCGCCGTGCTCGGCCTGCGCGAGCAGGTCCAGCGCGACGGCCTGCACCGCGTCCTCGGCGGCTCCCGCGAGCAGTACGAGGAGGTCGCTGGGACCGGCGAAGCCGTCGATGCCCACCACGTCGCACAGCCGGCGCTTGGCCTCCTGCACGTAGAGGTTGCCTGGGCCGGCGATCACGTCCACGCGCGGCACGCTCGCGGTGCCCAGCGCCAGCGCGGCGACCGCCTGGGCGCCGCCCATTCGGTAGACCTCGCGGACGCCGCACAGGGCGCAGGCAGCCAGGATCGCGGTCTGGGCCTGGCCGTCGCGCCCCGGCGGCGCGCACACGGCGATCTCCTCCACGCCGGCCGCCTGGGCGGTGATCGCGCCCATGATCACGGTGCTGGGGTAGGGCGCACGCCCCCCCGGCACGTAGATCGCCGCGCGGCGAACGGGCACCTCGCGCAGGAGCACCCGGTGGCCCTGCGCGAGCTCGACCTCCTGCTGGCCTCCCACGCCCGCCAGCGCGATCGCGCGGACGTTGGCGGCGGCGAGCTCCATCGCCTCGCGCAGCTCCCGATCGAGGCGGACAAGCGCCTCGTCGAGCTCCAAGGGGTCGACCCGGAGCGGCCAGGGAGCTTCACCGCCGGTGTCGAGCGTTCGGGTGAGCTCGAGCACGGCGTCGTCGCCGTCGCGGCGCACGGCGGCGATGATCTCCTCCACGGCGTCCTGAACGGTCGCCGGCGCCGGGGCCAGCGCGCGCACGCGCGTCGCGAGCTCGCGCGCATCGCCGTCCAGGGCGAGGCGCTCAACCCGCACGCAGGCGCTCCAGCACGTCGTCGATCGCGGCCGCCTTGAGCTTGTGGGCGACGGGATTGGCGATCAGCCGCGCGGTGCAGACGGCGATCTCCTCGCGCACCACGAGGTGGTTCTGGGCGAGCGTCTGGCCGGTGGCGGTGAGGTCGACGATTCCCTCGACCAGCCCCGTCAGCGGGGCCAGCTCCACCGAGCCCTTGACCTCGACGATCTCGGCCTGGCGGCCCGAGGCCTCGAAGTGGGCCCCGGCGACGCGCGGATACTTGGTCGCGATGCGCATCACGCCGAGCCGCCGCAGGGCCTCCGCGGCGGGGTCCTCGCCCTCCACCGTGGCCAGCACCATCGTGCAGCGGCCAAAGCCGAGATCGAGCAGCTCGTAGACGTCGCGCCCGGCCCCCCCGACCGCGCCGGCCTGCTCCATCAGGACGTCCTTGCCGGTGATCCCGAGGTCGGCCGCGCCGGCCGCGACGTAGGTCGGCACGTCGGACGGCCGCATCGTGATCAGCCCGGCCTCGCGGAACAGCAGCCGGCGGTCGTTGTCGCGCACGGCGGCGGTCTCGATTCCGAGCAGGTCGAGCAGGTCGAGGCTGTCGGCGAACAGCGCGCCGCGCGGGACCGCGATCGTCAGCCCGTTCGCGCTCACAGCCGCTCCTCGCCGGTCAGCGCGATGTGCAGCCGCTCGACGTTGAGCGCGAAGCCCACCGCCGGCAGCGGTCGCCCGAAACGCGCGAGCAGGTCGTCATAGCGCCCCCCGCCCCCGATCGGCGCGCCGAGCGCCGGGTCGAAGACGTCGAAGACGGCGCCCGTGTAGTAGCCGAGGCCGCGTACCAGCCCAAGGTCGAAGATCAGTCGCTCGGCCACCCGCGACTCGAGCTGATCGCGTACGCGCCGCATACCCGCCGCGGCGGCGGCGACGGGTCCTTGCGCCCGGTCGAAGACCTCGTCGGCGCCGCGGGTCTGCGGTACGCGCAGCAGCAGCGCGACAGCCTCCTCGTCCAGCCCCAGCGACCGCAGCTCATGCTCGAGGCCGACGAAGTTGCGCACCACCAGCTCGCGCACCAGCCGCTCGCGCGCTTCGGGGGGTACTCCGAGCGAGTCGAGCAGCGCGGGGTACAGCGAGGCGTCGCCGAGCCCGATCCGGTAGTCGCGCAGCCCGGCGGCGTCGAGCGCGGCGCACAGGACGGTCAGCGCCTCGGCCGTGCCCTCGGGCGCCGCGGCGCCGACGAGCTCCACGCCCGCCTGGAGGAACTCGCGCGGCTGGCCGCGCTGCGGCCGTACCCCCCGGTAGGCGTGCGCGAAGTAGCAGAAGCGCAACGGCGGGTCGGCCGCGCCGTAGCGCGTCGCCGCGACGCGGGCGATCGGGACCGTCATGTCCGAGCGCAGCGCCAGCACGTCGCCGTTCTCGTCGAAGAGCCGGTAGGCGGGTCGCGCCGTCGCCGTGTCCCCGAGCTGCAGCGTCGACTCGTACTCGAGCGCCGGCGTGTAGAGCTCTCCGTACCCGAAGCGCTCGAAGACTCTGCGCACAGCCTCGGTGATCGTGCGCAGCTCGCGCATCTCGTCGGGCAGCACGTCTCGCGTTCCGGAGGGAATCGGGTGGATCATGAGAGGAAGGCTCCGACCCGTGACGCTAGGCGTGCACGGGCTCCGTCGCGATGCGCTCGATGCGCGCGCCCAGCGCGCGCAGGCGCTCATCGATGCGCTCATAGCCGCGATCGATCTGACGGATGTTGCCGATCTCCGAGACGCCCTCCGCGCACAGCGCGGCGATCAGCATCGCCATGCCTGCGCGGATGTCCGGCGACTCCACGCGTTGCCCGTTCAGGCGGCTCGGCCCGTAGACGACCGCCCGGTGGGGATCGCACAGCGTGATGTTCGCGCCCATCGTGATCAGCTTGTCGGTGAAGAACAACCGGTTCTCGAACATCTTCTCGAAGATCAGGACCTGGCCCTCGGCCTGCGTCGCCAGCGCGAGCGCGATCGACGTGAGGTCGGCCGGGAAGGCCGGCCACGGACCGTCCTCCACCTTGGACTGGAACTCGCCCTCGTCGCGCTCGATCACGAGCTCCTGGCCTCCCGCGACGACGATCGCGTCGCCCTCGACGTCGGAGCGCAGGCCCAGACGGGAAAAGACCAGGCGGATCATGCGCAGGTCGTCGGGGACGCAGCCGTTGATCCGCAGCTCCCCCCGGGTAACGCCGGCCAGCGCCATGAAGGACGCGATCTCGATGTGGTCGGGCCCGACCTCGTGCTCGCACCCGTGCAGCTGCGGCGTGCCGGTGATCGTGACGATGTTCGAGCCGATGCCCTGGATGTCGGCGCCCATCTTCACCAGCAGCCGCGCCAGGTCCTGGACGTGGGGCTCGCACGCGGCATTGCGGATGATCGTCGTCCCGGGTGTCAGCGCCGCTGCCATCAGCACGTTCTCGGTGGCCATCACCGAGGGCTCGTCCATGAACACGTCGCCGGCGCGCAGCCCCCCGGCCGGCGCGCTCAGCTCGATGTCGCGGCCGCTGGTCAGCTCAGCGCCGAGCTCGCGGAAAGCGTCGAGGTGGGGGTCCAGTCGGCGGCGGCCGATCACGTCGCCGCCGGGCGGCGGCATCGTGGCCCGCCCGAAGCGGGCCAGGAGCGGCCCGGCGAGCAGGAAGGACGCGCGGATGCGCGCGGAGAGCTCGCGATCGACGGCGGTCCCCTCGATTCCCGCCGCGCACACGGCCACCTCGTTGCGCGCGCGCCGTTCCACGCGCGCTCCGAGCGTCTCCAGCAGGCCGAGCATCGCGTCCACGTCGCGGATACGCGGGACGTTGCGCAGCACGACCTCGTCCTCGGTCAGGACCGAGGCGGCGAGGATGGGGAGTGCGGCGTTCTTGTTGCCGGCCGGGTCGACGGTGCCCGACAGCGGAACGCCGCCTTCGATGACGAACTTCTCCATGAGCGCAGGCGCATCCGGAGCCGGGCGAGGGGACGCTCCGAGGCGCTGGGCTAGGGTAACAGCCATGTCGCTCCCCCTTTCGCGCGCGGAGGCATGGGACCTCTTCCGCGAATGGACGGAGTCCGACTCGTTGCGCCGCCACGTGCTCGCCGTCGAGGCGGCGATGCGCGCGTACGCCGGCCGCTTCGACGAGGACGAGGAGTACTGGGGCCAGGTGGGACTGCTGCACGACCTCGACTACGAGCGCCACCCCTCGCCCGAGGACGGCCACCCCCGCCACGGCATGGCCGAGCTCGAACGCCTCGGCTACCCGCCGGAGTTCGTGCGCGCGGTCGCATCGCATGCCGACTATTTGGAGGTCCCGCGCCGTACGCGCCTCGAGCACACGCTCTATGGCGTCGACGAGCTGTCGGGATTCATCGCCGCCTGCGCCTACGTACGACCCGCGGGCATCCATGGACTGACGCCCAAGTCGGTGAAGAAGAAGCTCAAGCAGCCCTCGTTTGCCGCGGCGATCGACCGGGACGCCGTACGCGCGAGCGCCGACGAGATGGGAATGGAGTTCGACGAGCACGTCGCCTTCGTGATCGCCGCGCTCGAGGAGCGCGCGGCCGAGCTCGGGCTGGAGGGCGCGGGCCAGGGCGCAGCCTGAGCGCGGCCGGCCCGTTGGCGGCCGCGCCCATGTCGAGCCGGCGATGCAAGATCGCTTGCATCGCCAGACGCACGTTTTGCCTGCAAACCCCGCGTTTCAGCGGCGCCAGGACGGTCGCCGGGACGCCCCGTGGCGTTCCGTCTGGCGCCCGGCCTAGCCTGCGAACACATGTTCCGCCCAGCGAATGGAGTGACGTCCCCGGGCAATCGGTTCACGGCCCGGCTCCGGCGTGCGCTCGCCCTGCCCGAAGATGCTCTCGTGGAGGCCGTCGCGGATTCCCATCCGCACCGGCGCCCGCTGGGCTGGGAGCGTCAGCGCCGGCCGGGGCGGGTGGCCGCGCGGATTCAGCCGTGCCTCTCCCCCGTGCGCCCGGCGCGTGCGCGGAAAGAGCGCCAGCGCGTGCGCTGACTGCGGCCGCCCGCATCGCCGACGAATCGGCGGGCGGGCCGCTGGTCGGCAAGGATCTTGTCCCTCGGACGACGTCGAGCGCGAGCCACTTGGCCCGCGCTCGATCGGTCAGGTAATCCGGCGGCGACCTACTCTCCCAGGCCCTTGCGAGCCAAGTACCATCGGCGCTGAGGGGCTTAACTGCTCTGTTCGAAATGGGAAGAGGTGTGACCCCCTCGCTAGAGCCACCGAAAAAGGTCGAGACCGGTGGCCCTCGACGGGCCCTGAAAACCACACAGCGAAGCCTTTACAACGCGCATCACAAAAATATCCGTCAAGCCCTCGACCCATTAGTACCGGTCTCCTGCGGGCGTCACCGCCCTTCCAGATCCGGCCTATCAACCTGGTGGTCTACCAGGGGTCTTACTCCCTCAAGGGGATGGGAGAGCTCATCTCAAGGCCGGCTTCCCGCTTAGATGCCTTCAGCGGTTATCCGATCCGCACGTAGCTAACCTGCAGTGCCCTTGGCAGGACAACAGATACACCAGAGGTGCGTTCATCCCGGTCCTCTCGTACTAGGGACGAATCCTCTCAACTCTCCAACGCCCACGGCAGATAGGGACCGAACTGTCTCACGACGTTCTGAACCCAGCTCGCGTACCGCTTTAATGGGCGAACAGCCCAA
>Ga0208612_1000523_pt1 | contig 16481 bp, 13 predicted proteins | sample AntDryMetagUQ889_FD_188089 | JGI IMG/M metagenome (GOLD analysis project Ga0208612, IMG submission 188089) | Polar desert microbial communities from Antarctic Dry Valleys - UQ889 (SPAdes) | ecosystem: Environmental > Terrestrial > Soil > Desert | place: Antarctic Dry Valleys | collected 2008-12-31 | reverse complement strand
CGTCCCGTCGTCGTCCACATCCACACCGTCAAAGGCAAGGGCTTCGCTCCCGCTGAAGAGGGCGGCCTGGAGGGGATGGAGAAGTGGCATGCGGCCAAGCCAGGCTCGATCGTCGATCGAGCCCCCGCGCCCAAGAAGGCGCCGCTCGCCCGGCCCGAATACCAGGACGCTAAGCCTCCCGCTGAGCCCACCGACGACGTTCCGCCGGCGCCCACGCCACCCACGGCGCCCCCGCAGTACACGCAGGTCTTCGCCGACGCCCTGGTAGCAGAAGCGCGCCGCGACCCGACGGTCATCGGCATCACTGCGGCGATGGCCGGCGGGACGGGTCTTCAGAAGCTGATGGACGAGGTGCCCGAGCGCTACTACGACGTCGGCATCGCGGAACAGGACGCCGTGCTCTTGGCTGCCGGAATGGCTCTTCAGGGCGCGAAGCCGGTCTGCGCGATCTACTCGACGTTCCTACAGCGTGCCTACGACCAGATCATCCACGACGTTTGCCTCCAGGAGCTCGATGTGACCTTCGCGATGGACCGCGCCGGCCTGGTCGGCGATGACGGGCCTACCCATCACGGAGCGTTCGACGTTTCGTACTTCCGGCTGATCCCGAATGTGGTCGTGATGGCCCCCCGCGACGAGGCGCAACTGGTCCACATGCTGCGCACCGCCATCGACCATCGCGGGGCTGTCGCCCTCCGCTACCCGCGCGGCGTTGCGATCGGCGTACCGCTGCCCGATGCGCCGGAGCCGATTCCGATCGGGACAGGGGAGACATTGCGCCCCGGCGAGCGGGTTGCGTTGGCCGGCTACGGCTATGGGGTCAAGGTGGCGCTTGACGCGGCCAACGAGCTGGCCGCGCACGGCATTAGCGCCACCGTCGCCGACGCCCGGTTTGCGAAGCCGCTCGACACCGAGTTGATCCACGGCCTGGCGGCGGGACACGAACTGCTGGTGACGATCGAGGACAACGTCGTGATGGGCGGCTTCGGCTCCGCCGTGTTGGAACATCTTGAGGACACTCTTGGCCCGGACCCAACCCGGGCGCGTGTCCTACGCATAGGCCTGCCCGATCGCTACGTGACGCACGGCAAGCCCGAGCTCCTCCACGAAGAGGTGGGGCTGACCGGCGCCGCGGTATGCGATCGCGTGCTGAGCGCGCTGCGCGCACGCGAGTCGGCGTCGCGGTAACCCCTGGTCGCACGTCCCATCGTCCCACCCGTCGAGAGCACGATCGACCCCATTATGTTGCGGTGATCACGATTTCGATGGGGGCCGCTTCGAGGCGGACTTGCGCTTGGGCGTGGCCAAGCGCGTCTTCGTCGTCGCGGGCTTGGGCTTGGCAGGCCCGGTCTTCGGAGTGCGTTTCGCGGCATTTGCGGGCTTCGATTTAGCCGCAGCGCTTGCCTTGCGTTTATGAGTGGCGGGCTTCGTCTTGGTGGAGCGTGGTGCCTTGGGCTTGGCGGCAGCGGCTTTCGGCTTGGTCGTTGAGCTCGCCCTTCGTCGCGGCTTGGCGGAGGAGGCTGGCTTCGGCTTCGGCTTGTCCTTCGGTTGCGCCGGCCGCTTTGACGCCGTCGGATCTTGGGCAGCGGGCTCGACTTCGGCAACCACCGGCGCGTGAAGCGTTCGTGCCGCTGCCACCTCCGCCATCCGGCGGCCGATCCCCAGCCAGCCCGTGACGATGATTCCGACGGCCGCCACCAGCCCGACCAGGGCGCCGCGCTGCGGAACGATCTCTCCGGCTGGATTGCCACCGAACGCGCCGAACACAGCTTCGCCGCCGTCGGGTGGCCAGATCATCAGTCCGACGATCAGGAGGAATGCGACGATCCCCGCGAGAGTTCCCGCCAGCAGGGTTCCGGGGCCCACCGGTCCCAGCAGACGCAGGAAGGTGGCGCCGAGGCCGATCAGTCCCACCAGCAGGAGGGCCAGATCCAGGCCATGGAGCCAGCGAAACGCGTCGCCGGTACTCCCGGGAACGACGTTCCCGTCGAGCGAGAAACCGAACCACGGCAAGGCGAACAGGGAGGCCAGGAAGGCTGCGCCAAACGCAATCGCGAGCCATTCGCTGATCGCAAGCGGTGACGCCAGCGGCACTCCAAGCCCGGTTTCAGTGCTCGGATCCAAGGCACGCGAGGGTACACCCGGTCGTTCTCCTGCGACATCGCCCGGACAGTATCTCGCGGAGGGCGCCGTATCCCGCTTGCTCACGCGCTAAACGAAACGCCCCGCACTTGGCGGGGCGTCTCTGGGTACAGGGAGGAGATATGTGTTTTTGGAGGTAGGTCGGCGGTATCAGGCGCTGCGGGGGAAGCTGAACCGCGTTGAAGCGGTCAGCGCCACCTGTGCAACGCCAATGCCGACCAAAAGAATTACGGGTGCCCAGGTCCCGGTGATCGCCCCGGTCACGAGGCCGGTGACGGCGGCGAAGCCGGCCAGCGCGTAGTCGTAACCCGCGTGGGCCGACAGGGGGATCGTCCGCTGCGGTCCGGCGATCTGCAGGGCGAGGTAGAGGTGCAGGGCGCCGATCACCATGCAGGCCATCGCCGCCGGGGCATCCAAGCCGAAGATGAACGGGGCAGCCATCACTAGCGGTGCCGTGAGGGTTTCGATGCCTGCGTGGATCGAGAGGGGGATGTGTCTGGAGAGGGTCATCGCCACACCCACGATACGAACGTATGTGCGATGCATGTGTGATGGCGATCACACAGATGGGCCTCAATTCGCTCGTCGCGATCGCTACTTTCCACGGTGGATGGCCGATCGATGAGCCGCAGACGGGCAGACACCGTGATCGCCGAGCGCGGCCTGACGCGCTCGCGCGCCAGCGCGGCCATGGCGATCCGCGCTGGCCGCGTGCGGATCGGAGGCGGAGGCCAGCGGATTCAGAAGCCGAGCGAGCTCATCGATCCGCTGGCGGAACTGAGCCTTGCCGAGGGCCGCGACTACGTCTCGCGCGCAGGCATCAAGCTCGCGAATGCCCTCGACCGATTGGCAATTGAAGTCAAGGACCGGGAATGCCTGGACGTGGGCGCCGCGACCGGGGGCTTCACGGATTGCCTGCTTAAGCGCGGCGCCACGGCCGTGATCGCGTTGGACGTCGCCCACGGCCAACTCGACTGGGGTATTCGCAACGACGCAAGAGTCCACGTGATCGAGCGGCTGAACGCCCGGGACCTGCGCCCGGAGGACTTGCCCTACGCCCCCGGGCTCGCGACGATCGACGTTTCCTTCATCGCGATCGCCAAGGTGCTGCCCGCCGTCGTGGCGACGCTGGCGCCGGACGCCGATCTGCTCGCGATGGTGAAGCCACAGTTCGAGTTGGGGCAGAGGCGGGTGAGGGGGGGCGTCGTTCGCCTGGCGTCGGAGCGGCGCGAGGCGCTGCTGAACGTGGCCCGCGCCGCCGCGGATCTTGGGCTGGCGATTCACGGGTTCGCATCCTCCGAGTTGCCTGGTCCGAAGGGAAACGAGGAATCGTTTCTTTGGTGCTCGAACCGCGATGGCGGCTTGGACGCCGACGGCGTTGAGGCCGCGGCTCGCGAGGTGGAGCCGTGAGGTGGCCGAAATGAGCTCCCGGAGCGTGTCGATCCTCAGCCACACGCAGCCGGAGCAAACGGAGGAAGCTTTGCGCCTGGCCGTGTCCGCCGCCGCGAACCTGGGCTGCGAGCTGGTGGCCACGGAAGACGAGCGCGCCAAGCACGGCGCCGCGGCGGAAGGGCTCGGCGTCCTTGCCGACGGCTCACCCGATCCCGACGCCTGCCTGGTCCTGGGTGGCGACGGCACGATCCTGAAGGCGTTGCGGATGTACGCCGACACCGAGGTGCCCGTGTTTGGCATCAACTACGGCACGATTGGCTTCCTGGCCGCGGCCGACCGTGAGGACGTTGCCGATGGCGTGCGGCGCGCCCTCGAGGGCGACTTCGACGTCATGGCATTGCCGGGCCTCGAGGTCGGCGCGGCGAACTCCGCCCTGCTTGCGCTCAACGATGTGTCGTTTCACCGGCGCCCTCACGGCAGGGTCGCCGAGCTCGCCTTCCGCCTCGGTGGCGAGGAAGTCGGGCACGTCCGCTGCGACGGCCTCGTGGCGGCTACTCCGGCCGGTTCAACCGGATACAACCTTGCCAATCAGGGCCCGATCCTGGCGTGGGGGGTGAAGGGCTATGTGGTCAGCTTCATCGCCCCCCACACCCTGACCGCACGCCCTCTGGTCGTGGCACCCGATGACGTGTTGTTAGTGCGCAACGCGGCGGGACGGGAGCCCGTCGACCTGGTCGTCGACGGCGAGCACGTCGCCGAGCTCGAATCAGGCGAGGAGACGGAGATTCGCTTCCGGGACGGAGTGGGCCGCCTGGCCCAGGCGCCGGGCGCGAACTTCTATCACCGAATCCAGGAGAAGTTCGGGTCGCTGGCGCGTTGAGCGCCTGAAAATGACACGAACGTCCCGCAGTGCCCGGTATACGCGGGACTCAGGGACGTTCGATGCGGGTGGCTTAGTCAACGCTGAGCGGTTTCGTCGCCGGCCCGTTCAGGACCGACCCGTCCGCCGCGAAACGCGACCCATGACACGGGCAGTCCCACGTGGAGTCGCCCGAGTTCCAGTTGACGACGCAGCCCATGTGGGTGCACGTCGGATTGCCCTGCCGCGGATTCAGGTGGCGGAGAAGGTGGAGCGTCGTGTCCGCGCCACCCTCGACGAGCGTCGGCAGCATCGCCCGCACGTTGAGCCGGACGGGATTGAACGCCTTCGCGGAGTCATCGGCCGCTCCGACGAGCATCTCGGTCAATAGCTCGGCAGCGCCGAGCCCGGCGGCCAGGCCCCACTTCGAGAAACCCGTCCCCACCAGGATCCGAGGCCACGGCGGCCCGAGCGCGCCGATCATCGGCAGCCCGTCCGGGCTCATCAGGTCGTGAGCCGACCAGCGATGGGTGATCGCGCTGACCTGGAAGCGCTCGTGCGCCCAGTCGATCAGGCGGGTGTAGCGCTCGGCCCCGTCGGCGTGGCCGACCTTGTGGCCTTCGCCGCCGACGATCAGGCGACGCATCCCCGCCGCGTCCAGGTGCGACCGGATGGACCGGGTCCGCTCACCGATCCCCAGATACATAGCCAGCGGCGCATCGGCAGCCTGGGCCGCTACCGCGTAGGACATCTGCGGGCGCAGGCGCGCGAAGAACGCGCCGCGGTCGAGCATCGGCATTTGGGTGGCGAGGACCACGTTCTGCGCCTCCAGGGCGGCCCCGTTCTCGAGCTCAAGCCGGCAGGGATCGCCGTGCGAGATCTCGAGGACTCGGCTGTCCTCGTGAAGGCGAGCGCCGGCGCCTGCCGCGGCTGCTGCGATCCCGCGGGTCAGTGCGGCCGAATCAAGCTGAATCTGGTCATCGAGGCGGGCCGCGATGAGCACCTCGAACGGGAGATCGGCCTCGGTCACCAGATGAGCCGGAACCCCCGCGGCCATGGCCGCGCTCATCTCCGCCTCGATGTCGTCCACCGCCGAGCCGTCCTCGGTGTAGAGGTGATTGGCCGCGTACTCGAGGTCGCACTCAATCCCGTGGCCGTCGACGAGGGATCCGGCAAGCTCGACTCCCGAGAGGTTGAGCGCGGCATACGCTTTGGCGGCGTCAGGCCCGGCCAGTCGCGTGATCTTGGAGTAGGCCAACTCGTGCAGGGCGGTGACCTTTGCCGTCGAGTTTCCGGAAACGGCTCCGGCGATGCTCCGCGCCTCGACCAGGACGACGGACATCCCGCGTGTGGCGAGAAACAGGGCTGTAGCGGCACCCACGATGCCGCCGCCGACGACGGCGACGTCCGCCTTCGCCTGGCCTTCGAGCGGTGGGTGCGCGTCCGGCGCCGGGTTGTCGAGCCACAGGGATTCGGCCTTCCCGGCCAACGACGTCATCCACGATGTGTACCCGATACGCCCCGATTCAAGGCGCGGGAGCGGAATCCGTCGGCGCCGACCGCTATTAGGTAAGGCGGTGCTGCACGAATTACGGATTGAGAACCTGCTCCTGATCGAGCGGGCCGAGTTACGACTCGGCCCCGGTCTGAACGCGATCACCGGCGAGACCGGCGCCGGCAAAACGATCCTGGCGCACTCTCTGGATCTGCTGATGGGTGGGCGCGCGCGGGCTCAAATCGTCCGGCCCGGCGCGGGCGAGGCGTACGTCGAAGGCGTCTTCGACCCGCCCGAAGGCCTCTTTGACGATCCCGATCTTGCCGACCTGGCGGAACGACTGCCGGAAGGCGCGACGGACCTGGTGTTGGCCCGCCGCGTCGCGACCAGCGGGCGCACGAGCGCCTACGTCCAAGGGCGCTCCGCCAACGTCGCCGACCTGCGCGTGTTGGGCTCCCGGATGCTGGCGTTCTACGGGCAGCACGAGCATCGGCGGCTGACGCTCGGCTCGGCACAGGTAGATGTCCTGGACGGGTACATCGGCGGGGAGCATCTGGTTCTCCGGGCTCGCTTCCAAGCCGCTCACGAAGGTGCCCAAGCCCTGGAGCGCGAACTCGCAGGCCTCCGCGATCGCGAGGGCAGCCGGGAGCGCGATCTGGACCTGATGCGCTTCGAGCTGGAGGAGATCGAAGCCGCCGGGCCCGACGCGGCTGAGCGCGATGAGCTTTGCTCCGAGCGGGAACGCTTGCGCCATAGCGAGGCCCTGCGCGGCGCTGCCGCCGACGCCCTGACGGGCATTGCGGGCGCCGATGCAGACGGTGGCGCGGCAGGGGCCCTGGCCGCCTCCGAGTCTGCGCTGAACGCGGTATCCGGTGTCGACGTGGCGCTCGACGGCATTGGCGAGCGAGTGGCCGCCTGTTCCCTGGAGCTCTCCGACCTCGCCAGCGAGTTGCGCTCCTACGCCGATGGCGTCGAGGCCGAGCCGGGCCGCCTGGAGCAGGTCGAGGAGCGGCTGGCCGCGATCGAGCGGCTCGAGCGAAAGCACGGCGGCACGATCGCGGCAGTCATCGAGCACGCGGATTTCTGCCGCGCGGAGATCGAGCGCCTCGAGAATGCGGCGGAGCTTGAAGGTGAGTTGGAGTCGCGGCTCGGGGAGGCGCGCGATCGAAGCGCCGGGCTCGCGACGGAGCTGACCGCCGCGCGACGGAAGGCCGCGCCGTCGCTGGAGCGGGGGGTGGCAGACGCGCTCGCCGGCCTTTCGATGGATGGCGCGCGCCTGGAGGTCACGCTGGAAGCCCGGCCGGATGGTGCACTGTCCCGGTCGGGAGCGGAGTCAGTCGAGCTCAAGATTACGACGAACCCTGGTATGCCGGCTTCGCCGCTTCGCGACGCTGCCTCCGGCGGCGAGCTCTCGCGGATCATGCTGGCGCTCTCCAGCCTTGGTGGGGCAGCCGGCGACGCGACGCTCGTCTTCGACGAGATCGACGCCGGAGTAGGGGGCGCGACCGCCCGTGCCGTCGGGGAGCGCCTGCGCGAGCTCGCGCACCGGGGTCAGGTCCTTTGCATCACGCACCTGCCCCAAGTCGCCTCGATGGCTGATTCGCACTTCCGCATCAGCAAGCGCCGTTTCGGTAACGCGACCGTCGCGTCCGTGGAGCCGGTCGCAGGCGATGAGCTGGTGGCGGAGATCGTGCGCATGCTGGGCGCGAAGTCGGGCGACGAAGCCGCGACGACCCACGCCCGGGAACTGCTGGCTGCATGAGGCGACGGCCGTCGATCGCCGGTCGTAGCCGCTCTAGCCCATAATCGGACCGCAGCGATGCCACGTCCGCCGTTGAGATCCAGGGCCCGCGCAATGCTCCGCGGCGCGCCCGACACCGAGTTGGCGGTGACTCCGATTCGGGGCCGCGCCCGCCTTGGCCGTAGGACCAAGGACCTCGTCAAGCGCCTCACGCCTGAAGACATCGCGGTGATCGATCACGCGGACCTCGACCGGGTGGTGGCCGAGGACCTGATTGTCTCGGGAGTGAAAGGCATCATCAACCTCTCGCCCTCGTCAACCGATCGCTATCCAAATGCGGGCCCGCTGCTTTTGGTGCGAGCCGGGATCATGCTCGTCGACGCGCCCGGAGCCGATCTGTTCGACGCGCTCAGCGACGGCGACGAGCTGGTGATCGCCGGCGGGATAGTTCGCGCCGGCGGCGAGGTCGTTGCACGAGGCGAGCATCTGACCGCGACCAGGCTCGAGGAGCGTCACGTCGAGCAGCGCACCCGGATCGACCGCGCGATCGCCGATTTTGCCGCCAACACCGCCGCCCACGTGCGCGAGGAAGGAGACCTACTCGCGGGCGACATCGAGTTGCCGCGGACGCGAACCCGATTCCGAGATCGTCACGTCCTGATCGTGGTGAGGGGCACCACATACCGGCGGGACCTGAGAACGCTGCGCGCCTACATCCACGATGTTCGCCCGCTTTTGGTGGGCGTCGACGGCGGCGCCGACGCGATCCTCGAGGAGGGACTTACCCCTGACGTGATTCTGGGCGACATGGACTCCGCGACCGACGAGGCGCTGCGTTGCGGAGCCGAGGTGATTGTTCACGCGTACAGCGATGGGCGCGCCCCCGGCTCGGAGCGGTTGGACGACATCGGGGTCGAACACCTTGTCGCGCCCGCGATCGGCACGAGCCAGGACGTCGCGATGCTGCTCGCGTTCGAGAACGGTGCCCAGCTGATCGTCTCCGTCGGCGCCCAGTTCAACCTGCTCGAGTTTCTGGACAAGAACCGCGCCGGAATGTCGTCGACTTTTCTGACGCGGTTGCGAATCGGCGAGATCCTGGTGGACGCGAAGGGCGTGTCGAGGCTCTACAACCCGGGTGTTTCGAACCGGATGATGCTGGTGTTCGCGTGCGTCGCCGCCCTTCTGACCGTAATAGTGGTGCTGATCTCGGCCCCGCTCCGGGAGCTCGCGGACTTGATCTGGCTCAAGATCGAGGTGCTCCTGGGCCTGTAGGGGCTGTGGGGAAGAAGACATGGGTTACTCATCTCGCTATCACGCCGCGTCGCTTGCCGCCGTCTTCTTCGCGCTCGGGATCGGGATCCTGATCGGTGCGGCCCTGGGATCCGACATCGTGTCCGGCACCGCCGACAACCTCGAGCGGGACTTGGGCGAGGACCTCGATCGGCTGCGCGCCGAGAATGGTGACTTGGCCGAGGAACTTCAGGCCGAGCGCGAGTTCCAGGAACTGATCGTCCCCGCGGTCACCGCAGGGCGGCTACCGCGCCAGGAGGTGGCGCTGATCGCACTGGGCGTGACCGACACCCAACAAATCACGGCGGATCTGAAGGCGGCGCTGACGCCCGCGGGGGCGGAGCTGGTCGAGGTTGCGAACGTCGGCGAGCCCCCCAATACCGATGAGCTGATCGACCTGCTTGGGTCGGGGACAGGAGGGGGGGCGAAGCGCGCCGAGGACCTCCGCTTGGCGTCTGAGCGCGCCGGCAAGCTCTTGATCGGGCAGGGTTCGGGCCTTGACGATCTTCTGGGGGTCCTCGTCACGGGCTTCAAGGGCGAGGCCAAGAGCATTGACGCCGCCGTCGTGGTCCGCGCATCCTCGGACGATCTGACGGCTCGCGAGGCAAGCGATACAAAGGTTCTGGAGGTGGGCCTGATCAACGGGATGCGCGATGCCGGCGTGCGGGTGATCGGCGCGGAGCGAAGTGACGTCGCGGAGTCGTCGATCGAGGCCCTGGAAGACCTGGGCCTTACGACCGTGGACAACATCGAACAGCTTCCGGGCCGGGTGTCGCTGGTACTGGCCCTCGACGGTTCTGAAGGCAGTTTCGGGATGAAGGAAACGGCCGACAGCTTGCTGCCTGACTTGATCGGGGAGGGCGAACCCCGCCCGTCCTCGGACGCCCGGCGCTGATGCTCTCGGGCCTCGCGCTGTCCTTCGTGATCGCGCTGATTTTTGCGGGACCGTGGCTTCGCGACATGGCGGTCACGGGCCTGGTGCGCACCAACTTCCGCAAGCGGGCCGTCGCCTTCCCCGCCGGAGCGGTCCTGGTCGCCTGCTCGCTGGTGGCCCTCGCGCCCCTCGCCTTCCTGGATGACCGGGCCGACCTCGACCTGCTGGATCCCGAGCTGCGCCGCTGGGCGGTCTACGTGCTGGGAGTGGCTTTGCTGGGCCTGCTCGACGACGCGCTTGGCCGCGGTAGCGCCCACGACACCCATCGGGGCTGGCGGGGGCACGCTCGAGCGGTGCTGGGCGGCCGCTTCTCCACGGGGGCGATCAAGGCGGCCGGGGCCCTCGCCCTGGCTGCTTATGCGGCGTCGGGTCGCGGCCAGGAAGGGTTGGACTACGTCGCCGATCTGGCTCTGCTGCTCTTGGCGACGAACCTGTTCAATCTCCTCGACCTGCGCCCGGGCCGGGTGGAGAAGGTCTTCGTCGCGCTCGTCGCAGGGCTTTGCATCGGTAGCACCACCTTGGAGCCGATCGAGCTCACGGGAGTATTCCTGGGACCGATTCTGGTCGTCGGCTATTTCACGCTTCGCGAGCGGGCGATGCTCGGGGATACGGGATCCAACCTGGTTGGAGCCCTTGCCGGGATCGCGATGCTGGAGACGCTGTCGGGCGACGGCAGGCTGGTCGCGCTCGGAATCGTGGTGGCGCTCACCGTGTACGGCGAGTTCCGCTCGATCTCTCAGACGATCGACCGGGTTGCGCCGCTGCGCTGGCTCGACCAGCTGGGGCGGCCCAAGGCGTGAACGTTCGAGCTAGCGACGAAGTCGCGGACACAATGCTTACGACCTGCCTCCCCGCAACACGCCCTGACCCGCCGAAAGCGGACGCGCAGCGGAGCATTTCGGCGGCGTTGTCTGATTCCGCCCCCCGGCCGTCTACACTCGAGCGCGGCTTGATCGAGTACCGCGAGCAGACGCAGTGAAGCCGGGCGAAACGCGCTTCATCTTCGTCACCGGTGGCGTTGTCTCGTCGCTCGGGAAGGGAATCGCTGCTGCTTCGATCGGCCGGCTCTTGGTCTCGCGCGGATTTCGCGTCCAGCTGCAGAAGTTCGATCCATACATCAACGTCGATCCGGGCACGATGTCCCCGTTCCAGCACGGTGAGGTGTTCGTCACCGAGGATGGGGCGGAGACCGACCTCGACCTCGGGCACTACGAGCGCTTTACGGACGAGAACACCTCGCGCGCGTCGAACGTCACCGCGGGCGCGGTCTACAACTCCGTGATCAGGCGCGAGCGTCGCGGCGACTACCTCGGCGCCACGGTTCAGGTGATCCCCCACATCACCGACGAGATCAAGCAGCGCATTTTGATCGTCGCGGAGTCACAGGCCGTCGACTTCGTGCTCACCGAGATCGGCGGCACGGTCGGCGACATCGAGTCGCTCCCATTCCTGGAAGCCATTCGCCAGCTCTACTCCGAGCTTGGAGCCAAGCGCTGCATGTTCCTGCACCTGACGCTGGTGCCATACATCGGCCATGCCGGTGAGCTGAAGACCAAGCCCACGCAGCACTCAGTCAACGAGCTGCGCCGGATCGGCATCCAGCCGCACGCGCTGCTCTGCCGCTCTGAGAAGGGGCTCGATCGGGAGATCCGCCAGAAGATCGCCCTCTTCGCAAGCGTTCCCGAAGAGGCCGTCATCTCCGCCCGCGATGTCGACAACATCTACAAGGTGCCGCTCGTCCTGCGCGCCGAGGGCGCCGACGATCTGGTCCTTGACCATTTCGGCGTCGAGGCGCCGGCGCCGGAGCTGTCCGAGTGGGAGGACCTGGTACGCAACGCGGACGCGGTCAAGCGCTCCGTGAAGATCGGCCTCGTCGGCAAGTACACGCGGCTGGAGGATGCCTACAAGTCGGTGGTCGAGGCGCTCGACCACGGCGGCTACCGAAGTGGCGTCGGGGTCGATGTCCGGTTCGTCAACTCGGAGCAGATCGACGAGGACGCGCTCACCGCATGCGACGGGATCCTGATTCCGGGCGGGTTCGGCGAGCGCGGCATCGAGGGCAAGATCCGGGCTGCGCAGATCGCGCGGGAGAACGGAATTCCCTATCTGGGGATCTGCCTCGGCATGCAGATCGCCGTCGCTGAGTTCGCGCGTCATGTTTGCGGGATGAAGGGCGCGAACTCAACCGAGTTCGATCCTGAGTCGCCCTATCCGGTGGTCGACCTGCTGCCCGAGCAGAAGGAGGTCGCCGACATGGGCGGGACGATGCGACTCGGGGCTGACCCGGTGAAGCTCCACGAGGGCACGAGGGCGCGCAAGATCTTCGGCGGCGAGGCTGTCATCTACAAACGCCACCGGCATCGCTACGAGGTCAACAACCAGCTTCGGCGCCGGATGGAGGACGAGGGCCTGGTCGCCAGTGGGACCTCTCCCGACGAGCGCCTGGTCGAGATCGTCGAGTTGCCCGACCACCCGTTCTTCATCGCCTCCCAGTTCCATCCGGAGTTCAACTCCCGCCCCACCCGTCCGGAACCACTGTTCCGCGAGTTCGTCGCGGCAGCGGCCGAGCGGGCGCTTGCTGCCGACGACGGGCCCGCCACCGAGGAGACCGCGGCGGAGCAGGCTCCGGCGGCTGACGAAGTGCACGTACGCCGCGAGGCTTGATCTCTGGCTCGAATGCTCCCCGGCTCGTGAGCACCGTGCGCGATCAAGGGCTCCGCGACCGCTTCGTGCGCCTCTGTGAGATCGCGAGCCCGACGGGCTCTGAGCGCGCCATGGCCGATGCCGTTCGAGCGGAGCTAAAAGCCCTTGGCTTCGAGGTCGCGGAAGACCATGCCGCCGAGCCGGCGCGAGCCGGCGCCGGCAACCTGATCGCGCGTTTGCCAGGGTCCGGAACGGGCTGGGTCTCGTTCTTCGCGCACCTGGACACGGTGCCCCACGAGGGGCAGATCGATGTGGAGTTGGTCGACGGTGTCTTTCGCAGCGCCGGCGACACGATCCTCGGTGCCGACAACAAGGCCGCGGTCGCCGTGCTGATCGCGCTTGCGACCCGCGCGGTTGAATCCGGGCTTCCGCCAGCGGGCCTCGAACTGGTCTTCACCGTGGCCGAAGAGGACGGCCTGCGAGGCGCACGGGAGCTTGATGTGTCGTCACTGCGGGCGCCCTTTGGCTATGTCCTCGACCATGCCAGCCCGATCGGCGAGGTCATCACCCGGGCTCCGTCCTACCATCGTGTGACGGCTCACTTCGAGGGTCTCGAGGCCCACGCGGGCATTCGTCCGGAGGATGGACACAGTGCGATCGAAGCAGCTGCGGAGGCGGTCACGACCATGCAGCTGGGCCGCGTGGATTCCGGCACGACCACGAACGCGGGCGTCATCCACGGCGGCACGGCGTCGAACGTGGTGGCCGGCACCTGTCGCCTGGAGTGCGAGGCGCGCAGCCTGGACGACGACGCGGCCGTCAGCGCGACGCAGATGCTCGTCGACTCGTGCACCCGGGCAGCCAGCGAGGGACAGTGCGACGTCGACATCGAGGTCGCGCAGATGTTTCGCGGCTACAAGCTCGCTCCGAGCGATCCGGCGCTTGGCGTCGCCCGTGCCGCCCTGACGAAGTGCGGGCACACCCCGCGGGAAGTCGCGACGGGCGGGGGCAGTGACGCCAATGCGCTGATCAGCCAGGGCTACCCCTGCCTCTTGCTGGCCAACGGAACGGAGGCGAACCACACGCCCCAGGAGTCCGTTGCCGCGACTCGGCTCGAGGAGATGCTTGAGGTGTGCGAGGCGATCGTGCACAGCGTGGGGGCACGGGCCTGATGTTGAAGCTGCGGCGCGGCGTGGTCGTCGGGGTGGATCCGCTGGAGGTAGAGGTCGCCGGCGAGCGACGCAAGGCTTGGGCGGATGTCGCCGCCGTCGGCGAGGCTCAGGTCGGGGATGACGTCGTGGTCAATGTCGAGGCGGCCGACCTGGCCTTGGGCTCGGGCGGGTTCGACGTGGTTCACATCAACCTAACTCGCGGACTGGAGGGGTCGGGGCCGGAAGGGACGCACGTGATGAAGCTGAACTACACCTCGCTCCAGCGCCCGGTCGCCCCGGTTGAGCCGGAGCTCGAGGCAGAGGGCGAGGTGGAAGCGATCCCGGCGATGCCTGTCTTGGTGATCCACCTGCACGGTCAGCTCGCCCCGTCCCTTTGGGCCGCGATGGCGGCGCGGGAGGATGCGCGGATCGGGTTCATCCAAACGCCCGGCGGAGCATTGCCGGGTGGCCTGTCGCGCGACCTTGGCGACCTGCGCGCTCGCGGCCTGCTTGCGGGACATGTGACGGCTGGCCCGTGCCACGGAGGCGAGTTCGAGGCGATCAGCGTCGCCGGCGGAATCGATGCGGCGGCCAGGCGCTTGGGCTGGGATGCCTGCATTGCCGGGCCCGGGCCCGGGATTCTAGGGTCGTCGAGTCGCCTGGGCCACGGAGCGATGGTCGTCCTCGATACGGCCCATGCGGCGATGGCCCTGGGCCTGCCCACGCTCGTTGGCCCGAGGCTTTCGAGCACTGACGAGCGGCGCCGCCACCGTGGCCTGAGTCACCACAGCCGCACGGTCTTGGAGCTGCTGCTGGCGCCGGTGCGCGTGCCGGTCCCGGAGATCGAGACCGAGGGGTGGCCACTGCTTGGACCGGATGCGCCTGAAGGTGGTTCGGGGGACGCGGCGCTCGCCGACCTGATCGAGGTGACCAAGGGCAAGCACGACTTGACCGTCAGGCCGGTGGACCTCGCCGGCTACGGGGCCAGCGGCCTGCCGGCGCGGACCATGGGCCGCGAAATCAACGAGGACCCACTGTTCTTTGCGGCGGCCCTCGCGGCGGGCTCGGCGCTCGCGGACGCGATCTGAGGGCTCTCCCGCCCTGAACGAACGCCTGCACCGGCAGGGGCGCCGCCGCCGGAGTGGAAATTGGCCGCCATGGCAGTCGCGGTCAAACCTCAAGCGGAGCGGAAGGTGGAGGCGCGCTTCGAAGCGCTCGTCCTCGACTTCCTCGCCTACTTGGAATTCGAGCGCGGGCTCGCCCGGAACACGCTCGATGCCTATCGCACGGATCTGCTTCAGTTCGGCATCTTCCTCGCGGGCCGCGGCCGGAGCGCGACGGACGTGGAGCGAGGCGATGTCGCTGACTTTCTTGCCGACTTGGCGACTGGCTCGCCGGCTATCGATGTCATCGACGCCCGGGCGCCGGCGTCACCGGCCACGGTCAGCCGCAAGACCGCGTGCCTGCGCTCGTTTTACCGCCACTTGCGGCGCGAGGAGCTGATCGATGCCGATCCCACCGCTTCGTTGACGCCCTTGGCCCGCAGCCGCAAGCTGCCGCACGTGCTGAGCCATGGTGAGGTCACGAAGCTGCTCGACAGCGCCGGGGGATCTGACCCGATCGCGCAGCGCGACCGCGCCATGCTGGAGCTGATGTACGGATGCGGCTTGCGGGCGTCGGAGGCGGTGGGCCTCGAGCTGACGGACATCGACTTGCGCCGCGGTTTCGTCCGTCCTCATGGCAAGGGCTCGAAGGAGCGAATGGTGCCGCTCGGCAGCGCCGCGGAGACCGCGGTTGGGCGCTACCTGCGCTCAGGTCGGCCTGACCTGGTCGGCATGGAGCAGGAGCGGCGGCTGTTCGTGAATTTCCGCGGCGGGCCGCTGACCCGGCAGGGCCTCTACAAGATCATCCAGCGCCATGCCAAGGTGGTTGGCCTGGAGGGCAGGATGAGCCCGCACACCCTTCGGCATTCCTTTGCCACGCACCTGCTGTCGGGCGGCTGTGACCTTCGCTCGGTGCAGGAGATGCTGGGGCACGCTGATGTCTCGACCACCCAGCTCTACACCCACCTCTCGACGGAAAAGATCAAAGAGGTGTATTTCAAGGCGCACCCGCGGTCGACCTGATCCTGACTCCGCTTCCACTCCCAGCGCCTGGCTGCGCGCGCGTAGGCTTGGGTCGATGCCGGAGCTGCCCGAGGTCGAGACGATTCGCCGCCAGCTCGAGCCCGAGGTGGTGGGACGCCGGATCGTGGGCGCGCGGGTCCTGGACGAGCGCTGGTCGCGTCCCGAGCCTCCGCGCACGGTCGAAGCCGAGATCACGGGTCGGGCGATCCGATCGGTGGCCAGGCGGGGCAAACACCTGATCCTGTCCCTGGACGGTGACCGGCACCTGGTCATGCACCTGCGGATGACGGGGAATCTGTTGCTTAGGCCGGCCGACGTCACCGAGGCCGGAACCGCTGATCTGGCGGCAACGAGGCTGGGGATGGATCGGCTCTACGAGTCACCGCCCGACGCACGGTTTCTGCGGGCGGCGTTCGACCTCGACGACGGCTCCGAGTTGTGGTTCACGGACGCGCGCCGGTTCGGCCACGGCGCGATCTTCACCGGTGAGGGATTGGAGCGGTATCTGGGTGAAAGGCTTGGGGTCGAGCCCTTGGGGGAGGAACTGACGCCGGAGCATTTGGCGGCTCAGGCAGCGGGGCGGACGGCGCCGCTCAAGTCGTTTCTCCTGGATCAACGCCGGGTGGCCGGCATCGGCAACATCTACGCGGACGAAGCGCTTCACCGGGCGGAGCTGCACCCGCTGTCGCCGGCTGGATCGATGCGCGC
>Ga0208612_1000522_pt1 | contig 16504 bp, 17 predicted proteins | sample AntDryMetagUQ889_FD_188089 | JGI IMG/M metagenome (GOLD analysis project Ga0208612, IMG submission 188089) | Polar desert microbial communities from Antarctic Dry Valleys - UQ889 (SPAdes) | ecosystem: Environmental > Terrestrial > Soil > Desert | place: Antarctic Dry Valleys | collected 2008-12-31 | reverse complement strand
CGTCCGCCGCCGCGAGCCCGCATGTGGGGGATCGCTTCGCGCGAACAGCGGATCATCGAGAACAACTTGACGTCCAGGTCTTGCTTCCAGTCCTCATCGGTCAGCGTTGCGAAGGTGCCGGGCCTGGCTCTGCCTGCGTTATTGACCAAGATGTCAAGTCCACCGAGTGCTTCGGCCGCGTTTGCGATGAAGCTTTCCACCTGCTCGGGGTCGGTGACGTCAGCCGAGCGCGCAAAGATCGTCGTGTCCAGCTCTTGAAGTTCTTTCCCGGCGCGCTCCACCTCGTCGGGATTGCGCGCGCAGATGGCGACATCGCAACCTGCTTTCGCCAGCCCCTGCGCGATCGCACGCCCTAAGCCCTTCGACCCCCCGGTGACGATCGCCTTGCGCCCCTGGAGGCCGAGGGTCATCTAAGCGTCGCCTTCGACAGGCTGTACAACCCCCATCGCTTCCAACAGACCGCGTCGCGGCGGGTGGAAGGCGTCGACCTCGAGGCACGAACTGTCGAGCGTACGCGCTCCGTGGGGCACGTTGGGCGGGATCACGACGGAATCGCCGCGCTTCAGGATGCGTTTCTCCCCGGCGACCTCGAACTCGAACTCACCCTCGATCACGAACGTGATCTGTTCCTCTTCGTGCCAGTGCACGGGGGCCACGGTGTTCGGCTCCAGCGAGACGAAGTTCACCATCAGCCTGTCGCCCAGCACGGGTTGGAAGGTCAGCCCGGGCACCATCTCGATCGGGTCTAGGTCCTTCCATGTCGTCCAGTTGCCCTCGCCGGAGGTCGCGGCACCTTCGTTGGTGGCGAAATAGCGGGTGCTGTCCATGTGGCCTCCTCGCGGTGACTCGCAACCCAAGAGGTGAGATGCGATTCGCCGACTGTAGCGTGAGCCCGTAGCACCCCTAACCGTCAACCTCGCGAGGAGTTTGCCCATGTCCGACCGGGCCCAGCACGTCGTGCTATTCAAGTTTACGCAGGACCTTTCGGCCGACGAGGAGCGCGAGATGCGCGCGCGGGTACGCGAATGGCCGGCGAGCATCCCCGGCTTCACCGGGCTTCGTTTCGGCAAAGACGTGAGTGGACGCTCCGGCGGCTTCTCGTATCTCTTGCTGACCGAGTTCGAAAGCGAGGAAGCGCACCAGGCCTACTACTCGCAGCCCACCCACGTGGCCTTCAGCGAGTGGGTCTTCTCGCACGACGGCGTCGAGGTAATCCGCGTCGACTACCCCCTCGACGCCGACACCTTGATCCTCTAGCCCGCGGTGAAGTCCCCCGACGGTAGGGCCTGCCCGATCGCGCCTATCACCTGCCCGTTCTTGTCCTCGATCAGGACCAGGAAGCCCGACGGCCCGCCCTCGGAAAGGTGACGGAATACGCCCTCGATCTGCTGGCCTGCGGAGCGGAACTGATCTGCCGTCATGCTCACGCTGCCGTCCTCAGCGGGGATCCTGATCGTCGCTGCAGCCTCTAGACCGCGTCGAGCGAGGTCGAAACCAACCCTCAGCCGGGAACCCGCCTTGGTCACACTCGCAGAGGTGGCTGCCCGCGGGGGCACTGTCGTGCTGACCGAGGACACGGACCAGCAGCCCGGCGCGACCTCGCGCGCTATGAGCTCGACCCGGGGCGGCTCCCCCAGGCTTCCACGGATCACCGTGAAGAGTTTGTAGCCTTGCTCGATGTCCACCACCGATGCGTTCTCCGTGAGCTCGGCGTCGGTCCATCCCAGCTGGTCACGGGCGAACTGCAGGGCCGTTTCCCCTCCGTCGGTGCGGAACGACTCCGCGCCCTCTCCCACCAGCAGGCAACTCTCGTAAGCATCCTCCGGCGTGGTCTCCGGCCACAGGGCGAAGGCATCGTTCGAGGCATTCGCCTGCCCTCGAAGCGTGAGCGTCCTGATGAAGATGCGGAATTCGGAGTCCAGGAGGCCATTACCGAGGAGTTGATAGCTGCATCCTTCGTAGGAGAAGACAAGCGACCGCACGCCGTTTTCCTCGGTCAGCGTGCCCTGCCGGTCCAGCACCTCGATCGATGTGCCCGGTTCTTGACCCGTGGACTCGGTCGGGGAGGCGTTGACGTCGATGAACCGTCCCTCTTCGTCGATGAAGTGGACGACCGCCCCGCCATCCTGCTCGTTCAAAGGGACCCCGATCTGTTCTGCCGAGCCCACTCCCCACGTCCACGCCTGTCCCGGATGCCCCGGTTCGAAGGGGATGGAGGTGAGACATTCCTGCGAACTGTCGGGCGACTGGCTTTCTTCTGCGTCGGGACTGGCAGTCGGCCGGGGTGAGTCCTGACCGTAGGGATCGACCTGCACGATCTGTTTGTTGTTCGGGTCCGCTACCCACACGTATCCGTATCCCACGGCGAGCTTCGAGCCTGGGCCGGCAACCTCCAGGGGTTCACCAGCGGGCTCCAGCGTGTCTGGGTCGATGCGATGAAGGCTTGCCTGCGCATCGTCCGGCATGTCCATGCCGGTGGGAGCGGTCGTCGCCCACAGGTAGCCCTCTCCGACCGCGATCGACTCGAGCGTGTCGTCGAAACTCACCGCGCGTTCGTTCACCTCGTTCGTGGCCAGGTCGATGCGGGTGATGGTGTTGCCGCCTCCCTGAGTGCCCTGGCGCAACACCCACACCGCGCCCTCGCCGACGGCGATGTCCGCCGCGCTGCCCTCGGTCCCCGATAGTGGGGTCACGCTGACGTTCTCGGTGTCGGAGTCCGCTGGTGGGATCTCGATCACGTGGTAGCCGGACTCGTCGTATCCGGATGGACCCTGAGTGGCGGCACTCAGCCACACCCTGCCCTGCGATTCGGTCATGTCTGCTACGACGACGTCTGGGAATTCGTTCTCGTAGCGATAATCAAGCTCCTTGGGGTCGACCGCATACACGGCTGTTGAATTGTTCTGAGGGACGTAGCTGGCATACCAAACCAAGTCGTCTGACGCAGCTATCAACGCGGGCGTTCCCAATGCCTTCGTCCCCAAGGCCGCCTCGTTGGTCCCGACCGGGATCCGACTGATCCCGAGGCCAAGGGTATCGACTCCGTAGATCGCTTCTGAATTCGTCGCGATCTCATCGACGGGGTCGACATTAAGTTTCTCATCGATCGCGCTTGTCGCAGGATCGATGCCTACTAGCCCCTTCGGATGCCCGACCCACAGGGCACCTAGCCCCGTCTCCATCGTCCCAACTTTAGGGACGTCGATGCGGGCCAACACCACCGGTGTTCCCGAGGGCCGGATCGGTGTGGCGCGGTCGATATCCGGCACCGACTGCGTGATGAACATGGTCACGGCCACCGCGGCTGCAGCGAGCGCGGTGCCTCCTACGACGAAGCGCACCCGACGGCCTCGAAGCTTGCCGGCGATCTGCCGGCGGGCAGCGGGGACCCGTGCCTCGATCTCCCTGACGTGATCGTCCCGGATCGCCTTGAGTGAATCGCCCACGAGGCGATCGAAGTCACTCACGGTTGCCACCTCCATCCATGCCGAGCTCTCGCTCCAGCTTCGTTCGCGCTTTGAACAACTGGGATTTGACAGTTCCGATAGAGCACTCGAGCGCGTCTGCGATCTCGCGCTCGGTCATGTCCTCCAGGTAACGGAGCACCACGCACGCCCGCTGGCGTTCCGGAAGCTTGCGCACCGCGGCCCACAGATCCATCCGGATCTCGCTCTCGGGCTGCCACTCGCTCTGGGTGGAGTGATGAACCACTGCGTTGACGCGCAGCTCGATCTTTTCTCGCCTGAACTTCGAGCGACACAGGTTCACGACGACCTGACGGAGGTAGGCGTGGGGATGATCGAGGTGAGCGATCCGGGTCCAGCCGCTGAAGGCTTTGAGGTAGGCCTCCATCACGATCTCTTCGGCACGGGCGGCATCACCCAGCATCACGAACGCGAGACCCCGCAAGGAGCGGTAGTGCCGATCGAAGAGCACGGCGAAGTCACGTTCCCGCTCCTTGGTCTGCGAGCTCGCCGTCCTCACCTCCGCTCCGTGATCGACCCCGGCCACCATCTTGCGTCCCCTCTGTCTGGTCTTGTGTGTATGCAACGCCCGAGGCAGGCCGAAAGGTTGCCTGCGACTTAGGGTTCGCTGATGACCGCTCCTACCCCCGCTCTGGAGGCGCTGGAGGGCTCCGGCCTCGCTTATGAGGTAGTGCGAACCGAGCGCGCCTCGAGCGCCGAAGAGAGCGCCGCCTTCCAGGGGATATCCCCCGAGCAACTGTTACGGACGATCGTCCTGCGGAGGGGCGAGAACGATTACCTCTTCGTCTTGGTGCCGGCCGGACGCAACATCGACTGGCCGAAGCTGCGATCTCACCTGAGGGTCTCCCGGCTGTCGTTGCCCGACAAGGAAGAGGCGAAGGCCGTCACGGGCTACGAGCGGGGGACCATCACCCCCTTTGGCTCTCACACGGCGTGGCCGGTGATCGTGGACGCCTCCGTCGCTCCCGAGGGCAAGGTGGCGATCGGCGGTGGGGGCCATGGGGTCAACCTGCACGTCAACGCGGGAGACCTCATCCGCCACCTGAAAGCCGATACCGCCGACGTCACGAAAGCGGGCTGAGCTACTCGGCCTGCAACCTCGAAAAGCCGTCGAAGTAGGCCCGCCCCGGGTGCTCGAGCCGCTGATCGGCAAACGTCCACGACGCACCGTCTCTGTACAAGTAGATGAGCCGGTAGCCGTCGCTCACCAACCAGGCAGGCGCGTCCGCCTCGGACCATCGTTGCGGGTCTCCGAGGGCGGGCGGAACCCGGTCGATCTCCGTCAAGGTGATCGGCTCGTCCAGGCCGGTCTCGGTCAGTTCGATCAGCGGAACGAACGGGCGCTGCGGATCCGACAGGTCGATGTAACCGAACTCGTTGATCAACTCTGCCCGGGGTAGACGACAGCAGGCGCGGATCACGTACAAACGACCGTCGATCCCAGCGGCGGACACCGGGTAATCGGAGCCGGTGGGGGTGTCTGCGGGCTGCAGCAGTTGGGGCGCGGTGGGTGCACCATCGCTGCCGAATGTGATCCGGTAGGGCACCCGGCGGTCGGGCGAACCAGCCACGTAGTGGAGTGCATCATCACCGGCCGCCCAGCTCAGGTTGGCGGGGTTCTCGGCCGTTGCGACGAACGTCGTCTGACGTCCGTTCACGAAGTTGATCCCGTAGACCCCTCGGCCCCGAGAGACGTAGGCGAAGCCATCTTCCTGACCGTAGGTGGGCCAGCCTCCGTGACCCAGGAAACGCTCTTCCCCGTCGGACAGGTCTAGGAAATAGACGCCACCGCTGATCGCCTTGCCGCGTTGGAACGCGATCGTCTTCCCATCTGGAGACAGCGAGGGTCGGCGGTCCTCGTTCGACGAAGCGATGAGGTTGACGTCATCGCCGTCCGCCTGCTCGACCCAGAGATCTCCGTCCGAGGAGTACGCGTAGACGATCCGGTCGTCCTGAAGCGGCTGTGTCAGCTCGAGGGGGCGGTCGTTCATCGACAACCGGAAGATCTTGCCCTGCGTGCCGAGTACCCATGCCGAGTCCGCGAGGTATTCGACATCCAACAGGTCCGCGTCGATGTCGAGGGCCGCGATCGACCTGGTCGACACCGAGTCGAAGACCTCCAGCTCGTCCTTGCCGATCGCCCAAAGAAGGCCGTCACCGAGCACCATGTCTCGTGCGGAGAAATCGACTTCGCGGACCGAGCCGCTCTCTACATCGACGCGCATGAGCGTCTCTTCGTCGCGCAGCCACACACTGTTTCCGCCGGTGACCACCTGCTCCACGTCTAGCTCGCCGGGGACGCGTCGATCCCAAGCCACATCGCCTGCTTGTGAGAGACGCGCCACGCGCCCATCGAGCGTCATCCCCCATACCTCGTTCGGACTTCCACCGATCGTGGCCAGGTTCGTCAACGACCCTCCCGCCGTGGCGGGGGGATAGCCCGATACGGAGCGAGAGTCGAGCGCCACCGCTGGTCGCTCCACCCCCGCGGCCACCCACACCTTGTTCGCCGCGGCGTGCAGTTCCAGACCCTCGGCCAGCTTCTGACCTTGGGCGGCGGGGACGACCGTGAATCGACGCAGGTCATCCGGCGCGCCGCTCAGCGGCGTCGTGCTGACGAAGCCTTCGCGTCGTCCCACCGTCCAGACGCGGCCGTCGGATACGACGAGCTCTTCGGAGTTGGGATCGGTGGCCACCACGCGGCCGAGTTCGTTCGTCGCCGGTTTCACCTCGAAGACGATGCCCTGACTGTGATCCAGCGCCCACAGGCTGCCTTCTCCAGTCGTGAGCTCAGTCAGCCCCTCGTCATCGACCGCGATCACCGTCTCGATCCTCAGTTGCTCTTTGGCCGAGGCATCCTGCAGCCAGCCGGTCCGCATCACGAGAACGCCCGACAGGACCAACGCCAGGATCGTCACAACCGCCACGCTCATAACCCGTTGTGTGCTCATGTCGTAGGAGACGGCCGGGCCCCACGTTTCGCTGCACGATCTCTGCAGTATTTTCCTGAGAAGTGAGCTACGGTTCCAAGCGTGCATCCCAACGCCGCACTCTTAGAGCGCTTCTATTCGGCTTTCGCCGCGAAGGATCACGCCACGATGGCGGCTTGCTACGCCGACGACGCCACGTTCAGCGACCCCGTCTTCCCGTCCCTTGACACGGAGCGAGCCAGGGCGATGTGGCGGATGTTCTGTACCAGCGGCAACAAGCTGGACGTAACCTATTCGGGCATCGTCGCGGACGACTCGACCGGCTCAGGCCGGTGGGAAGCGGTCTACGACTTTCCCAAGACCGGACGACGCGTACACAACAAGATCGCCTCGTCGTTCCTCTTTCGGGACGGGCTGATCGTCAAGCACACCGACACTTTCGACTTCTACCGTTGGAGCAGGATGGCCTTGGGGCCGGTCGGCACCGCTCTGGGCTGGTCCCCGGTCGTCAAGAACCAGGTGCGCCAACAGGCCGACGCACAGCTCCGACGTTTCGAAAAGAGCTGAGCGCCGGCCCGCCGGGTTCAGCAGTACTCGTAGGGCGCGGCCTCGAGCTGTACGACCATCCCATCCACGACCTTGGCGAGCAGCTTCGGCTTGTCGCCATTCAGGAGGTAGTGGGTGTGTCCGCGATGCGGCTCGGTGGGGTTCGGGTCGTACAGCCTCTTGAGCCTCCTCTCGCTGTCTCCTACCTGGAGGCCTTTCAGCGTGTGGATCGCGTAGGACTCATCGAGCGCCTCGACCACGCGCGACAGCACCTTCACATCGACCACGATCCCTTGGCCCCGGTAGGAGAACGTCTGGATGTCCTCCCAGCGGAGCTTGACCACCCGGCTGCAACCGATGCGCACGATCTTGCGGGCCTTGGGGGGGCCGAACATCTCTCGCATCTCAGAGGTCGTGGTCTCGTTCACCCGGATGGGGCCCACGAGCCCCTTCGCGGTGATCAGGTCTTTCTCATGGGCCTGGGCTGCGGGCCCGACCAGCAGGGAGAGCGCGATGGCTCCGGTGATGAGGGTCTTGAACATGTCCGTCTCCTTCTTCGCCTTTACGGGGCTCATTGTGAGCGCCCACGGCAGATAGACGCGCGTCTCTCCGGAAAGGTTGCGAAAAGTTTGCATTACTCTCTGCGGGTCTATTCCGACTAGTGGGAGGTTCCGACATGGGCGAACCGCAGACCCTGACCGACGAAGAGATCAAAACCACCTGGACCAAGGGTGGCACGAGCGGGCCGACCATGCAGACTGATCCCGACAGCGCAGACCCGGACACCAAAGACGCCGACGGGACCGACGGTGACTCGACGGATACCACCGACGGTGACACGGGCGGCGACGCAGACGGCACCGACTCCTAATAGCCGCAAAGCTCCGGGTTCCACCGTGGAGGCGCCGGCCCTCGCGAGGTGTGTTGGCGACGTCGAGCGGTTCCTGCAGAGAGATTGGGCGCGAGCCCCGTTCCTCTGTGAAGCGCGCCGGGAGTCCGGCTTCGACGACCTAGCTTCGCTGGACGATCTCGATCGCATGATCTCCTCGTTGGGATTGCGCGCCTCCAGCCTGCGCATGGTGCAGGACGGTAAGACGCTGCCGGTTTCCGCCTACACGACGCCGGCAGGCCCGAAGTCGCGAACGACAGACCGTCCCGTTGACGCAGCGTCCGTTTACTCGCGCTTCGAGGAGGGGGCGACGATCGTCCTCGAGTCTCTCCACCGCTACTGGAGGCCCTTGACGGACTTCTGTCGTGAACTGGAGCTCGCTCTAGGACACCGCCTACAGGTGAACGCTTACATCACGCCGCCCGGGTCGCAGGGCTTCGACGTGCACCGCGACACTCACGACGTGTTCGTGATGCAGGTGTCCGGAACCAAACACTGGGTCGTTTATGACCGCGAGGACGACGGTCGGGTTCTGATCGACCGCGACCTGAGACGCGGCGAGGCCCTCTACATCCCGACGGGCTTCCCTCATGCGGCTTCCGCCGGTTCCAGCGCGTCCGCGCACCTGACCGTCGGGATCTTGACCCACGACTCCATGGATGTGGTGCGAGAGGTGATCAAGCTCGCAGAGGAGGAACCCGTCTTCGCGGAGCGATTGCCGGCCGGTTCGACGACAGATGCCGGCGCGATGCGCGAGACGGTCGTCGCTAGCCTCGACGAGCTCAGGGCCTGGCTGGACAAGGTCGATGTCGATGAGCTGACTCAGCGCGTCGCCCGCAAAGTCATGTCTTCCGCTCAGCCCGTCGTGCGTGGTCAGTTGCGGCAGCTCGAGCTGGTCGAGGGGATCAACGCCTCGACCGAGCTGGTGCGGCGACCCGGCGCGGTGTGCGTGTTGTTCCCAGGTGACACGTCGCTGAAGATTCTGTTGGTCGACAGGGAGTTGCAGATGCCGCTTGCTGCTGAGGGGGCCATTCAGGAGGTCGCGGGTCGTGACCGGCTGCAAGCAAGCGATCTCCATCCCTTCCTGGAGCCGGACGGCGCTCTCGTCTTGGTTCGTCGCCTCGTTCGAGAGGGGTTGCTCGAGGTTGTAGTTGAGGGCTGACCCCTTCCGCTGCGCCGACTCGGCCGAAGTGCGTGGGGAACCTCTTTACGGAACGGCGTCGTTCGTCCGGCGCTGGCTGCTGCTGGAGCAACCCGGGTCTTGGGGTCGGGACGCTCTCACCCAGAGCCGATTGCGTTCGGACCTCGCCTCGGGGCTGCGGGCGCGGGCGCAGGCCGCGGGGGTGCGCATCATCCTCATCCGTCGCGGTGTGCGTTTGTCTTCCGACAAACGGCAGTGTTACTTCGTGCGAACCGATGGTTGCGGCCTTTATCAGGCGCGGCTCGAGCTCGATAAGGCGGACGACCTCCTCGACGTCAACCTGGCCCCCCTGTGCGACGGAGGCGTGATCCTGGAAGCGACCGAGTGCACCGAGCCGGTCTTCTTGGTGTGCACACATGGCCGCCACGATCAGTGCTGCTCGATCCGTGGGAACCAGGTGTCGCGCGTCGCGTGTGCACAGCAGGGTGTCGATGCCTGGCAGTGCTCGCATATCGGGGGCGATCGCTTTGCCGCCAACCTGGTTTGTTTCCCGCACGGCCTCTACTACGGGCGCGTGGGGCCCGACGACGTGGTGAGGCTGATGAACGATTACACCGGCGGCTCTCTGTCTTTGGATCACTACCGGGGCCGCTGTTGTCATGTCTTTCCTGTTCAGGCGGCGGAGTATTTCGCGCGACGTGAGACGGGGGTATCCGAGATCGAGGGCGTATCGCTGTCGGAGTGGCAACGCACGTCCGACGGTGTGACTGCGGTGTTCTCGCTCGCCGAACGGGGCGAGCTACGCGTCGAGGTTCGGGTTTCCAAGGGCGCGAAGGAGCGCCTCACTTGCGGTGCGTCGGGGACGGACCCGCTCCCCGTCTACGAACTCGCGTCCTGCACGAGCGCGTAGAGATCCGGATCAGCGGGGTGGGCCCTCCGCCGCTTTGCTGAGGGCGGCGGCCCGGTCTGTGGCGACCTCCATCCACCACGTCGCTCCCGCTTTCTCGTAGGCGTCGGGCTCGCTCCCCCCCGGCGGCATGATCACCAGATCCGGGCCGGGTCCGATCTGCTCGCGTATCTGTGCCACCTCATCGGCGTCGAAACCCTCCTCGCCGTCTGACGACGGAGCCTTGGTCGGTATGAATCCGTCCCAAGCGCCCGCCCGTCTCATCGGTCGCGGCTTGCCGGGCCAGCGCGCTCCTACCCAGATGGGTATCCGGGGTTGCTGGATCGGTCGCGGCAGGAACGCGTCGGTGTGTACGTGCAGAAGATCACCGTCGTGGTCGACGGGACGCCCCTCCCATAGCGCGCTGATGACCTGAAGCGACTCATCGAGCAGGTCGGCGCGGTACCGTGCGTCCGCCTTCTCGCCGAAGGCTTCGAACTCCGAATCGACTGGGCTTCCGAGCCCAACCCCGAGAACGACGCGACCCCCGGAGAGGTGGTCGAGGCTGGCGAACTCCCTGGCCACCTTGTGTGGCCGCCGCCGGGGAAGCGGGGTCACCGCCGTTCCGAAAGTGACGCGCTCGGTGTTCAGGGCGATCGCCGTCAGTGCCACCGTCACGTCGGCGAAGGGGAGCCCGGGCGGGAAGGCGGTGGAGCGCGCGATGTGATCCCACAAGAAGATACCGTCCCAGCCGGCTTCCTCGGCCCCCGCGGCCACTTCAGAGATCAGTCTTATGTCGGAGAAGTCTCCGAAGTTCGGGATGTCGAGTGCGAAGCGCATCGCCGGTCGCCTGGGAGGGTCGCCCCTACCAGGCATAATCTTCGGGGGCGGTCTTGTGGCCGGGCCAGATCTCGTCGAGGCGGGCCAGAACGTCGTCTTCCAGTTTGGTCTCCACGGCGGGCAGGGAGCTCTCGAGCTGATCCATCGTGCGAGGACCCACGATCGGCGCAGTGACTGCCGGCTGGTGGAGCAACCAGGCCAGCGCAACGGTGGCCGGGTCCATGTTCAGCTCGGCGCAGAAGTCTTCATACGCCTGGACCCGGTCGCGGTGGGCCTCCAGCGCATCTCCCGAACGGCCCGTGTGGCGACGCTTGCCCTCTTTCTCCTTGCGCAGCACGCCCCCAAGCAAGCCGCCGTGGAGTGGGCTCCAGGGGATGACTCCGAGACCGTAGTCCTCACAGGCCGGCAACACCTCTAGCTCCACGGCGCGCGTGACCAGGTTGTAGATGGACTGCTCTGACACCAGGCCGAGGAAGTGGCGTTCCTTCGCGATCCCTTGCGCCTTGGCGATGTGCCAGCCGGCGAAGTTGCTGGAGCCGACGTACAGGACCTTCCCTTGCTGACGCAGCACCTCCATCGCTTCCCAGATCTCGTCCCAGGGCGTCTTCAGATCGACGTGGTGCATCTGGTACAGGTCGATGTGATCCGTCTGGAGCCTCTTGAGCGACGCGTCGCACGCGTGACGGATGTTGCGCGCCGACAGAAAAGTGTCGTTGGGCCAGTCGCTCATGGAGCCGTAGAGCTTGGTTGCGATGACGGCTTTCTCGCGCCGGCCGCCGCCCTTTGCGAACCATCGACCCACGATCTGCTCGGTAACCCCCTCGCCCTTCTTCCAGCCGTAAACGTTGGCCGTGTCGAAGAAGTTGATGCCCAGTTCCAGGGCGCGGTCCATGATGTCGTGGGAGTCGTCTTCGGTGGTCTGCGGGCCGAAATTCATCGTCCCCAGGCACAGTCTCGATACAGACAGGCCACTGCGGCCGAGGTGCTTGTAGTCCACTTTTCGCCTCCAGAGATGGTGAGTGCGCATCATTGCACTGCGCCTGCGCTACGCAGCGAGCGGTTCGGTGCGCGCTGATTAGGGTTCCCGCATGTCGAAGACCGAACCATCGTCCGGCCCCCTCATCTCAGCGAGAGGCCTCAGCAAGACCTTCGAGTCCCTGGTTGCCGTAGACGGCATCGATTTCGACGTTCAGCGTGGAGAGGTGTTCGGCTTCCTGGGGCCGAACGGCGCGGGAAAAACCTCGACCATGCGGATGATCGGGTGCACCTCGCCCCGCACCGGCGGGAGCTTGCAGGTCATGGGGATGGACCCGGCCACCGAATCGGCCGAGATAAAAGCGCGCTTGGGAGTGGTTCCGCAGACAGACAACCTGGATATCGAGCTGACCGTGCGCGAGAACCTCGAGATGTATGCCCGCTACTTCGACGTACCGAAGGACATCGCGAAGCAACGGGTGGACGAGCTGATCGATTTCGTGCAGCTCGGTGACAAGGCGGTGGGCAAGGTCGAGCCCCTCTCGGGCGGCATGAAGCGCCGCCTCACGATCGCACGGGCGCTGGTGAACCAACCGGACCTGTTGCTGCTGGACGAGCCAACGACCGGGCTCGATCCACAAGCCCGTCACCTCGTGTGGGATCGGCTCTACCGCCTCAAGCAGCGCGGCGTCACGTTGGTCGTGACCACTCACTACATGGACGAGGCCGAGCAACTCTGCGACCGGCTCGTGGTGATGGACAAGGCGAAGATCGTGGCCGAGGGGTCACCGCGCGAGCTCATCTCGCGCTACAGCACCCGCGAGGTCTTGGAGCTTCGCCTGTCCGACGAGGTGCGCGAGCGGTCTAGGCACTTCCTGGACGGACTTGCCGAGCGCGTCGAGTGGCTCCCGGATCGCGTGCTTCTCTACGCGGGATCGGGCGAGACCGTGCTCACAAAGATCACCGACTCCGGCATCCACCCCGACAGCGCGCTCGTGCGGAGGGCAACGCTGGAGGACGTCTTCTTGACGCTGACAGGGCGAAGCCTGGTCGAATGAGCTCTCCCACGAACATCGTCACGCGCAACCTGCTGGTCTTCTGGCGGGGCTGGAGGAGCTCGTTCTTCCTCTCGGTACTTGGCCCGGTCATGTTCCTGTCGGCGATGGGGCTCGGACTGGGCTCGCTGGTTCAGGAGGGCCGAACCTTCGACGGGGCGGACTACCTGCAGTTCTTCGCCACAGGCATCCTCGCCGCGAGCGCCATGCAGAGCGGTGTGTTCAGCGCGACCTACCCGATCATGGGACGCATCGTCTGGCAGAAGACCTACGAGGCCCTCCTGGCGACGCCGTTGTCCGTGCGCGACATCTTCATCGGCGAGATGATGTCGATCGCGGTGTCGCTGTCGCTGCTGGTGGTCCCGTTCTTCGGCGTCATGGCCGCGTTCGGGATATTCGACTCTCCCCGTGCGGTGCTGGCCGTACCCATCGTGATCCTGATGGGACTCGCGTGCGCGGCCCCCGTATTCGCCTACACCGCCACGCTCGAAAGTGACGAGGCCTACACCTGGCTATGGCGGCTCGTCGTCACGCCACTGTTCCTGTTGTCCGGCACGTTCTTTCCCATCGAGGAGCTGCCCGCATGGGGACGGGCGTTCGCTCACGCAACGCCTCTGTTCCATGGGGTGGAGCTGGTCCGTCAGGTCACGCTCTACGACGTCGAGGCATCCGCCGTGTGGCACATCGCGTATCTGGTGGCCCTGTTGGCGGTAGGGGTGGTCATCGGGATCCGCAAGCTAGACGCCAGGTTGTTGCCCTGATGTCAGTGCAAGCCCCTGCCGCGGTTCACCCGGCCCCCTCGTTGCACCGCGCGCTGAAGTTGGTGCATCACAATTTCCTCGCGTATCAGCATCACTGGATCGCGTTCGTCACGGGATTCTTCGAACCGCTCTTCTACCTGGTGGGCGTCGGATTCGGCGTGGGGCAGTTCATCGAGACGATCTCGTACGGCGACATGCGATTGGAGTACGCATCCTTCCTGGCGCCGGGACTCCTCGCTGCAGCGACGCTGAACGGAGCTCTCTACGACGGGTTCTTCAGCCCGTTCTTCCGATTGAACTGGGAGAAGACCTACGACGGCATCATCGCGACACCGGTGTCGATCTCCGACATCGCGGTGGGCGAGGTCCTGTGGGCGCTGATCCGCGGAACGATCTACGGCTTCGGCTTCCTGATCGTGATGCTGGTGTTGGGCCTGGTGCACTCGGCGTGGGCGTTGCTCGCGCTCCCCGCGGTGATGCTCTCGGGCGGCGCGCTGTCGGCGGGGGCCATGATCCTCACCAGCATCACCAAGCAACTTTCGTCCTTGGAGAAAGTCATGACCTTGGTGGTCTTTCCGCTGTTCCTGTTCTCGGGCACCTTCTTCCCCGTGTCTCTCTATCCCGAGTACCTGCGCCCCGTCGTACAGGCGACACCGCTGTACCACTCGGCCTCTCTGCTCCGGGACCTGACCTCCGGACAGGTCGGCCTTCCTACGATCGGCCACGTGGCCTACCTCGGCGCGATGTTCGTGATCGCGGCGACGATCGCGATCCGCCTGATGCGCAGACGCCTCATCTCCTAGAGCGAGCTTTGCGCGGAAACAGGCGCTTAACGCACGTTTCGGCTCACAGCGCTTGGTCATCGATGCTCGGGGTTGGGTTGGTCCCACCTGCAGCCCGCATCCCACTCGGAACGTTGGTTGCCGTAGGCCGGGAAGCCTCCCTGGTCCTTCAATATGCGCGCAGCGTGCAAGAGGTTGAAGGTCATGAAGGTCGTGTTGCGGTTCGTGAAGTCGTTGTCGAGGCCTGCGCCGTCGTCTCCGTAGGAGGGGCCGGGCCCGGCTTCTCCGATCCAACCGGCGTCGGCCTGCGGAGGTATCACGAAGCCGAGGTGCTGCAAGCCGTAGAGGACGCTCATCGAGCAGTGCTTGATCCCGTCTTCGTTCCCGGTGACCAGACATCCACCCGCCCGGCCGTAATACGCGTACTGACCGGCATCGTTGAGAAGGCTCGAGTTCCCGTAGAGCCTCTCGATGACGTGCGTGCATACAGAGGACTTCTCGCCGAGCCAGATCGGCGTGCCCAGCACCAAGATGTTTGCCGCGAGGACCTTTTCGAAGATCGCGGGCCACGCATCTGTGGCCCAGCCGTGTTCGGTCATGTCCGGCCATACCCCGACCGCGATGTCGTGATCCACCGCGCGCAGCTCACCGACCTCGACCCCCTGGTTGCGCATGATCGCGATCGACTTGTCCATGAGCAGGTGCGTGTGCGACGGCTCGGGCGAGCGCTTCAATGTGCAGTTGATATAGAGGGCCTTGAGGTCGCTGAAGTCCGGGCTTTCCTGTTGCGATGTTGCGGGGGTTTCCACATCTGCCTCCTCTGGGAAAGGATGATGACCTCGACCTGCTCAACCGATGAGGGACCGACCTCTTGATCGTCGGCCAGCCTGCGTTCGAAAAAGGCAGCGTTTCGGTGTCAGGGGGAAGATCGAAGTTCGCGCAGCGTAGAACCGTGTCGAAGTGGGCGGTTACGTGTTCGGTTTGGCGTTCCAGGCGCGCCATCCCGGGAGCCTGGATGAAGTGCGTGGACATGGTGTCGCTGGGGAAGGTGGTCCTGTCGACCACAAGCACCTTATGGCCGGCCTTCGCTAACAGCATCGCAAGGGGCGCACTCGCGCAGCGTCCTCCGACGACCACCACGTCGTACATGTCGGGGAGTCTACGAGGGTACTCAGTGATAGATGTGGATGGTCGTTCCCATCTTCGCTTGGCCGAACACCCACTGCGCCGACCACATCGGCAGTCGGGTGCAGCCGTGGCTCGCGTTATAGGTGGGGACCTCGGGCCAACCGTGTAGCGCTCGCCGGCCCTCGTAGTAGCTGGGGTAGTAAAGATCGCCGCCGCTGTAACCGGCGATCTTGCGGTAGATCTGCCAGGTCCCGTCCGGCGTGTAACCCGTTCTGCCCGTTGATACGTGGATCACTTTCCTTACGGCGCCATCTCTCACCGTCATCAGGATCTGTCGCGTCTGGTCCACTTCGATGTGGAAGCCCGAGGTCTTGTAGCGCGCCCTCGCGCGACGTGCCGCCGCCAAGGCACGCCAGGTGTATCCGTCGACGGTTCCGAGGCGGGCGCGGCCCTCAACCTTGTTGAACGCTCTCATCGCGTCTGCCGTGTGATCGCTGAAGAGACGATCGGTGCCGTCGAGATACATGCCGAGGTCCACGAGCCGCTCCTCGAGCAGCTTCACGTAGACGTTGTTCGAGCCCGGCCCTAGTGAGGGCAAGGGCGGAGACTTCGTGCTCGTACGGTCGTTTCCACTTGCCCCGTGCTCGTCGGTGAAGGTGGCCGTGACGCGGTAAGGGCCCGGGCGGGCAACCCGGAGCGGGATGCGGAACCTGCTGCGGCGGTTGAGTTCGGTCCTCCGCTCCCAGATGCGACGCCCGTTCCTGTAGGCGGAAACGGTTACGTGTCCCGCCTCTCGAAGTGGCCGGACGATGCCGCCGATCCGAGCCCTTCCGAACAGGCGAACCTTGCGAAGAGAGACCTGCACCTTGGGACGGACCTTCACTGTCTCGGGCTCGCTTAGGGCCGCCAGCCAGCGGGCCTGGAAGGTCGTGGTCTCGAGGGGGCCGAGCGTGACTGCGAAGGACCCGTTTGCCTCGGTCACGGTGGTGGCGCGCTCGCGTCCGGTGGAGTCGACGATCGAAACCGTCTCACCCTCGGCGGGTGGTGAGATCGCTCCGGTCAGCCTGACCTTCTCACCGAGATCGA
>Ga0208612_1000520_pt1 | contig 16556 bp, 17 predicted proteins | sample AntDryMetagUQ889_FD_188089 | JGI IMG/M metagenome (GOLD analysis project Ga0208612, IMG submission 188089) | Polar desert microbial communities from Antarctic Dry Valleys - UQ889 (SPAdes) | ecosystem: Environmental > Terrestrial > Soil > Desert | place: Antarctic Dry Valleys | collected 2008-12-31 | reverse complement strand
GGCGCCCGCGGCGCCGACAAGCACCCCGGCGAGTTCCGCAGGAGCCAGAACTGGATCGGCCCGGGCGGGGCGTCCCTCTCCCAGGCCACCTTCGTCCCGCCGCCTGTCCCCGAGATGACCGAGGCGCTCCACGACCTTGAGAATTTCCTGCACGAAGAGGGCGATCTACCCGTGCTCGTCCACTGCGGCCTCGTGCACGCCCAGTTCGAGACCATCCACCCCTTCCTCGACGGCAACGGGCGCGTGGGCCGGCTCCTCATCGCCTTCCAGCTTGTCCACGCGGGCGTGCTGCACCGGCCGCTCCTCTACATAAGCCACTACCTGAAGCGCCACAGGGCCGAGTACTACGATCGCCTCGGCGCCGTAAGGCAAGACGGCGGGCGGGAGGGCTGGCTTCGCTTCTTCCTGCGTGGCGCCGCCGAGACCGCCGAGGAAGCCACCGCCACCGCCGAGGCCATCGTCCGCCTGCGCGAAGAGCACCGCGCGCTCCTACAGGAGGAGGGCCTGGGACTGAACGGCCTGCGCCTGCTCGACCTCCTCTTCCGGCGCCCGCTTGTGAACGTCGGCCTGATCAGGGACGAGCTCGGTGTCGCCTTCAACACCGCCAATAAACTCGCAGAACAGCTAGAGGCCCTCGGTTTGGTCGAAGAAACCACCGGCGGACAGCGGAACCGGGTCTTCCGCTACACCCCGTACTGGCGGTTGCTCGAAGAACCCGGGAGCGCCGTAGAGGAAGTCGCCCCCGCGCAGACGACCGAGTCAAGAGAGCAATAAGACCTGCTCTAGACCTCGGGCGCGGGGGTCAGCGCTTCCGTGCCCAACGTGCGTAATCATCCTTCGTTCGACCATGCGGACCTCGCATTGAGGCGGATCGATGACAAGATCTATACTCATACGTGCCACCGACCTGCCGTGGAGTAAAAGATTATCCCGATCGTTCAGGAGTGCAGTTCAGCACGTTTGAACGTGCCGATCGGCCCGACGCAGCAAGCAAAATCAGGGAGCCCCAATCTTTTTCCAGGTCTGCGGTGCCTCATGTTTCGCTCTTGGGGAAGCCGAGCGGCCGCTGCCGCCGGGTTGTGGCCCCTTGGATGGTCTTCTCAGCGATCCGGCGCCGTCCGTCGTCCTCCAGCCGCGAGATCTCTTCGCGAAGGACCTTCCGGCGCACGAGGCCGCGCGTGACCGCTTCGCGGACCGCCGACTCGACGTGCTCGGGGCTGATCTCGCGGCTCCTAGCCACGTCAAGGATGGTCCTGAGCAGCGTCGTAACCGCGAACCCGCACCGTGCCTCGACGTCCCCGTCCGCGAGGTCCGTTTTGTGCAGCACCACGCCCTTTGGAGGCGGCTTCCGGAATCCTTTTGGCACGCTCAGATGCACCTTCTCCGGCATGAGGTCTGAGAGGCCGTGGAGCCGGAGCGCGGTCTCGTGCGAGGCGACCGCCTGCGGTTCACCTTTCCTGTTGCGGCTCCACAGGCTGAGGCGCGGACACGGTCGAGGGCTCCCGGCACTCGAACATGAAGGAGCTCAGGCCGCTAGGTACGAACATCCTGGTGCTCTTTGCCTTCGATCTACGCCGCATGGCGATCCTGCTCATCGGTGGCGACAAGACGGATCGTTGGAGCGAGTCTTACGAGGAGATGATTCCAGTGGCCGACTACTTATACGAAGAGCACCTGGAGGGGCTTAGAGAGGAAGGAGAGATACCGTGAGCGGCCCGAAGCGCCAGGAGCGGATGGAGGAGAAGAGTAAGGCCCACGACGCCGTCCTGAACCTCGCCGAGCTTCGAGAGGGGAAGGGATTGACCCAAGCCGAGCTTGCCACGAGGCTCGGGGTGAGCCAGCCGAACGTCTCTAAGCTCGAGGCCGCTTGCTCAGCTTTTTTTCGGGGCTTCGGATGGCCCAATCGGAAGCCCTACTCCCGTCACGCTCCCGTCAAATCCGGAAGAGCTGTCCGCACTCAAGGCGGAGCTGCGGGAAAACTCCTGCAAATAGAGGAGTTCGAGGAGCGCGCTCGGCAGGACTCGAACCTGCGACCTTCTGATTCGTAGTCAGACGCTCTATCCGGCTGAGCTACGAGCGCATGGAGATGCACATGATACCGCCGGGTTGGGCATCTCTCAAGGTAGGTGCTCCTAAGGGGCGTTTTTGTGGATATACTCTCCTGGTGACGGTTGGCGTTTGCACGGCGAAGGTAGGCGTGGCGTTTTGAGCGCATCGGTACTGCTTGTTATAGGGGATGACGAGGAGAGATTGCATCTGAGGCGGGCGCTCTCCGGGGAGGGGTGGCGTGTGATCCCCGCAGGATCCGGCTCCCAGGCGCGGCAGATGGCCGGTAGGGAGGACTTCGAGATCGCGGTCGTGGACAATCGGCTGCCCGATGAGCGGGGGTTTCAGGTGATCTCCGCTGTCCAGAAGCCTGGCGTCTCTACCGTGGCGCTCCTCAGGGACGAGGACACGATGGACCGTATAGTCGGGATAGAGCTCGGGGCCGACTACTACATGCGCTCGCCGGTCAATCCAAGAGAACTCGTGGCGCGCGTAAAGCAGATCTTTCGCAAGAGAGAACGCGCCGGGGACGGGGACTCTAGCAGGATCTACGTCGGTGAGCTGGAGATCGACCCGGATCAGGTCCAGGTCCTCAAGAACGGTAAGGAGATTCTCCTCTCCCCCCGCGAGTTCAAGCTCCTCCACACTCTTGCTATGAGCCCGGGAAGGGTCTTCCCACGCACGGCGCTCCTCAGGCAGGTGTGGGGCGAGGAGGAATACATAGACGAGCGCACGGTGAACGTCTACGTCCAGCGCCTCCGCAACAAGCTCGGCGACGACCCGACGGACCCTAAGATGATAGAGACCGTGCGCGGTTTCGGCTACCGTCTGGTGAGGCCGGCGGGGTAAGGGCGGTTCGTGTCGCTGGCGGTTCGCGAACCGCCCCTACAACGTATCGAATTGCCGTGTACCGGCCGTACTGCGTGATCACGTATCGCGTTGCCTCGGAACGCCCTTACGGTCGACGGATGAGGGCGCCGCCTCTTATGGTCTCCTGGGGGCGTACGTCGTAGTGGTGGCCGACTATGCAGTCCTCGAGGTAGGCGCCGCCGCCCACGCTCGCACCCGGGAGCAGGATGCTGCGTTTGATCGTGGCGTTCGGCCTGATCCAACAGTCGCTACCGACTATCACGTCCCCGAGGAGCTTGACGCCCCGCCCCACCACAGCGTCTTTTCCTATCAGGACGTGGCCCTCTATCTCCGCGGCGGAGTGTATCTGGGCGTCCTCCCCGACCCAAAGCCCATCGCTCCTCTTCTCGCCCGGGATCTTGACCCCGACCTTGCCTGAGAGCACGTCATACTGGGCCTGGCGGTACGCCGCTAGTGTCCCTATGTCCGACCAGTAAAAGTCCTCCTGATACCCCACGAACCGCTCGCCGTTCTCCAGTAACTGCGGGAATACGTCCTCGGCGAAGTCGAAGAAGGTGCCTTCCGGGATGTAGTCGAGGGCCCGCGGTTCGAAGACGTAGATGCCCGTGTTCGCCAGGGTGCTTATGGCCTCCTCCGGGCTTGGCTTCTCCTGGAAACCCTGGATGTTTCCTTCTTCGTCAACCTCGACCACCCCGAACTCTGAGGTGTCGTAGACCCACCGCAAGGCTATCGTGGCCAGGGCGCCTTTCTCCTTGTGGAACTTCACAAGCTCCCTTATGTTCACGTCCGTGAGCGCGTCGCCGGAGACGATGACGAAGGTCTCGTCGAACCTGTCGGCCAGACGCTTCACGCCCCCAGCCGTGCCTAGCAGCTCGTCCTCCCTCTCGAGGTGTACCGTCATGCCGTTCACCCTGGACTCTTCGCCGTAGGTTTCGAGAAGAGCGTCCGCCAGGTAGTGGACGTTGACGTAGACCTCCTCGACGCCGTGGCCGGCCAGGAGGTCGAAGATGTGCTCGATGATCGGGGTGTTCACCACCGGGGCCATGGGCTTGGGGATCTCACCTGTAAGCGGGAAGAGCCTGGTCCCCTTGCCCGCCGCTAGAGCCATCGCTTTCATAGGTCTCTCCCTCACCCTTCCTGCAAAGCCTTCATCGGTACTCTATATTCCTTCTCGTGCATGCTAGCACTCTACACCGGCTCTTCCCTTCGGCCAAGTTCGACGAGCCCCTAAAGCGCTACACGGCCTGGAAGATCGGGGGTCCCGCTGACGCCCTGCTCGAGCCAGGGAGTGTCGAAGAGCTGATCGAGGCCACAGAGAAAGCCGCCGACCACGATGTCCATGTCACGATCCTCGGCGGGGGTACTAACGTGCTCGTGAGAGACGGTGGCATAAGGGGACTCACGATCCGGCTCGCAAAATCCCTGACGAACGTCGAGGTCGAAGGGACGCGCGTTAGCGCCGACGCCGGTGTGCTCTACCCCGTGCTAGCCAACACCACGGCAGGCCGCGGCCTCGCCGGCCTTCAGTTCGCGACGGGAATCCCTGGTACCGTCGGCGGCGCAGTCTACATGAACGCCGGCGCCTACGGCTCCGAGACGACCGAGGTCCTCGACTGGGCCGACGTGTTCAGGGAACACCGGGTAGTCAGGATGGAGAACAGAGAACTGGACCTATCTTACCGCCACAGCACACTGCACGATAACCCCGGTTGGGTCGTCCTGCGGGCAGGCTACACACTCGTCCCAGGCGATCCGACAGAACTGAAGGCCCGCATAAAGGAGTTCAGGGCGCAGCGCATGAACGGCTCACCCAACAGGCCGAGCTGCGGCTCCACCTTCAAACGCCCTCAGGGAGACTTCCCAGGCCGCGTAATAGAGGCCGCCGGCCTGAAGGGCACCAGGGTCGGTAGGATCGAGGTCTCCGAAGTCCATGCCAACTACCTCGTAAACCTCGGGGGCGGCACGGCGCAAGAGGCCCAGGAGCTGATCGAACACGTCCGCCAGAAGGTGCGCGAGAGACTCGGTATCGAACTGGAGCCGGAAGTAAGAGTAATAGGGGAGCCATAGATACTAAGCCAGTCAGTATGTCAGCTTCTTGCTGACTGGCTGACAAGCGGAGGCCTAAGCGTGCTGACTAGCTGATCTGCTGACTGGCTGATCGCTGATCGCTTTCGGCGGCCCTGACCGCCTGAACAGATCAGATATGTCTGCCAGGTCGGTGTGGGCGTCGCAGACGTCGAGGAGGGCCTGGGAGGTGCACTGGGCCGCGCTTATGACCTCGACGCGGATGCCTTTTTCGCTCTGGAGGTACTCGACGGCCTCGACGTAGTCTCCGTCGCCGGAGACGAGGACGTAGGTGTCGGCGTGCCCTGCGAGGCGCATCATGTCGACGACGACGCCTATGTCCCAGTCTCCCTTGTGAGAAACTGTCCTCTCCCCTTCCGGGCTCAGGGTCTCGTGCACCACGAGCGGCTTGGAGCGCACCTTGTAGCCGAACTTGTTGAGGTTGTAGACGAAGGAGCGCGCCGAGGTCGTCCCCTGTCCGTCGTCGACCTCCTGCTTCTCGACGATGTAGAAAGTAGCCCTCAGGAGTTTCCTATCCCCGACTGCCGCCGAGAGGAGCCTGGCATAGTCGAGGATGCCTTTGTAATAGTTCTTGATCGAGTGGTAGAGGTTCGCCCCGTCGACGAAGACGGCCACCCGCTCTGTGTTTCTCCCTTCCATACGCCAGAATATTAGCAGAAAACACTGTGTGCCCGTACAAGGTAGGCGGTTTACCGGGCACACGAACTACGCTAATATCCATTGGCCGCTCTGCGTCGACCCTAGAGAGGAGTGAGCAGGTACGGACTTCGAGGCCAGCATATCCGAGCATGCCGAAGGATACTCCGTTGTCTCGGTGCGGGGTGAGATGGACCTCCATACCACCCCGAGGTTCCAGTACGCAATAGACCGGGCCGCTGAGGGCGTTGGCACGGTCGTAGTCGACCTCGGCGACGTTGCGTTTATGGACTCTACAGCCCTCTCGGCCCTTATCCGCTCCAAAGACACCCTCGGGCAGCAGGATATCTCCCTTCGCCTCGCCGCCCCCTCGAAAGCCGTCGAACGCATCTTCTCCGTGACAGGCTTCCAGGACTATTTCGATATCTTCCCCTCCCGCGAAGCCGCCATCCCAGTCTAATTCCGACAACAACTAGCTGAAATGCTTGCAAAGGGGTCCTGGACCTCTCTGCAAACTGCTCTAGAATCTGATCATTATGATGGCCGACATAAAGAAGCTCGAGGTTCCACGTCCTCTCTCGCGTCTCGGTGAGGCATTCAGGGAGGCCGGGCACGACCTCTACCTGGTTGGTGGTGTCGTGCGGAGGGCTCTGCTCAGCGGGCCTGGCACGGACACCGCGACGGAAGCGTACAGGAGCAGGATCGACCTGCAGGATGCTGACGCGGCGACGGACGCACATCCGGCGAGGATAAAGGCGTTGCTCAGGCCTCACGCAGAGAACCTTTGGACGGTGGGGGAACGGTTCGGGACCATAGCAGCCACCATAGGAGAGTACGAGGTCCAGATCACCACCTACAGGACCGACCAGTACACCAGGGGGAGCAGGCATCCCGAGGTACGGTTCGGCGAGAGCCTCGAAGAGGATCTCGCACGCAGGGACTTCACGATCAATGCCGTCGCGGCGGCCGCGATCACGGGTGAGATCGTGGACCCCTTCGAGGGCCGCAAGGACCTTGAGTCGGGTGTGATCCGGGCCGTCGGAGATCCTCTGGAGAGGATGCGCGATGACCCCTTGAGGATGCTGCGCGCTGTCCGCTTCGAGACGACTCTGAGCAGGGCAGATCGGCCCTTCGCCATGACACCTGACCTCGAAGAGGCGATCCTTAACAACGCCGGGTGGCTGGAGAGCATCTCCGCCGAGCGCAAGAGGGAGGAGTTCGAGAAGATCCTCCTCTCGGAGAACGTGGCTTCCGGCCTGAGGACCCTGGTCAGGCTCGGTCTCATGCCCTACGTGGTGCCCGAGTTCATGGAGACGGTCGACGTCGAACAGGAGGCCGAGTTCCATCACAAGGACGTCTACGAGCACACCCTTATCGTGGTCTCGAGCGTCGAGGCCGACCCCATCCTGCGCAAGGCGGCTCTCTTCCACGACATAGGGAAGCCGAGAACCCTCGTCTACGAACACCGCTGCACCTACTGCGGGGCGAAGAGCTTACGGAAGAGAGCCGAGGAAGGAGAGTGCGGGGTCTGCGGGGGGCGTACTATCCCGAAGAGGATCCACTTCTACGGCCACGAGAACGTCGGTGCCGCCATAGCGCGCAGGGCGATGCGCCGCCTCGCCTACCCGAAGGACGACGTGGACGCCGTTGCCCACCTCGTCGCGAACCACATGCGTCCGTACGGGTACGCCGCGAGCAAGGACCCGTGGAGCGACGCTGCGGTCAGGCGCTTTATCAGGGACACCTACCTCGCCCGCGGCGACAGAGTGCTCGCCGACGTGGACATGCTCCTCAAGCTCGCCAGGGCAGACATCACGGGGAGCGCGCCGCGGCGGAGGCGCATCGCCGAGGAGTCCTGGCGGAGCCTCAGGAGCAGGGTGGACGAGATCAGGGCCGAGGACGCCGTCGAGAAGCTGGAGAGCCCTCTCAGCGGCAACGACCTCATGCGGCAGTTCGATCTGGGCCCGGGGCGTTGGATCAAGGGTCTCAAAGACTACCTCCAGAACGAGGTAGTCGAAGGACGTCTCGGCAAAGACGACAAGGACAAAGCCAGCGAGCTCGCCACGGCCTATGCCCGCGAACACGACATCCTGGAGGAGTAGAAAAGTATGGAGAACATGGATTCCCTCGTCACGACCGGCTGGCTCGCCGCCCATCTCGAGGACGATAACCTGTGCGTCGTCGATATCAGGGGTTACGTTGACAAGACCGACCTTGGCGGGGGTAGGCAGAAGGCGGAGTACCTCGCGGCCCGCGAGGAGTACGAAGAGGCCCACATTCCCGGTGCCGTCTACGTAGACTGGACCAGCGACATCACCGACCCCGACGACCCCGTGCCGGCACAGATCGCCCCTCCAGAGCGCTTCGCCGGGACGATGGGTTCTTTGGGCATCGGTGATGATACCCACGTCGTGGCCTACGATCACGCGGGGGGCCAGTTTGCCACCCGCCTGTGGTGGGCCCTGACCTATTACGGGCACGACATGGTCTCCGTCCTCGACGGCGGCTGGAGTAAATGGACCGCCGAGGGCCGTCCGACGACGGACGAGGTCCCAGTACCGGAGCCGGCCGACTTTGCCTCCGAACCTCAGAGCGGCTGGCGGACGGAAGCCGAAGATCTCCTCGCCGCGGGCGAGGCCCACGTTCTCGATGCGCGCGACGAGGGGCAGTACACCGGCGCCGTGGCGCGTGGGGAGGGCCGGGCTGGGCGCGTACCAGGGGCGGCCCACCTCCACGCCGACAGCCTCTTCGACCCCGAGAGCGGCACCTTCCGCCCCGACGAGGAGCTGGTGCGAATGCTGATGGAGGCAGGCGTGTCCGAGAATAGAGACGAGCCTGTCGTCGCCTACTGCAACGGCGGGGTCGCGGCCACGGTACCGCTCTTTACCCTGCACCGGCTCGGTTACAAGAGGCTGGCCAACTACGACGGCTCGTGGAACGAGTGGGGTGTCAGGGAGGACCTGCCCGCAGAGCGTTGAACGAGCGAGGAGTAGCGTCGATGTTACAATCCCCGAGGTCATGAAGAAATACAACGTCCACAGGTCGAGGGCAAGAAACGCCATATCCTGGGTGTTGAGCCTGATCATGATAGTCGCCGGCATCGCGCTTGTAGCGTCGTTCTTTCTGGCCGGACGCCTGGACAGCACCGCCACCAATAGCGACGACCCCGGCGGTTTCAACGTGCCCAAGCTAGAGACAACAAGAGAAGAAAACACGAGCAACGCCGGCCCCGAAGATAAGACCCTCGAGCTCACCGTCCCAGCGATGTCCAGGATCGAGAACGACGATGTACCCTACACCACGGGGACGGACGAGGAGGCACTGAAGACGAACGCCGCCATCCACCTCGAAGGAACAGGCTTCCCGTGGGACAGCGAGGCCAACGTCTACATTGCGGGCCACAGGCTAGGCTACCCCAACACAGAGAGCTGGCTGACCTTCTGGGACCTGAGTAATGTCGGCGTAGGCGACGATATCTACGTCACCGACGCGAACGGCACCAGGTACACCTACAGCGTCTTCAAGACCTTCGTCGTCAGCCCTTCTGACACGCACGTGACGGACACCCGGCCGGGCAAGAACATCGTCACCCTCCAGAGTTGCACGTTGCCCGACTACAAGGAGCGTCTCGTCGTCCAGGGCGAGCTGACCGAGACGACGGAGAAGGCGGCTTAGGATCGTTTCGGCGAGCCTCGCAGTTAGTCGTCCCGCCAGCTAATCCCGCTAAAACTCCTGCGCCTTGAAGCGTTCCCCTGTTACGTCTTTCGATTCGTCTGAGGCCAGATACAAGAAAACGGCGGTATTCTCTTCCGGGGTAATGCGGGTGGTGGGGTCTTCTTCGGGGTAGGCGGCGGCACGCATATCCGTGCGCATACCGCCAGGGTCGACGGCGTTCACGCGGATCCTACGCCCCGCTAGCTCCGCGGCCAGGATCTGGGTGAGCCCCTCCACCCCGAACTTGCTGACCGAATAGGCGCCCCACTCGGCTCTCCCCTCGACGCTGACACCGCTGACTACGTTGATCACGGATCCGCCCTCGGGGAGGTGTGGGATCGCCGCCCTGGTGACCAGGAAAGGCCCGGTGAGGTTGGCGTCTATGACCTCTCTCCACTCGTCCTCGGGATAGTCTTCTATCCTGACCCTTGGACCTAGCAGGCCGGCGTTGTTGACGAGCACGTCTATCCTCCCGAAACGCTCGACCGTCTCACTGACCATCCTCTCTGCGTCGGCGCCCTTCGACACGTCCGCGGCGAGGGCGAGGGCCTCAGCGCCAGTATCTTCGACCTCTGCGGCGACGGGACCTATGGACTCTTCGCTGCGGGCGTTGATCGCCACCCTGGCACCCTCTCTCGCAAAGGCGAGCGCGAGCGCCCTGCCGAGACCCTGACTCGCGCCGGTGATCATTACTACCTTGCCTTCGAGCATCTCTCTCCCTCAGGTCGCGTGAAAGGCTTCAGGCAACAGGTTACAGGTTGACCTTTCCTGCCACAGATCTCTGCATGAGCCTTACGCGCGACGAGCCCTCATGAAACGAGCAGCTGCCTGGCATTATCCGGTCTTCGCATGCCCCATGTTGGCAGAGAGCGCTCTCAAGACGGTCTTCATCTGGAAGAGGGTAAGGCCAGGGTGCTGACCGAGGATCTTCGCAACGATGCCGGTTATGTGCGGTGCGGCGAAGCTGTTGCCGGTCGCCGTGATCCAACCGCCATCAGCCCACGCTACGCGCACGTCTATTCCCGGCGCCCCGAACTCCACGGGCGGCTCGGGGTTGTAGTAGAAGAGGTGCGGATCGTCCAGACCCTCGTGGGAGGCGACTGAGATCACCGATGCGTAGAGCGACGGAAAACTCGGGACTGGCATGTTGTTGGCGGCTGTTACGAGCATGGTTTTCTGGAAGTAGGCCCTGTCTGCCAGGTTGTGCAGAAGCCCGAAGAAGTTCTTCTTTGTGGTCCCCATGCTTACGTTGCAGACGTGCATGCCGTTCTCTATGGCCCACTGAAGGCCTGCGGCGAAGGTGGTGCCTCTTCCTGTCAGGCGCTGTCCCAGGACCTTCACGCTGTAGAGCTCGCAGTCAGGGGCCACGGAGCGGATGATACCTGCGCAGGCCGTGCCGTGCCCGTAGGAGTCCTCGTGGGGCTCGGTGTCTTGCAGGAGCCCCAGAGGTCCATCGGTGATGGCGACATAGCCGCTGATACCACGGCCAACCGCCTCATGCCCGGCGTCGATGCCGGAGTCTATGATGGCCACCTTCACTCCCGCCCCGGTGCTTCCGCCCCACGCCCATCCTGTCGTGATCTCGTCCAGTGGCGGAACGGGTGTGAGCGTCCGCAGAGCGTCGGGTGCGAACTGCGCGCTCCACGCCGGACGCTCGTCCACTACCCGAAGTCCCCGAGACCCAGGTCGTCGCGGTCCTGGGGCCGGGATCTCAGATACCCCGCGAAGCCTTCGAGGATAGCCCGGCATGCAGCATGCTCCTCTTCGCCCGCGCGGGAGATCTCTCGCACCAGCGCGGCCAGCTCCAGGGCGCGCTGGTACGCGGCGTCTTCCTCCATCCTGTCGGACAAGGACCTCGCACCTTCGGCGAGCCCCTCTCTCCGGTGATCCGGAACCCCGCCTGCCGTTCCCAACGCCTCGCCGAGCAGCGCCGCCAGGTTACCCCGGGCGCGCGACTGCTCGATGGCCACTGCGGCCTGGTTGGCGAAGAGGCCCAACGTTGCCATATCCGCCGAACTGTAGGAGGGCGCCCCCTCCCTGTCTAGGAGCTCGAGCACCCCCACCACCTCCTCCTCGTAGAAGAGGGGCACGCCGAGGATGCTCTCCGGCTCGTAGCCGACGCTCCGCGCTATGTCGGCGGCCTGGCGAGGGTCGCTCCTGGCGTCGGAGATCGCCATCGGCTGGCCGCTTACGGCCACGAGCCCGGCGATGCCGTGTCCGAGGGGAATGCGGAACTTCCTCACCTCCTCGGCCTTGGAGCCCAGGGCCACCTCGAAGACCAGTTCTTCGGCCTCCTCGTCGATGAGGAAGAGAGAAGCGGCCCTCGAAGGGATGACGCTCGCCGCCGTCTGGACGATCATCTCCAGAAGCCGCGAGTGGGAGATCGGAGAAGAGATCTCCCCGACGGAAGCCGCGAGGGTAAGCGCATCCTTCAGTTCCTCGGCGAATCGCTCCTGGGCGAGGCGGCGCCTGAGGCCCGAGATCTCCTCCCGCGCCCGCACGAGATCTTCCCTCTGCCGTCCCTCTCTGCCCACTATCTCCGTCCTCAGATCAAGGGATCACCAGCACCACATTCTAGCGGGATGGACGCCCCCAAGCATCCTTCGCCCAGTGAATCGGGAAGAGTGTTACGCATTTTACATCCAGGGTGTTAAGCACTTGATAGCGCAGTTACTTGAACGTGGTTATGATTATGCCCGTAAAGGTAAACGGCCCGCTGCAGATGATACGGGCCACGAGAGAGGAAAGGAAAAGGACGATGGCGGAGAGCGGCGAAGAGAGGGCCAGCCACGAAGAGGACGAGGCGTTCGTGGGTAAGCTAAGAGAGTTCCACGGATCCCTGAGTGAGAACGAGCAGGGCATGATGGACGAAGTCCTTGACTCGGCCCAGGGTGGGGAGACTGCGGGCTACCGCAGGAGGCAACCGCGCTCCGGGGAGGGCTCGGAGGAGTCCTGGAACGACCTGGTAGGCTGGATCGAGGATCAGGGCGACGACGACACCCAGGGGTTTAGGATCAAGATAAAGCGCTAGTAAGCAACGCTAAGAGTTGACGAGTACGGGGCGGGGCCTTCGGGTCCCGCCTCTTGTGCGTTTTCTGATCCGGCAGGCCATCCACCGACCGCGAAGGTAGCTCCCTATGGTCCCGGTGCTTTATAGTATCGGGGTCAGAAGGAGGATTGGTAGCGGATGTCCGCCCCGCCCACAGGTACCGTGACGTTCCTGTTCACGGATATAGAAGGCTCAACCCGCCTCTGGGAGCGAGACTCCTCCGCCATGCAGCAAGCCCTCGCCCGCCACGACGAGATGCTGCGGAGCGCCATAGAGGCCAACGGGGGCCACGTCTTCAAGACGATGGGCGACGCCTTCTGCGCCGCATTCCCTACCGCCCCCGAGGCCGTAGAGGCTGCCCTCTACGCCCAGAGGACGCTGCTGGTAGATGAAACCTGGGGTGAGGCAGGAGCCCTGCGTGTGCGCATGGCGCTACATACGGGGAGCGCCGAGGAGAGGGATGGGGACTACTTCGGCCCTCCCTTGAACCGGGTCGCCAGGCTCCTTTCTGCGGCTCACGGGGGACAGACCCTCCTCTCTTCCCCGGCCCAGGAGCTGGTGCGCGATCAACTGCCGGTGGGTGCTGAGCTGCGAGATCTGGGGGAACATCGCCTGAAGGACCTCGCCCGTCCGGAGCGCGTCTTCGAGCTTTTGGCGCCGGAGTTGCCCGCCGCATTCCCACCTTTGAGGACGCTTGAGAGCCGCCCTAACAATCTGCCGATGCAACCAACGCTGCTAGTAGGCCGCGAGCAGGAGGTGGAGGACATCCGAGGGCGTCTCCTGGCTCCCGAGGTGCGTCTCCTTACCCTCACCGGTCCGGGAGGCACGGGCAAGACGCGCGTGGCGCTGCAGGCGGCGGCGGACTTACTGGAGGAGTTCGAGGACGGTGTCTTCCTCGTGGTGCTCGCCACCCTCACCGACCCCACGCTGGTAGTCTCGACGGTCGCGCAGGTGCTCGGTGTAAGGGAGAGCGGGGACCAACCACTAATCGAGGGCGTGAAGGACTACCTCAAGGACAAACGGCTGCTGCTGGTACTGGACAACTTCGAGCAGGTGTTGGAGGCCGCCCCGCTGGTGGGCGAGTTGCTTTCCGCCCCCCGCATCCAGGTGCTCGCCACCAGCCGCATCCCGCTCGGGGTCTACGGCGAGCACGAGTACGCGGTGCCGCCCCTCTCGGTCCCTGACCCGAAGCGTCTGCCCGGCTTCGAGGCCCTCTCCCAGTACGAGGCGGTCAGGCTCTTCATCGAGAGGGCGAAAGCCGCCAAGGCTGACTTCGCGGTCACCAGCGAGAACGCCCCGGCTGTCGCAGAGATCTGCGTTCGTCTGGACGGTCTGCCGCTAGCCATAGAGCTTGCCGCGGCGAGGGTCAAGCTCCTGCCGCCGACCGCGATGCTCGGCAGGCTCGGGCGGCGCCTGAAGCTGCTGACCGGGGGAGCGCGCAACCTACCCGAGAGGCAGAGGACCCTAAGGGGTGCCATAGAATGGAGCCACACGCTGCTCGAAGAAGGCGAGAAAATCCTCTTCGCCAGGATGGCCGTCTTCGCCGGTGGTCGCACGCTCGAGGCCATAGAGGCTGTCTGCGACGCCCAGGAAGATCTGCCCGTGGACACCTTCGAGGGCGTCTCATCTCTTCTGGACAAGAGCCTCCTGAGGCAGGAGGAAGATCCGGAGGACGAGCCCCGCTTCGTGATGCTAGAGACCATCCACGAGTACGCCCGCGAGAAACTCCAGGAGAGCGGGGAGGCCGGAGAGATCAGGCGCGCACACAAAGAATACTTCCTGGCTTTAGCGGAAGAGGCCGAGCCCGAGTTGATGGGTGCTGATCAGGTGCCGTGGATGGAGCGGCTGGAGGCCGAACACGACAATCTCAGGGCGGCACTCTCGTGGTCGCTAGAAGTTGGGGACGCGGAGTCGGCGCTGCGGATCGGGGGCGCCCTGTGGCGGTTCTGGAATGTTAGGGGGCACTTTAGCGAAGGCCGGCGCTGGCTGGCGGCCGCCTTGTCCGACGGAGAGGCTGCCCCGGTCGGCGTCAGGGCCAGGGCGTTGCTCGGTTTGGGGTACCTGGCCCTGAGACAGGGCGACTACATGCGGGCGACTGAGGACCTCGAAGCGAGCCTGGTGCTCTGCAGGGAGGCCGAGGACAGGAGGGGCGAGGCGTACGCCCTCTGCTTTCTCGGATGGATAGCTTTGGACAGGAACGAACTGGAGCGAGCCGAGGGGTTGCTGAAGGAGAGCCTCGCCCTGGGCCGGGCGGTGGGCACAGCTAGGGACGTAAGCGTCGTACTCAACGCGCTCGCCATGCTCAACCTCTACCGCGGCGATTACGCGCGTACTGCCGCTATGCAGGAGGAGAGCCTGAGTCTGGCCAGGGAAGCCGGGGACATTCGGAGCATCGCCATCTACACCACCAACCTCGGGATGACGGCGGCCGTGACCGGCGAGTACGAGCGGTCGGAAACGTTCCTACAGGAGGCTCTGGAAGTGCATCGGAAGATCGGAGCGGAGGATATGATCGCTCCTTCCATCAACCTCTTCGGGTTCCTAGCGCTCTCCCGCAACGATCCCGACCGGGCTGAGGATCTCTGCGTGGTGGCCCTACGAGAATTACGGGAGAGAGCCCAAATACCGGGCATCGCCTTTGCCCTGGACATCCTGGCGGGTGTGGCCGCATCGAGGGGAGAGATCCGAAGTGCGGCGCGGCTGTGGGGCGCGGCGGCGGGGTCTCGCGAGGTCAACAACATTCCCTGGCTACCAGAGGAGCGTGCGATGATCGAGCCGCACATAGACGCTGCGCGCGTCCGGCTGGAGGAGGCCGTCTGGCGGGAGGAGTGGGAGAAGGGGAGATCGATGACCCTGGATCAGGCCGTGAACTACGCCCTGGAAGACGTCGGGGACCGCGCAACGGAGCAGGGCTAACAGTAGGCCGTAAGGCTCATCACCGCTGTATGCGGGGGCGGCGTGAGGGGCCACCTCGTTGGCGGATCTCCTCTCATTTCAAATGGTGTCTTCCTACGCCAGGAATTTGAGGATGTGCTGGGCCACGGTGCACACCTCACCACGCTGGTTGGCCACCTCGATGTCGGCGCGGGTCCTCAGGTTCTCCTGGTCGATCTCGGAGATGGTGTAAGTGACGGTGACCGTATCCCCGATAAAGATCGGCCCTATAAACCTGATGCGGTCGTAGCCCAAAGAGACTGCCTTCCCACCCGACTTCTCGATCATGAGCGTCGAGGTCGTCGAGGCGAAGCCTACCGAGAGCACGCCGTGGGCGATGCGCTCCTTGTACGGCGTCCCTTCCATGACCTCTTTGTTCACGTGGTTCGGACTGAAGTCGCCCGTGATGCCGGCGAAAAGGTATACGTCTGACTCACCGACCGTCTTGGAGAACGAGACCGAGTCGCCGATCTCCAGTGGTATCGTCCCGCTTCCCGTCTCACTGCCCCTCTGCACGCACGACTCCTTCCGCCTTCAGCTCGTCTATCCTCTCGGGCCCGTAGCCAAGTTCGGCCAGGATCTCCTCGGTGTGCTCGCCTAGCCCTGGGGGCACGCTGCGCAACGGCGGCGCCTCCCCGTCGTAGCGCACAGGGTGAGAGAGCACCCGCACCGTCCCTGCCTCAGGGTGCTCGAAGGAGGTTATGGCTTCGTTGTGGATGACCTGCGGGTCCTTCTCGACGTCCTCGTAAGAGTTCACCGGCGCGTACCAGATCCCGACCTCGTCGAACACCCCGTACCAGTGCTCCGTTGGTTTCGTCCTGATGTGGCCAGCGATGTGGGCGTTGACCTCTTCCCTCTTGCGGAACTGGTCCTCCTCGGTCCACTCGTTGAAAGAGTCGTCCCCGAACGCCTCGGCCATTTTCTCCGGCGGCGTCAGCGAGATGCAAATGTAACCGTCTGCCGTCTCGAAGATGCCGTATGGCGCCTGGTGAAAGCGCGAGGAAACGCCCGTCTCGCTGCGGTCGTAGAGGTGCCCATTGAGGTGGTAGATGAACGGTTCGATCTGCAGATCCAGGGCCGAGTTCAGCAGGTTACTGTCGACCCTTTTCCCCTTACCCGTGTCCCTGCGCTCGTAGAGGGCGGCGAGGACGCCCAAAGCCCCGAGCACCGCTGCGTGCTGGTCGACGACGGCTGAGCCTACCAGAGTCGGCGGGTCGCTCTT
>Ga0208612_1000516_pt1 | contig 16662 bp, 20 predicted proteins | sample AntDryMetagUQ889_FD_188089 | JGI IMG/M metagenome (GOLD analysis project Ga0208612, IMG submission 188089) | Polar desert microbial communities from Antarctic Dry Valleys - UQ889 (SPAdes) | ecosystem: Environmental > Terrestrial > Soil > Desert | place: Antarctic Dry Valleys | collected 2008-12-31 | reverse complement strand
CCAATCAAGCGGTCCAGGAGGAACTGTTGCATTACCTGGCGGCTTTGAAAGCTGCGTGAGATCGCCATCAACCGAGATTTATGCAACGCTAGGGTTAACCTCGCCCTCGGGGGTCAATAAGAGATTGGCAGGCTTGATGTCGCGGTGTAACACACCCTTCGCGTGCGCATGATCCAGGGCTTTCGCACATCTAAAAATAAGCTCGACGACACGCTCCACCGGCAACAGCCGATCCGGCGTACAATGCGCCTTAAGCGTCGCCCCTTCCACAATGTACTCCATCGCGATATAACAGGTATCACCCTCGATACCGGCGTCGAATACTTGCACGATGTTGGGATGACGCAACGCCGCGGTTGTTTGCGCCTCGATAAAAAATCGATTCCGGGTTTCCTCCGGAGCAGCCTCCGCAATACTCGCCGCGGGAACCTTGAGCGCGACCGGGCGATCAACGTAGGGATCTTGGGCGAGGAAAACCGCCGCTGAACTGTTGCGGGATAGCTCCCTCACAATACGGTATTTGCCAAGGCGCTGTGGTTTGTTGCTCATGTTTGCCAGTGAATCGGCTCGTTGTCCGGATAAGGTTTCTCGCAACGGCAATGCTAGAATAACATTGTGCGGTCTCGCAGCAGCTCCAGAGCGGCCGCGGCACACCGGTTTCCGAACTCCAAAGATGCTTACAGACGCGAACGCCGATCCAGCTCCCCGCGACAGCGCGCTGTCGAAGCTCTGCCTTCAGTACTTATTGCTGGTACGGGTGGTCGTGATCTGCGGGCAGCTCGCCGCGGCCATTGCCGCGCATTATATCCTGGCGACGCCGCCCTCAATACTCCCCGTGGCGATAGTAATCATGGCTCTCGGCGGTTTCACGTTTTTCAGTTGGCGCACCCTTCAATCGGGGATTCCGGTTTCGGAGCGCGGCATTTTGACACAGCTTCTCGTCGATGTCCTCGGGCTGGCGGTGCTGTTATTGTTTACAGGAGGATCGGCTAACCCATTTGCATCCTTGCTACTTTTGCCCGTCATCGTCGCCGCGGCCCTGTTGCCGCGCCGCTACACCTGGATCATCGCCGCCGAGGCGGCGCTCTTTTACACGGGGCTTTTGTTCGTTCATGTGCACCCGCTTTACGTAGAGGTCCATCCTCCGGAGAGCGCCCAGATCGGACATGAGTTTACCGTCCATGTCTGGGGGATGTGGCTCGGGTTTCTATTGAGCGCCATGGTCGTGGCGTATTTCGTGGCACGCATGGGCTCCACCTTGCGCCAACACGATCGGGATCTTGCACAGGCCCGGGAAAAAGCGCTCGAAGCCGGCCAACTCGCGGCCTTGGGCTCGCTGGCCACCGGAACGGCGCACGAGCTCGGCACCCCGCTCGGGACGATCGCCATCTTGGCTAAGGAATTGGAACACGACTATGAGGACAACGAGACGCTCAGGGAAAAACTTCAGCTATTGCGCAGCCAGGTGATGCGCTGTAAAGGCATTCTGTCGAGCATGGCGGCGCGTTCGGGCGCGGCCCAAGCCGACGCGGGGCGGCCCGTTTATCTGGATCGCTATCTCGACGATCTGATCGGCGAATGGCGTGACCTGCATCCCGGGATCGCGCCGCGGGTGAAGCGTTCCGGACCTCAGCCGGCAGCGCAGATCATCGCCGATCGAACCCTCACACACGCTCTTCTCAATGTGCTCAACAACGCCGCCGATGCGGCGGCGCAAACCGTGGCGGTAGAGGCGATATGGACCGATGATCGCCTCGAGATCACGGTCTGCGACGATGGCGGCGGCCTGCCCGAAACCTTGCGCGAGCATATCGGGAAGCCTTTCCTAACCACCAAACCCGCGGGAAAGGGTTTGGGCCTTGGCTTGTATCTCGCGCGCACCACGCTCGATCGACTCGGCGGTACGCTCGATCTTCAAGAGCTGAGGCCCTCCGGTGTATGCGTCAGAATCGGCTTACCGCTCACTCCCTTAATGACCGCGAAGCCGTTATGATCGATACCATGCTCGAAGCTCCGGCGCCTGCCCTGATACTGGTGGACGATGATCCCGCGTTCTGCGAGGTTCTGGGCGATGCGCTTGCCCGGCGAGGCCTCGATACCTTCATCGCTCACAACGCCGAGGACGGTCTACGGCTGGCCGAACAGCATGCGCCCGGCTATGCCGTGGTCGATCTGCGTATGCCCGGTCCCTCGGGGCTCGAGCTGGTGGCCCGGCTCCGGGCGCAAGATCCCGAGATGAAGATTGTCGTGCTCACGGGTTATGCCAGCATTACCACGGCCGTCGAGGCCATAAAGCTCGGCGCTACGTACTACCTCACGAAGCCCACCGACGCCGACGAGATCATGGCGGCCTTCCACCGCGACGACGGCAATATCCGCGCCGAGGCCGCGCCGAATCCGATCTCGATGGACCGCATCGAGTGGGAGCACATTCAGCGTGTTTTGGTGGAGTGCGGAGGCAACGTCTCCGAAGGCGCCCGGCGTCTGGGAATGCACCGGCGAACGCTACAGCGCAAGCTCAATAAGCGGCCAGCGCCGGTATGAGAGTTTGTGAAAAAAACGTCGCGAGCGAAGGGAGGTTGCGTTCCGCCGGCGCACAGGAACCGGAGTGTATGTTGAAATACATGAGGATTCCGAGCACCGCCGGAACGCGAGATCCCGAGCGCAGTAGGTTTTTTCACAAACTCTGAGTGGCGATCCCGGAGGATCCCGATGCGGCTTGATCTCCAGAGTCATCCCGGCGCTTATGCCATCCGCTCCTATCGGCGGGGCGCCATCGTGGTCAACGAGGAGACCCTGACGCAAAGCTTCATCATCACGCCCACTCAACTTCTCCGCGACTGGCCGCCCCAACGCTTCGATGAGGTGCTGCTCGAGCACTTCGCGGATATTACCCAGCTCAAGCCAGAAATCGTCCTCTTCGGAACCGGCACGCGGTTGCGGTTTCCACCCGCGGACATCGCCGCCGGTCTATTAAGCGCGGGCATCGGCTTTGAAGTGATGGATACGGCGGCCGCTTGCCGCAGCTACGTTATCTTGTTATCCGAAGATCGCAACGTGGCCGCCGCGCTCCTGATGATCGAGTAGTTAGTGGTCACAAGGACACGGATGTTCGCGCCCCTCGCCCCCGATGAGGGCGTGCAACCGGCTTGAGCGCGAGATCGTCAGATGCTATCATTGCAATCACTGTCGCTCTCGACTCGTACAGGAGATTCGTCATGGCCAATCTTATCGTCCGCAACGTCGATGCAGACATCGTCCAAGCGCTCAAGGCGCGCGCCGGTCGGCACGGTACCAGCGCTGAAGCCGAGCATCGCCGTATCCTCGCGCAGGCTTTGCTCCGGCCGCGTCGAAGAACGTTCGCGGAAGTGCTGGTTCGCATGCCCGGCGTGGGCGAGGACGCTGACTTCGAGCGAATTGATGCAAGCTTCCGCGACCATGTACCTCGTTGACACCAACGTCATCAGCGAAGCTCGAAAAGGCCGCAAGGCCAACCCCGGTGTAAACCGATTCTTCAAGGACACGGCAGCGGCCGGCACACCGCTCTTCATCAGCGTCATCACTGTGGGTGAAATCCGGCGCGGTATCGAATTGATGCGCCACCGTGGCGACCTGCCTCAGATGAGGCGGCTGGAAACCTGGCTGGAGAAACTGCTCGCCGACTTCGGCGAGCAGGTGCTGGAGTTCGGTCGGGAAGAGGCACAGATCTGGGGACGCCTGTGCGTGCCCCACCCCGAAAACGCCATCGATAAGCAGATCGCTGCCATCGCACTCACGCGCGACCTTACCCTGGTCACACGCAACACCAGCCACTTCTCACGATTGGGACCCGTGATCGTCAATCCGTTTGACCCAGCCTGACATACGTTGCCCTGCCCGTCGTAACGGCAGAATCCCGGACGAAACATGAGAGGAACTGGAGGTCGCCACGAAGTCCGCAGGTCACCAATTGGGTAAGGCTTGCGCTTGGGACTATGCGGGCAAGCTCTGCATCGATGTTCTTGATGTCCAGCTTGCCGACAGCGTCGCTTAAAGCGTGTTGCAGATACAAGCCGCGAATCTGTTCAAGGGCGAAAGCAAAGTCGATTTGTAACTGGGGAACGGGTATCGAGATGGGCGCGCTACGCGACCCGCACGATGTGCGCAAATAGCGCCCCCAATCTCTCAGCGGCGAGCCTCACATATTCCGGATCTACCTTAGCTTGTTTCAATCCCGCCTCCTCCGATCTGCTTCTTGCGCATATTCTATCCGGTACGTCGCCAGGTATCAGCTCTTGGGCAGTTATGCTTCTGTCACTTTTGGGTTAAGGCCATACTGATTCTCGCCAGGTACACTGTCTTGCACCATGAAGACTAGAAGCACAATAGCCCCGACGAGGGCACAAGACCGATTAAAAGCCACCATCCGCTTTTTCCACTATCGTGGAGCCTGCGTACTGAAACTGCGATACCAGGGATCAAGATAGCTAAGGTATAAAGACCACTTAACAACCCAAGACCCGCTTCCGGACTGAAAGACCCGGTCACAACATCGATGATGCCGAGTAATATGCTGATAAGAATATTGAACAAGACGAAGTACCAGTACTCTTTGCGCCGTGCGCGCCCTCCAAACACTGCGTACTTTTTCAAGACATCAAGATACCAGTTCATCGATTTCTCCTTTTTGTCCATATCCCCGTCGCTTTACTCGGACGAAGACTGGAATCAGCTCGTGGCTCGTAGCCTCGGTTGAGCGCTGTTTGCGAAATCCGGGAATTGCGGCTCGAAGATCCCCGGGTTACGGCGCGAACGGCGCGCCTAACCAGGCTACGATTTCTCGCGATTAAGCGACAACGGTTCGTACCTGGGACGGGAGCTTGTTTAGGATTAGCTGTTGAAGCTGGACCTTTCTGCTCGCGTTGTCGATGTCAATGCCAACAAGATTTCCGTTGGCATCGTAGTCCACCACAACCCCTTCGGAAATTTCTCGGCTCTCGACACTCGGCTGTTCGGAGAGGTCTATATACAAGGAGTCGGTGTCGGCATAGTAATTCAGTTTCATACCTTGAAACCTCGGTCTGGGAACGCATTGTGGATAGTGACCTTATCTTCCAACGTGACGACCCGCAAGTAGCGGCCACCAAGCTCAGGGCAGGCAGCCCAGAATCTCTATCGGTTGTGTTCCTGGAGTTCCGAACGAACTGGCTCCTCAACAACTCGAATGCACCATTCCTTCTTGAGATATGAACGCTTCCGACAAAACCTCTTTCTCGAAGTATTCGGTAAACCGATAAGCCGTCATGTTTAATAGGATACCGCAATGGCCTAGGGGATCCGCGCGGAGTCATCGATCATGTCTTCCGTTCGGCGGATCGCCTTTCGTGCATCCGCCCTTCCATTTTACGCGCATTGCTTCATTCTACTCCGCGTTACCCGCCCGCGGAGTCGCCCGGACGCATTCGCACCAGCATGAAATTGATGTCGTTCTCGGCTAAGCGAGAGCGGGTGCTTTGGAGTTTCTTGAGGTCTTTGAACGGGCCGACCCGTACCCGGAACCACACATCCGTACCGCTGATCGTCACCCGCTGGATGTCGGCGGAGATCCCGATCAGCGCCAGCCTGGCCTTCATCTTGTCGGCTTCCTGAAAGCGCTGGAAGGACCCGACCTGGATTAAATAGGGCGTATCCGCTGACGCTTGCGGCGGTTTGGATTGCGGCGCGGGCGAGGGCGGGGCGTCCACTTCCCAATCCGGAACCTTGACCTCCATTTCCGGAAGAATCGTGTAGAAATCGAATTTTGGTTTGCTCGCCGGACTTTGCGGCGCGGATTCGGCGCCTTGTTTAATGTCCTGCCGCGCGTCCTTAATATTGCTGAGCGATTGCAGATAGACGAGAAACGCCACGACCAGCCCCAGGGCCAAGCCGGTGAGAAATGAAAGCCAGCCCCGTTGCCGGTCTCTGTTACTACTGCGCGGCTGACGCGACATCACATCGACTCCGGAGCCGACACCCCGAGGATCGCAAGGCCGTTGCGGATGACCTGCTGGGTTGCCGCGATAAGGTTTAAGCGCGCGTTACGTAGGGACTCGTCCTCGACGAGGAACATGTGCGCGCTGTAATAGCCGTGGAACGCGTTCGCCAGCTCCCGCAGGTACTGAGCCAGTTGATGCGGCTCACGCTCCCGCGCCGCCGCTTCAATGATCTCCGGATAACGTGATATGGCGCCGATCAAACCCTGCTCGTGCGCTTCCGTTAAAACCGCTACCGCGTTCTCGCCACGCTTCCGGTCCCACGCCCATCCTTGCTCGGCCAGCTGCCGGAAGACGCTCGCAATGCGCGCGTGAGCATACTGGATATAATACACAGGGTTATCGGCCGACTGTGACTTGGCGAGATCGAGATCGAACTCAAGATGCTGCTCGCAACGCCGTGTCACGTAAAAGAAACGCGCCGCGTCCCGGCCGACCTCATCGACTAGCTCCCGCAGCGTGACGAACTCGCCCGAGCGGGTTGACATCTGCACGCGTTCTTCCCCCCGATAGAGCGTCGCGAATTGCACCAGCAAGACCTCCAAGCGATCCGAATCCTCCTCAAGCGCCGCCAGGGCCGCCTTCACCCGCGGCACGTAGCCGTGATGATCGGCGCCCCAAATATTGATAACGCGATCGAATCCGCGTTCGAATTTGTTTGTGTGGTACGCCACATCGGAGGCGAAATAGGTCGTCTGGCCATTCTCGCGCACCAAGACACGGTCTTTCTCATCTCCGAAGGCCCTCGCATTGAACCAAAGCGCACCGTCCTTGGTGTAGGTTCGTCCCAGCGACTGGAGCTTGGCAATCGCCCGATCGACCGCTTGGGTCTCCGCTAGTGAGCGCTCGGAGAACCATTGGTCGTAGCGCACGCCGAACTCGCTGAGATCGGCGCGAATGCCGGCGAGCACGCTATTCAATCCGTTATCAAACACCCGGCGATACCTGACCGGGCCCAAGAGCGATTTGGCGCGCGCGATGAGGGCATCGAGCAATGCGTCGCCGTCCAGCCCAGCCAGTCCATTGTATACGGCGCTAATCGGGTATTGGCAACCCGCCTGGACCTCCTCCCGAAGTGCGCGGGCGATCCCGATGATATAGGCGCCCTGGTAGGCGCTTGCCGGAAAATCCACCGCTTCCCCGCAAAGCTCAAGATACCGTAGCCACACGCTGAGCGCCAATATGTCCATCTGCCGGCCGGAATCGTTGACATAATATTCCCTCTGAACGGCATAACCGTTGGCCTCGAGCAGATTGGTGATCACCGCGCCGTAGGCCGCGCCCCGGCCATGGCCGATGTGCAGCGGGCCAGTCGGATTAGCGGAAACGAACTCGACTTGGATCTTCGCCCCGGCGCCCGTGCTGTTACGCCCGAAGGCGTCGCCCGCCGCGAGCACTTGTTGAATAATCCCCAGCCAATAGCGGGGCTGGATATAGAAATTGAGGAAGCCTGCGCCAGCCACCTCGACGCGATCGATGCTGGGAGATCCGGGGAGGGCCGATGCGATCCGTTCCGCTAGGGCACGCGGCGTCACACCGAGATCCTTAGCAACTACGAGCGCCACATTGGCGCTGAAGTCTCCATGCCGGGCGTCGCGGGTGCGTTCAAAGCGCACACCACGCTTCGCCAAATGGCCATCGGCATCGCCCAGATCCAATCGCTTGAGCGCCACGGCCACTTGCTCTCTGATGAGGTTCTTCAAAAATACCCCCGCGAAAGAAGTGTGGATTCTAGCTCGCCTCCCATGCCATTGGAACGTCCGCGAGTCGATTAGATTTCGCCAGCACGGGGTATTGCGACCCGTGGGGCGACCAAAGGGGAGAGCTGCGTCTCTCCTCTTTGGAAACCCCATCGCTAAGGTCCCCGCGGCAAGACCGCGGGGAATAGATTTAAAGCGTTTCCTGGGGATCGACGTCGATCGACCAGCGTAGCGCGCGCCCGGTACGCAATCTACGAATACCGGGGAGCCACCCATCGAGCAAGCGCTGCAGACGAGCACGATGGCGGGTTTGCAAGACCAACTGCCAGCGATAGCGGCCCGCGAGTCGTTCCATCGGCGCCGGCACCGGTCCGAGCAGCTCGGCACCGTTGGCGATGAGATCCAGGGCCATTGCTCGCGCTTCATTTAAGAAGGCTCGTGCTTTTTCCGGTTTTTCCGACTCGGCGCGAATGAGCGCCATCGCCTGATACGGCGGCAGCCGCGCCTCCGCTCGTTCCTTGAGCGCCAAGGCGGCGAATGCGCCGTAACCTTGGCCCACGAGCACTTGCAACAAGGGGTGCGCCGGGTGGTGGGTCTGGATCACCACGGTGCCCGGTTCATCGGCGCGGCCCGCCCGCCCGGCGACTTGAATGAGCTGCTGCGCGAAGCGTTCGTGGGAACGGAAATCTACTCCGAAGAGGCGGCTATCGCCATCCACAACCGCGACCAGCGTCACGCCCGGGAAATGATGGCCTTTCGACAGCAACTGCGTACCCACCAGCACGTCGGCCTGACCGTCCCGGATCTGGCGCAGTGCGGCCTGCCACGCCGTTTGACGGCGGGTAATGTCCCGATCGATCCGCAGCACCCGAGCACCGGGAAACGTCTGCTTGACGGCTTCCACCACCCGCTCGGTCCCGTAACCGAGTTTTAGCAGGTTGCCGCTGCCGCAGCGCGTGCAAGCTGCATTCAGTTCACTGAGCGCCCCGCAAAAGTGGCATTCAAGCCGGTTGGCCGTCTGGTGGTAAACCAAGCGCGCGTCACAGCGCTCACACCACGCCGTCCATCCGCATTGGTGGCAGAGGATGAGAGGAGCATAGCCGCGCCGATTGACGAACAGGAGCACCTGCTGGCGGCGATCCAGATGCTCGCGCATCCTTGTGACCAGCGGCTCCGAGAACCCCTCACGCATTTGCGCGGCGCGTAAATCCACCACCTCGTACCTGGGAGGCGTTGCCGTCCCTGCCCGCCTCCGAAGCCGGAGGTGCCGGTACTTGCCACGGTGGACATTGAACACCGATTCCAACGATGGTGTAGCGCTGCCGAGGATCACGGGAATGTTCTCGCGCTGGCCACGAATTACCGCGATATCCCGGGCGGAGTAGCGGAATCCCTCCTGCTGCTTGAAAGATAGGTCATGTTCCTCGTCGACGATGATGACGCCCGGCCTCGCCAACGGCGCCCATACCGCCGAACGGGTTCCGATTACGATCGGCGCCCTGCCCTCCCCGGCTTGCCGCCACTCGTCCAGTCGGGCGCCGCTCGCACGTCCTGAGTGCAAGACCGCGAGTGGCGCCGCGAAACGATCGCGAAACCGCAACAGGGTTTGTTCGGTCAGTCCAATTTCCGGTACCAAGACCAGCGCCTGGCTGCCGCGGCGCAGCACCTCCTCGATCACGCGCAAGTAAACTTCGGTCTTCCCGCTGCCGGTCACACCGTCCAAGAGAAACACACCGAAACGGTTCAATCCTGCGCACAGTAGTTGCTCGACGGCAGACGCCTGCGCGTCGTTCAACGTCGGTGGTTTGGCCGCGGGCGCGGGAAGGACCGTTGCGAGCGACGCGGGTTCCTGCGCTACCCAGCCTTTAGCTACCAAGGCGCGCAAGGCGCGGCGCCAGGATACCGCGCTGGGGAGCGATGCAGGCGGCAATTCTCGCTCGGGTTGCCGGCGTAAAGTTCGCATCAGAGTGGCTTGGGCCGGGCTCCGGCGTAAACTATCCGGATCAATCGCGGCGCCTTCAGGCGTGAGCCGCCAGCGGACATCGAGTGTCTTTGGTCTGCGCGGACGATCCTGACGCAACAGCAGAGGCAAGGAAGCGAAAATCACCTCTCCAATCGGATGGCGATAATAGCGGCTCGCCCATTCGAGCAAACGTAAATGCCGCACGCTCAGCACCGGGGCGGCGTCGAGCAATGCGGTGGCGCGCCGGAGATCATCCAAGACACTTTCGGCCCCAAAGTCCAACAGCATGCCGACGGCGGACCTGCGGCCGAAGGGCACTCGCAGTCTCATGCCCGGTTGTAACGCCGCAAGATCCACCCCGGAAGGCGGTAGGTAGTCAAAAACCTGATCGACCGGCACGGGAACGGCAATTCTTAAGATATGGCCCGGCACCGAAGATTAAGGTTAGTGTCCTCGCTGATGAGGTGGACGCACGAGGGCTTCGACGAAGGCGAAATCGGCGCGCGCCATGGGCTTGCCGTCCACCGGGCTCAATGGCGCCTGGCGTTTGAAGATGGGCGGAAACACCACTAACTCGATACCGACTTCGCCGGCCATGAAGCGGAAGCACGGGTATGCTGTACGCTCGCGAGAATTCTGGCGCACCGTTCGTTCATGAACCGTAAACGGAATCGCATGCTCCAGGAGAATATAACTCACCTCTTCCGGCGTTTCCGCAAAGACGTGCAGGCACACCATGGCCTGGCGTGCCGCGGAACCATCCAGCACGGGACCGGCCAACATGGGGTCGAATCGCCCCAGCAGGCGCATGGCTTCCAGTGCCGTTTCCCTTTGCGCGCGCAACCACCGGGGCTGCCTCTGCGCCTGAAACAGCCGCTGATAGACGCTCAGGAGAGCCGCGATCTCGCTGTTATCTGGGACCTCGCGAGGTGCCTTGATACCCAGCCGATCGGCTGCCTTGCGCTTGGCCAGGTGGTAATGCTCGACGCCTTCATCCGCCATAATGCGGGCGGCTAGTTCGGCGACACGCCGGCGGTTCTGTGAACCGTTCGCGCCGCTTGTCATAAACTAGAACAGTTGCTCGGGTAGCGCCGCCGCATCGGGGGCGCCACTGTCCCAGGCAGGGCCGCCATTCTGCTCGCTTGGAGTATTATCCGCGCGGAAGACTTCAAACATTCCCCGTGGATTGCCGGCGTCCGTCAGTAACCCGGTGTCGCGATCGATGCGCACGGTGACCAAGCCCGGGGGTTCGGGCGCTATGGCATCCGGCGTTCCCGCCAGCGCCGTCTGCATAAACTCCATCCAGATCGGCAGCGCGACGCGCGCGCCGGTTTCCTTCGGACCGAGCGATTTGGCCTGATCGAATCCTACCCAAGCCGTCGCAACGATCTGGTGGTTAAAACCGGAGAACCACGTATCCTTATGGTCATTGGTGGTTCCGGTCTTCCCCGCGATGTCGGTTCTATTCAAGGACAAGGCCGCTTTCGCCGTCCCGGTCCGCATTACTTCCTGCATCATCGAGGTCATAATCCAGGCATTCTGCGCGTTGATGGCGCGTACACCCCGTTCGGCGGTCCCCGTTAGCGCGCTCACCACCGGCGCTTGCTGGTCGCATGATTCACATTGGACCACCGATCCGCGGCTCATAATGATCTCGCCCCGGTCGTTCTCGATTCGCTCGATGAAGTATGGATCGACTCGAAATCCGCCGTTCGCGAACGCAACGTAGCCTCTCGCGAGCTCGAGCGGAGTGACCTCCGCCGTGCCTAAGGCCAAGGAGAGGTTACGCGGCAGGTAGTGCTTGTCAAAACCGAATCTTTTTATATGATTAACGGCCTTGTTGACGCCGATGGCTTGCAGCAAGCGGACCGACACGAGATTACGCGATAACGCCAGCGCTTCGCGCAGACGCATGGGGCCCATGTAGTTGTGGGTGTAATTCTCCGGACGCCAAATGCGGTCGAGCGCCGGGTCATAGAATACAAACCGTGTATCGTTGACAATGCTTGCCGCCGTGTATCCGGATACCAGCGCCGCCGAGTAGATAAACGGTTTGAATCCGGACCCCGCCAACCGCCGCGCTTGCGTCACCCGGTTAAACTTGCTCTGAGAAAAATCAAATCCGCCCGAAAGCGCCAAGATTGCGCCGTCACGCGGGTCGAGCGCCACGAAAGCGCCTTCAACCGCCGGCACCTGAGCCAATCTAAATCCGCCCTTCTCGATCGCTTCGACCCGCACCACATCCCCCGGCATGAGAAGATCTCGGGCTCGTTTCGCCACCCCCGCGCCGCGCGCGTAGTTACTCGCCCAGGCGAGCCCGCCCCAATCGACCGTGATGAGCCCTACGTCCAGGGTAAACGCCGTGATCGACGTATCGGTCGCGGCGATGACTAACGCCGCACGCAAGTCCCCGATACTCGAATAGCCCTGTAAAATCCGGGTCCATTCCGCCTCGGTCACGGAATCCGACAACGAGTGCCGCTGCTCGGGGCCACGATATCTGTGGCGCTGATCATAACGCAGTAAGCCGCGCCGAAGCGCCCGGGTGGACGCGGCCTGTAGCCGGTCGCTGATCGTGGTAACGACCCGGTAGCCGGCGTTGTAAACCTCCTTACCGAAGTGCTCCACCATGTAGGCGCGCACCATCTCCGCTAGATGGGAGGCATTTATTTCGACCGCGTGCCCATGGAAGCTCGCGGAATCCTTGGTGCGCTTCGCGGCGCGATAGTCCTGCTTTGAGATCATCCCCAGATCCCGCATACGACTTAAGACAAAATTTCGCCGCGCGACGGCGCGTTCCAAATCGGTAATCGGGTTGAGCTTCGACGGCGCCTTCGGCAAGCCCGCGATCATCGCGATTTCAGGTAGGCCCAAGTTTTGCGCATCCATGCCATAGTAAACATGAGCGGCGGCGGCTACGCCATAAGCCCGATGACCGAAATAAATCTTGTTCAGGTACAGTTCTAGGATCTCTTTCTTAGTAAGCTCACGTTCTATCTTTAAAGCAAGTAATATTTCATTGATTTTACGTAAATATGTCTTTTCAGGTGTCAAGAAAAAGTTGCGCGCGACCTGCATGGTAATGGTGCTACCGCCTTGGATCTTCTCTCCCGTCAAGAGCAATTGGATCGCGGCCCGCAGAATACCTCGCCAATCGACTCCGGGATGCCGGAAAAAACGATCGTCTTCCGCGGCCAGCACGGCACTGATCAGTGTCTGGGGTAAGTCCTTGAGTTGCATGGGTGCGCGCCGGGTTTCGCCAAACGCGGCCAGCAAGGATAGATCACGTGAATAGACCTTGAGCGGTACCTGTAAGTGGATGTCTTTCAAAGTCTCTATCGATGGGAGACGCGTTAGCAGGTAGTAAAGTAATGCACCCAGCGCGAGCACTGAAAGCAGCAAGGTTCCAACGGAAATTTTCAAGATAACACGCAACATAGAGAAACAAACTTATATATATTAAAAAAGATAAAGTGGCGCTTAACGTGTTTCCAGCGTCGGATCGACTCGTTAAGGAACATGTCACCTCCAACGCCAACCGCGGGGCTAAAGTTTAATGTAACAGCTCCGTTTTACAATCGCTAACCATTGATTGATGTAAGGAAAAAAATGACTATTTTTGGTCGCAAAAATATGCTGCTGCTGGGTATCGATATCAGTTCCACCTCGGTGAAGTTGCTGGAAATCGGGGGTAGCAAAGGCGATTACCGGTTGAAAGCTACGCCGTCGAACCGCTGCAGTCTAATTCTGTCTCGGAACGGAATACAGCAGATGTTCAACTTGTCGGCGAGGCGATCGGGCGCGCGGTGAAAAAGTCCGGAACGCGGACCAAAGCGGCGGCCTGTGCGGTCTCAGGTACTGCCGTGATCACCAAGGTTATTTCGATGCCCTCTCAACTGACCGAAGATGACATGGAAAACCAGATCCGGGTGGAAGCCGATCAAAATACATTCCCTATCCGCTCGAAGAGGTCAGCCTTGATTTCGAGGTGCTGGGTCCCTCGGAAACCGAACCGGACAAAGTCGATGTCTTGCTCGCCGCATCGAGAAGCGACAACGTGGAGGTGCGCGTCGCGGCGCTGGAGATGGGCGGCCTGGCCGCAAAAGTCGTCGATGTCGAGGCGTTCGCGCTCGAGAATGCCGTGGGCCATGTGCTGCGCAAGGGCGGCGCCGGGTTAGAACAAGGAGACACAGTTGCGGTCGTTGATATCGGGGCGACCAGGACGAGTCTGAGTGTGTTGCGGGATCTCAAGATCATTTATACACGGGAACAGTTGTTTGGAGGGAAGCAGCTCACGGAAGAAATTCAGCGCCGCTACGGCCTGTCCTATGACGAGGCCGGCCATGCGAAGCGCCAAGGTGGATTACCGGAGAATTACATCGCGGAAGTGCTCGAGCCCTTTAAGGAAACGATGGCGCTGGAAGTGAACCGGGCGTTACAGTTTTTCTATTCGTCGAGCCAAGTGGGCACCGTCGATCAGGTGATATTGGCGGGAGGCTGCGCCTCGATCCCCGGGATCACCAATCTCATCGCCGCGAAGTGCGGAACCACCATCACGGTGGCGAACCCCTTTACCGGCATGCCGGTCTCTCCAAGGATCAAGGAGCAAGCCCTCGTCAATGACGCCCCGGCGTTGATGACTTCCTTCGGTTTAGCGTTACGGAGTTTCGATTAATGGCACGCATCAACCTCTTACCTTGGCGAGAAGAGCGGCGGCGCGAACGCAAGCAGCAATTTTTGCTTAACGCCGGAATCGCAGCCGTGTGCGCTGTCGCGGCCATCGGACTGGTGCATGTCGTTTACCAGAACATCATCGATTACCAAACGGCGCGTAACGGATACTTGGAAAGCGAGATCAAGAAACTCGATAAGACCATTGCCGAGATCCGCGATCTGGAAAAGGAAAAACAGCGGCTCATTGACCGCATGCGGGCCATTGAGACCTTGCAAACGAGCCGCCCGATCATCGTGCATATCTTCGATGAGCTGGTCAGCACGCTACCGGAAGGAATATCGCTGACGGAAATCACCCAGTCAAGCAACGCGATCACGATCAAGGGGATTGCGGAATCGAACGCGCGGGTATCGAACTTCATGCGCAACGTCGAGGCATCCAAGTGGGTTAAAAAGCCTCAGCTCAACATCATCGAAACCAAGGATGAAAAGGGGCGGCGCCTCAACAACTTTACACTCATCATCGAACAAATAAGCGCGCAGCCGGAGTCCGGTGAAACGGGGCCGGATGCCAAGGGAGCAAAGCCATGAATTGGTCGGAATTTCGAAATCTCGATCCCAACAACATTGGCAACTGGCCGACGCCGGCGAAGGCGGCGGTGATCGGGTTCGGGTGCGTGGTTCTGCTAGGCCTCGGCTGGTATTTCGACACTAACGATCAGCGCCTGCTGCTCGAACAGGTGGAAGGCAAGGAGCAAACCCTCAAGCAGGATTTTGAGGCCAAGCAGAGCAAGGTCGTAAATCTCGATGCTCTCAAGGAGCAACTGCAAGACATCAAGCAGTCGTTCGGCGACATGCTAAAGCGCCTGCCTAACAAAACCGAGGTCGCCGCGCTGCTCGTCGACATCTCTCAGCAGGGGCTGGGCGCTGGGCTCGAGTTCGAGCTGTTCAAGCCCGGGTCCGAGCAACCGGCCGAGTTTTATGTCGAGTTACCGATCAATATTCGCGTGACCGGCAGCTATCACCAGCTTGGACAGTTTGTCAGCGGCGTGGCTGATCTACCACGCATCGTTACCCAGCACGATATCAAGATAAAGGCCAAGGATAAGGGCGGTTTGATCATGGAATCGATCGCCAAAACCTACCGTTATCTTGGCGAAGAAGAGGAGGCCGCGCAGCAGCCACAAACTCCGAATTCAATTGCTACGAAACCATCGCAATCATGAGCCACGAGAAACAGTTTCTCCACTACACCATGCGCGGGGCGGTTGTCGCCACCGCCTTCCTCCTGAGCGGGTGCGGTTCCGATGACCTAAGTGATCTGCAAGCTTACGTCGCCGAGGTCCTGAGCCGCAAAGGGGGCACCATTGACCCTCTTCCGGAGATCAAGCCCTATGAGCGCTACCTGTACCAATCGGGGGAGGCCGACGTACGCGATCCGTTTGAACCGTTTTTTGAGATGAAACGCGGCGCCAACCTTGAAAGGAACGTATCCGACGCGCAAATAAAATACATCGAAGAAATTGAAACCCATAATCCCGAGGAGCTCGAAAACTTCGAGCTAGACGGCCTACGCATGGTTGGAACCCTTCAAAACAGCGCTGATTTCTGGGGGGTCGTGCTCGACCAAGAAGGCACGGTCCATCGCGTGAAGATAGGGAACTACATGGGTAAGAACTTCGGCAGGATCATCAATATTGCCGAAGATAAAATCGAAGTACGCGAAATCATCGGCGATGGGCAGGGCAGCTGGGAGGAACGTGCCGCGTCACTGGCGCTTTTAGGCGAAGAGGAATAGGCCTGGAGGGGGTTAGACACATGAATACACATCGATATTGGGGGACTCACGAAATGATAGGAACTGAGTTGCGGGATATGGCGTCAAGGGTAGGGGGCAGCATCGCGCTGAGCTTGGCGTTGACGCTATCGTCCGTGGCATGGGCGGCCCAAAACAGCCTGGATGCGGTCACCTTTACGACCCTGCCGGGGGACGAGGTGCAAATCCGGTTACAGCTTTCGAGTCCCCTGGCGCGAGATCCGCTGACCTTTACGATCGATAACCCGGCGCGCATCGCCCTCGATCTACCTGAGACGCGTATAAACCTATCCGCGAAGCATCGCGCCATCGGAATTGGACCGGCGCAAAGCGTGAGTACCGTGGAGGCGGGAGGACGCACCCGCGTCGTACTGAACCTGGTACGGTTGGTTCCCTACCAGTTAAATCACCCCCGGCAAAGCCGGGGGCTTATTGGGTGAGCGCCTCAAAGGCGCCATAACGGCATGAGCCGCCCAAGGCGGCGGGTCTACATTCCAA
>Ga0208612_1000515_pt1 | contig 16665 bp, 18 predicted proteins | sample AntDryMetagUQ889_FD_188089 | JGI IMG/M metagenome (GOLD analysis project Ga0208612, IMG submission 188089) | Polar desert microbial communities from Antarctic Dry Valleys - UQ889 (SPAdes) | ecosystem: Environmental > Terrestrial > Soil > Desert | place: Antarctic Dry Valleys | collected 2008-12-31 | reverse complement strand
TTTCCGGATGCGGCGCCCGGGCGGGCAGGTGCCGGGATGGTCCACCGGATCATCTGGCGCGTCGGCTCTCAGGACGCGATCTCCTTTTGGGAAGAGCGCTTGGAGGGAGCGGGCTCCGCGCCGCGCCGTGCGGACGAATCCCTTTTCTTCGCAGACCCCGAGGGTCTCGAGCACGAGCTCGTGGTGGCCGAAGTCGGTGATCAGCCCTTGATCGCCGACCATCCCGATGTCCCACGTGAGCAGGCGCTGCAGGGATTCGAGGGCGCCCGTGCCTACGCGGCCGACGTCGAGCGGAGTCGCGGGCTCCTCGAGGATGCCCTTGGCTTTGAGCCGAAAGGGGACGAGTGGGTGGTCCGCGGGAAGCGCCGAGGCGGCACATGGGCATACGACGAACCGCCGGCAGATCGCGGCCTCCAAGGCGCAGGGACCGTTCATCACATCGCGTGGGCATCGGAAACCGAAGAGCACGAAGAGTGGCGCCGGCGCGCAGCTGAGGGAGGCGCCCATCCAACTCCGGTAATCGACCGCTTCTGGTTCGAGTCGATCTACTTTCGCGAGCCGAGCGGCGTCCTCTTCGAGATCGCGACGCTCGACCCGGGATTCGCCGTGGATGAAGACCCCGAGCACCTGGGTGAGAGCCTGATCTTGCCGCCGTTCCTCCAGGGGCGCCGCGAGGAGATCGAGCGGGTCCTGACGCCGGTCACAAACCCGCGCGAGTCCGCCTAGCGTCGAGAGGCCGGTGACGTCCGGCATGTATGCGAACGTGTGTTCGTGCGCTGGAAGAACCTGGAAGAAGGAGCGGGACCCCAGGCGCTCCTTCCTGGCCTGAGCAGCGCGGTTACTCGCACCTTCGATGCGCCAGAGGCGTTGGGGATCCGGTTCCATGAGATTCACGCGCGATCAGCGATCAACGCGGTCCCCGAGCGTTCGCGGATGCCGTTCCGCTGGACGATCAATCCGTACCGGGGATGTACCCATGCCTGCATTTATTGCTTCGCTCGCCCAACGCATACGTATCTCGACCTGAACGCCGGCCGCGACTTCGAGCGCGAGATCGTGGTCAAGGTAAACGCGCCGGAGCTGGTGCGCGCCGAGCTTGGCCGCGCTTCGTGGCAGGGCATGCACGTCGCGCTCGGGACGAACACGGACCCGTACCAGTGGGTCGAGTCGCGCTACCGGCTCATGCCCGGGATCTGGGAGGCGATGCGGGACTTTCGGAACCCGTGCTCAGTGCTGACGAAGTCACCGCTCCTACTTCGCGACATCGGCCTCTTCAAAGAGATCGCCGGGCGCACGAAGTTCGTCGCGAACCTTTCGGTCCCGACCCTCGACGAGAAAGCTTGGCGAGCGTCTGAGCCGCATACGCCGCATCCAAAGACGCGGCTCGCCGCGGTCGGCGAGCTCAACCGCGCCGGCATCCCGACCGGCATCCTGATCGCTCCTCTCATGCCCGGCATCAACGATGACCCCCGCCAGGTCGAGAAGATCCTCGAGGTGGCGGGCGAGATGGGCGCGACCAATGTGGGAGGGATCGGCCTTCACCTTCGAGCCGAGGTCAAAGACCTCTTCATGGACTGGCTGCGCCAGTACCGACCTGATCTGGTCCCGCGCTACCAAAAGCTCTACGGCCGGGGCCGCGGCGCCTATCTCCCGAAGGAGGAGCGTGCGCGTCTGGCGAAGCTCGCCCGGGGCAAGAACCCACCGCGACGCTTCGTGCGCGAGCGTGCACCCGATGGAAGCGGCAGAACGACCGACTCCGATCTGATTTCCCAGTCCAGGCTCTTCTAAGTCGAGTGCGATCGGCGATTCTTGGATAGCGTTGCGACCGATGGCGCCACGCGTTCACCACCTAAGTTGCGCGACGATGTGCCCGTACGGCGCGAGCCTCTTCGGGCGCCCAGGCGGCCCGCTCGGCAAGTTCGAGGTATGCGCTCACGTGCTCCTGGTCGAAACGGAAGACGCTCTCGTCCTCGTAGACACCGGGTTCGGCACAGCGGAGGTGGCGAACCCGAAGCTCCTCGGCCAGCCTTTCTCCGCGCTCATGCGCCCGCAACTCTCCGATCACCAGACGGCAATCCGCCAGGTCGAGGCGCTCGGCTTCTCCGCGAGCGACGTTCGCCACCTCGTGCCGACGCACCTCGACATCGATCACGCCGGCGGTCTCCCTGACTTCCCCGACGCCGAGCTTCATGTATTCCGGCCCGAGATGGATGCAGTTCTCAAGCCGGGCCTTCGAGAGAGGCCCCGCTACATGAAGCACCAGTTCGCGCACGGGCCGAAGTGGCGCGCGCATGACGTCTCGGGCGACGAGTGGCTGGGCTTCGAGGCCGTGCATCCGTTGCCTGGAGTTGACCCCGATGTCCTGATCGTGCCATTGCCCGGCCACTCTCGCGGGCACTCGGCGGTCGCGGTAAAGGGTGAGGCCGGATGGCTTCTTCACTGCGGCGACGCGTACTTTCACCGCGGCCAGGTCCAGACGCCGCCGACGTGCCCACCGGGCTGGCGCGCTTTCCAGGGCCTCGTTGGCCTCGAGCGGAAACGCCGCCTCCAAAACGAGGAGCGCCTTCGCGAGCTGAACGAGCGCAAGGGTTCGGAAGTCCGGATCTTCTGTGCCCATGACACGGATGAGCTTGAAAGCCTGAGATCCGGGACATCCGGCTGAAAACACTCAACGAAAGGGAGGAACATGCCTGACTACACGAAGAAGAACGTCTCAGAGCTCAAGGACTCGGCGGCGGATTTCGATATGGCCGAGATCCAGGAGGCCCGCTTCCCCGCGAAGGAGCTCGATGCCGAGGACACCGGCTTCGGCCACCAGCGCCTGAAGCCCGGAAAGCGACAGGGATTCGGCCACCAGCACGAGGACGCCGAAGAGGTCTACTACGTCGTCTCGGGTTCGGGCCGGGCGAGGCTCGACGACGAGACCGTGGAGCTCGAGAAGGACGACTTCCTGCGAGTGGCGCCCGAGGTGAAGCGTCGCTTTGAGGCCGGGCCCGACGGGCTCGAGTTCGTCGTCTTCGGCACTCGCCACGAGGGCGACGGCGAGGTCCACCCGGACTTCTGGGCGCCCGAGGACTGAGCGCCGAGCGTCAGACGGGCGCCGCCGCCAGCGAGCGCGCGGCGCCTCTGAGCGAAATCGCAACCAGAACCAGGCTGGCAGCCGCGACGGCAGCAAGCCCGAAGGCGGCGGGGTAGCCGCCGATCGACGCTGCAACGCCGGCCGCCACGGAACCGGCTCCAACACCCACGTCGAAGAAAGCGGTGAACGTCCCCATCGCGGCGCCGCGGCGCGACTCGGGCACTTGATTGACGACGAGGAGGGCGAGCGAAGGGAGGAGCATGGAGAAGGCTGCGCCCATTGCAAGCGCGCCCGCGATTGCCAGTGGCAGGGATTGCGCGAGCATGATCGCGATCAAGCCGGCCGATTCGACGATCCCGGCGCCGATGATGCACGGCACAGGTCCCAATCGATCCGGCAGCCCTCCACCGAGGACCCGAGCGAGGACGACGGTCGCGGCGAACGCCGTGAAAACCTCGGCTCCGTGCCCGATACCTCGCTCGTCGAGGTGGAGTACGAGGAAAGCGGCGACGGCGACCATCCTCGCGGTGGTCGCGGGCCTCGTGATCTCGGCGTCCGGCGCCGTCGCGCACGACGTGTGGTCGAACGTGATCCGCAAGGGCAAGGAGTCCGAGCACGAGGAGGTCCTCGTCGGCCGGATCGCCGCGTTCATGATCGGCGCGATCGCCATCGTGATCGCCGTCATCGGTGGCTCCGACCTGAACGTCTCCTACATGGTCGGCCTTGCGTTCGCGGTCGCCGCGAGCGCCAACTTCCCGGCGCTGATCCTGGCGCTCACGTGGAAGCGGTTCAACACGACCGGCGCGGTTTGCGGTGTGGTCCTGGGCGTGGTGAGCTCGATCGGGATCGTCCTCGTCGGGCCTGACGTCAGGGACGATCCGCTCATCAACCTGACCCAGCCCGCGATCATCTCGGTGCCGCTGGGCTTCCTCGGTTGCATCCTCGGCTCGCTTCTCTCCAAGGAGGAGGGCCGGGCGGAGCGTAACTTCGAGGAGCTTCAGGTTCGCGCCGAGACCGGCCTTGGCGCCGAGGCGGGCGGCGAAGCCGTGCCGCTCCGTTCGAAGCGCAATGCCGAGGAGAACGTCCCAGCCGGTCGCGCCTAGCCGAGGCCGAGGCGCGGGTCTGGGCCTCAGTTACTTCGGCATGCGCCGGAGGTCGGCGCGGCGGATCTTGCCGCTTGGCGTCTTCGGGAGCTCGTCGGCGAACTCGATCACGCGCGGCGCCTTGTATGGGGCGGTTACGTCCTTCACATGCTCTCGAAGTTCGTCCGCGAGCGCATCGCTTGGCGCGCCGTGGCGGAGGACAACGACTGCGCGCACGACCGAGCCTCGCTCCTCGTCGGGCATCGCGACCGCGGCCGCCTCGGCGACAGCAGGGTGGCTGATCAGCGCCGACTCGACCTCGAACGGGCCGATGCGATAGCCGGACGACACGATCAGGTCGTCGTTTCGCCCCTCGTAGAAGAGATCACCGTCATCCCAGCTCACGACATCGCCCGTGGGCCACCACTCCCCGTCGACGAGGCGACCGAGAGTGTCTTCACGGGATTCGTCTAGGTAGCGGCTGAAGAACGTAGGGCAGGTGGAGGCTCGCACCTGGAGCTCACCCGGCCCCTCTGGTGAGTCCACGCGCACCTCGAGGCCGGGAAGGGGCTTTCCCATCGACCCTTCCCGCATCTTCTCGCCGACGTGGTTTCCGGACACGTGGCCGGTCTCGGTCTGGCCGTAGCCGTCGTGGATGTCTAGGCCCATCGCCTCCCGGAAGACCCTGATCACCTCGGGATTGAGTGGCTCGCCCGCCGACACCATGCGCCTCAGATCGCGGAGCTTTCGAAGCTCGGCGCGCTTGGCGAGCATCCGGTACTCGGTCGGCGCCTGGCAGAGGACGTTCACGCCCTCGGATTCCACCAGGGCAAGGCGCGCGTCAGGATCGAAGCGGGCGTCCGAGATCAGGGCGGCCGCGCCGCAGAGCCACGGCGCGACGAAGACGTTTCGCGCCGACTTCGACCAGCCGGTTGCCGAGGTGCACCACACCAGGTCGTTCTTCTTCGCGCCGAGCCAGTGCTTCGCCTGCGCTTGTTGGCCATCGAGGTAGCCGGCGGTGTGAAGGGCGCCGCGCGGCTCGCCGGTAGTGCCGGAGGTGAAGACGATCAGGGCGGGGTCAGAGGCGCTCATCTCGGCGATGGCGGCGGGCGTCTCCTGCGGGCGGTCCTCGTCGAGGATTCGCTCAAACTCGCCGAGGTCGATCGTCTCGACCCCGCCGGGCAGCTTGGCCAGGAGCTCCGGCTGGCCTACGCAGAGCTTCGGGTTCGAGGCGCCCACCCGCAGCTCCAGATCCTTGGCCCGGAGCTGAGTCGACATCGGCAGCGCGACCGCCCCCATCCGCCAGCAAGCCAGCATCGTGAGCACCCACTCGACCCGGTTGCCGAGGAGCGTCATCACGACATCGCCCCGCTTGACCCCGCGCGCGGCGAGAGTGCCGGAGACACCTGCGCTCATCGCGATCAACTCGCCGAAGTGCCACACGCGGCGCTCGCCGTTCTCGTCGATCGCAAGCAGCGCCGGCTTGGAGGCGGGGAACCGCTCGAGGACGTCGGAGACGAAGTTCATCGCCTTTCAGTCTGCCGCGTGCGGGACTAGAGCGTTGTGCCGTCGTAAAGCTTCGTGACGGTGACGGCTCCGTCGGGCGCGGCGTCCAGGCAAAGACCGCAGAGGACGCACTCGTCCTTGTTCTCGTGCACGACCGTCACGCCGACCTCCGACGCCTTGAAGATGTCGACTGGGCAGGCGTCGTCGAGCTTTTGGGCGAGCTCGGCGTCGCTCGTGTGCTCCGGCGCGACCTCTACCTCGATGAAGATTCCGTGTAGTGCCTCAGGCATTTGTCAAGGCCTTCTTGACTCGGTCGGGAATCTGGTCGATCCGCTCGACGACGGGAATGGCCGAGGCCTCCAGGCGAGCGATCTTCTCGGTCGCCGAGTCCTCCTTGCCTTCGACGATGGTCCCGGCGTGACCGAAGCTCATGCCCTGCATCTCCTCGTCGTCCATGAACTTGCCGGCCATGAAGGCGATGATCGGCAGCTCCGAGCCGTTGTCGGAGCGCCAGTCGACGAGCTCTGCCTCCATGCGCCCGCCGGGCTCCGTGTAGATCACTATCGCCTCGGTTTCCGTGTCCTCTTCGAAGTAGGGCATGAGCTCTGCGTAGGTGGAGCCGATGATCGCGTCGCCGCCAATCGAGACCGCGGTCGAGACGCCCAGGCCGGCGGCGGTGAGCGAGGAGGAGATCTCCGTGGTCATGCCACCCGAGCGGGACATGACGCCGACCGAACCCCGCTGGTAGGCCTTCGCGGCATCCTTGGCCGGGCCGCCGATCCCGCCCATCTTGCAGACGCCGGGCACGATCAGGCCGAGGCAGTTGGGGCCGATGATGCGCGCGCCGCGCTCTGACGCGAGCTCGACCATCTGAGCCACGTCGCGGCGTGGGATGCGCTCGGTGACGACGACGATGAGCTTCACGCCGTTCTCGATCGCCTCGACGACCGCGTCCTTGGTGAAGGCGGGCGGGACGGTCACGACCGCGCCGTCGATCGGCCCGCCGTGGTGCTCGACCGCCTGTTCGACCGTGTCCCAGACGGGCACGCCGTGGACCTCGCGGCCCTTGCGGCCCGGAGTGACGCCGCCGACGACCTTGGAGCCGTAGTCGAGGCACTCGCGGGTCAGGTTCACGGCCTCGCGGCCGGTGATGCCCTGGACGATGAAGGTGAAGTCTTCGGTGAGGAGGATGCTCATTGAATCTTTGCCACGGCTTCCCCGGCCGCCTCCCACATCGAGGTCTCGCGATCGCGGAACTCGATCCCGTACTTGGACAGGATCTTCGAGCCCTCTTCCTCCCAGGCGCCCGGGATGCGGAACACGGCGATTGTCTCGGCCGGGTCTTTGCCCAGCTCCAGGCAGGCCTTGATTACACCGCGGGCGACGATGTCGACACGGGTGTTGGAGACGATGGACATCATCACGGCGATCTTTAAGACGCCTTCCTTTTGTAGGACCTCCTTCGCGAGGCCCTTAGCCTTAGAGACGGACGGGTTGCCGCCGATCTCGGCGTAGTTGGCGGGCTTTCCGCCCTGCGAGCGCACTGCGTCGGTCAGCGTCAGCGAGCCGCCACCGGCACCGATCACCAAGCCGAGGTTGCCGGTGAAGCCGTGGTCCTTTCCCTGGATCACCCCGCGGTGGTCGGCGGAGTCGATCGCCTTCACGTTCCGCTCGAAATCGGAGGGCTCGTACATCTCGCGCGGCTCGGAGAGGTCGACGCCGATCTCTTCCAGCATCTGCTTGTGGCGGCCGACTGCCTCATCCTCCATCTCCATGTGGGCGTCGAGGGCGACAAACGAGCCGTCGCCGAGGCGAGCCACCGGGTTGATCTCGGCGAGGGTCATGTCGAACTCGCGCTGAAGCTCGGCAAGACGGGCGAGGATCATCGTTGCGCGCCCAAGCTCCTTGCCGGTCATGCCGCAGCGGGCGACCGTCTCCTTCGCCTGGAAGTCAAAGATGGGATGAAGGTTCGACAGGTGGCCGCGGCCAACGTGGTCGGGGTGCTCTGAGGCGACCTGCTCGATGTCGATGCCACCCATGTCTGAGAAAAGCATCATCGGCCGCTTCGCGCGCCCGTCCCACAGCACGGCCGCGTAGTACTCCTGCGCGACGTCTGCCTTCGGGTCGACCAGGACGCCGACCGGCATGTGGCCACCGATCTCGAGCTGGAGGATCGCATCGGCGTGCGCGGCCGCCTCGTCAGGCGTGGTCGCGAACTTGACGCCGCCCGCCTTCATGCGCCCGCCGGTGAGGACCTGCGACTTGATCACGGTCTCGCCGCCGATGCGCTCCGCGGCGGCGCGGGCCTCGTCGGCGCTCGTGCAGAACCCGTAGTCGGTGACCGGGATCCCGGCCCGCTCGACGATTCGGCGTGATTCGTACTCGTAGAAGCGCATGCGGCGCGGGAGCCTATCGGGCCATTGGGTGCCCGCTCCGTTTAGGGTGGGCGAGTGGAGGACACGTCCGTATTCACGGCGGTAGCGCTGCCGATCGCGCTCGCCGTGATCATGATCTCGCTCGGGCTGGAGCTGACCCGAGCGGATTTCAGACGCATCTTCGTCTATCCGAAGGGCGTCGCCATTGGCCTCTTGAACCTGGCGGTGATCGCTCCGTTCCTCGCGTTCGGGATCGCCGAGCTGTTCGACCTCAGCCCCGTCCTAGCCATCGGGCTGGTGCTCCTGGGTGCCTCGCCCGGAGGGACGCTCGCGAACCTCTTGACGCACCTGGCGCGCGGGGACACGGCGCTGTCGGTGACGATGACCGCGCTTTCGAGCGTGGGCGCGCTGATCGTCGTGCCGATCTACCTCAACCTGGCGGCCAACCACTTCTCGGGCTCGGACATCGGCGACATCTCGATGCTCGGTGTGGTGGTTCGCGTCTTCTTCATCACGCTCGTGCCTCTGGCGATTGGCATGTACGTGCGCGAGCGGTATCCGCGATGGACCGAGGAGCGGCGAGACCAGGTGAAGAAGGCGGCGCTCGTGGCGTTCGTGCTGGTCGTGATCGCCGCGGTCGCGAGCGAGATCGACGTCCTCCTCGACAACTTCGCGGCCGTCGCCGTCGCCACGCTGGCGCTGAACGTCGCCGCGATGACCGTGAGCTTCGCCGTCGCGAAGCTCGCGCGGCTCTCGGACCGTCAGGCCACTGCGATCTCGATGGAGCTCGGCATCCACAACGCGACGCTCGCGATCGCCGTGGCTGGGACGATCAACATCGACCTCGCAATTCCCGCCGCCGTCTACTCGGGCTTCATGTTTGTGACGGCCGGCCTTTTCGCCCGCTTCATGGCCAGACGAAACGCGGGCGCCGAGCCCGCGCCGGCGCCCGCCTGAGCCCATCTCAGCCAGGTAGAGGCCGATGCGTCAGAATGTCCCATTCTTCCGGGGGCCCCGCCACGGCCCCGACCTGAACGAGCGAAGGAGCAACGCCCCAAAGTGAGCGATACCGCCGCAGTCACCCACGCGTCAACCACCAACACGAAGCTGAGCGCATGGGTCGAGGAGATCGCCGCGCTGACCAAGGCCGAATCAGTCACGTGGTGCGACGGGAGCGCCGAGGAGTACGACCGCCTCTGTCAGGAGCTGGTCGACGCTGGCACCTTCCAAAAGCTCTCTGAGGCCAAGCGGCCGAATTCCTACCTCGCGTGGTCGGACCCCTCCGATGTCGCGCGCGTCGAGGACCGCACCTTCATCTGCGCCGAGACCGAAGAGGAGGCCGGGCCGAACAACAACTGGCGCCCGCCCTCGGAGATGCGCGAACAGATGTCCCAGCTTTTCGACGGCGCGATGAAGGGCCGCACGATGTACGTCGTGCCCTTCTCGATGGGGCCTCTCGGCTCGGACAAGTCCCATATCGGCGTCCAGCTGACGGACTCGCCCTACGTGGTCGTCTCGATGCGGATCATGACCCGGATGGGCCAGGGTGCGCTCGACACGCTCGGCGCCGACGGCGAGTTCGTGCCTTGCGTCCACTCGCTTGGCGCGCCGCTCGCCGAAGGGGAGAAGGACTCGCCGTGGCCGACGAACGCGGAGATCAAGTACATCGTCCACTACCCCGAGACGCGCGAGATCTGGTCTTACGGCTCCGGCTATGGCGGCAACGCCTTGCTCGGCAAGAAGTGCCTGGCTTTGCGGATCGCCTCGACCATGGCCCGCGACGAGGGCTGGATGGCCGAGCACATGCTGATCCTGAAGCTGACCTCGCCCGAGGGGGAGGTCAAGTACGTGACGGGCGCCTTCCCGTCCGCGTGTGGCAAGACCAACCTGGCGATGCTGATCCCGACGCTCGAGGGCTGGGAGGTCGAGACGGTCGGCGACGACATCGCCTGGATGAAGTTCTCAGACGACGGCCGCCTGTACGCGATCAACCCCGAGGCCGGCTTCTTCGGCGTCGCGCCCGGCACGGGCTACAAGACGAACCCGAACGCGATGGACGCGATCGAAAAGAACACGATCTTCACCAACTGCGCGCTCACCGACGACGGCGACATCTGGTGGGAGGGAATGACCGAGGAGCCGCCCGAGCACGCCATCGACTGGCATGGAGACGACTGGACTCCAGAATCCGAGGCGCCCGCAGCGCACCCAAACGCCCGCTTCACGGTGCCGGCTTCGCAGGCGCCGTCGATCGCCTCCGAGTGGGAGGACCCTGCAGGCGTCCCGATCGACGCATTCCTCTTCGGCGGACGCCGCGCTTCAGGCGTTCCGCTCGTGCGCGAGGCCTTCGACTGGGAGCACGGCGTCTTCATGGGCGCCACGATGTCCTCCGAGCAGACCGCTGCCGCCTTCGGCACCGTCGGCCAGCTTCGCTTCGATCCCTTCGCGATGCTGCCCTTCTGCGGCTACAACATGGCCGACTACATGGCGCATTGGCTCAAGATCGGCGAAGAGGGCGATCCCGAGAAGCTGCCGCGCATCTTCTATGTCAACTGGTTCCGAAAGGACGCCGACGGCAAGTTCCTCTGGCCAGGATTCGGCGAGAACAGCCGCGTCTTAGAGTGGGTCTTTCGCCGCTGTAACGGCGAGGGCGAAGCGGTCGAGACGCCGATCGGGCTGGTGCCGGCCGAGGGCGAGATCGACACGGACGGGCTCGACATCTCCGCCGAGGCGATGCATGAGCTGACGACCGTCGACGAGCAGGGCCTGCGAGACGAGATTCCCCAGGTCGAGGAGCACCTGGCGAAGTTCGGAGATCGACTTCCCGGCGCGGTGCGCGAGCAGCTCGATGCGCTGAAAGAGCGGCTGGGCTAGCGCCGCGCCGCGAGCGCCCGGGCTTACGCCGAGTAGCGCTCGAGCCCCGCTCGGAGCGCGTCCGGAATCGGTGTCTTTGCCCGGGTCTCGGCGTCGACGACAACGTGGCGAAGCGTCACCTCGGCGACGGTGGTTTGCTCGCGCTCGACCGCGATCAGCGTCGTGACAGCCGTCGTGCCGAGTTTCGTGACCCAGGCGACCAGGTCGAACTCCTCGTCGAAGCGAAGCGGGGCGAGGTAGCGGACGTTCGCTTCGGCCACCACCATGTCGATCGCATCCGAGTCCATGATCGCCTGCCAAGAGCCGAACGCCTCGCGATAGAGCTCGGTGATCGCGATGTCGGCGTAGGCGAGGAAGTGCGCGTTGAAGACGATCCCCTGCGGATCGCACTCGTGAAAGCGCACGCGGAGGCGGTGGCGGAACGGGGCGGACATAGCGGTTAAGGGATGATAGCGAAAACGCTATACTCGCTCCATGGTCACGGTTGAAGAACGCAGCCCCGGTCGGCTTCTGAGAGAGGCTCGTGTCAGGCGTGGCGTAAGCCAGAAACGTCTCGCGATCAGGGCGGGGACCACCCAGTCGGCCATCTCGAGGATCGAGCGCGACAGGGTGTCGCCGACGGTCGAGACGCTCCGCGGGCTGCTTCACATGCTGGGGGAAGATCTTGCTCTGGGCTCCAGCGTCCGGGATGCCGGCATCGACCGGTCGATGACACGAACGAATCTCGCCGACACTCAAGAGGAGCGCCTGCGGAAGAGCCAGGACTTCGCTGCTTTCGTCCGCCGGAATCTGCCTGATGGGGCAGCGGCAGGGTGACCTCCCAGCCTCGACTCGAAGCAGGTCCGATTATCCAGGCGCTGGCGGATGCGGGCGTGGATTTCGTGGTCATCGGTGGCATTGCGGGCAATCTCCACGGCTCCTCGTATCCGACCTACGACCTCGACATCGCGTATTCGCATGACCCCGCCAATCTCAGGCGGATGGTGAAGGCCCTCGGTCCGCTGGAGGTCACCGTGGCCAACGCCCCGCCGGATCTGCCGTTCGTGCTCGACGAGGTCACCCTCGGCAATGGCGCGAACTTCACCTTCGACACCCGCTTCGGACGCTTCGACATTCTCGCCCACGTCCCCGGCATTGCCGGATATGAGGAGCTGCGATCTCACTCCCAGCCGGCGAGGCTGGAAGGCCTGGAGATTCGCCTCGCTTCGATCGATCATCTGATCTCGATGAAGCGCGCGGCGAACCGCACCAAGGACAAGCTCATGGTCGAGGAGTACCTCGTCATCGCCGACGAGCAGGACCGCGCGCGGCGAGAACGAGAAGGCGACTCGCCCTACAGCTCGTAGGCCTCTTTGAGCTCTGGGTCTTTCTCGGCGAGCATCTCGGCGAGCTCGACCATCACCTTGCACTGCTTCCAGGTTGCGTCGTCTTGCATCTTGCCGTCGATCATGTGAACACCGCGGCCGTCCGGGATCGCCTCGATCACCTTCTTGGCGAACTTGACCTCCTCGGGATCGGGCGAGAAGACCTTCTTCGCGATCTCGATCTGGACGGGGTGGAGGGACCATGCGCCGACGCAGCCGAGGAGGAAGGCGGCGCGGAACTGCGCCTCGCAGCCCTTGACGTCCTTGATGTCACCGTAAGGGCCGTAGAACGGCAGGATCCCGGCCGAGGTGCAGGCGTCGACCATGCGGGCAATTGAGTAGTGCCAGGGATCCTGTTGCGCGGTCGCGCGCGGGGCCTCGGGGTCGTCCGGGTCGGGGTCGTTGATGACGAGATAGCCGGGATGGCCGCCGCCAACCCGCGTGGTCTTCATGCGCCGCGACGCAGCGAGGTCTGCGGGGCCGAAGCTCATGCCCTGCATGCGCGGGCTGGCCGTGGCGATCTCCTCGAGATTGACGACGCCCTGCGCCGTCTCAAGGATCGCGTGGACCAGGATCGGCCGCTCGACCTTTGCTTTCGCCTCGAGCTGTGCGAGCAGGCGATCCACGTAGTGGATGTCCCAGGCGCCCTCGACCTTAGGGACCATGATCACGTCGAGCTTGTCGCCGATCTCGGTGACGAGCGTCGTCAGGTCGTCCAGGACCCATGGGCTCGCGAGGTCGTTCACGCGAGTCCAGAGCGCCGTCTCGCCGAAGTCGACCTCATTCGCGACCTTGACGAGGCCCTCCCGTGCGGCTTCCTTGTTATCGACCGCGACCGCGTCCTCGAGGTTGCCGAGGAGGATGTCGGCAGACTTCGCCATGTCCGGGACCTTCGCCGCCATCTTCTCGTTCGAGGCGTCGAAAAAGTGGATCATCCGCGACGGGCGGAACGGAACCTCCGAGGCGGGCTCGGGGGCGCCGATGGCAAGGGGCTTCATGAAGTCGCGCGGGTTTCTCATCGAGCCAACGCTATTAGGTGAATCAGGAGAACTCGGACGGGTCCGGGCCGGTCCGCCGACCCTTGTCAAGCCCCTCGATCGCCGCCATGTCCTCGTCGGAGAGCTCGAAGTCCCAGATGTCGAAGTTCGCCTCGATCCGCTCCGCGGTGACCGACTTGGGGATGGTCACGTTGCCGAGCTGCATCTGCCAGCGGAGCATCACCTGGGCCGCCGACTTCGAGTTAGCTTCCGCGATCCCGGTGAGCGCCTCGTCCTCGAAAAGCTCGCCTTGGGCGAGCGGGCTCCATGCCTCGGTCACGATCCCCCGCTCGGAATGCACCTCGCGAAGCCCGCGCTGTTGGAGCGCGGGGTGCAGCTCGACCTGGTTCAGGACAGGGACCGTGTCCGTCTTCTGCGCAAGACGCTCGAGGTCCTCCTCGCGGAAGTTCGAGACGCCGATCGAACGCACGCGCCCGTCCGCGCGGAGCTCCTCCATCGCCTTCCACGTCTCGACGAACAGGCCCTTGTCCGGCGCGGGCCAGTGGATCAGGTAGAGGTCGAGGTAGTCGAGGCCGAGCTTCGAGAGGCTCTCCTCGAAGGCGGCCTTGGTGGCGTCCGCGCCCTGAGAGTCGTTCCAGAGCTTGGTCGTGACGAAGAGCTCCGAGCGATCGATGGCCGAGCCGTTGATGGCGCCCCCGACCTCGGCCTCGTTCTCATAAGCGGCGGCCGTGTCGATAGCTCGATAGCCGACGTCGAGGGCTTTCGTCACGGCCTCTCCGGCATCCTCGGGGTCGATCTGCCACGTGCCGAAGCCGAGCTGGGGGATCTTGGCTCCGTCGGAGAGCTCGATCAAGGGGACCTGGGTCATTTCGGTGTTCCTTTCGTTGGCAAGTTGAGCCTTACGCATACCCGACGGCCCGCGGTGTACCCTGCCGCCGATGGAAGGACGCACACTGCGGCCACTCGGCGTCGGCGAGATCCTCGACGCGTCGATCAACCTCTACTTCCGCAACCTCGGGACCTTCTTCAAGATCGCCGCGGTGATCGCGATCCCGATGGGCGTGATCATCTTCATGCTCGATCAGATCGCCTTCGCCGAGCCCGACGGCTTCGCCGATGGATTCGCCTTCGCCGGCGAGTTCCGGCAAAGGGTTGACTACAGCACCTTCACGACGGTCGCGATCATCGAGGGGGTTGTCGCGTTGCTCGCGTTTCTCCTGGTCATTGGCGCTTCGTTCAAGGCGGTCAGCGATCTCTACATCGGGAACGACACGAACAGCGGGGACTCGATCCGCTACGCCGCCGGCCGCGTCCACTCCATGCTTTGGATCGGGTTCCTCTTCACGCTCGGCGTGGGTCTCGCGATCTTCGCGCTGGTCCTGCCGGCTATCTGGCTGTTCGTCGCCTGGTCGCTCGCGATCCCGGCTCTTCTCTCGGAAGGGCTCAAGGGATCGAAGGCGCTGGGCCGGTCCTTCGACCTCATCAGGCACAACTGGTGGCGGACATTTGGGGCAATCCTCGTCGGGATCATCTTCATCGGCCTCTTCCAGTTCCTGTTGGAGCTTGGCGCCTCCGGACTCTCAACCCTCACAGAGGACTCGCTTCAGGGGTCTCTATTGATCTATGACGCTGCACAAGTGTTAACCCTGATCATCACCGGTCCTCTGGAAGCCGCGATCATCGCGGTCATCTACTACGACCTTCGCGTCCGCAAGGAAGCCTTCGACGTACACATCCTGACCCAGCAGCTCGAATCACCCGGATCGACACCACCGGCCGCCGGAGCGCCTCCGCAGGCGCCGAGTGAAACTCCGCCGCCCCCCTCGACCCCGTCGGGGTGGTAGGAGCCTGCCTCGCAAAAAGACCGCAGCCGCCCTGGCTGCGGCGCTCGCCCTGCTTCTGACGCCGGCCGTCGCCGGCGCCACCGATGTCAGCCGCGACGAGCTGGTGAGCCTCGCCGAAGCGGCATCCTCGGACGACGCGGCCCTGGAGGAGCTTCGTGCGGTGACGAGCGTCGATGGCGCGCCCGTTGACCTCGATACCGCGCTGGAGGGGGCCGAGGGCGAAGACCTGGAGGCAAGGCTCGACGAGGTGGCGCGCTCAGCCGAAGCGGCGCCGATCGAGTCAATCGACGCCGAGGAGGCTCGCGCGAGCGTCGAGGAGATTCTGGAGAACGAGCCTGAGCCGCCGCCGATCTCCGACGGCGACGGTGCCGGTGAGCTCGAGATTCCGTCGCCCTCGCTGCCGGTGGCCATCATCCTGGCGCTGGTGATCCTCGCGATCGCAGCCCTCGCGGCTCGCGGAGCGGGACAGCGGACCATTCTCGAGCGGGAAGCCGCTATCGACGGCAAAAAGTCAAAACGTGCGAGCGGACGCGACCTTTCGCGCGAGGCCGACGAGGCGGAGCGCCGCGGCGATTTCGCGGCCGCGGTGAGGCTTCGTTTCCAGGCGGGGCTGACCCGGCTCGACGAGCTCGGATCGATCGAGCTGCGCCCGTCGCTCACGGCGTCGGGTGCGGTGCGCGAAAGTGGCCTTCATGCAATCGGAGGCCTGGCAGTCGCATACGAGCGCGTCGCGTTTGGCGGCCGCGAGGCTTCGGCGGGCGACGCCGAGACGCAGAAGGCGGGCTGGAGCGCGGTAGTTGACGAAGCCCGGAGGCAGAAGTGACGAGAACGGGCAGGATCGCAGTTGTAGCGGGCATCGCCGTGGTCGCGCTCGGGCTCATCCTCGCGCAGTTCTCGGGCTCGGGATCTGCCGGCAAGCGCTCGACACAGGGGAGCCCGGAGGACTCCGGGCTAGGCGGGCTCCTTGCGCTTACCCTCCTCCTGGACTCGACCGATCATGCCGTCGAGCGTGTCGCCGAGCCACCTTCGAACGGAGGGCTCGACTCCGACAAGACGACGTTCTTGCTCGCGCCAGGCTCGCTGACGGCCGCGGACGCGAACGCGCTCAACGACCTGGCCTCTGAAGGCGGCCGTGTGATCATTGGGGGCGACCCGGGCGACGAGGGCCTTTCACGCATCCTCGGCACCGACGCGGAGATCGACGTCGGCGGCTCAGGAGCGCTCGCGCCGCTGACGGTCGCGCCCGAGACAGCGGGGGTCGCGACGGTCGAGAGCTCGGACCCTCAGGTCATCTCGCCGGCCGGAGGCGCGCTGCCGATCGTCGGCGCGCCGGGAGAGCCCGGCGTCGTGGCGGCGGACGTGGGCGACGGGCGGGTGGTGGTTGTGGCCGACGGCTCGCTGTTCGAGAACGGCGAGATCTTGAACGGCGACAACGCCCGCTTCGCGATCAACCTCGCGGGCGAGGCAGGGCGCGAGGTCGAGCTTGTCGAGGCGGTAAGCACGCCTCCCGGCTCAGGCCTTTCCGCTCTTCCCGGTGCCTGGG
>Ga0208612_1000514_pt1 | contig 16683 bp, 22 predicted proteins | sample AntDryMetagUQ889_FD_188089 | JGI IMG/M metagenome (GOLD analysis project Ga0208612, IMG submission 188089) | Polar desert microbial communities from Antarctic Dry Valleys - UQ889 (SPAdes) | ecosystem: Environmental > Terrestrial > Soil > Desert | place: Antarctic Dry Valleys | collected 2008-12-31 | reverse complement strand
GGCAATGTCATTCCCGTCGGCAAAACCTTCAGCCCGGCAATCTCGGCGCTCGCGGCGCTAACGTCCTCGTAGGTCACCCTCGTCGAGAGACGTGGCAGCAGACGGACGCCGATAGACGTGAACGGATCTGTTGCCGCTGCTGGAAGGAATCCTCATATTGAGCAATCGTGTTGTTACCGCTCTCGTCGCGGTCGTTGCTGCTCTCTCAGTAGCAGCGCGCGATGCAATGCGGCGTTGGCAGGAAGAACGCGTGAGAAGTGGCAGTTCAGCCGAAGGGCAGTCGTGTCGATCTTTTCTCACTCAGACGCAAAGCCACGGACAGCCGCGCCCCGCCATACCGATGATGATGCCGTCACCCCACCGATCCCAGCGTTCGATGCTTGTGCATGGGCTTGAGTACCTCGAGCTTGGTTGGTCGATCATCCCGACAGAGCCTCGATCGAAGCGGCCGCATTCCAGGCTGATCAAGCGGCTCCATAGCGCCACCTGGAAGCGGTTCCAGGAGGTGAAGGCCGGCGAGGAGGAGTTGCGAGCGTGGCTGCAGCTAGAGCCCGAGGCTGGTTTGGCGGTTGTTCTGGGACAGATCAGCGGCGTCGTTGTCGCCGACTACGACCGTGGTGTCACCCCAGAGATCCCGACGGCGACAGTCGCTACTGATCGCAGCGCGCACCTCTACTTCCTTTCCTCTGAACCCATTCAGTCTCGGAAAACGGGTGCCGGAGAGCTTCGAGGTGAGGGCTCAATCGTCATCGCACCCCCCTCGATTCATCCCTCCGGGAACGCTTACGAATGGCGGCTGTCCCCCCTCGAGTGGGTGTCAGACCATTGGTTGACTTCGAGGCTGCGTTGGCGCTCGACATCGCTGTCGGGACGCGGCCGGCCAGGCCCAAGACGAGCGTGCCCCGGTTGTTGACGCGCAAGGACTATTCGCACGTCCCGGTTCCGACGCTTCCGGGTCTTCCCTTCCATATCGAGCAGTACATGACCAGCAAGCCTTCCAAGCATGAGCGTCAACAGCAGAACATCGACGGCCACGCAATCGAGTACGCCATCGTCTGTCGGTTGGTCAACGCCGGTTGCTCGGATGACGAGATTGCCGCCTACTTTGACTCGCACCAGCTCCCCCGACACTCGGAAGAGTTGGCAAAGCCGAGAGGTTACGGCTGGCTCGAGCAGTGCATCCGCTCCGCCCGCGCAGGCATACCACCCATGGGACTGAATAGCCCTAGAACAGCCTCAGGTACTGGGGATACACACTCCCCTCTGTATGTAGAGAAAGGGCAATACCCCACTCCTCTGAACTCCGACACCAAGGCACGCACTTGGGTGAGAATCGATCACACGGATGCTTCGGGCGGTTGAGGGACAGCCCGTGATGAAGTGGCTCGAGGCCGTAGCTTCCGACCAGGGATGCTCCGTCTCAGGCGCACGTAAGGCTCGGAGTGACCTGGAGGACTCGGGCTACATAGAACTGCAGGAACGACGAGCCGCGACGGGACGCGAGAAGACGGTTCACCTCACAGAGAAGGGCAAGCGATACGCACGGCCGTTCCAAGGACGGTTCCCGAACCTGTCTCGGTTCGTCCCTCTCAATCGGCTCCTCCGTGACGCAGAAGCGAAGCGCGTCCGGGCTGACGCCGTTGACGAACTGAGCACGGCCGGCGCAGAGCCTGAAACGTCGTTGACCGGACGTCCTTCCTCGAGCGGAACCCGAAGCAGCCCAACACGTGTCACCAGAAGCCAGGAGCCGAACGACGAGACGCGAATTGCGACCTTTCGAAAACGAAACCGCATCAACCATCACTTCCGGTTGAGCTTCGTTGGGCGCAAGCGAACCTTCTACTTCCAGCTACTCACGCCACCGGATGAGTGGATCAGTTGCGAGTTCTACGAGCAGGTGATGGTCGGGGTCGACGCTAACGGCGTTCCCATCTATCGCAGTTACACCGTCGTCGGAAAAGACTCTCCCTATCTGTCGTACTTCGCGAAGCCCAAACAGCGACTGTTCGCGCTCGGAGTGGGGCTAAACTCGACGCCGGCGGGCTTCGAGATCGCCCATTACACAGATGAGAAACAGCCTGTCTTGTCCGAGCATAGGCGTCATCGCGCAAGCCCTCTACAACTTCTTCGCGCCACTCTCCCGCCTCCCGCAACCGTACAACCGAGCGATAGAGGCCAAGCGCACCGGACGCGGACGGAAGCGCATGTACGCCTTCGCTGACGCAGGCGAAGCTCTTCCCGCATCACCAAGCATCGACCTCCAGACGTTCCTGATCGAGATGGAGACCTCCACCTTCGACCACGCGAGCTTCATTGACTTCCGCGAGGCGCGTGGTTACTGGCCCGGATGGCTCGAAGACCTGAATCCAAGACTTAGCCGGAAATAGGGCGTTTAGTAGCTGGCCGATCATCTGACCTCAGCCGGAACTTCCGAGGCCGCAGGAGGGCAATGGTGGCCTCCCAGGGGTATTACAGAGACGGCCAGAGCAAGTTCTTCGGGGCGTCTCGCGAGTGGTGATCTAGACACCGTCCCATGCACCGCTCCGGCATCGCCAGCGTCTCCGGCGACACGGTCATCCTCAACGGCACGACGATGGCCGAGCTAGAGCGGTACCACGTCGAGACACTCCGGTATGTCCTCGACAAGGTCAACCGGGACGTGGCCGAACACGAGCAGAAGGAACGTTCGCGGGCCGAACTCGAGGCCGAAGAGCAGCGCCAACACGATCAGAACGTGCGCGACATCGCCGACCGGATCAAGTTCGACTAGCTCCGGCCGGCACTCGTCCCCGAGGGCCAGGGCCGGGCCGCGGATCCCCAACTGGAGTTTGCGCACCCAATGCGGCTACCTGCGCCGACGTAGAGGCGCTCGGGTTCGGGAATCGGAAATCCCCATCCCTAGACCGCAGCCGCCCTTACGCTGGTGGACAGTGGCGGCATCCGATGCTCATCTCGTTACGCGCGATCAGGAGATCAACTACCCGTGGGCTGGGAAGCCGCACTTCGTCCTCCTCGGTGCCGGCGCTAGCAAGGCCGCGCTCCCCGACGGAGACAAGAACGGGAGGGATCTACCGCTCCTGCGCGAAGTCGCCACCGATCTGAATCTCGCTGCGTCGTTCCCTGACGATCTCCAGGAGCTCGCGGTCACGGACTTCGAGTCTGCGTACTCTCGCCTCTACGAGCGGGATCCAGCTCAGGCTGATCCGATCGAGGACGCGATTGCCGGGTACTTCCGCGAGCTCCGGCTGCCCGACGAGGCCAACCTTTATGACGCGATCCTGCTGTCGCTGCGACGCAAGGACGCGATCTTCACCTTCAACTGGGATCCGCTTCTGTTCCTGTCGCGCATCCGGCTGAACCAGCTCGGCCTGAACGACCACCTGCCGTCAATCTTCTACCTCCACGGGATGGTCGTCGCCGCGTACTGCGAGGAGGACGACGTTTGGGGCTACACCAACGGCCGCTGCTCGCAGTGCGGCAAGCCGTTCACGCCGACTCGGCTGCTGTTCCCCGTCGAGAAGAAGGACTACAACGCTGATCCCGGCATCCGCGGCGCCTGGGCAGCCGCGCAAGACGTTCTCAAGGCGACGTTCCAGCTCACCGTCTTCGGCTACAGCGCACCCGTCACGGACGTCGAGGCGTTCGACCTCCTGCACCAGGGTTGGGGCGAGGTCGCCGAACGCGAGATGGAACAGACAGAGATCATCCACCGGCCGGATGCGAACGCCGACGAGCTCGTCGAGCGGTGGCAGCCGTTTATCCACTCGCACCACTACGAGCTGCACGGCTCCTTTTACGACTCGTGGCTTGGTACGCACCCGCGTCGCACGGCCGAGGCGCACCGGAACCAGTACCTTGAGGCGAAGTTCATCGAGAACAACCCGATTCCGCGCGACATCACAGATCTCTCCGAGCTCGCAGACTGGTTCAAGCCGCTAATCGATGCCGAGAAGGCTGCCAGCGTCCGCTAGACACCGACGACCTCGACCCCGTCGACGTCCTCGGGCGGTACAGGCGCACCGTCGCTAGAGGAGGAGTAGTTGGCGCTGCGGCCGATCTCGCCATGACGGCGTGACGACATCACGGACGCCCTCATCGGCGATGTCGCCGAAGCCCGCTTGCAAGCCATCTCTACCTTCATGCATCGCCCTGGTTGTGCCAGAAAGGTAAGCCCGGTGGATGGGCCTTGGACGAATGCGGGACGGCCTGCGGCGGGAACGTTTCGCGGGTTGGATCCCCGCCGGGATAGCGGCGCAAAGGTCGCTTTACGAGCGAGTGGTAAGTCGGTGAGACCGGCCCATGTCGTAGAAGCCCATCTTCCTCAGTGCCCACGCCTCTTGCTTCGCCGTGAGCCCGCGCCAATACAGCTTGGCGTCGCGTTCCCGAGCGGCTCGCGACAGATCGCGAGGTAAGAGCGACGGCAGAGGACGAAGCACTATTTCGCGTCCAACTCTCTCCACGCATGCCTCCGAAACCGCTTGACTAAGCCATGCGCCCGGCAAGATTCGAACTTGCGACCTCTGCCTCCGCAGGGCAGGCCAGCGGTTGGGCATCGTTGGTCCGAGATGGAGGAACATGGCTTGACAAAACGCCTTGCGCAGCATTCAGGATCTGCAGCGCTTCGCCGTCAGGAACCAATTTCGGCGCGCTTGGACATTTTCTGGACATCTTGTTGCCGCTTTCGACAACGCCCAGCGAGGACGTCGCAAGGCGCAGAGAACGCGACACCATGATCGTGCACGAGCGGCGGCGTCGCCTCCCTAGTGGTGCTAGACGGTCAGACGGGTAACCGGAAGTCCGAAGCGCTCGAAGGCGTCTTTCGCGCTCACGTCTTCGAGCCAGCTCGACTCCGGGCCGGAGCGCGTGACGACGATCAACTCGTCGGCGGGGAAGATGCGCAGGGCATCTTCGATCGCCTGGATGGGATCGGGATCTCCGACCTCCGAGTCCACGTTCCCGGTTTCCTCGAGCGCCTGTTCCATCTCGCGAGCGACCTCGGTCGCGTTGGCTCGCGCCTCATCCTCGTCGCTCGCGAGCCATCGCAGCCGCGAGAGCCGGGCGGCGGGAGCGACCACGTGAATCTCTGCTTCCTCGCTGCCTGCGTGCCGTCGTACCTCCTCGCGCAGGGCGTCGTCGTCGACCGGAGCGGTGGCGATCACGAGTAGCCGGCGCACGCTCGACCCGCCCCTATTCCTCGTCGGGCGGGGAGCCGACCGCTTCCTTGTCCGCCCGTTCTAGCCGCTTCTCGGCCTGCTCGAGCGTCTCGTCGGCGCGCGCCTCGGCGTCACGGAGGCGTTCCCGGCGCTCAGCCTCGTGCTTACGGGCCTCCTCGATCTGCTCTTCGCGATCGCTCATTCACAGTGCCTCGGGGCGGGTTCAAGTTTGACACACTGTGAGCTCCAACGGCGCTAGCTCGCCGAGCAGGCGAACAGCATCCTCGAAGACCTCCTCGTCGGCGACGAGCTCGTAGCGCTCGGCCCCGAATCGTGGCGACCGCCTCTGGCTGCGTGCAAGGCGAAGCCGATCAGCGCGCGCGCGCAGCAGACCACGGCTCCAGCCATCCGAGGTCGCTGTTGTCCGCTCAATCGTCGGAGGCCCGAGCATCTGCGTTACCGAGGCTTGGAGTTCGCGTCGCAAAGCGCATCGAACTGAGCGAATCGGGAAAGCAGCGACTAGAAAACATGCCCGTCGAGGGAGGTCGACAGTGGCGAGCAGGCGGCAGATTCAGGCGGCGAAGCAGAACGTGAAGAAGGCCCAGCCGGCGCGCGGCGCAAGCGGACGATCGCCAATTTGACCGGAGGAAACTTGGCATGAGCTCGGCAGGCAGGCGGCGGAGGGTCGACAGCGCGGCACGCTCTCGAGGACAGGAACCGCGAGTAACTCTACGAGATCGCCAAGCACAACATTCGCGGCCGCCCGAAGATCGGCAAGTGGGACCTGATCCAGGCGATCCGCCGATCGCGACGAGGGCACGGGAAGCATGAAGACGATCGTTGCCGGCTACGACGGCACCCGCTCGGCAGAGCGAGCGCTGACACGCGTCCGCGACCTGGCCAAGGCGTTCGGCTCGAGAGTCGTTGTCGTCAGCGTCGCCGCTCTCGAGCCGCTGCCGGTCGATGGAGCGTTTGGGCTGATGCCCTACTACTACCGAGCGAGCGAAGACCTCACTGTACGGGCGGACGAGGCGCGCTGGCAACAGCACCGCGAGCGCGTCCAGTCGTTCTTCGCCGACGCCGGAATCGCGGCCGAATTCGCCGGCATGGCCGGTCAGCCGGCCGAGGAGATCGTGGCGGTTGCCGAGCATCAGCAGGCAGATCTGATCGTCGTCGGCACGCGTGAGCCTGGCTTCGTCGAGCGTTTGCTCGGCGGCAGCGTCAGCCAAGGCGTCGCGCGGCGGGCGCATTGCGACGTCCTGATCGTCCACCCACAGGACGAGGAGACCGAGCAGTGAGCCGCAACACCCTCGTTCCACTGCTCACGGATGGATCCGAGAAGCGGCTGTAAAAGACGATCGCGGAACGCGATGAAGAAACCGCTCCACGTGCGGATCGTCGCGCCGACGCGCATTGCCCCACGTCGACCTCCAGATCGCGAGCCCAAGGCGACTTCGCCGGCTTGCACTGAGTGCGAGCTGCCGCGGGCTTCCGCGGCACATCACGCTTGGCGGCACCGGGTGACGGCCATCAGGCCGGCTGCGCGCGGCCGGAGGTGCCGCGGTGGATGACGCACTTCGCGAGCTCGAGTACGGGGATGATTGTGGCGGCCGCGCCGACGACGATGGCCCAGTCGCCGATGCCTAGGCTCGTGGTGCCGAAGGCGCCCTGTAGGAACGGGACGTTGACGACGAGGGCGAGCAGGACGAGTTCCCAGAGGATCGCGAGGTTCAGCCATTTGTTGGCGAACGGCCGGTCGAGCACGGAGTGTCGGTCGGAGCGGTAGCTGTAGGCCTTGAAAAACTCGATCAGCACTAGCGTCGCGAAGGTCATCGTCATCGCCTCGGCGAGGGGGCGGTCGGTGGTGAGGGGGCGGTCGGTGGTGAGGGCCCAGCTGAACAGGCTCAACGTCACGAGTGCCGACCAGGCGCCGGCCCGCGAGGATGAGCGCGACCACCGGCCGCGTGAAGATGCCTTCGCCGCGGCGGGGCGGCGGGAACCGCATCAAATCTCGCTCCGGCGGGTCGACCGACAGCGCGAGCGCGGGCAATCCGTCGGTGGCGAGGTTGATGTACAGGATCTGGACGGCGCTCAGCGGGAGCGGCTTGCTGAGGAGCGAAGCGCCGACGAGGAGCCCGATCTCGCCCAGGTTCGCCGAGAGCAGGTACATCAGGTACTTCTTGATGTTGCCAAAGACGCCTCGGCCCTCCTCCACGGCGGCGACGATCGAGGCGAAGTTGTCGTCGGTGAGCGTCATCGCGGCCGCCTCTTTCGTCACATCCGTGCCGGTAATGCCCATCGCGACGCCGATGTCAGCCTTCTTGAGCGCCGGAGCGTTGTTGACGCCGTCGCCGGTCATCGCGACCGAGTGGCCGTTCTTCTGGAGCGCGCCGACGACGCGCAGCTTGTGCGCCGGAGACACGCGCGCGTAAACCTGGATCTCCTCGACCTGCTCCTCGAGCTCGGCGTCCCCCATCCTCTCGAGCTCCGCGCCGGTGACGGCCCGCCCGGTGGTGAGGATGCCGAGCTCGCAGGCGACGGCCCGGGCAGTGAGGGGATGGTCGCCGGTGATCATCACCGGCCTGATGCCGGCGCGCTCGCACGTCAGCACGGCCTCCTTTGCCTCGGGCCGCGGTGGATCGCTGATCCCGACGAGGCCGAGGAAGGTCAGACCGCTCTCCGCATTCTCGAGGCTCGCATCCGATCTGCGGGCGAGGGCGAGGACGCGCAGCGTCTCGTCCGCCAGCTCGCGTGCGGTCGCCGCGACCTGCTCGCGCCCGTTTCCGTCGAGCTCCGCCTCGCCCGCCGGCGTGAGGAGACGGGTGCAGGCGCCGAGGATCACCTCGGGCGCGCCCTTCGCATACGCGACCGTGCCGTTGGGCGTCTCGTGCAGCGTTGTCATGCGCTTGCTCTCGGAGGTGAAAGGAATCTCGCCGGCCCGGGGGAGCTCGGCCACGAGGTCGGCTGATGCAGGCCGGCCTCGGCCGCCGCCAGGACCAGCGCGGCCTCGGTCGGATCGCCGCGGACGTGCCACTCGTCGTCGGTGTCGCTGCGCAGGAGGTGGGCGTCCGACACGAGGACGCCTGCGCGCAGGAGTTCGAGCAGCGCCTCGGGCGGCTCGACGGCGACGCCGTTGCGCGAGTAGGTGCCGTTCGCGCCGGAGCCGACGTCCGAGAGCTCGAGGAGCTCGCCGGCGACGTAGAGCTTGCGGACGGACATCTCGTCTTTCGTCAGCGTTCCCGTCTTGTCGGCGGCGATGATCGACACGCTGCCGAGCGTCTCGATCGCCGGGAGGCGGCGAACGAGCGCGTTACGCCGGACCATTCGCTGTGCGGCCAACGTCAGCGAGATCGTGACGACGGCCGGCAGCGCCTCCGGAACGACTGCTACGGCCAGCGCGATGCCGAACAGCAGCATGTCGAAGAAGGACTCGCCGCGGAGGAGGCCGAGGCCGACGACGAGGACGACGAGCACGAGCGCGGCGCGAGCGAGGAGCACGCCAACGCGGTCGAGGCTCACCTGCAGCGGCGTCCTGCCCCGCTCGATCGTCTGCAGCATTCGGGCAATGCCGCCGAACTCGGTCTCCATGCCCGTGGCGACGACGACCGCGCGGCCGCGGCCGTAGGCGACACTCGTCCCCGCATAGACCATGTTCAGGCGGTCGCCCAGCGCCGGCTCGGGGTCGGCGAGGGCGCCGGCCTGCTTCTCCACCGGCTGCGACTCGCCGGTCAGAGCCGACTCCTCGAGCTGCAGGTTGACGACCTCCACAAGCCGCGCGTCGGCGGATGCCTTGTCGCCGGCGTGCAGCAGGATCACGTCGCCCGGCACGAGCTCGCGGGCCGGGACATCCACCTCGGTGCCCCCGCGCACGGCCGTCGCCCGCGGCGCCGCCATCCGGCCCAGCGCCTCGATCGCTCGCTCCGCGCGGTACTCCTGCACGAAGCCGAGCACGGCCGCGAACAGCACGATGATCCCGATCACAACCGCCTCGGTCGCGTGTCCGAGCGCCGCGGAGAGGGCGACGGCGACGAGCAGGATCAGGATCAGGACGTTCTTGAACTGCGCGAGCAGGAGCCGCCAAGCGGCGAGCTCGACACTGACCTCCAGCTCATTCGGCCCCTGCTCGGCCAGCCGGCGGGCGGCTTCCGCTCCACTCAGACCGGACGCCGGCGACGTGCCGAGCCGCTCCATGACCTCGTCGAGCTCAAGGCTGTGCCACGGGCGGGCGGCAGAGCTGCGGCCGTTGCCGCTCGTGACCTCCTCCCCGGGCCGTTCCGCAGCCGATGGCGGCTCGTTCATCAGACGTCGTTCGGCACGACGAGCACCGAGCAGCCAACGGAATACGCGATTCGCTCGGCGACGCCGCTGCCGCGGCCGACCACCACCAGCGCGGACCCGGTCGCAGCCGCGGCGACCGCGTGAACGAGGTCGCGCGGGTCGAGCAGCCCATCCCCGCGCTCGGCCCGGAGCGTGGACAGATCGACCTCCTGGAGCGAAACAACGGGCACGATCTCGCATCCGAGTCGTGCGGCGAGCGCGCGGGCGATCGTCTCGACGGCATGCGACTCCGGCGAGCCTTCGACGCCGACGACGATCCTCGCCGGCCTCGAAGGCCCCCAGCCCGGCCGTGCGATCAGGACCGCGCAGGAAGCGTCGTGCAGGAACTCGACGTCGTGCCCACCGAACGTCGCGGCCGAGAGGCGCCGGTGCGGCCGAGCGCCAACGGCGACAAGGCTCGCACCGCCGCGCCTGCACTCGGCACGAAGGACATCGACCAGGCGCCCCGACGCCAGCCGGCTCTCGTCAGCGTCGACGAGCTCACGTGCCCGCTCGAGCACGGCCGAGGTGGTCCCGGCGACGAGGTCGTCCTCGGCGTCAGGCGCCGCGAACCCGGCGTGCGCCGCCAGATACCGCTCGGCCACCGCCACCAAAACCATTCGCCCACCCGGCGCGCACAGCACCCGCCCCTGCGCGGCAGCAACGAGGCTCTCCGGCGTCTCGTCGATCCCGACCAGCACATGCTCGAAGACGTGATCGCGGCCGGCCGTGCGGCCCGGCACGGGGGTCGGTTCGGGTGCAGGCATCAGACACCTCCGAAGGAGTCAATCGACTATCCCTCGTAGGTCTCTCCCACCCCAGCTGGGCCGCTCCGCCGGGCCTAACCTGGGCCGGGAAATGACGACGGAGCGTGCAAGGATACTCCCCTACGCACGTCAGCATATCAACACGTCGGGGCGGCGGGCTAGTTGGCCTGCGCGGAGATCAGCCCCCGCACGGGCTCGTCGAGTCCGTTATCGCCTTGCGTCGCAGTCACCCAAGCTGGCAAGCTGACCTAATCCGGACTCCGGGCGCAAGATGAAGAAAGACGTTCGCGAGTTCATCCGCCGGCTCGAAGCCGTGGGTCTCACGGTCGAGTCGACGCCGGGGCACTACCGCGTCCTGCGCGACGGCATGCCCCTCCGTAAAGCGAATGGGATGCCGTTCATGCTGCCGTTCTCCCCCGACACGATCCGCTGGCGCAGAGCGGCGGTCGTGGAGCTGCGCAGGCTGGGCATCCACCTCTAGCAGTGGGCCAGAAATGCCGAAGCCCGCCGACCTTTCGCTCGTGTCAGGAGCGCCGCGCTCGGCGCCAGCGCGCCCAAGGTTTCGGCGCGCTGTCGATCGAAAGCAGGTGAGTGCTTCACCGACACCTGAGCCGGGTCGGGTGGAGCTGGCCGCCGTCTCAGCGCCGGCGGCCCCGAGCAAGGTCTTCGGAGTACTCTCCTCCGGGATGGCCGACGAGGAACCGACGGCGACCGTAGCCATCGCCACCGCCAGCGGCGATGTTGTCGTGGGCCGAGCGACGTGCGACCGGATCGTCGAAGAGCTTCGCCATCTGCCCAATGCCGCGGCAACGACTCAGGCGTTCGAAGCGGTCGGAACATCCGCTCCTGTCGAGCTTGATGAGAACGGCAAGAGCATCTTGCTGAGCGTGATCCGGTCGCTGGCCGCGGAGGCAGAGGCAGACGACGACATGCCGACCGGCGGCTTAGAGGAACTACGCGACGCGCTCTTGGCAGAGCTCGGAGAGATCGACGATTCGACTCGGCCGTGGAGCGAGTAGCCAGGTAAGCGGACGCGTGAGCGCACGCATTGGAGCCTCGCGCCGGCGTCGCCGCCGCATCTGCCCTGCCGCCGCGACGACCACACGGGGTACGGGCGGTCGGGAGCGGGATCCGCATACGTCTCAGAGACTGCCTTGCGTCAGTGAGTCAGGGCGTGCGGTGCGTCCAGAGTGCGTCGTCGCCGAGTGCTGTTCGCGTCGCGGCGCCTGCGGCCACGAGTTCGAGCAATGCCTGTTCGGCTGATTGGCGGTCTGGGGCGTCGTTGCCGCGCGCGAGCAGGGCGGCGATCTCCTGTGTGGTCAGGCCGTCTGGGAAATGGTCGAGAAGGGGCGCGGGAGTCTCTGGTGGCGCGCGGCGCTCCAGGGCCGGGTCGAGGTTGACGACGAGCACGTCGTATGCCTCGAGCGGCTGGAATCCACCGGCGACGACCCGTTGCCCCTCGTACGCGAAGACTAGTGAGGGGGCGGTGAAGCGGACGGGGCCGTCCGTCTGCGCGGTCTTGCCCTGGAGCTCTGCGGCGGATCCGGCGGCCGAGCGTGCCTCGGCCTTGTCCCGTTCGTAGGCGGCCGAGACCTCGGGGTCGTCGAGATGGGAGACGATTCCCTCTGCGTCCACGCCATCCAGGCCGCGGAGCACCCCGGCGATGTGTTCGTCCTCGTCGAGCAGGATCGAGCTCGTGAAGTTGGCAAGCTGGAGCGCCCGGAACACCCGCCACTCGCTGCCGGAATCGAGGAGCCGGGCTGCGACCACCGCCCGGCAGGCGCGCCCGGTCGCACCGACACGCGCCTTCGGCGTAGGCGAGAACGGCATTCCGTACCGACGGAAACGTGTCTGCCCGAGCGCTCCGCGAAGCGGCGTATAGCCGCGGGCAACATACTGCTCCGCCGACTCGGTCAGCCCGATCACGACGAGCCGCCAATCGAGTTGGGCGCCGTAGCGCCACTCCAGTACCCGAAAGGCAGGGTACGCCGCGGCGTCCATCCCCGGCACCCAGGGGGACTCGAGACCGGCCGCCCCACGCTCGCGCAGCAAGACGTCGGTCGGATTGACCGCCGCCGCACCAACGGCAAGCCGCACCTCACCGGGCCGGGCTCGCGCACCGAACGCTCGACCAGCCGGAGCACCTCGACCCCTCCCGGCCTCGTGATGCCAACCGCCCGTGCCGTTGCACCCATCATCGCCAGCGTACGCGCGAGATGCGACCTCGCGCCGGAGCTAACACGCGTTGGTAGCGAGCGCGGCACGGACCGCGGACGCGACGGCCCACCCCGACCGCCGGCCTTAGTAGGCTCGGGGGCATGTGCTGCATGGAGGCCTGATTGTTATCCGACGAGGCAGGCCGAGCCGGGGACGACGAGTCTCGCACGGATCGTGCGGTCGGTCAGGCAGCCTCTCTGCCGCTAAAGGCGGTGCACGCCACCTTCGCCTCGGCCCGGATCGCCCTTGCCAGTGCCCAGCTACGGTCCGCGCGTCGTCGGCGAAGCAAGCCGACTGCGCTACGCGCGGCCGGTTGCCCGCCGCGAACCAGATCACAAGCGGCAGGGGCGTGTCGGCGAAGATCATTCCTGCAGTCATCGAGGCATCGGCCCAGCAACCGGCGCAGCGAAGATTCCGGCCCTTGCTCATCCGCCAGAACCGGCTCCCACCGCAGGCCGCGCAGACGAAGCCGCCCAACCAACGGAGACGAATGAGGTAGTCCAGGCGGGCCGCCGCGGTCCGGGAACCTGCCGACCGCCGTCACCTGCGGCCGGCACTAAGTGGCGCGTCGTCACGGCAAGCGGCTCGACCGGAGAGGCGGATCGAACTCCAGTGCGTCGCCCAAGCTGCCTTGCGCGCTCGGCGGTACGCCTCCTTCTCACGGCGGGCGACGACGGCGCGGCGGACCCCCTCCGGCTCGCAGAGATCGAGATAGACGTGGCGGGACCGGATCTGAGGCGGCCGGATGACGCGCGAGAGCGCCCGGGTTCGGTCGTGCTCGGCCGGCCGGTTGTCTCGTGCGTGATCCCGGGCGGGTTGGCGGCACCCAGCTCTCAAGAACGAGAGTAAGGAACGGACAAATGCGCCGTTTGACAGATGATCGTGTTGATGCCGATCGGCGTCGGCCTGATCGCCGCGCCGCTCTCGATGTCAATGGTCAGTCGCTCGACCGACGGCCAGAAGATGGTCAACGGCTTCGGCTTCCGGCCGATCATGCAGCCGGCGAGCGTGAAGACGACCGCCATGTACTACAACGACGTCTTCACCCCGCTGCGCAAGGTCGTTCCGGCGAAGTCGGCCGGAGATCGCCACGCCTTGTCACGGCATTCTGCTCTCGCCGCGCCCGAACGCCTGCGCCCGCGCCGCCAACCCGCTCACAGGGGTATGGGACATCGGTCTGCGTCAAGACTCAGCTACGACTAGCTTGTGAGCGGCGGGCGCCGAACGGCGCAGGTCGCGTCCCTGTCGGCCAGCCCGAGCCTCCGGAGCTCGTCGTCTGGCACGAGTTCCTCGATCAACGGAAAGAGCTGTCGCTCCTCAAGCCGGATGTGTGCGTCAAGCAGCTCTCCCGCCCCATCCAACGTCTCTCGATCGACGATGCCGGCCGCCACGGCAATGTCGAGTTTGCGAGCGAACCCCTCAAGCTGCACGTGTTGGATGCGTGCCTCGCGGAGGGGAGCAGGCTGCGCCGGGACGTGCCTGAGGAGAAGCGGAAAGAGCTCTTCTTCCTCATCCCGAAGGTGGACACGCTCTTCGTTCCTAAAGAACTCCACGAACTCCGTGGCCGCCACGAGCCGAGCAGAAGCATCTCCGTCCGTGGCGGCACGGCGCAGCCGCATGGCCTGCACAAGTCCATTGTGATGGTCGCGCGAGAGCGGGACCAGGGCGGGGTGGCGCTTCATTCCACGACTCTAGGTGCACGCTGGCTGCAGAGGAGCTACGGGACGCATCGTCGCCGCCTTCGAGGAGGCGCTCACGACCGGCCACCGGACACCGTCCGCCGAGCCGAGGCCGCAGAGTTCCTCATGAGCGGGTCTACGGCAGGCCCGCGCAGGGCCCTGGTGGGCGTGAGCCACCCCCGGGTCTGGTGGAGGCTCCGAAGCTAGGACGATTGTCCTTGGGAGGAGAGACTCCGTCGATGCCACCCCGAGGAAGTACCCCCAAGAGCTCCGCGAGCGATGATCGAGACAGCAGGATTCACCCGGGAACGATCGACCTCCCCGACCCGAGGAGCGTGACGTGGCGCGAAGCCGTATCGTCTACCGCCATGCCACTCGAGCTGATCGAGTTCCCCGCTGACGACCTGGCCCGCGCCCGCCGCTTCTGGGAGATCCTGCTCGACGTCTCGCTCGAGGAGCGCAGGGAGAGGGAAGGCCAGGGCCTGCAGACCCACGACGATCGCCCGTCGCTCGGGCTGCACAACCGTAGCCGTGGCCCGGGCGATCGCTTCTCGCTGCCGTACTTCCGCGTCCCTGATCTCGCGCGGGCGCTCGAGCGCGTCGTCGAGCTCGGAGGGAGCGTCGTCCACCCGGGAGAGCGCTGGGCGATCTGCCGCGACTCCGAGGGCAGCCCGTTCGGTCTCGCGGCGGAGTGACGGGGTCCTCCTCGCGACTCGCGAGCGTCTCATGGCGCCTCGCGCGAACGCGGCGGCGCCATATTCTCATGAGACAACGAAATGTCCGCGCACGCGCGATTAGACGCCGCACAGTGAGCAGGCTCGGCCTGAAGGGTGCCATTACTCTGTTCTATGAGCGCGCCGAGCGACTTCCCGGCCGGCGAGCCCCCACTTCAAGGCGCACGAGTCTTCTAATTCGAGACGCGGTAGCGCGCCGGCCGTGTTAGGGTCGAACTACGCGTCGGCAGTCGCAGCGGCGCATTATCCCGGCACCTCCCGCGGAGCAACGGCAAAGATCGCCCGCAGTGTTGGGAAGGGAAGGACGTTATGTCCAGAACCGCAGTCGAGTCAGACATCCGCAAGGCGCTTGGGCTCGTGCCCGAGTTCCTCACGGTCATCCCTGACACCACGATCGAGACGGAGTTGGGCTGACAGCCGCATGGTGCGCGTTCGCTTGAGCGACGACCGGTATGCCTGGCTGTGCGACGCTGCCGCCGAACACAAGCCGCCGCTGAGAACGGATGAGCTGCTGCGCCAGCTCGTCGATCAGGCGATCGCCGAGGGCAAGGCTGCGGTGTTGCGACGGGCAGAGCAGTTCGAGATCTACCGCGCGAGCGGCTACGCAGAGCATCATCCCGACTACCCAGATTTCCCCGGGGGACTCCCTGACGAGTCGTAGACCGGACGACTCTCTGGCGATCGAGCGCCCCGGCTTGCGGTCGCCCGCCGAGCCGTGACGGGCGAGACCGGCCCTCGCCAGCTCCGAGGCATACCGGCGCCCTGGCTCGATTTGCGACCGCTGCGGCTGGAGGTACTACCAAGCCCATAATGGGGCGGCTGGCGACTCGTGACGGTCTTCGAGTCCCGTGGGGCGCTCTTACCGCAGCGCCCGAGCGACGATAAGGGTCGACCGCGGGCCGCGCTTCTCCAGCGATAGCGAGTGCGCGCACGCCCGGCAAGGAAGAGATTCCTGAGATGAGAGAGCCCCAACCGAGCCCCTCGTGACTGTGCCCAACGGCGAGATCGTCAAGGACGAGAGACTGCTCGAGTGGCGCCTCGAGCGGTTCGCCGAGCTCGGTTTCTCAGCCGCCGAGTCTTCTGAGCTCGCCGAGTCGGAAGCGGACTGGCACCTCGCGGCAGCGCTCGCGTCGGCAGGCTGTCCGCTCGAGTTGCTGCGCCAGATCGTCCTCTAGGGATTCGATTGGCGAAACGTGTCATTCGCGTTGTCCGCGTACAAGCCAATGACGAATTTGCTCTGTCGTCCTGCGGCAAGTCTTCCGCGTTGCCAAGGTGCTGTTGAAGCGGCCCCATCAGCCGTCTCAACGGGATAGGCGCCGCGAGGAAGACCTCACGAGTGGTGATGGTCAGGTTTCGGTGGCTAGTCAGTATCTGCGCCGTCTGTCGCTTGTTTCGTAGATGTGGCGTCCGCAATGTGGGCACGCCGTGGGCGGCGGGAAGAAGCCGAGCCGCTTCCGGCAGTGCGGGCACTTCATCTTCCGCGTGAAGATTTGCCGGACCGCCCGCGCAGCCATCAAGTCACCGCGGCTGAGGTTGTTGAATGTTCACGGTTCGAGGCGGGCTTGCGCATCAACGGAGCCGCGGAACGCGCCGTACGCTACCAATGCTTCGAGATCGTGCCGGCGACGGCGCCCGGGAAAGTAGCGAGCGCAGAACGCACGCCAGTCGAGCTCGACAGGAGGCTCCCCATTCGCCGACGTCAGATCGGGCGCGAGTCCGAGATAGCGTCCGCCGGCGGCGTCTACTCTCCGGCGATGGCCGTCGCGCTCCGGATCGTTCCCGCGGCTGTCGTCCAACCTCGCGAGCTGCGCTCACG
>Ga0208612_1000513_pt1 | contig 16696 bp, 23 predicted proteins | sample AntDryMetagUQ889_FD_188089 | JGI IMG/M metagenome (GOLD analysis project Ga0208612, IMG submission 188089) | Polar desert microbial communities from Antarctic Dry Valleys - UQ889 (SPAdes) | ecosystem: Environmental > Terrestrial > Soil > Desert | place: Antarctic Dry Valleys | collected 2008-12-31 | reverse complement strand
GCCCAGGAAGCGGACCTTGCCCGCATCGGCCAGCTCACCCATCGCGCCCACGGTCTCCTCGATCGGCGTGCCGGGGTCCACGCGGTGCTGGTAGAAGAGATCGATGTGGTCGAGTCCCAGGCGCCGGAGCGAGTCCTCACAGGACTGCTTCACGTACTCGGGCCGGCCGTTGACGCTGCGCTCGGAGGGATCCTCGGAGCGCACGATCCCGAACTTCGTGGCCAGCACCACCTCGTCGCGGCGATCGGCGATGGCTCGGCCGACCAGCTGCTCGTTCGCACCCGACCCGTACATGGCGGCCGTGTCCAGGAAGTTGACGCCCAGCTCGATCGCGCGGTGGATCGTGGCCACCGACTCCTCGTCGTCGCCCTCGCCGTAGAACTCCGACATCCCCATGCAGCCCAGGCCCTGGGCCGACGCGGTCAGTCCCTGGCTTCCCAGCGGTCGCTGGTCGATCATGTGCCTCTCCTCGCTCGGGTGGTTCCCCGAGCCACGTTAGAGGTGGCTATCCGACCGCTACGCCGTTGCGGCCGCGGCGCTTGAGGCCACCCCCGATCGACACGGTGGGGCCGCCGAGCGCGGCGATGGAGGCGCGCAGCCGCTCCCCGAGGGCGTGCGCCTCGGACTCATCGGTGCGTTCGAGCAGGACGGCGAACTCGTCTCCGCCGATCCGGAACAGGCGATCCCCTTCGCGCACCTCGCCGCCCAGGACGGTGGCGCAACGAACGAGCACGTCGTCACCGGCGCGGTGCCCGAGCGAGTCGTTGACCGCTTTGAAGGAGTCGACGTCGACCACCATCAGCGAGAACGAGCGCTGCTGGCGGCAGGCCTCCTGCAGGCAACGTCTGAAACGTGACCTGGTGCCCCAGCTCGGTGAGCGGGTCCTGCGCCGCCCGCTCGTGCAGGTCGGTGATGGCGTGGGCCGTCTGCAGCGCGCTGCCCGCCTGCGCGGCCAGGAGCTCGAGCAGCTCGACGTCCTCGGTCGGCAGCGCGATCGGCTCAGAGTGCACCAGAAGCAGCACGCCCCGGGCCCTGTCGCCGCCACCGTGCACCGGCAGGACGACGATCGCCTCGGCCCCGGCCTGGCGGAGCACCTCGTGGCCGGCGAACCCGCGGCCGGCGGGCTCCCCGATGGTGTAGACCGAGGTCATCGACTCGACCCACTCGGCCACCTGCCTGAGGGCGGCGGGGGCCAGGGCAGCCAGCCGCTCCGCGTGGGGGCCGTGCGCCACCGGGTCGGAGCGCTCGTCCGCCTCCGGGAAAGCCAGCAGGGCGGACTCCATGCCCGCGATGTCACAGGCGGCGATCGTGACCTCTTCGAGGATCGCCGCCGCGTCGCGCAGGGTGCTGAGATGCGAGGCGTGTCGGGCCAGGCGCTGCGCGCGCGACTCGAGGGGCTGGCCGCCCAGCGCCTCGATCCGCCGCCCGAGCAGCTCGGCGCACCACGTCAGGGTGTCGGCCACGGCGTCCGGGAGCGGCCGCTCGGACTCCACGTTCAGCACCCCGATCACGTGCCCGCCGGCCCGCATGGGCACGCACGCCTCCCCCCGGACGGAGGGGACGGCCTCGAGATAGTCGTCCGACGCTCCCGTGTCGGCGACGATCGTGGGGGTCCCGCTCTGGAAGGTCTGGCCGATCACCCCCGTCCCGGGCGGTATGCCGTCGAAGACCTGCCAGTAGCGCGTCACGGCCTGGCAGCGCAGCCGCCCGCCGCGCTCGAGGTAGATCGAGGGCATGAGCGCCGGGTCGGCCGCAAGCCAGTCGACCACCGCCCGGCAGGCGGCCTTGGCCGTGCTCGCCGGCTCGAGCAGGAGCGACAGCTCCCTCGCCACCTGCTCCCTCGGGACTCTGGGGGCGGGGCATGCTGATCTCTTCGGCACCGCCTCTCGACTGCTCAAGCATCGACCCTGGTCTACCCATCCCTTCGGGGCGCAGCCGCGCTCCCCAACTTGGCGGCATCGACCAGCGCGTTGACGACGGTGGTGCGCAGATCCTCCTCGGGGTGCCACAGCACCCCCAGCGCGAAGGAGCGCTCGGGCAGCTCCAGCGCCTCGATCACCTGGTCGGGCTCTGACCACCCGGTCACCACGAGCCCCTCGCCCACCTCGGCCACGCCCTGGTGGTGGTGCGACTTGACCGACAGGCTGTCGCGCCCCGCGGCGCGGGCGGCCAGCGACCCGGGCTCCAGGTGCACGTCGTGGTCGCCGAAGGTGCCCGGGGTGTGGCGGTGCTCCTCGTGGCCCAGGGAGTCGGGCAGGTGCTGGTCGATGGTGCCCCCACAGGCCACGTTGAGCATCTGCATGCCGCGACATATGCCGAGCACGGGCATGTCGCGTCCAAGCGCCGCATGGGTCAGCGCGAGCTCGAAGCGGTCGCGCTCGGGCCGGCTGCCCTTGGTCTCCTCGTGGGCGCGGGCGCCGTAGGTGGTGGGGTCGACGTCGGAGCCGCCGGCCAGCATGAGGCAGTCCACGCGGTCCAGGACCAGCGAGGGATCCTCGGCCGCGGCGTCGTCGGGGCACACGATCAGCGCCACGGCCCCGGCGCTCTGGATCGCGCGCACGTAGTTGCGCGGGGCCATCGCCACCTCGGTGTCCCAGGCTCCCCAGCGCACCCTCTCGAGGGCGGCGCAGATTCCGACGGCGACGCTCACGGCCCGGGCCGGTGCGACCTATCGAGCCGCGGTGGCGGGCGGTGGGTCCCCGCCTCGCAGCACCTTGCGGTCGACCACGAAGCCGCCGAAGGGCACCACGGCGCCGACCAACACGCCGATGCCCGTCGCCAGGCTCCAGCCGGCCGGCTTGAACACCATCAGCGCCAGCACCACGTAGGCCACGAACAGGGCGCCGTGGATCGGGCCGAGCACGCTCACGCCGATCGGCGCATCGTGGGCGTGCTTGACGTAGGTGGCGACGAGCAGCGCCAGGAAGCTGGTCGCCTCGGCCACGGCGACCAGTCTCAGGGGACGGAGGAGGCTCATGGGAGCGCAGTATGGCTATGACGGGGAGAGTGATCGCGTAGGGGTAAGCCCGGCGGCCAACAACCGAGCGCGGCTGACCACGCCCTGCTGATGTCCGGGGATCCGCGCGACCGGCGGGTCGGCCTCTACAACCGACCCCACCCTGCCCGGCCAGGGCGGTCCGGCCGATTGACCGCCACTGTCACCACCAACCGACCGCACCACCCTGGATGGGCCGGGTGCGGTTGGTCCTGAACGCCCCTTCACACACACGCAGAGGACGAGGAAGCGATGGTGAACATGGCATCGAGCGCACGCAGCCAGCTCTCGCTGTAGGAGCCGGCTTCTGGTAGCTAGGAGGAAGCGGCGACCGGGACCGGCTCCGGGACCGGCACCGGCCCCGGCTCGACGCGAAAGGCCGTCGGCGCGAGCGGTCCCACCGGGGGCAGCAGCCCGGCCAGGATGTGCTCGGTGCCCCCGATGTGCTCGCGCATGAGCCGCACCGCCTGCGGCGGGTCGCGGCGCTCGATCAGCGTCACCAGCCGCCGATGCTGGGAGTTCGAGCGCGTGAGCACGTGCTGAGGGTGGGGGATCCGGGCGAGCAGGTCGCTCATCTGGCCCTGCAGCTCGGTCATCGAGGTCATCAGGCGCGGCGAGCGGGCGGCCTCGGCCACGGCGATGTGAAAGCGGGTGTCGGCGCGCCGGTACTCGGCGAAGTCGACGGCGGCGGCCATGCGATCGACCAGCGCGCCCAGGAGTTCGAGGTCTTCGCGCTGAGCTCGCTCGCAGGCAAGGATCGTGGCGCCCGTCTCCACCGCCACCCGCCCGTCGAGCACCGCCCACGCCTCGTCCCCCAGGGGCTCGCCGGCCCCCTCGGTCGCCAGCGGGGGGTCGGCGGCCACGAACGTTCCGCCGCTGCGGCCGCGGTAGGCCACCAGGTGGCCGCTCTGCACGAGGGTGGTGAGCGCCTGGCGCAGCGTCGCGCGTGAGATGCGCAGCTGGTAGGCCAGGTCGCGCTCGGCCGGCAGCTGTGAGCCCGGCGCCAGCAGCCCCAGCCGGATGGCAGTGCCCAGGCGCTCGACGGTCTCCTCGAAGGTACTCGGCGGCTGGACCGGCTCGAACACCGCGTCGGTGGCGGCGCTTGACTGCATGAGCGCACCGTACCTGTCCTACCCCCGGAAGTCATGGATAGGATCGCGGGCCGTGGATCTGCGCAAGGAGAAGGTGGTCCTCGAGACCGACCGCTACCGGGTGGAAGGCCAGATGACGCTTCCCACGGACGGCTTCGGCAGCCGGCTCTCCGACTACGTGAACCGGCGCGACGTGGAGTTCTTCACGCTCCAGGAGGCCACGCTCTCCCCGCTCGATGGGGGCGATTCCTGGGCGGCGCCCGTCCTGATGGTTGCCAGCCGTCACATCCGGCTGGTATGCCCCGAAGACGCGGGCTAGGCAGGGCCTTCCGTCCGGGAGGCCCCCAACCATCTCCGCACGCCTATGTTGGCTCTACTCCTGTGCGAGGACCGAGGATGCCGTGCCGCCTTCGAGGCCGAGGGCTCGGCCGACGCTATCGAGGAGCTGCTCTGCGAGGACTGCGGAGGGGTGCTGCACGCCGTGGGCTACGCCGACGCCGAGCCCGGGCGGGGCCGCGACGGCGGGGTGGCCGAAGTGCGCCGGGCCGCGTGAGCGGAGAGGGAGGGATTCGAACCCTCGAGACGGGTCAACCCCGCCCACGCGATTTCCAATCGCGCTCCTTAAGCCACTCGGACACCTCTCCGGGGTCCGGCAAGGCTACAGACCGAGGTTGCGAACCCCCTCCTCGTTCCAGCCCAGATGGTGGGCCAGCTCGTGGCGCAGCGTGCGCTCCACCTGGGCGCGGAGCGCAGCGGGGTCGTGGCCGAAGTCGCGCTCCAGGGTGTCGCGGTAGATCACGATCCGGTCCGGATGGTCGTCGCGGGCCACGGTGTCGCCGATGTAGTGCCCGTAGGCGCGGTACTCGCGCCCGTGGCCGGAGACGACCACGGGCGTGGCCTCCAGCAGCCCGCGGAACTGCACCGGGAGGTCGTCGATCGCCCGGGTGACCAGCTCGTCGAACTCGTCGGGCGGGGCCTCAGGCGCAGGCAGCCTGGCCAGAGCCTCGCTGCGCTTGACGACCCGGTCGAACTCCGCCTCGGTGGGCCCCTCGCCCATCAGCGCCACGGCGCCCCATGCAGCCGCCAGGGCGAGGACGATTCCGCCAACGACGAACGTGAGCAGCCCCGTGGCGCCCGACAGCGACGGCGGATCGATCAGGAACAGGATCGTGCCCACCGTGAAGGCGGCGATCAGCGCCGCGCGCAGTGGAGCCCGAGCCGTGTCCATCCCCTTCGAGGGTAGGGGCCCCTAGAGTGCGGCTCGTGGCGGGACGCTCCAAGTGAGGGAAGGCCGGCAGGCGGAGCAGACGCGCCGGGTGCGGGTGCTGGCCGCGGGCGGGACGATCGCCATGGCCGGCGACGGCAAGGGAGGGGTGACCCCCGAGCTCGACGGCGCGGCGCTGCTGGCCGCCATGCCCGGGCTGGAGACCCGCCACGGGATCGACGCCGAGACCGTCATCAACGTGCCCAGCGCGCACCTCACGCTCGAGGACCAGCTGCAGATCTGCCGCGCGGCCCGCGACGCCGCGCGGCGCGGGATCGGCGTGGTGGTCACCCACGGCACCGACACGCTCGAGGAGACGGCCATGCTCTGCGACGTGATCCACGACGCCGAGGCGCCGATCGTGTTCACGGGCGCCATCCGTCCCGCCTCTGCCCCCGGTGCCGACGGCCCGGCCAACCTCTCGGACGCCGTCAGCGTGGCCGCCAGCGAGGCCGCCGCCGGACTGGGCGTGCTCGTGTGCTTTGGCGGTGAGATCCACCACGCGCGTTGCGTGCGAAAGACCGACACCACCTCGCTGGTGGCCTTCTCCTCTCCCCAGACAGGACCGCTGGGCCGCGTTACCGAAGGCCACTCGACCATCTGGTCCCGTGTGCCGCGCAATCCACCGCTGGACCCGCCGGACCTCCAGCGTCGCGTGATGGTCGTGCCCACCATGGCCGGCGACGACGGGTCGCTGGCCCAGGCCGCCCTGGACACAGACCCCGACGGGGCGATCATCGGCACGCTGGGCGCCGGCCACCTCGGTCCCCCGCTCCTGGATGTGTGGGCCGCCGCCGCCGAGCGCATCCCTGTCGTGGCCTACTGCCGGCCCGAGCGCGGGGTGGTGCTCAACGCCACCTACGGCTACCGCGGCTCGGAGCGCGACCTGCGCGAGACGCGGATCATCCCGGCCGGGTTCCTCTCACCCCAGGCCGCGCGGATGAAGCTGCTGGCCTGCCTGGCCGGCGGCCTGTCGATCGACGAGGTCCGCTGGGCGTTCCGGCAGGACGACGGATGATGCCCTCGACGAAACGGATGCCCTCGACGAAACGGGCATCCATGCCCATTTCGTAAACGGCCTGCCGGCCGGCCCCAGATGTGGACACCTGCCGATGTTAAGGTGTCTACATGGCTGATGTCGGCGTGCGGGAGCTCAAGCAGCGCCTTTCGGAGTACCTGGACCGGGCGGCACGAGGCGAACAGGTGCTGGTCACCGAACGCGGACGCCCCAAGGCGCTGCTCGGGCCACTCCCCGGGAGGGCTCGACTCGACGAAGGAATCGAGCAGGGGTGGATCCGCCCCGGCTCCGGCGACAAGCTGAGTCCGATCCGTCGCGTCAAGTCCACGGGCCGGGTCTCGGATTCGCTGGCCGAGGATCGCGGGGAGTGACCCTGTATGCCGACTCGAGTGCGCTCCTCAAACGCTACATCGACGAGCCCGACTCGGACGTCGCCGAATCCTTTCTCCAGAGCGACCCGTCCCTGGTCACAGCCCGTCATACGCTCGTGGAGGTTCGCCGCAACCTCACCCGGCTTCTGCGAGGTCGCGACCTCGCGGCCGCGCGCGCAGGCTTCCTCGGAGACCTCGAGCTGCTCTCGATAATCGAGCTGGACGAAGCCACATGTGACGGCGCGAGCGCCGTTGCCGAGGTGACGGGCGTCCGGACTCTGGACGCCCTGCATCTCGCCGCCGTGCAACGTGTGGGCGGACCAGCCGTACCGCTGCTGACCTTCGACGTACGACAGGCCCAGGCGGCGCGGTCGCTCGGGCTGACGGTGGTCGGAATCTGAGCAGTAGCGGTGCTGTACGGTGCTACACTCGATAGATGCCGACGTCTCACCCCCGGCACTCCATCACCGAGACCCCCGCGGTTGCCGCTGCGCTCGAGCCGCTCCGCGCACGCCTGGGGGCGAACGCGCCGACGCTCGCCGAGCTCGTCATGCGAGGCGCCGAGGCGAAGCTGCGCGAGCTCCAGGCACAGGATCGCGCCCATGCGCACGCACTCGAGACGTTCGTGGATCGGCTCTGCTCCGGTGGCGAGCCCGACCTCGAGGAGATCGGCCGCATCCGCCACGCCAGCCGGCATCCGTGAACCCCACGCTTGTGCTGCTCGACGCCAGCGCGTTCTGGCGACTGCGCAGCCCGCAGCTCGACCCCGACCGCCGTCGCCGGGTGGCCGAATGGATCGGGCGAGGCATCGTCGCCGCGAGCACGCCGCTGCTGCTCGAGACACGAGCCGGTCGCGACCTCCCCCCAGTCGATCCAGGCGAGTTGCCGTGGCTTCGGTTCACCGAGCGCGCCGAGCGCCGGGCCACCGAGCTGCAGCATCAGATGCGCGCCGCCCACCAGCACCTCGGCGTTCCCCCGCTCGACTATCTCATCGCCGCGGTCGCCGAAGACCATGGCGCGTCGATCCTTCACTACGACGCCGACTTCGAGCGCCTCGCCGCAAACACCGATCTCGCTGCGACGGTCGAAGCGCTCGCACCCCTGGGTTCACTGCCCTGAGCGGGTGCTCTGTCGAATGACAGCGGCCGACCCGAAGCCGAGCGTTCGCCGCGACCCGACCGAATGCGAGGCGGATGGCCTCGGATTCCTCCCCTGGGCTCCGATCGCGATGGGCGACGAACTCACTGCCTGGTGAACGCTAGCTTCGCGCTCAGGGCGATGAAGGAGCCGGCAAAGACACGGCGCATCCACGCGAGGACCCTGGGGCGGGTGAGAACCTGCTCTCGCACCGCCGCCGCGAATACACCGTAGACGCCGAAGATGACCAAGGTGAGCAGCATGAAGACAGCGCTCAGCTGGAGCATGCGCAGGAAGCTTTGAGGATCGTCAAAGCTGACGAACTGCGGCAGAAAAGCGAAGAAGAAGGCCGTGAGCTTCGGGTTGAGGATGTTGACCAGGATCCCAGTCGCGATCACCTTGCTCGCGGAGGTGGGGGCATCCTCCTCCTCGACCGCGAGCGCGCCCTTGTCCTTGAGCGTGCTCCACGCACGATGATGAGCGAGGTCACCAGGAACTCGACGTTCACCGCGCCCCCCTGCGAAAGCCGAAAACGGTCATCGCCCCGCCCAGGGTAAACGGCGCGGTTTGCGGCGGCCGATCAGCGCTTCCTAGTCCGTCCGAGTCAGCCCCCACCATGGGGTCCATGCTGCTGGCCATCCTCATCTGCTCCGACGAAGACTGCGACACCACCGTCGAGGAGGTCGGCTCGCTCGAGGAGCTCGATGCGGTGCTGTGTGCCGACTGTGACTGCCTGATGCAGATCGTGGCGATCGAAGAGGCCCACGTGGCCGAGGTCGTTCAGCTTCATCGACCCCTGCCGCTCGCGCTGGCGGCCTGACCAGCGGCTCAGCGGCACCCGCTCAGCGGCGCCTGCCTTGACCGGCTTCTTCAGCGCGGTGGCTCAGATCGCTCTCGAAGGCATACAGCGGCGATCAGGGCCGGTCCGCTGTCCACCCGTAGCCCACGCCGCGCACCGTCCTGATCCGACATGCGTGCTCTGATCCGAGCTTGGCCCGCAGGCGCCGGACATGGACATCGACCGTGCGCGTGCCGCCGTAGTAGGAGTAGTCCCACACCGCCCTGAGTAGTGCCTCGCGCGGGAAGACACGCCCCGGATGGGTGACAAGGAACCGGAGCAGGTCGAACTCCAATCTCGTGAGCGCCACTTCGCCCCCGTCCACGGACAGCCGGCGCGAGGCCAGGTCCAAGTGCATCGACCCGAATCGCATCGTCTCGGATCCCTCTCCCGCGAGCCTCTCCCGCGCCCGCCCGATGCGAGCCACCAGCTCTGTCGTGCTGAACGGCCGCACCAGCACCTCGTGCGCGTCCCGCACCGCGGGCCCACCATCGAACTGGCTGGGCTCCAGCGTCACCAGCAGCGGGACGTGCTCCATCTCCTCCTCGTTCAGCAGCTGCGCGCACAGCTTTGACGGAGCCCGCTCGCCGGGGGCGGCGACGACGATCGCCAGCGTCGGGGCGCGGCGGTCGCAGTCGCCCCCACCTTCGCCGTCGGGCCGCAGCCCCAGGCCGCGCACGTAACGGGGGTGAAATCCCGACTCCGCAAGCTGCCGAGCTGTCTGGGTCGCCAGTCGCTCGTCGTGTCCGTAGATCCAGGCCTCGCTCATCGAGTGCCCGACGGTACGCGCGCGCCTAACTCGTGTCTTCGGCCAGATGTCCAAAGCGACCCTGCCCGCCGGGCGAAAATCCGCTGCGTCGGTTCATCGTCCGGAAACGGTCCCGTAACAGTCAGGGGGGAGGGTCAACGCATGGACTCAGGCAATGAGACGGGGTCGCGTCACGTCGTCGTGGTGGGCGGCGGCATAGCGGGCCAGGCACTCTGCGAGACCCTCAAGGAGCGCGACGATGGTGTGCGGATCACCCTGATCTGCGCCGAGCCCCACCTCCCCTACGACCGCGTGAACCTGTCGGAGCTGCTGGCCGAAGTGCCCCCCGAAGGGCCCCTCGGCACTCTCCAGCTGCGGCCCGGTCCGGATCACTTCCGACCAACGGTACACACGGTACATGGACTGCGGCCCACATGGCCCGTACGGTCAGCAGCGTGGACGCCGACGCGCCAGCGGTAGCCCCTGCCGCGCACAGCGGCGAGTTCGTGCTGCGCAGCGTCGCCGAGCGCGGGGTCCGCTTCGTGCGGCTCTGGTTCGTCGACGTGCTGGGGCTGCTCAAGAGCTTCGCGATCCCGGTCTCGGAGCTCGAGGTGGCGCTGGAGGAAGGGGTCTCGCTCGACGGCTCGTCGTTGGAGGGCAGCACGCGCCTCCGCGAGCGCGATGCCATCGCCCACCCCGATCCGGCGAGCTTCCAGGTGCTCCCCTGGCGGCCGGACTCCGTGGTCGCGCGCATGTTCTGCGACGTGCGTCTGCCCGATGGCGCGCCCTACCCGGCCGACTCGCGCCACGTGCTGCGGCGTGTGCTCGGCCAAGCGGCGGAGCTTGGCTACAGCTTCCAGGTCGGCCCTGAAGTCGAGTTCTTCCTCTTCGCCGAGCCCGGCGAGGGGGAGGAGCCGCGCCCGCTCGACGACGGCGCCTACTTCGACCTGACTCCACTCGACGTGGGCAGCGACTTCCGCCGGCGCACGATCGAGCACGTGGAGCAGATGGGGATCCCCGTCAAGGCCTCCCACCACGAGGTGGGGCCTTCCCAGCACGAGATGGACCTCAGCCACACCGACGCCCTGTCGATGGCCGACTCCGTGACCACCTTCAGGCTCGCGGTCAAGGAGGTCGCGCACGAGCTCGGCGTGTATGCCACCTTCATGCCCAAGCCGCTCGAGGGGGCAGCCGGCTCGGGCATGCACCTGCACTGCTCCCTGTTCGACCACGACGGGAACGCCTTCTGGAGCCCGGACCCCGGCGAGCCGCTGTCACCTACCGGCAAGGCGTTCCTCGCCGGCGTGCTCGCCCACGCCCCCGAGCTGACCGCGGTCACCAACCAGTGGGTCAACTCCTACAAGCGCCTCGCGGCAGGGTTTGAGGCGCCGGAGGCGGTGGGATGGGCCCGCCGGGGCAACGGGTCGCTTGTGCGCATACCCTCCAGCCGGCCGGCCAAGGAGGTCGCGGCGCGGATCGAGCTGCGCTCGCCCGACCCGGCGTGCAATCCGTACCTGGCCTTCGCGCTGATCCTCGCCGCCGGGCTGCGCGGCGTCGAGCGCGGCTACCAGCCACCCGCCGAGAGCAATGGGGGGCCGCTCGACGGGGCGGCGCGCCTGCCACGGGATCTGCGCGAGGCGACCGACCTGTTCGATGGCTCCGATCTCGCGCGCGAGACGCTGGGGGACACGATCTGCGACTCGTTCGTGCGCAACAAGCGCCGCGAGTGGGAGGACTTCCGCCGCACCGTGACCGAGTTCGAGCGCTCGCACCTGCTGCGGCTGCTCTGAGTGCGATGGCCGACGCCTGGATCTATGCCGAGGACCGCGAGCTGGCAAGCGAGCTGGCCCGGGGCCTCGCACAGCTCGGGTTCAGCCCGCGGCACGTGAGCGTGAACGGGTCGCTGCTGCCCCCCGGCGACGACGAGGGTGCGTCCGCTCGCCGCCCGGGGCTCGTGGTCGTCGCCGCCCGGGCGCAGGACGACCCGCCCGACGCGCTCGTCGAGCGCCTCAGCGGCCACGAGGACCTGCGTGAGGTGCCGCTGATGGCGGCGGTCGAGCCCGAGCACCTCTCTGCGGCGGCGTCGCTGGAGGGGGCACACGAGCTGCTCGTGTGCCCGTTCGCGCCCGAGGAGCTGGCCGCGCGCGTCAAGCGGGTGCGCCGGCGGGCAGACGGCTCGGAGGACGGCGACGTGGTGCGCGCCGGCACGCTCGAGCTGAACGTGGCGACCTACCAGGTCGCTATCGCCGGCGAGCCCGTGAGCTTCGCCTACATGGAGTACGAGCTGCTGAAGTTCCTGATGACCAACCCCCGCCGGGCCTTCTCGCGCGAGTCGCTGCTGTCGGCCGTGTGGGGCTACGACTACTACGGCGGCGCGCGCACGGTGGACGTGCACGTGCGCCGGGTGCGCGCCAAGCTCGGACACGAGCACGCGGCGCGGATCAAGACGGTGCGCAGCGTCGGCTACCGGTTCGAGTCGTGATCGAGCGCGGGCGCTCCACCTACGAGGGCTTCGCGGCCACGATCAAGCTCGTCGGGACCGGGGCCCGCGGCAGCCGCGACCTCACCTTCGACGAGGCCCGCGACGCGATGTCCGCGCTGCTGGCCGGCGAGACCAGCGAGGCCCAGGCCGGCGCCTTCCTGATCGCGATGCGACTGAAGGGGGAAGCCCCCGCCGAGCTGGCGGGCTTCGCCCAGGCGGTGCGCGCCGCCTCCGCCCCGCTCGAGGCCGATCTCGGCGGGCGCCCTCTGGTCGCCTGCTGCGGCGGGTACGACGGCGTGGCCTGCGCCCCGCACCTGTCCGTGGCTGCCGCAGCGACGGCCGCCGCGTGCGGGGCCGCCGTGGTCATGCACTGCGGCAGCACCCTCGGACCCAAGCGCGGTGTGACCCAGGCCGGCGTGCTCGCCGGCCTGGGAGGCCCCGCGGCTCCCTCGGCGGAGCAGTCCGCGAGCATGCTCGAACGCTCCGGCGCCACGCTTGTCTACGCCCCGGCCGTGATGCCATGGTGGGAGCGGCTGCGGCGCATCCGGGACGACATCGGCGTTCGCGGCCCCCTCCACGCCGCCGAGCGGCTGCAGGCCTTCTTCGGCGCGCGGCGCTTCGTGATCGGCTTCACCCACAGCCCCTACTCCGAGCGCATCCTCGGTGCCCTCGACCGGCTGGGGGCCACGCGCGCGGTGACCGTGCGCGGAATCGAGGGATCGGACGTGGCGCGTCCCGGCCGGCCGGCCGCATTCGCGGCCGACGGGCCGCTCGAGCTGCCGGAGGAGCTCGGCCAGCGCCTCCCGTCGGAGGGCGGGGCGCAGGCCTCGGCGACGGCCACGCGGGGGGTGCTGGCGGGTGAGGTCAACGGGGCGGTCGAGCAGGCCGTCGCGCTCAGCGCCGGGCTGCGCCTCTATGCCGCCGGGCTGTGCGAGGAGCCGCGCGATGGGCTCGAGCGCGCCCGCGCCGCGCTACGCGACGGCAGCGCCGCTGCCGCGCTCGACGCCATGGTCGGCTGAAACCCGCCGCCATGCGTGGCGCGGCCCTGCCCGCGGGTGACCGGTCACCGAACGGCAACCGTCAGGTCACAGGCTCGACACACCGCCCTCACGAGGCGGAAACGGGGCGCTCCTAGGTTCTGCGCCAGGCGACTAGGGGAGGCCAGATCAGGTGAGCGCGCAGGCAGGCACGGCGGGAGGGACCCTCAGCAGGGGCCGCTGGATCGACAGCTGGGAGCCCGAGAACGACGAGTTCTGGGAGAGCACCGGCAGGCGCATCGCCCGCAAGAACCTCATCCTCTCGATCTTCGCCGAGCACCTCGGCTTCAGCATCTGGGTGTTGTGGACGATCGTCGTGATCAACCTCGGCAACATCGGGATCACGCTGTCGCTGTCCGAGCAGTTTTGGCTGGTGGCCGTTCCGAATCTGGTCGGCTCGACGCTGCGGATCCCCTACACCTTCGCCGTGCCGAGGTTCGGGGGCCGTGCGTGGACCGCGACGAGCGCCTCGCTGCTGTTGATACCGACGCTGCTGCTCGCGACGGTGGTCCCCAGCGGCTGGCTGGCCGGCCAGAGCCACGACACGCAGTTCTGGGTCCTGCTGGGATGCGCCGCGGCGGCGGGCTTCGGGGGCGGCAACTTCTCGTCCTCTATGGCCAACATCTCCTTCTTCTATCCCGATCGCAGGAAGGGCTTCGCGCTGGGGCTCAACGCCGCCGGCGGCAACCTCGGGGTGGCGGTGGCGCAGCTGCTCGTGCCGCTGGTGATCATCATCGGGGTGCCCGCGGCGGCGGTGAAGCTGCCCGAGCATGAGGTGAACCTGGCCTACGCCGGCCTGATGTGGCTGCCCCTGATCGTGATCGCCGCGGGCGGGGCGTGGCTGTACATGGACAGCCTGACCCAGGCCAAGTCCGACGCGAAGTCCTACGCGGCGTCCTTGAGCCACAGCCAGACCTGGGTCATGTCCATCCTCTACATCGGCACGTTCGGGTCGTTCATCGGCTACTCGTTCGCGCTGCCGCTGGTGATCAAGAACACCTTCCCGGAGTTCCTCGCCGGCCACCCGTTCATCGCCACCTACCTCGCCGGGCTGGGCTTCGTGGGGGCGCTGATCGGCTCGGTCGCGCGGCCCTTCGGCGGCTGGCTGTCCGACCGCGTCGGCGGCGCAAGGGTGACTCTGTGGGTCTTCCTCGGCATGGTCGTGTTCACCGGGATCGCGATCGTCGGGGTCAACCAGCGCAGCTTCGCCATCTTCTTCGGCTCGTTCATGGCGATCTTCCTCCTCGCCGGGATGGGCAACGGCTCGACGTACCGGATGATCCCGAGCATCTTCGCCGAGCTGGGCCGCGTCGAGGCTCGCGAGAAGGGACTCGAGCTGAAGAAGACCCTCGTCGCCTTCAAGCGCCGGGCGGCCGCGGTGATCGGGATCGCCGGCGCGGTCGGGGCCTTCGGCGGCTTCCTGATCCAGGTGGTGCTGCGCGAGGCGAGCCTCGGGGTGTCGGCGGCGGTCACGGCGGCCACGACGCCCGCCGAGAAGCTGGCCGTCGCCCAGGCGCAGGCCGACTGGTCGATACCGGCGCTGTGGGTCTTCCTCGTGTCCTACTTCGTGTTCGCCGGGATGACGTGGTTCTTCTACCTGCGCCGGTCCTTCGCGGTGGAGCGGGTGTCGAGCTTCGCCCGCGCGTCGGTGTAGCGCCGACCGCGCCGACGCCGAGACGATCCTCGCCGCGCGCGACGCCAACCGGCGGTGAGCACCCGCGTCGTCGGCGACGCTTCGGCGCTGGTGGCGCTGCTGCTGGACGGGGGCCCCGATGGACGCTGGGTCACCCAGGCGCTCGCCGGCTCCGACCTCCTAGCCCCGAGCCTCGTCGCGTTCGAGTCCGCGAACATCATCCGCCGCCACGACCTGGCGGGCCTCGTCAGCGCCTACCAGTCTGCGCAGGCCCACGCGGATCTGCTCGACCTCGCGATCGAATACTGGCCTTACGAGATCCTCGCATCGAGGACCTGGGAGCTCCGCCGCAACCTATCGAGCTACGACGCGAGCTACGTCGCACTTGCCGAGCTTACGGGTGCGACGCACGTCACGCTGGACCGGCGGATCCGCCGGTCGAGCGCTCGCGCCGCTCAGCTCTCGATGATCCCGATGTCGACCACGAGCGTGCCCGTCGCCTGCTCGGGTGCGGCGATCTGAACGGCGAGCTCGGTGTCGGGAACTCGACAGGCGCCCCGCGCCCCGATCGGAAGTAGCGCATTGGCTCGCCGCCGCGTACGAGCAGCGCGTAGATCAGCTCCGCGCTGGAGTTGCCCCCAGCGGAAGTAGACGAGCTGCGCGCGCCGGTCGGGCGGGCCGTGTAGGACAGCCCCATCCACCGCGGGGCATACCGCTTAGGCTGATCCTGGTCTCGCCGAGAGAACCGTCTCGACCCGCGCCGCTCCGGCGATCCATTCGGCGGCGGCGGGATCGATCCAACTTGCCAAGGTGAGCAGTTCGTTGTAGTGGACCTGGATCGGTCGGAGGATGATCGTCTCGTGGTGGGCAATGCGGTTGTGGAATGGCACGAGCGCCGACATCGTCGTCGCGATTTGTGCCCGGTCCCCGCTGCCATGTGGGAATGCCCGATGCAGGTGCGACACCCAGAGTCGGTCGTACCTCTTGTCGAAGAGCGCTCGCCAGAACCCGAACGAGAGTCCGGCGACGACGTGGCCGCGCGTGAGCCGGCGACCGTCGCGACGGATGCGACGGATCGTTTCGGCGATGCGCTGAAGCGACTCGGGCGTCAGGATGGCGGTGTCCTCGAGCCACGTGTCGCGCGGGGCAGCTCCGGCGTCTGCGGGAACGAACTGCGCGTCGATCGCGTTGCGCAGGAGCACCTCGACATGGTGCAAGGTTTCGAACAGCGCCGAGGAGATGCGAGCGTTCCAGACGTAGAGCTCGAGCGCGAGGTCGTGATTGTCGTCGGCTTCTGCCAGGTATGGTGCGAACCGTGCGTCGGTCAACCATCGGGCGGCCTGGGCCGTCGAGATGTCCGGTGGTCCATCGCTTGCCATGGCGATAAACTACGTGGCGTATGCCCCAGGTAAGGCTCTCCCGCTCCGGCGGTGATCCCCCTGGGGCTCCGTTCGTTCCTGGGTCAGTCCCAACGTCCACCGGGCGTCCACGAGGTACGAAACGAGCGGTTACGCCCGCGAACGCCCGAACACCGGATTTTTGGCTCTGGACGGTGCTTCAAGGCCCGCTCGTTACCGCCCGTGACCAGCCGTTGCGCGGCCTGAGCCGCCTCGTAATGAGGGGTCCCCGGTTCGAATCCGGGCGTCGGCTTCGGAGAAACCCCTGCATACAAGCGGTTTGTGGATCTGTGTCCGCTCCGCTCCGCACTCTCGCCGCCCGCGGACCCGCCAACACGCGTCGTGTGCGAGCCGCGGGGTGCCTCGGAGCCGCTTCGCCCGAAGAACCGTTCTCGGGGTAACCGCCCGGAGTCTCAGGGGGATGCCGCTTACCATGGGAAGGAAGCGTCCTTCGGACGCGCGCTGGGCCGTTGGGGACATCTGGGTAGCCGGGAAGCGATAACGCCCCCCTGTTCGGCAACGCTATCGCTCCGCGCCGGAAGCGATCACGCCCGCGGGCGTGATCGCGCTATCGCTTCTCGACAAAGCAGAACTCGTGGTCGGCGCGCCCGGATTCACGGAGAAGCAGGCATCTCGCTAGTCCTCTGGACGGCGGGAATGCCGCACCCGCGGCGCCGGCACTGGA
>Ga0208612_1000512_pt1 | contig 16701 bp, 13 predicted proteins | sample AntDryMetagUQ889_FD_188089 | JGI IMG/M metagenome (GOLD analysis project Ga0208612, IMG submission 188089) | Polar desert microbial communities from Antarctic Dry Valleys - UQ889 (SPAdes) | ecosystem: Environmental > Terrestrial > Soil > Desert | place: Antarctic Dry Valleys | collected 2008-12-31 | reverse complement strand
GACGGAGAGCAGTCGCCGGGGATCTCGCTGAACACCCAGGAGAAGCTCGAGATCGCGCAGCAGCTGGCCCGCCTCGGCGTCGACGTGATCGAGGCCGGCTTCCCGATCACCTCGCCGGGCGACTTCGAGGCGGTCGAGTCGATCGCCCGCGCGGTCGAGGGGCCGGTGATCTGCGCGCTCGCCCGCACCCACAAGGCCGACATCGACGCCGCCTGGAACGCGATCCGCGACTGCGAGCGGCCTCGCATCCACACCTTCATCTCGACCTCCGACATCCACATCACCCACCAGCTGCAGACCACCCGCGAGGACGTCAAGGGGCAGGCACGGGCGGCGGTGGCGATGGCGCGCTCGCTCTGCGACGAGGTCGAGTTCTCGCCGATGGACGCGACCCGGGCGGAGCTCGAGTTCACCGCCGAGGTCTGCGCGATCGCGCTCGCCGAGGGCGCCACCGTGATCAACATCCCCGACACTGTCGGCTACACCACCCCCGACGAGTACGCGCGCTACTTCGCCCGGCTGCTGGAGCTGGTCCCCGGCCTCGGCGAGATCGAGCTCTCCGTCCACTGCCACGACGACCTCGGGCTCGCGGTCGCCAACTCCTACTCCGGGCTGCTGGCGGGGGCGCGGCAGGTCGAGTGCGCCGTCAACGGGATCGGCGAGCGCGCCGGCAACTGCTCGCTCGAGGAGATCGTGATGCTGCTGCGGACGCGGCGCGACGAGCACGGGCTCGACACGGCGCTCGACACCCGCGAGCTGGCGCGCACCAGCCGGATGATCACGCGTTTCACGGGCTATGCGGTGCAGCCCAACAAGGCGATCGTCGGCCGCAATGCCTTCGCCCACGAGGCCGGGATTCATCAGGACGGCGTGCTCAAGGAACGCAGCACCTACGAGATCATGGACGCCCGCGACGTCGGGCTGGAGTCGAACTCGATCGTGCTCGGCAAGCACTCCGGCCGCCATGCGCTGCGCGACGCGCTCGAGCAGCTCGGCTTCCAGATCGACGGCAACGCCCTGAACCAGGCGTTCAAGCGGTTCAAGGCGATCGCGGACAAGAAGAAGCAGGTGACCGCGCTCGACCTGGAAGCGATCGTCTCCGACCAGGTTCGCGACGGCGGCGCCGGCTACGAGCTCGCCTGGTTCGACGTCGAGGCCTCCTCGCGGCGCGAGCCTCGCGCGGAGGTCGCGGTGAGGATGCCCGACGGAAGCGAGGCGCTCGGCGTCTCCGGCGGCGACGGTCCCGTGAACGCGATCTTCGGGGCGATCCGCGAAGCGGCCGGGGTCGAATCCGAGCTGCGCCAGTACACGGTCTCGGCGGTCACCGAGGGCGAGGACGCGCTCGGCGAGGTGACGGTGATGCTGCGAGCCCACGGGCGCCTCGCCAGCGGTCAGGGGGTGGCCACGGACATCCTCGAGGCCTCCGCCCGTGCCTACGTGCGGGCGCTCTCGAACGCGCTCGAAGGGGCGGCGGTGCGTGAGGCGGAGGGCGCGATCGCCGACCCTGCCTCGCAGCCGGTGACGCCGGGCCCGTAGCGGCACCGGCCCGGCCGACGAGAAGAGTGCAGATAGAGTGCCTGCCGTATGGGGGCTCTCGACGGACGCAAGGTCCTGATCACCGGGGCCTCGTCGGGGATCGGCGAGGCCACTGCGATCGCGATCGCCGCGCAGGGCGCCGCCGTCGCGCTTGGCGCGCGGCGCAAGGACCGCCTCGACGAGCTCGCGGCACGGATCGAGTCCGAGGGTGGAACGGCCGTCGCGATCGAGGCCGACGTCGGCGACGAGCAGCAGGCTCGAACCCTCGTTGAGCGCTCGGCCGCCGAGCTCGGCGGCCTCGACTGCCTGGTCAACAACGCCGGCCTGATGCTGCTCGGCCTGGTCCAGGGCGCCGACACCGAGGAGTGGCGGCGGATGGTCGACGTCAACCTGCTCGGGCTCCTCTACTGCACCCACGCGGCGCTGCCGCTGCTTCGCGACGGTGGCGGGGGAGACGTGGTCAACGTCTCATCGGTCGCCGGACGCACCGCCAACATGGGCGCCGGCGTCTACAACCTGACCAAGTTCGGGGTCACCGCCTTCTCCGAGGCGCTGCGCCAGGAGGGCGCCCACATCGGCGTCCGCGTCACCTGCGTCGAGCCCGGCTGGGTGGACACCGAGCTCCAGGGGCACAACGAGAACCCGATGGTGCTGGCCCAGATCGAGAAGATGCGCGAGAAGACGGGCAAGGTGCTGGATGCGGAGGACATCGCCCGGGCGATCGTCTACGCGGTCTCCCAGCCCGCGCACGTCAGCGTCAACGAGCTGCTCGTGCGTCCCAGCGGCGAGACCCGCTGAACATACGAGCGTTCGTGATAGCGTACGCCGCATGGCTGCGGTGCAGGTCCACAACGGTGCGGTCGGGACCAGGGTCAAGGCCCTGCGCGAGGCGATGGACCTCTCGCTGCGCGACCTCGCCGAGCGCAGCGGCGTCTCCGCGCCGATGCTCTCGCAGGTCGAGCGCGGCGAGACCAGCCCGACGCTGACCACCGCCGAGCGGATCGCCTCCGGCCTCGATCTCAGCCTCTCGCAGCTGCTGCGCCTCGACGAGCAGGGCCACGTGGTGGTGATCCGTGCGGGCGAGCGGCGGGTGCGCAGCCGCCGCGGGCACCACACCGAGGAGCTGACCCCGCCGCTGCCCGGCCAGCGCGCCGACGTCTCCGCGCACACGCTCGAACCGGGAGCCTCGACCGGGACCGACGGCGATCCGCCGGTGCACGAGCCCGGCGCCCGCGAGACCGCGGTGGTGCTGGCGGGCGCGGTCACCCTGATCGTCGACGATGACCGCCACGACCTCGGCGAGGGCGACTCGGTCACCTTCGACGCCGACCTCGCCCACCGCTTCAGCAACCAGGGCGAGGCGCCGGCGCGCTTCCTGGCCGTGGTCGCTGCCGGGCTGAGGAGAGGCTAGAGCGGTGGCGCGGACGCTGTTCGACAAGATCTGGAGCGCCCACGAGGTCGGCGACGGGCTGATCTACATCGACCTGCACCTGGTCCACGAGGTGACCTCGCCGCAGGCGTTCGACGGGCTGCGCCTCGAGGGCCGAACGGTGCGCCGTCCGGAGCGGACCGTGGCGACCGCCGACCACAACGTGCCCACCGACGGCACGCCGACGGCGCGGATGATCGCCGACCAGCTCTCGCGCGTGCAGGTGGAGACGCTGGAGCGAAACTGCGCCGAGTTCGGGATCCCCCTGCACTCGCTGGGCTCCGAGTACCAGGGGATCGTCCACGTGATCGGCCCCGAGCTCGGGCTCACCCAGCCGGGGATGACGATCGTCTGCGGCGACAGCCACACCTCCACCCACGGGGCCTTCGGGGCGCTCGCCTTCGGCATCGGCACCTCCGAGGTCGAGCACGTGCTCGCGACCCAGTGCCTGGGCCAGCGGCGACCGAAGACGATGCGGATCACCTACAGCGGCAAGCTCGGCCACGGAGTCGGCGCCAAGGACCTGATCCTGGCGACGATTGGGCGCCTCGGCACCGGTGGGATGGCCGGGCACGCGGTCGAGTACGCGGGGGAGACGATCCGGGGCCTCTCGATGGAGAACCGGATGACGATCTGCAACATGACGATCGAGGGGGGCGGGCGCGCCGGGATGATCGCCCCCGACGAGGCGACCTTCGAGTGGCTCGACGGCCGCCCCGGAGCCCCCCCGGACCTCGACGCGGCGGTCGCCGCCTGGCGGGAGCTGCCGACCGACGAGGGCGCCGAGTTCGACCAGGAGGTCGAGGTCGACTCCGCCTCGCTCTCGCCGATGGTCACCTGGGGCACCAACCCGGGGCAGGTGGTCGAGGTCACCGGCGCCGTGCCGGAGCCCACCACCGAGACCGAGGAGCGGGCGCTGCGCTACATGGACCTCGAGCCCGGGCGCGCGATCCAGGAGCTGGCGCTCGACCGCGTCTTCATCGGCTCCTGCACCAACTCGCGGATCGGCGATCTGCGCGAGGCCGCGGCGATGGTCGAAGGCCGGCGGGTCGCGGAGAGTGTCTCGGCGATGGTGGTCCCGGGCTCGGCGCAGGTCAAGGCCGAGGCCGAGGCGGAGGGCCTCGACCAGATCTTCCGCGGCGCCGGCTTCGACTGGCGCAGCGCCGGCTGCTCGATGTGCCTCGGCATGAACCCCGACATCCTCAGCCCCGGCGAGCGCTGCGCCTCGACCTCGAACCGCAACTTCGAGGGGCGCCAGGGCAAGGGTGGGCGAACTCATCTGGTCAGCCCGAAGATGGCCGCCGCGGCCGCGATCGAGGGACGCTTCGTCGACATCCGGGACTGGGACTGAGATGGACGCGGTCGAGGTGATCGAGGGCAAGGTCTCGGTGCTCGACCGCGCCGACGTCGACACCGACCAGATCATCCCGAAGCAGTTCCTCAAGCGGGTCGAGCGCAGCGGCTTCGGCGAGTTTCTCTTCTACGACTGGATCCGCGACGGCGAGATCGAGCTCGAGTCCAACCCGATCCTGGTCGCCGGGCCCAACTTCGGCTGCGGGTCCTCGCGCGAGCACGCTCCCTGGGCGCTCCAGGACTTCGGCTTCCAGGCGATCGTCGCGCCCTCCTTCGCCGACATCTTCTACGCCAACTGCACCAAGGTCGGACTGCTGCCGGTGATCCTCGATCAGGAGGTCTGCCGCGGCGTCGCCGAGGCGGGGATGGCGCGCATCGACCTCGACGAGCGCACGCTCGATTACGCCGGCGGCGTGGTCGCCTTCGAGATCGACGAGGAGGTCAAGCACCGCCTCCTCAACGGCCTCGACGAGATCGGCATCACCCTCACCGACGAGCAGCGGATCACCGAGTTCGAGCGGTCGCACGAGATCCGCGGCCGGCCGACCACGGCGCTGTGAACCCGACCGTCGACTGGGACGCCGCCACCTACGACCGGGTGGCCGATCCCCAGGAGGAGTGGGGCCTCGAGGTGCTGGGCCGGCTCGAGCTGCGCGGAGACGAGACCGTGCTCGACGCCGGCTGCGGCTCCGGGCGGGTCACCCGCCATCTGCTCGAGCGGCTGCCGCGGGGCCGGGTGATCGGCGTCGACGCCTCGCCCTCGATGATCGAGCGCGCGCGGGAGAAGCTCGAGCCGTTCGGCGATCGGGTCGAGCTGCGGGTCGGCGACCTGCTCAACCTCGACCTCGGCGGGGAGGTCGACGCCGTCTTCTCCAACGCCACCTTCCATTGGATCCTCGACCACCAGCGCCTCTTCGGCCGCCTGTTCAGGGCGCTGCGGCCGGGCGGCAGGCTCGGCGTCCAGTTCGGCGGCGAGGGCAACGTCGCCGCCTGGAAGCGGGCGATCGAGTCGGCGGAGGGCGACGAGCGCTTCTCGCCATACCTGCGCGGGATGCCGGACATCCTGCACTTCGCCTCGCTCGGCGACACCGAGGCGCGGTTGCGGCGCAGCGGATTCGAGCTCGACCGGATCTGGCTCGAGCCGAGGACCGTGCAGCCGGCCGAGCCCCGCGCCTTCGTCAGCTCCGTCGGCCTCGCCCATCATCTCGAGCACCTGCCCGACCAGCTCAAGGACGCCTTCATCGATAGCGTGCTCGACTCGATGTCGAAGCCGCTGACACTCGATTACGTGCGCCTCAACATCGCGGCGCGGCGGCCGGCGTGAGCACGATCGCGGTCCTCCCCGGGGACGGGATCGGCCCCGAGGTCGTCTCCGCCGCCCGCCGGGTGCTGGCGGCGATCGCCGGATTCGACTGCGAGGAGCACCCGATCGGCGGGGTCTCGATCGACGCCCACGGCACCGCGCTCACCGACGAGGTGCTCGACGCCTGCCGCAGCGCCGACGCGGTCCTGCTCGGAGCCGTCGGCGGGCCCAGATGGGACACCACCGACCCCGCGGCGCCGCGTCCCGAGCAGGGCCTGCTCGGGTTGCGAAAGGGCCTCGGCCTCTACGCCAACCTGCGCCCGGTGCGCCCCAGCGACTCGCTGCTCTCCGCGAGCCCGTTGCGCGAGGAGCGCATCCGCGGCACCGATCTGCTGGTCGTCCGCGAGCTCACCGGTGGTATCTACTTCGGCGACTCGGGACGAGACGGCGACCGCGCCCACGACACCTGCGAGTACTCGGTTGCCGAGATCGAGCGGATCGCCGCGGTCGCCTTCGACGCCGCCGCTCGCCGCCGCCGGCGGGTGACCTCGGTCGACAAGGCGAACGTGCTCGAGACGTCGAGGCTGTGGCGCGAGACGGTGACCCGGGTGGCGGGCGATCACCCGCAGGTCGAGCTCGACCACCTGCTGGTCGACACCGCCGCGATGCAGCTGGTCTCCGAGCCGGCGCGCTTCGACGTGATCCTGACCGAGAACCTGTTCGGCGACATCCTCTCCGACGAGGCGGCGATGCTCACCGGCTCGCTGGGGATGCTGCCCTCGGCCAGTCTCGGCGACGGCGGTCCCGGGGTGTTCGAGCCCGTCCACGGCTCGGCGCCGGAGATCGTCGGCAGGGGCACCGCCAACCCGCTCGCGACCTTCCTCTCGGTCGCCCTGATGCTGCGCCACGGGTTCGAGATGGAGGAGGAGGCCGCGGCGCTCGAGGACGCGGTCGAGGCGGTGCTCGCTCGGGGACTGCGCACCCCGGACCTCGCCCCGGACGAGACCGAGCTGCCGCCGATGTCCGATCTGCCGGCGCAGGTGACCGTCGGCACCGAGGAGATGACAGCCGCCGTGCTTGCCGAGCTTCCGGCCTGAGGCATAATCAAACGATGGAGAAGTCAGAGTTCATCTGGATGAACGGAGAGTTCGTGGCCTGGGACGACGCCCAGGTGCATGTGCTCAGCCACGGCCTGCACTACGGCACCGGCGTCTTCGAGGGGATCCGCTGCTACGAGACCGATCGCGGCCCCGCGGTCTTCCGCCATCAGGACCACCTGCGCCGGCTCGAGCAGTCGGCCGAGCTCTTCTACCTCTCGCTCGGGCGCTCGCGCGAGGAGCTGCGCGAGGCCACCCACGAGCTGATCCGCCGCAACGGGCTCTCCAGTTGCTACATCCGCCCGCTCGCTTTCCGCGGCTACGGGGAGATGGGCCTCTATGCGCAGACGGCGCCGGTCGAGGTGATGATCGCGGTCTGGCCCTGGGGCAGCTACCTCGGCGACGAGGGCAAGCGCAACGGGATCCGCGCCAAGGTCTCCTCCTGGCGGCGGCTTTCGCCGGCTGGCCTGATCCCGCACGCAAAGGCCTCCGGGCAGTACCTGAACTCGATCCTGGCCAAGAACGAGGCGGCGCAATCGGGCTTCGACGAGGCGATCCTCCTCGATGAGCGCGGCCTCGTCTGCGAGGGCTCGGGCGAGAACATCTTCATCGTCCGCGACGGGCAGTTGCTGACCCCGGGTCAAACCTCTTCGATCCTCGACGGGATCAGCCGCAAGTCAGTGATCCAGATCGCCAAGGACCTCGGCTATCCAGTGGTCGAGCGCGAGATTGCCAGGGCCGAGCTCTACATCGCCGATGAGGTCTTCCTCTGCGGCACCGCCGCCGAGCTGGTCCCGGTGCGCGAGATCGACGGACACGATCTGGGCGAGCCGGGCGAGGCCACCCGGCTGATCCAGACGAAGTTCGAGGACGCCCTGCATGGACGGGCCCCCGAGTACTCGGAATGGCTGGACCCGGTCGAGGTACCGAGTAAGGTCGCCTCCTGAGCATGCCCTCCCGCGCCGTCGAGGACGACAAGCGAATTAGCACCGCCGCGACCGCCTAGCGGTACGCGGTCGCGCGGGCACAGCCTGCGCTCGGCTCGCTCGTTTTCCTCGAACAGCAGACGGAAAGGCAGTCACGTGACCCAGGTCAAGCTCTACGACACCACCCTTCGCGACGGCATGCAGGGACAGGGCATGTCGCTGTCGGCGGCGGAGAAGGTCCGCGTCGTCCAGGCCCTCGACCGGCTCGGCGTCGGCTTCGTCGAGGCCGGCTTCCCGAGCTCGAATCCGAAGGAGGCCGAGCTCTTCCGGCTGCTGGCGGAGGTCGAGCTCGACAACGCGGTCGTCTGCGCCTTCGGCATGACCAGGCGCCGCGGGCTCGCCGCCGAGGACGATCCCGCCCTTCAGGACCTGGTCGCCTGCGCGGCAACCGTGGTCACCCTGGTCGGCAAGACCTGGGGGCTTCACCTCGAGAAGGTGACCAAGGTCTCGGCCGAGGAGAACCTCGCGATGATCGTCGACTCGATCAACCTCTGTCGCGCCGGGGGCAAGCGGGTCGTCTACGACGCCGAGCATTTCTTCGACGCCTGGCGCGCCGACCCGGGCTACGCGCTCGAGTGCCTGCGGGCGGCGACCGCCGCCGGGGCCGAGAACCTGACCCTCTGCGACACCAACGGGTCGAGCCTGCCAAATCAGATCGCCGAGGCCACCAGCGCCGTGGTCGAGGAGCTCGGCAGCAGGGTGGTAGTGGGGATCCACACCCACAACGACGCCGAGTGCGGGGTCGCCAATTCGCTGGCCGCGGTCGACGCCGGCGCCCGCCTCGTCCAGGGCACCGTCAACGGCTACGGCGAGCGCTGTGGCAACGCCAACCTGGTCTCGATCGTGCCCGCTCTGCAGCTCAAGCTCGGCTATGAATGCGTGCCCGAGGATCGGCTGCGGTTGCTGACCGAGACCGCGCACCTGGTCGACGAGCTCACCAACACGGTTCCCGATCCCGACCAGCCATACGTCGGGCGCAATGCCTTCGCCCACAAGGGCGGCATGCACGTCGCCGGGGTCCAGGCCGACGCCCGCACCTTCGAGCACCTCGATCCGAAGCTCGTCGGCAACAGCCGCGACGTGCTGATCTCGGAGCTCTCCGGCAAGGGCTCGGTGCTCTCGCGCGCGCAGGGGGCGGGGATCGACCTCGACGCCGACGCCGCCAAGCGCGCGGTCGAGCGGATCAAGGAGCGCGAGCATCGCGGCTATCACTACGAGGCCGCGGACGCCTCCTTCGACCTGCTGCTGCGGCGCGAGGCCGGCGAGTACCGATCGCTGTTTCGGCTCGAGAGCTTCAGGGTGATCACCGAGAAGCGCGCCGACGGCGGGGTCGAGACCGAGGCGACGATCAAGATCTGGGTCGACGGGCGCCGCTACGTCCGCACCGCCGAGGGCAACGGCCCGGTGAACGCGCTCGACCGGGCGCTGAGGGCAGCGATCGGCGAGCTTCACCCGCACCTGATCGCGGTCGAGCTGGTCGACTACAAGGTCCGCATCCTCGACTCCCATCACGGCACCGGAGCGGTGACCCGGGTGCTGCTCGACGCCACCGACGGGCCCCAGGTATGGGGCTCGATCGGGGTCTCCGAGAACATCATCGAGGCGTCCTGGGAGGCCCTCGTCGACTCGCTCGAGTACGCGTTCCAGGAACGACCGGCGGCCGTGCTCAAGTGACCGAGCTTCCGCGGATCCCGCTTGCGCAGCCCGTGATCGGGGAGCGGGAAGAGGAGCTGGTTCTGGAGGTGCTGCGCTCGGGGAGGCTCTCGCTGGGGCCGATGCAGGAGCGCTTCGAGCGCGCCTTTGCCGAGTACCTGGGCGTGCCCGATGCGGTCGCGGTCTCCTCGGGGACGGCGGCGCTTCACCTCGGCGTGCGGGCCTTGGGCTGGGGCCCCGGCGACGAGGTGGTGACCACGCCGTTCAGCTTCGTCGCCTCCGCCAACTGCCTGCTCTACGAGGGCGTCACCCCGCTCTTCTGCGACGTCGACCCGGTCACCCTCAACCTCGACCCGGCGGCCGCCTGGGAGGCGATCGGCGAGCGCACCGCCGGGCTGCTGCCGGTCGACATCCTCGGCTACCCGGCGGCGATTCCCGCGCTCGAGACGATCGCAGCCGAGGGTGGGCTGGGCCTACTCGAGGACGCCTGCGAGGCGCTCGGGGCGGTCGACGCCGAGGGCCGCTCGGTGGGCTCGCGCGGCAACCTGGCGAGCTTCGCCTTCTATGCCAACAAGCAGCTGACCACGGGGGAGGGGGGGATGCTCGCGGTCTCCGATCCGGAGCTCGCGGCACGGCTTCGAAGCGAGCGAAACCAGGGCCGGGCGCCGAACATGGAATGGGTCGATCACGATCGCCTCGGCTTCAACTACCGGCTCACCGAGATCCAGGCTGCGCTCGGGATCGCCCAGCTCGAACGCCTCGCGCGGATGCTCGCCGACCGACGCCGCGCCGCGGCGCTCTACGACGAGCGCCTCGCGGCGCTCGACTACGGCGCCCGGGCCGGTGACGGCGACCCCGCCGGCCTGGTGCTGCCCTGCGGCGCCCAGGGGCCAGAACGCCGCAGCTGGTTCATCTACGCGGTCCGCCTGCCCAGGGGAGCCGACCGCGACGCGGTCGTCGCCGGCCTTGCCCAGCGCGAGATCGACGCCAAGGCTTACATGCCCAGCATCCACCTGATGGCGCACATGCGCGAGCGCTTCGGTTTCCGCGAGGGGCAGTTCCCGGTCGCCGAGGACGCCTCGGCGCGGCTGCTGGCGTTGCCATTCTTCCCCGCGATCACCGAGGCCCAGATCGACCGCGTCTGCGAAGCCGTCGCCGAGGCGCTGCGGGGCGACTGGACCTGACGGGGCTTATCCTGCCGCGATGGCCGAGAGCGGACGCCTGCCCGACCCACAGAGTCCGCTGTTCGCGCGGCTGAACTCGTCGCTGGACTTCGATCGACGCCTCTGGCCCCAGGACATCGAGGGGTCACGCGCGCATCTCGAGGCACTGCACGGCGCCGGGGTGCTCGACGACAGCGAGCGTGAGCAGCTGCTCGGCGTCCTCGAGGCGGTCGCCGGCGAGCTCGAACGTGGTGAGTTCGACTTCCGCGACGCCGACGAGGACATCCACATGGCGGTCGAGCGGCGGCTGACCGAGATCGCCGGACCGGTCGGCGGCAAGCTTCACACGGGGCGCTCGCGAAACGACCAGGTCGCCACCGACCTGGTGCTCTACGCCCGCGACCACCTGCTCGAGGCCGACCGCCTGCTGGAGGCGCTGATGGTCCGCCTCGCCGACACGGCCGAGGCCCACCTGGACTGGGCGCTTCCCGGCTACACCCACCTGCAGCGCGCCCAGCCGGTGTATCTCTCCCACCACCTGCTCGCCTACTTCTGGATGCTCGATCGGGACCGTCGCCGCTTCGCCGCCGCGCTCGCGGGCCTCGAGATCCCGCTCGGTGCCGGGGCGCTCGCCGGGGTCAACTATCCGCTCGACCGCGCGCAGACCGCACGCGAGCTCGCCGGCGACCGGGAGCTGGCGCCCAGCCGCAACTCGCTCGACGCGGTCTCCAGCCGCGACTTCGTCCTCGACTACCTCGGGGCGGCGTCGATCTGCGCCACCCACCTCTCCCGCTTCGGCGCCGAGATCGTGCTCTGGTCGACCCAGGAGTTCGGCTTCTGCGAGGTCGCCGACGCCTTCTCCTCGGGCTCGAGCATCATGCCGCAGAAGAAGAACCCCGACGCCGCCGAGCTGCTGCGCGCCAAGGCCCCCCGCATCGTCGCTCGGTTCGGTGGTTTCGCGGGAGTCCTGCACGCCCTTCCGCTCGCCTACTCCAAGGACCTGCAGGAGGACAAGGAGGCGCTGTTCGACGCAGTCGACACGCTCGAGCTCTGCCTCGAGGCGAGCGAGGAGATGCTCGCTGGCCTGCGCTTCGATCGCCAGCGGATGGCGGCCGCGGCCGCCGACGAGTTCCCGGCGGCGACCGACGTCGCCGACCTGCTGGTCCGCGCGGGCCTGCCCTTCCGGGAGGCCCACGGCGTCGTCGGCGGGCTCGTCCGCGAGGCGTTGGAGCGGGGGGTGGGGCTCTCGCAGCTCTCGCGCGACGACCTCGCCCGCCATTCGCAGCTGCTCGGCGACGGCTACTACGAGCTGTTCGAGCCCGGGGCGACCCTGGAGTCCAAGCGCACGCTCGGCGCGACCTCGCTGGGACGGGTGCGTGAGCAGCTCAGCGAGGCCCGCTCCGTCCTCCGCCGATCGTGAGCATCCTCGGCGTCGACTTCTTCGAGCGCTCGGTTCACGAGGTGGCTCGCGAGCTGATCGGCTGCGAGCTGCGCGTCGGCGGGGTCGGCGGCGTGATCGTCGAGACGGAGAGCTACGAGCGCGACGACCCCGCCTGCCACGCCTACGTCGGCCTGACCCCGCGCACGGCGACGATCTTCGGGCCGCCGGGCCGCGCCTACGTCTACCTCTCCTATGGCATCCACAGCCTGCTCAACGCCGTCTGCGAGCCCGACGGCACCGCCGCGGCGGTGCTGATCCGGGCGCTCGAGCCGACCGTCGGAATCGAGCAAATGAGCCGCCGCCGCGGGCTCCAGCATCCGCGCGAGCTCTGTTCGGGCCCGGGCAAGCTCGCCGAGGCCCTCGGCGTCGGCCTCGAGCTCAACGGTGCCTCGCTGGCGCAGCCGCCCTTCGAGCTGCGCCCGCGGACCCCCGAGTGGGCCGCGGTCGAGGTCGCGACCGGGCCGCGAATCGGGATCACCAGGGCAACCGAGATGCCGTGGCGCTTCTGCGCCGCGGGCAGCCCCTTCTTGTCGCGCCCGCTGCCGCTCGCCGCGTAGTTATTCGGGGACGATGCCGCCTTCGCTTCCGGGCGCGGCCGGGGCGGTGTCGGTGGATGGTGCGGCCTGATCGGGTGCCGGTTCGGCTTCCGGCGCCGGCTCGGTCGTGCCACCTCCTCCGCCTCCGCCTCCGCCTCCGCTGCCGCCCTCCTCCGCGACCGCGGCGGGATCGGCGGCCTCCTCGGTGGGCGCCACGCTCTCCTCCTCCACCACCGGCTCCGTGGTTTCCTCGTCGTCGGGATCCGGGTCCTCGCCGGCCTTGCGTTGATCCTCGAGCGCCGTATAGGCGTTGACGAGGTCGGCGAAGATCAGCGCCGGGAAGGTGCCGCCGTCGACCGGAGCCCCGGCGAACTCCGTCAACATCGGGGTGACCGTGTCGGCATGGCCGACCCAGACGCAGGCGGTGATCTCCTCGGTTGCGCCGCAGAACCAGGCATCGCCGTTGTCGTCCGTGGTCCCGGTCTTGCCCCAGGTCGGCTCGTCGGTGGCGGCGGTGGCGCCGGTACCCGAGCTGACCACGGTCGCCAGCACATCGCGCGCGGTGGTCGCCGACTCCTCGCTGATCACCTGCTTGGCCACCACCTGGTTGATCCCGCTGGCCCCGGTCTCGTCGGGGACGGGGTCGCCCTCCTGGAAGCCCTCGCCGTCGTAGACGTCGACGATCCCCAACGGCCCGCCGGCGCTCGAGGCCATCGTCCCGGAGAGCCGCTCGCCGCCCGCCGCGATCGTGTTGTAGGCATGGGCGAGCTCGAGCGGGGTGACCCCGGTCTCGAGCCCGCCGAGGATCATCGCCGGGTTGTACGGCTGAAACTCCCCGCCGTCGATCGAGTAGTCGATCTCTGTGGAGAGGTCGGTCTCGATCCCCATCGCCTCAGCCGTCGCGGCGACGTTCTCGGGACCGACCTGCAGCCCGAGCTCGGCGTAGACAGAGTTGTCGGAGTAGGTGGTTGCGGTCAGCAGCGACGCGGAGCCGAGGTAGCTGTCCTCGTAGTTGTTGACGTCGAAGACCTCGGGGGCGGTCGAGAGCTTGCCACGGTCGTTCTCGAAGCGCGCCTCGAAGGGGATCTCTTTGGGCGCCGAGCTGAAGACCTCGTCAATCGAGCGCCCCTGCTCGAGCGCCGTGATCAGGGTGAACGGCTTGAACGACGAGCCGGGCTGGCGGTGGCCGTTGGTGGCGAGGTTGAACGGCGCCCTCTCGTAGTCGGGGCCGCCGACCATCGCGCGCACGGCGCCGGTGTCGTTGTCGAGGACGACGACCGAGGCGGTCGGCTCGATCGCCCCCAGCCGGTTATCGACGATCCCCTCGATCTCACGCTGGAGCGCCAGGTCCAGGGTCGAGGTGATCTGCAGCCCGCCGCCGAAGGCCACGCCGGCGCCGTAGCGGTCGACCAGCTGCTGGCGCAGCCAGGAGGTGAAGTAGGGCGCCGCGGAGTCGTCGCTGGGTGGCAGGATCGCGCGCTCGGCGGGCAGCGGGTGAAGCTCGGGATCGGAGTACTCGGTGGACTCCTCCTCGGTGAGGTACCCCTGCTCGGCCATGTTGGCGAGCACCAGGTTGCGACGCTCGAGCGCCTGCTCCGGGCTCGTCCGCGGCGAGTAGGAGCTGGGGGAGGAGATCATCCCGGCGAGCAGGGCCGCCTCCCAGGGCAGCAGCACCGAGGCGCAGGCCTCGGAGTCCTCGTCCTCGCCGCAGCCCGGGTGGGCGTCGCTGAAGTAGGTGCGCGCCGCCGCCTCGATCCCGGTAGCGCCCTCGCCGAAGTAGATCTCGTTCAGGTACTCGGTGAGGATCTTGTCCTTGGACCACTGGCGCTCGAGGTGGTAGGCCACCGCCGACTCGCGGAACTTCTGCAGGATCGTGCGGTTCTGCTGTGCGGCGAGCGCGTTCTTGACGAACTGCTGGGTGATCGTCGAGGCCCCCTGCTGGGCCGAGCCCGCGAGCAGGTCCTGGAACAGGGCCCGGCCGATGCCCCGGAAGTCGACCCCGCGGTGCTCGTAGAAGCGCCGGTCCTCGACCGCGACCACCGCCTCCTTGATCACCGGCGCGATCTCCGCGGACTCGAGCAGGACGCGGCCCTGGTTGTTGGTCAGGGTCGCCACCTCCTCGCCGTTGACGTCGTAGACGATCGAGTTCTGGGAGCGGTCGTACTGCTGGCGGCTCTCGAGCGCGGGCAGGTCCTGGGCGACGGCCATCATGATCCCGAACACCCAGGAGACGAAGGCAAGCGCCGAGATCCCGGCGAGGACCGCGGCGAAGCGCAGCTTTCGCATCCGTGGCTTCGTCCGGCCGCTCTCCTCGGAGGGGTCCGCCGGCGCCGGCAGGCGAAACCCGCGGCGCCTCTTGCGGCCTGCGTCGTCGCTCACGGGTTCGTCTTTGGGTCCCGAGTCCATCGATCAGAGTGCTTCCGGCTCTCCGGGGCATCGAAGTCTCAATGCCACACGCGGCTTCGCCGGACGGGGCCGCCCCGTCCTCCGAGAGCTCGCTGAGCCGTACCTCCAGCGCAACGAGCACCCCTGAGAGCCGGCCGCGAGTCTAGCATTGGGCCGGTGGCGGCCGGGCCGGATTCGGCGGGATCGAAGGCGGGCGAGGAGCCGCTGGCGCGGCTGCGTGCCGGGGCCGCCGAGGTGCTGCCCGAGGGGCGCCTCGCCGAGCAGCTGGCGGGCGGGCGGCCGTTGCGGATCAAGTTCGGCGTCGATCCGACCAGCCCCGACATCCACCTCGGCCATGCCGTGGTCCTCACCAAGCTGCGCGCCTTCCAGGACCTCGGCCACATGGTGGTCCTGATCATCGGCGACTACACCGCCAGGGTGGGTGACCCGAGCGGGCGCGACAGCACCCGTCCGCTGCTCTCGCCGGAGCAGATCGAGGCCAACGGCCTCACCTACCAGGAGCAGGCGTTCGCGGTGCTCGACCGCGGACGCACCGAGGTTCGCCGGAACAGCGAATGGCTGGCAATGGAGAGCGAGCAGCTCTTCGACCTGATCCGCCGGTTCACGGTGGCACGGTTGCTCGAGCGCGACGACTTCACCCGTCGCATGGTCGACGCGCAGCCGATCTCGGCGCTGGAGCTTCTCTATCCCGTGCTCCAGGGCTACGACTCGGTCGCGGTCGAGGCCGACGTCGAGCTCGGGGCCACCGACCAGACCTTCAACCTGCTGTTCGGCCGCGACGTCCAGGAGGCCTACGGGCAGGCGCCCCAGTCGATCCTGACGATGCCGATCCTGGTCGGCACCGACGGCGCGCGCAAGATGAGCAAGTCCTACGACAACTACATCGGCGTCACCGACCCGCCCGAGGAGATGTTCGGGAAGCTGATGAGCATCCCCGACCAGGCCCTCGGCGATTACTACCTGCTGCTGCTCGCCGAGCCGCTCGATCGCGAGCGTCATCCCGGCGAGGCCAAGCGCGAGCTCGCCCGCCGGCTCGCCGAGCGCTTCCACGGCGAGGGCGCCGGAGCGCGGGCCGAGCAGCGCTTCGACCAGGTCCACGTGCGCCGCGAGCTTCCCGACGAGATCGAGGTCGCTCGCCTGCCCGAGGGCGGCGACCCGGTCCACCTGCCGGCGCTGCTGGCGAGCGAGTTCGGGGTCTCCTCGAGCGAGGCGCGGCGCTTGATCGACCAGGGCGCGGTGAGGCTCGACGGTGAGCCGCTGGCGCCCGGGAGCCTCGATCTGCCCGCTGAGCGGCTGGCCGGGAGCGTGCTGCAGCTGGGCAAGCGCCGCTTCCGGCGGCTCGAGGCCTAGGCCGCCTGCTAGATTCGGCATCCGCCAGGTCGTGCCTCGAAGCCCGGCCTTGCGGATGCGGCGTGCCTGCGGGTATACTCGTTGGTCGCGCCTGAAACGGCACGTCTCTTGGGGAGTCCCCCCAACGGCGACAGCGGTCTTTGAAAACTGAGCAGCGCGCGATCCAGGGTTCGCCCCTGGACGCGATGTCCGACCAACGCCGGCTCCTTTTGTCGGCGTTGGCAGCCAAACCCCGTCATGCCGTCGGTGGCTCTTGTGTACGCCACCGGCATACCGCATGACATCTCTTCGTACGACAGAGGAACCGTCCTCGGTTGACACCGAAGATGGATTGAAACCCTCAAGTCACTTTTCACGGAGAGTTTGATCCTGGCTCAGGACGAACGCTGGCGGCGTGCCTAACACATGCAAGTTGAGCGACGAACCAGGGCTTGCCCTGGGGCAAAGC
>Ga0208612_1000511_pt1 | contig 16711 bp, 17 predicted proteins | sample AntDryMetagUQ889_FD_188089 | JGI IMG/M metagenome (GOLD analysis project Ga0208612, IMG submission 188089) | Polar desert microbial communities from Antarctic Dry Valleys - UQ889 (SPAdes) | ecosystem: Environmental > Terrestrial > Soil > Desert | place: Antarctic Dry Valleys | collected 2008-12-31 | reverse complement strand
GCCCCTTCTAGCGCATCGTTCGGGACGGGGTAGCGAAGGAGGCGAATGCCGAGACGCTCGATTGCATCGAAGACATCGATACGCCCGGGCGGCACACCGAGGCGAAAGCGTGCCGACTCAGCCGCCTGGCGTGCCCGTTCTTCGACACTCATTGCCCCCGCCGTTTCGTCGATCGAGCTCGCTGAATTGCGTGAACAGGCCGGACTCAGCCAAGCGCGCCTAGCCGTCGCGGCTGGACTGAGCCGGGAACAGCTCAACCGCATCGAGCGGGGTGGCCGAACTCTTACCCATACCGAAGCGGTAGATCTCGCACTGGTCCTGGGAGTAAGCCTCGACGAGTTCTCCACACCGCGGCAACGGATACAGTTCAGAGGGAGTACCGATCCCGACGCCGCGCAGCAGACGATCGCGCTATTTCGTAGCTTCGTCCAGAACTGGGAGATGATCGATACGCTGCGCGAGGATGGTGTTGTGAGTGGCAAGGCAAAGCCGAAGCAGATCTGGGTCCAGAAGACCGATGCGGGATGGACATCCAAGCGTGCGGGAGGGCAGCGCTCTAGCATTCCCGCCCAACCCACTCAGGCAGCGGCTGAGAAGGCCGCAAAGAACCTCGCTCGCCGCACCGGCGGCGCAGAGGTCATCACGAAGGGGCGCGACAGCAAGATCCGCTCGTCCGACACGATCGGTAAGGCGGATCCGAACCCACCGCGCGACCGCGAGCACTAGGCGACGAGGGTGCGCTTCTCCGGTCCCGACCTGCGCGATCTTACGCGTGACCCCCACCGGTTTGTGCAACAGCGGACGGCCGACGATGGCGGGTTCAACTACATCCGCGCGCCTGGCTGGAGACGGCGATCAGTGCGTACTTCGACGATGGCCGCTCCCGCGAGGCGGCGATGGCGGCCTTCCGCGAGGCGCAGCTGGTCAGAAGGGCATGACTGAGTGGAAGCGCCGGCAGGTGCCACCGATTCTGCGGACCGCTTCATCGATACGGACCAGAAAGACCCTAGGCCCACCGAAGTTCTGTTTCGTTCGCGCCCGCGGCCGACGACCTGGCAAGCCCACCAGCTCACCGTGCGCATGGACCTCTGGTGTCCTGGAAGCATCAACGTACTTCGCTACGTCTGGACCGATGAGAAGAGCCGCTTGGGGCGAAAGGGCACCACGCCGCGGGTCGCGGCGTTAGCGCTGCTGCCGTTCCTCACATCGCCGAGCCGATCGACGGCATCGAGATTTGGCAGCTCCGATATCGGCAGCGCTTCCTGTGGCCGATCAAAGACCTCCAGCATCACTTCCCGAGACTGAAGTCCCTGATGGATTGGGCCGAGGAGCAATGCGAGCGGCGATCGGCATCTTGTCGCAGGGCGAAGCCCGATTGACGTGGAGCCGGAGGACGCCTGCTCGACCCCCGGATTGCTGCGGGCCGGCGTATTCCAACCCATCCGCTTCTTGCGGTGCAGTGCTCAAGTCGTCTTCGTGCCAGGACGGCTGTTGTTCAAGCCGAGTGGCCCTGAGCGCGTCGTCGGCGCGTACGCAGTCGATCCCACCGGCCGCCTCTTACAGCGCGCATACGCGGCCGTGGCGGGATCCTGTGGTCGGCAAGCATGAGCTGAAGACGTACATTCGTAACGATGAGGGGGAACCACCCACGCCCGCTCTGGCGGTCAGGGCGATCAGGATGATCGGCGACCTCGTCTACTATACCGATCGCGACCATGCGTCCTCTGTGGTGGTGAGGCAGCAAAGCGCTTCCTGCGCCTCGCACCGCTCGATCCCGGCGACTCCGACGAACCTGGTGTCACGCGTCGGGTCGCACTGGCAACCTACGCCGAATACGAGCGTTTCGTCGAACGCCTTCCCGCATATCCCGAGGACATCACCCGTAGACCTGCAACAAGCGGCTGACCGATTCGGAGGTCGTCCAGACTCGAGCCCGGGAAGCTGGCCGACGGCTGTCGACTCTCGCCCGCCGGACGCGGAAGTGACGGGTGGTCCCCAGCTCCTTCCGAGCCCCCATGCCTCTCGTAGGCAGTCGCGCCCCGGTGTCTGAGAACGCGGCGGCGATGACGACTCCGAGGCGCCGACGGAGCCCATGAAGGCGTACCCAAGTGGCGCCATCGTCCGATGCGGGAACGACGCGGCCGAATCCGTTACTGGCAATCAGGCGGTGCCTGACCTCGAAGACAATCCGCCTGGCGCGGCGAGCGGAGGGACTAGAGCCGGTCGCCGGGCGCCAAGCGCCGATGCGCGGCACGCGCCCGCTCGTCGGCGGCCGAGGCGCCGTAACGGGCCAGCATCTGCATCGACCTCCAGCCGGCCAGGCGCATCAGGTCGTTCGGGTCGCCGCCGGCCAGGCGCCACTGATGGGCGAACGTATGCCGGAACTGGTGGGGATGGATGTGAGCCAGCCCGGCCTGGCGGCCGCGACGCTTCAGGATCTGCGTGACGCCGTTGTCGGTCAGTGCACCCTGCTTGCCCAGCCACAGGGCGGGGGAGTCGACGCGCGGATGGCTGCGTCGCACGCGCAGATAGCGATCGAGCGCCCGGGCGGTCTGCTTGCCGAATGGGCAGGCCCGCGGCGTTCGCCCCTTGCCCAACACCAGCGCCACGTCCTGGTCCATGTCGAGATCGTCGAGCTTGAGGCCCGCGCACTCGCCGCGGCGCATGCCGGTATCGATCAGCAGGCGCAGCAGGGCTGTGTCGCGGCGGGCATCGAAGCCGGTGCCCGAGCAGGCGTCGAGCAATGCTCGCAGCTCGTCGTCGCTGAGCACCGGCGGCGGCTCGTCGGGGATCTGCGGCGGCCGCATGCGGGCCATTGGCGACTCGCCTATCTCGCCCTCGTCGGTCAGCCAGCGGAAGAACTGCTGCAGCGAGCGATAGCGGTTGGAGGCGGTGGCCGGCCGCACCCGGGTCAGCAGGTCGGCGACGAACTCCTCGACGTGCTGGCGGCGGATGGCGGTCACGTCGTCGGGCAGCCCACGCGTCGCGGCGAAGGCCGCCAGCTGGCGCAGCGCCTTGAGGTAGGTGGTGATCGTGCCGGGGGACTTGTTTTCGGCGCGCAGGTGACGCACGAAGCTGCGCTCGGCGTCCGCCAGGGTCAGGTTGACGCTCCCCTGAGCCCGTTGCACGATAGGATCTGTCGATGTCCGAGACACGGCGGTCAACCTGCCGAAAGTGCGAGAAAGAACGGGTACAGTTTCCTGCTCGACGAGCGTTGTGTCAAGACTCGAATGGCTCAGAAACACAGTTTCCTTGTGGATCTGAGCACGAAACGCGTGGCGGAGTAGCTCAGTGGTAGAGCAGGGGACTCATAAGCCCTTGGCCGGTGGTTCGAATCCGCCCTCCGCTACCAACCTCGACCCGCTCGTCGAGATTGCCGCCGCGGTCGGCCGCGGCGCGAGCGCGCTGCAAGTTCCCGACGACGCCCGGCTCGTCCTCGCCGTCTCGGGCGGCCCGGACTCGATGGCGCTGTTGCACGGAGCCGCACGCCTGCTCGAGACCGATGCGGTCGCCTGGCAGTTGACGGTCGCTCACCTCGATCACGCGTTGCGTCCTGACAGTCCGGATGACGCGCGCTTCGTCGCCGATGCCTCCGCGGCCCTCGGCCTGTTCTGCGAGGTGCGTCGCACCGACGTTGCCGCGCTCGCGCGCGAGGAGGGGCGCTCGATCGAGGAGGCCGGGCGCGACGCGCGGTACCGGTTCCTGGCCGAGGTCACGGGCGCGGACGGATGGATCGCGACCGGCCATACGGCCGACGACGCGGCCGAGACCGTGCTCCTCAACCTCATGCGCGGCAGCGGGACGGCAGGGCTGCGCGGCATCCCCGCGCGACGCGGCCGGATCGTGAGGCTGCTGCTCGGCGAGCGGCGCGAGTGGCTGCGCTCTGCGCTCGATGCGGCCGGCATCGTCTACCGCCTCGACCCCTCGAACGAGGACGCCGCGTACCTGCGCAACCGGGTGCGCGGCGAGCTGCTGCCGCTCATGGAGGCGCTTCGCCCCGGTGCCGTCGGGCGCATCGTGCAGTTCGCGGCGCTGGCGGCGGCGGACGACGATCTCCTCGACGACGTCGCCGCGGCGGAGCTCGAGCGGCGTCGCACGGCCGATGGCGAGCTGGACTGGCGCGACCCGCCGTCTGCGGCGCTCGGCGGCAGGGTGCTTCGCCTGGCCATCGGCGCCCCGGCGCCGAGCGCGGAGCGGATCGAGGCGCTCCTCGAGGCGGCGGCAGGCCCGCGCGGTGGGCTCAGCATCGAGCTCGGTGGCGGCCGGAGCGCATCGATCAGGGAGCGGCGGATCCGCATCGAGTGAGCCATTCGCCCTCGCCGGCCGTACAGGAAGGTGAAGGCGGCGCCCATCGGAACGTTTGTTCGACCCGGCGGGCCAACCTATACTTACCCGGCCCGTGGCGACTTGTCGCGGGCAGGCTCGGCCGCGGCCGGCGCCCATCGCACGGAGGCTGAAGCAGACCCACCTTGACCAGTCGCATCGTTCGGAACAGCGTCGTCCTCGTCGTCCTGGCCGTCTTCGGCCTTGCGGTCCTGTGGACCTTCATGGGAAGCGGCGACCAGGAGGCGGAGTACGGCTACGGGCAGCTCATCGAGGACGCGCGCGCCGGCGCGATCGAGAGTGTCAGCAAGGAGGGTCTGAGGCTCACGGTCACGTTCAATGATCCGTCGCGCGCCGCGGCGACCGCCATCGCGCCGTCGGAGCTGACCGATGTGCACAGCGCCATATGCGCGGCCGCGGGCAACAACAGTCCGGCATGCCAGGGCTTCACAGTCGTGCCGGAGAGCGCCGCAGGCAACATCCTGACCCTGCTCATCACCGCGCTGCTGCCGGTGCTGCTCATCGGCGGATTCATCTTCTTCATGATGCGGCAGGCGCAGGGCACCAATAACCAGGCGATGAGCTTCGGCAAGAGCCGCGCCCGCATGTTCCTCGGCAACAAGACGGTCGTGACCTTCAACGACGTCGCCGGGGTGGACGAGGCAAAGCAGGAGCTCACCGAGGTCGTCGAGTTCCTCAAGTATCCCGAGAAGTTCAACTCGCTCGGGGCGCGCATCCCGCGTGGCGTGCTGCTGGTCGGGCCGCCCGGCACCGGCAAGACCCTGCTCGCGCGTGCGGTCGCCGGCGAGGCGGGCGTGCCCTTCTTCAGCATCTCCGGGTCGGAGTTCGTGGAGATGTTCGTGGGCGTCGGCGCGTCGCGCGTCCGCGACCTGTTCGAGCAGGCGAAGCGCAACTCGCCGTGCATCGTGTTCGTTGACGAGATCGACGCGGTCGGCCGCCAGCGTGGCGCCGGGCTCGGCGGCTCCCACGACGAGCGCGAGCAGACCCTCAACCAGATCCTGGTCGAGATGGACGGCTTCGACACGAACACGAACGTGATCGTGGTGGCCGCCACGAACCGCCCCGACGTCCTGGACCCGGCGCTCCTGCGCCCCGGCCGGTTCGACCGCCAGGTCGTCCTCGACCGCCCCGACATCAAGGGCCGGCGCGAGATCCTGTCGGTGCACATCAAGGGCAAGCCGCTCGACAAGACGGTTGACATCGAGGCCATCGCGCGACGCTCGCCCGGCTTCTCCGGCGCCGACCTCGCCAACCTGGTGAACGAGGCCGCCATCCTCGCCGCGCGCCGCAACAGGAAGACCATCGGCGCCTCGGAGTTCAACGAGGCGATCGATCGCGTCATCGCGGGCCCCGAGCGGCGCAGCCGCATCATCAGCGAGGAGGAGAAGGAGATCATCGCCTACCACGAGGGCGGTCACGCCGTCGTGCAGCGCGTGCTCCCCAAGTGCGATCCGGTCACGAAGGTGACCATCGTGTCCCGCGGCATGGCGCTCGGATACACGATGAGCCTTCCGCAGGAGGACCGATACCTCCATTCGAAGACCGAGTTCGAGGACAAGATCGCCGGGATGCTCGGCGGAAACGTGGCCGAGACGCTCGTCTTCGGCGACACGACCACCGGCAGCTCGAACGACATCGAGAAGGCCACCAGCCTCGCCCGGGCCATGGTCACCCAGTACGGCATGAGCGAGACGCTCGGGCCGCTGGCCTTCGGCAAGAAGGAGGAGATGGTCTTCCTGGGCCGCGAGATCAGCGAGCAGCGCAATTATTCCGACGAGGTCGCGGCCAAGATCGACAGCGAGGTTCGCAGCCTCATCGACAACGCCTACAACCGGGCCATGGAGGCCCTGACCACGCATCGCGACGTGCTCGATCGGCTCGCGGGTCTGCTCATCGAGAAGGAGACCATCGAGGCGGAGGAGTTCGAGTCGCTCTTCGCCGGCGTCCTGCCACCGCGCACCGGTGGTCCCACCCCGCGGCGCATGGGCGCACTCGCCGACACGGACGGCGACACCCCCGAGCTCGACCCCGAGGCCGTGGGAGACGAGTCGCCCCGCCGCCGCCAGGGACCTGCGCCGCAGCCCGCGTAAAGGCTGAGTCGCGCTTCACGGCAACAATTGGCGCGGGATTGGACCGACCGTGGCCGATGGTCGTAGTCAGTTGCACTCCACGGCAAGTTCGTTGGAACAGGCAGGGGAAACACGCACGAAATCGTGCGGCGGATAGCCCAATCGGGTCATTGGTGGCGTGGGACGGCAAACCTATAGTCCGAGCATGGTGCGGGGATGCACCTACCGCGAATTCCTCACCCAGTCCATGCCAAGGAGCCACCGATCCGATGATCGATCAGCCGGTCGCCAAGCCGCACGCCCTCGACTCGCCCACGAAGCTCGAGACGACCGAGGGCTCGCCCACGCGCTCCGTCCTCGACCTGCTCACCAGCCTCAACGAGAGGGTCGCGACCGGGTCCATCGAGGAGCTTGTTCCGATGGCCACCGGCTTCGTGCCGCTCGACAAGACCCTCGGCGGCGGTGTGCGACCCGGCGAGCTCGCCCTGATCGGTGGCGCCCAGGGCACCGGCAAGACCACGATGGCGATGCAGATGGCACGCAACATGGCCGCGTCCGGCCAGTCCACCGTCCTCTACGTGTGCTTCGAGCATAGCGAGGAGTACCTGATCCAGCGCCTGATCTCCATGGAGTCGGCGCTCAACCAGCTCCCGCAGAAGGCATCGGCGGTGAAGACGCAGGACGTGAAGCGCGAAGTCATCGCGTCCTATGCCGCCTCCGCGCAGGCCGGCACGCGAGCCAAGCTCGGCGCGAATCCCCGCCTGCGTCCCAGCCTCGAGCGGATTGCCCGTTACGGCTCGAACCTCTATTTCATCCGTGGCACGGCGGCGCACTCGACGGTCGAGGCCATCGGCGAGATGGTTGCCAAGCACCAGCGCGGCGACGAGCTCAAGCGGCTCGTGCTGTTCGTGGACTACCTCCAGAAGGTGCCGGTCATCCCCGAGCCTCGTGACGAGGAGGAGAAGGTGACGCGCATCGTGTCGGGCCTCAAGGACATCGCCCTTTCGCTCGAGGTGCCGGTGGTGGCCATCGTCGCGGCGGATCGCGAAGGACTGAAGGCGGCGCGCGTTCGCCATCATCACCTGCGCGGCTCATCGGCCATCAACTACGAGAGCGACATCATCATCATCCTCAACGAGAAGTACAACATCGTCGCCAAGGTCAACATCGAGTTCAACCCGCACCAGGCGCAGCGCTACCGCGACTGGGTCGTGGCGACGGTCGAGAAGAACCGGGGCGGCCAGGACAACATCGACCTCGAGTACGAGAAGCTCTTCGAATACAGCTGCTTCGATCCGACCGGCAAGGTCACGGCGGAGAAGCTGATCGAGGAACGGCTCTATAACGACTGAGATGGACCTGTCTGCACCGCTCGATCCGTACGCGGTGCTCCAGGTGCTGCCGTCGGCGGAGGACGAGGTCGTCCGCGCCGCGTTTCGTGCCCTGGCCTTCAAGTTCCATCCCGATCGTGACGTGAGCGAGTACGCCGCCCTGCGCATGCGCGAGATCAACCTCGCCTATGCGCTGGTGAAGACGCCCGGCGCACGCGCCGCGTTCGACCGTCGGCGACGGATGGCAACCGCCGTTGAGGCGGCCGACAGCTCGTCGCAGGCCGCACCGACCCCGGTGCCGTCGGACGCCCACTCGAGCCGGCTGACCTTCGGCCGCTACGCGGGCTGGACGCTCTCGCAGGTCGCCCGCTTCGACGTCGACTACCTGCGCTGGCTGAGCCGACACTCGTCGGGCGTCCACTTCAAGGGCGAGGTGGACGTGCTGCTCCGAGCGCGAGGCGCCTCAGTCGCCTGACGGCGAGGGTCCAGAGCAGCCGTCGCCTGCGCTAGGCTGTGCGGGGTGACGACCCCTCCACGGACCGATGGCGGCGCGCCGCTGCGCGCCGTGTTCCTCGACATCGGGGACACGATCATGCGCCCCAATCCCTCGTGGGAGCACGTCTACGCGATGGCGTTCGAGGAGTTCGGCGTGACTGTCGAGATCGAGGATCTCCACCGCGCCCTGCGGGAGGCCTATCGGCATGGCGGGTGGGGGATGGAGGAGGGCTTCGAGCCCTCGGAGGAGACGAGCTTTCAGCGCACCGTGGCGATCGACGCCGCCGCGATCGCCGTCCTGGGCCTGGAACCGATGCCCGACGCGTTCTACCGCCGTCTCGCCGAGATGTTCCTGGTCACCAGCCACTGGCACGTCTTCCCCGATGCCTATCCCGCGCTCGCCGCGCTCCGGGAGCGCGGCCTCACCATCGGCGCGGTGAGCAACTGGGTCTGGAACCTGCCGGAGCTCCTCCACGCCCTGGACCTGGTGGGCGGGTTCGACTTCATCGCCGCCAGCGCGCGCATCGGCTACGAGAAGCCGCATCGCCGCATCTTCGAGTGGGCGCTCGAGAAGGCCGGCGCCGATCCCGACGCCGTCATCCACGTCGGCGACCATGTCGGCGCGGACGTGGAGGGCGCGCGCGCCCTCGGGATCTCGGCGGTGCTCATCGATCGCTTCGGCCGGCACGCTCCGGCGGACGTGCCCGAGGGCGTTCCCGTGATCACGACGCTCGACGAGCTCATTCCGATCGTGGACGGCCGATTGGGGGTCCGCGCGCATGTCTGACCGACCGGCCGTGGTGCGGCCACCGTACGTCGCCGTCATCGGCGACTCCGATCCTCGCGGCCCGGACGCGCAGCGCATCGTCGAGTGGGCGGAGGAGATCGGACAGCAGCTGGCGCGCGCCGGAGCGACGGTCATCACCGGAGGTCTCGGCGGTGTCATGCGTGCCGCCGCGCGCGGGGCGCTCGGTGCCGGCGGCGAGACCATCGGCATCCTGCCCGGCTCCAACGCCAGCGACGCGAACGAGTACATCCGCACGCCCATCGCCACCGGGCTCGGCGTCGCGCGGAACCTGGTGGTGGTCACCTCCGCGGACGCGGTGATCGCCGTCGGAGGGCGGCACGGGACCCTTTCGGAGATCGCCCTCGCGCTGCGCATGGGCCGCCACGTCGTCGCGCTCTCGTCGTGGCGCCTCGAGTCGGACCACCGCCTCGGTGGCCCCCGCGTCCATCGCGTCAGGACGCCGCGCGAGGCGGTGGAGCTCTCGCTGCGCCTGGCTCGGGAGGGTCCGCTCGAGCCGTCGTGAGTGAGCTGACCGATGGGTGAGCTTGTCCTCGTCCTGCCGCGGGTCTCGGTCCCCGACGGGTGCGACTTCCACGGCATCCGCCTCGCCGACGAGGTGGTACTTGCGCACCTGCGCAGCGCCGTGGCACGCGACGGCCGATATCTCGAGCGCACCGTCGCCGAGTCCGACCCGAGATTCAAGCAGCTCATCCCGTACGTCGTCGTTCGCGACGGAGACGCCGTGCTCCTCATGCAGCGGACCGATGCCGGCGGCGATGTACGCCTCCACGGCCGGGCGAGCATCGGGGTCGGGGGCCACCTGAACCCGGTGGACGAGGGCGCCGATGCGCTCATGGCAGGGCTGCGCCGGGAGTGGGACGAGGAGCTGGCCGCGCCGTGGGAGCCGGAGTTCCGGCTGGTGGGCCTGCTCAACGACGACACGAACCCGGTCGGATCGGTCCATCTCGGGGTCGTGTTCACGGTAGACGCCCAAGGGCGTCCGGTCGAGGTCCGTGAGCGCGACAAGCTCTCCGGATCGTTCGTGGCGCCCGCCACCGTGGCCGCGGACTGGGAGGCGCTCGAAACGTGGTCGCAGCTGGTCGCCCGCAGCCTCCTCGGAATCCGAGGCATTTGATCGGCGGCTTCTATACTCGACGCATGCTTCGTCGCGCGCTGGCGGCGCTGTGCCTGGGACTGGGAATCGTCGCGCTCGCGGCGCCGGCGGGGGCGGCCGGCGAGCAGATTGCCCACGTCGAGCTCAGCGGCGTCATCGACCAGGTCAACGCCGCGTACATCGAGGAGGCGCTGCGCACGGCCGCCGAGCGCGGTGACGCCGCGGCGATCATCCAGATCGACTCGCCCGGCGGCGAGCTCACCAGCATGGACCGCATGATCAAGGCGATCCTGGCCTCCGAGGTGCCGGTTATCGCGTGGGTGGCGCCCGGTGGCGCACGGGCGGGCTCGGCGGCGACCTTCGTCACGCTGGCCGCCGACATCGCCGCCATGGCGCCCAACACGAACATCGGCGCGGCCTCGGTGGTCGGTAGCGGTGGGGAGGACCTCCCCGAGACGCTGGCGACCAAGGTCACCAACGATGCCGTTGCGCGCATCCGATCGCTCGCCGAGCGGCAGGGACGGAACGCGGACTGGGCGGAGTCCGCGGTGCGCGACGCGGCGAGCATCGGCGCGACCGAGGCGGTGGAGATGAGCCCGCCGGTGGTGGATCTCGTGGCGGACGACATCCCGTCACTGCTGACGGCGATCGATGCGGGCGAGCGGGCCGACGGCCGCGCCTTCACCTTTGACGGCGAGCCGCTCCCCGCACTGTCCGGGCTGCCGCTGGCGGAGCTCGAGATGAACTTCGGGCAGCGCCTCCTCCACCAGCTCGCGGATCCGAACCTCGTGTTCATCCTCTTCACAGTCGGCTTCTTCGGGATCATCGGCGAGCTGCTGCACCCGAACTTCGTCTCCGGGATCGCCGGCGCCATCGCGCTCGTCGTCGCGTTCATCGGCTCGAGCGCATTGCCGCTCAACGTGGGTGGCCTGCTGCTCATCCTCATCGGCGTCGGGCTCCTCGCGCTCGAGGTGTTCGTCGCCTCGTATGGCCTGCTGACCGTCGGCGGGATCATCGCCCTCGTCCTCGGCGCCTTCGCGCTGTGGACCGGCGTGGAGCCGGGGGTGGACGCGATCGAGGTGAGCGTCAGCCCGTGGCTGATCGTGCTCGTCGCCGCGGTCGGAGTGCTGTACGTGTGGGTCCTCGTCCGAGCGTTGATCCAGATGCGACGTGGGGGAGGGCTGCGGGTCGAGCCGATGGTGGCCCTGGTCGGAGCGGCCGGGACTGCCCAGACCCTCATCGGTCCAACGGGGATCGCCTATGCTGAGGGCGAGAGCTGGTCCGCCAGGACGCGCGGCGCCGAGATCGGGGCAGGCACCCCGGTGCGCGTGGTGGCCATTGACGGCCTCGAGCTCATCGTGGAGCCGGCACCCGCCGCCGGTCCCGCGGGTACGGAGGGATAGCTTTAATGGACGATTTCGTCGGCTGGATCATCATCGGAGTTGGCGTCCTGCTGGCGCTGTGGCTGCTCTTCAGCGTCGTCCACATCGTCCGCGAGTACGAGCGCCTGGTCGTCTTCTTCTTCGGCCGGCTGCAGGGCGCCCGCGGCCCGGGCATCGTGCTGCTCATCCCGTTCGTGCAGCAGGCGGTCAAGGTGGACCTCCGCGAGCGCTTCCTGGAGGTGCCGCAGCAGACCTGCATCACCAAGGACAACGCCCCGATCAGCATCGACTTCCTGGTCTATTCCAAGGTCTTCGAGCCCGAGGTGACCGTCACTGCAGTGGTCGACTTCACGGGTGCCTCGCAGGCGCTGGCGGCCACCACGCTGCGCGCCGTCATCGGCGACATCCCGCTCGACGACGTGCTGGCAAAGCGGGAGCAGATCAACAATGTCCTGCGCACCAAGCTCGACGAGGTGACGGGGCGGTGGGGCGTGAAGATCACGAACGTCGAGATCCGCGAGATCGTGCCGCCGCGTGACATCCAGGACGCCATGAACCGCCAGATGAGCGCCGAGCGCAACCGGCGCGCGCTCATCACCGAGTCCGAGGGGACGCGGCAGGCGACCATCAACGTGGCCGAGGGCGACAAGCAGTCGAACATCCTGCGGGCCGAGGGCGATCGCCAGTCCCAGATCCTCAAGGCGGAGGGCTACGCCAACGCGCTCCAGACCATCTTCGCCGCAGCCAGCGGCATCGACGAGAAGACGATGTCGCTCCAGTACCTCGACGCCCTCAAGGCGCTGGCCAGCGGCGAGAGCACGAAGTGGATCGTGCCGATGGAGCTCAGTGAGCTCACGCGGCCGATCACCGCGGCCATGCGTCAGACCCGCGGCGTCGGTGAGGGCACCGCGGGCGGATGATCCGCGGCCTCCTGCGGGCCGTCGGTCGCGCCGTCGGCGCGGCCACCGGCGGGTACCTCCTGTATCTCGGCGTGCGCGGCTCTCGGCTGCTCGTGCAGCCCGAGGTCCGTCCATTCCTTCCCGAGTTCCCCGGTGCCCCGGCCACACCGGGAGAGATCGGCCTGGACTTCGAGGACGTTCGCTTCACGACCCATGACGGCGCCACCCTGTCGGGTTGGCTCATCCCGGCCGAGCGTGACACGCGCACCGCGGTCATCGTCCTCCACGGCTTCACCGGGCATCGGCTCGCCAACCTGCCGGCGTTCGTGCCGTGGCTCCACGAGCGTCACAACGTGCTCATGTTCGACTTCCGCGGTCACGGCCAGTCCGATGCGCGATCGGTGACCCTGGGCTCGCACGAGCGGCGTGACGTTGCGGCCGCCCTCCGCTTCCTGGAGAGCAGAGGTATGGGCCCGGTGGCGCTGTTCGGGATCAGCATGGGCGCCTCGATCGCCATCGTGGCGGCTCCGGACCTCGCGGTGGCCGCGGTGGTGGCCGATGCGCCCTACGCACAGCTCCATCACCCGGTCGCCAACCGCATGCGCCAGGTCGGGTACCCACTCGCCGGCATCGGTGCCCGGATCATCGTGGCGGGGGCGGCGCTGCGGACGCGCTCGTGGCTGGGAGACCCGGTCCGCGCCGTGCGCCGCCTGGCGCCGCGGGCGCTGCTGATCATCGCTCCGCGGGAGGATCGGCTCATCAGCTGGCGCCAGGGCGTTGCGCTGTACGAGGCCGCCGAGGAGCCGAAGGAGCTGTGGGTGGTCGAGGGGGCGGGTCATGCGGAGGCGTACGTCGCGGAGCCGGCCGCCTACCGGGAGCGCGTCCTCGCCTTTCTGGAGCGGCACCTGGGCTGACGTACCGAGCACTCCGCCGCGTGATCGACTTCGAGATCATCAACGAGTACCGGGGAGCCATCAGCGCCCTGAACTCGGGCGCCCCGTTCATGGCCAGCCGCCCGGATGATCCTCTGGGCCAGAGTGTCACCGCCTTCGCGCGCCAGGTGGACGCGGTCCTAGTGGCATCCGCGCTGGCCACGCCCTCCTGACCAGCACCGTGCCGGTAAGGGAGCGCTAACCGACCGGTAAGGGCCGCCTCCGTACGCTGCCTGCGCCGGTCGCCGCTGGTAGTCAGGGAGGCGAGCAGGCGGGCGACCGGCACTCCCGCATCCTGTTCGTCACCCGCCTCCGCCCCGAGGCCACGCCATGCTCGCCACCGCCCTCAGCGCGTCCGTCGTCGGCGTTGACGGGGTGCCAGTCCGCGTCGAGGTGGACGTCTCGTTCGGGCTGCCCGGGCTGACCATCGTGGGACTCGCCGGAAGCGCGGTGCTCGAGGCACGCGAGCGCGTGCGATCGGCCCTGCGCAACTCGGGATTCGAGGTCCCGTCCCGACGCATCACCGTCAACCTCGCGCCGGCCGACCTGCCGAAGGAGGGGACAGGCCACGACCTCGCGATCGCCACGGCCATCCTCGTCGCCTCGGGGCAGCTCGATGGTGCCGGGCTGCGCACCACCGCGCTCATCGGCGAGCTCGCGCTGGATGGGTCGCTGCGGCCCGTCCCCGGCGCCCTGGCGCTGGTGGCCGCCGCGCTGGCGGGTGGAGCAACCGACGCCATCGTGCCGGCGGAGAACGGCGCCGAGAGCGCGGCGATTCGGCAGGTGGCGGTGCGTCCCGCCGGCGCCCTGCGCGAGGTCACGCGGCACCTCGCCGGGATCGGCATGCTCGAAGCGCTCCAGCCGACGGTGCCCCAGCCGTTCACGTCGCTTCCGGAGGACGCCCCCGAACTCGCCGGCGTCGTCGGCCAACGCGTGGCGCGTCGGGCCCTCGAGATTGCGACGGCCGGGCGCCACAACCTCGCCTTCAGCGGGCCGCCTGGCGTCGGCAAGACGTTGCTGGCGCGCGCCGCCGCCGGCCTGCTCCCGCCGCTCGACGAGGACGAGGCCGCCGAGGTGAGCCGCATCTACTCGGTCGCGGGCCTCACCGATCGCCGCGCGCCCGTGACGCTGCGCCGGCCGTTCCGCGCGCCGCATCACACGATCTCCACCCAGGCGCTCGTCGGCGGAGGCCCCCGCATTCGGCCCGGGGAAGCGAGCCTCGCCCATCGCGGCGCGCTGCTGCTCGACGAGACCCTCCAGTTTCGCGCCGACGCGCTCGATGCGCTGCGCGGACCCATCGATGTGGGAAGCGCGACCATCGCCCGCGTCGAGGGGGTCCTGGCGCTGCCCGCGCGGTTCATGCTGATCGCGACCTTCAACCCGTGCCCGTGCGGCTGGTTCGGGACGGAGCAGCAGGCGTGCGTGTGCGAGGACGGCGCGCGCCGTCGCTACCAGGCCCGTCTGTCGGGGCCGATGCGGGATCGGCTCGACCTGCTCGTGCCGCTCGAGCCCGTCTCCACGTCCGGCGCGTCCCGGGCGCCGACGGAGTCGAGTGCCGCCGTCGCGGCCCGCGTGCGGCGGGCGTGGTGCCTCCAGCGCGAGCGCCAGGCAGCACCCAACGTCGAGCTGCCACCGGCCGCATTCGACGCGGAGCACGGGTTCGCGGAGCGGATCCATCGCCTGATGGAGACGCGCGCGCGCCAGATGGGCCTCTCGCTGCGGCGCGTGCACCGGGCGGCGCGCGTAGCGCGCACCATCGCGGACCTCGACGGCTGCTCCGAGGTCGAGCCGCGGCATCTCGACGAGGCGCTCGGCCATCGGCCGAAGCCGCCGGCACCGTGATCGGCGTGGGGACGGGGCCGGGGAAGCCCACTGAGGAGCATGTCGCGCGTGCCAGCGAGCGGGAGTGCTGGATCGCCCTCTCCCTGCTTCCCGGAGTCGGGCCCGCGGCGTTCACGCAGCTGCTCCGTCGCCACGGTTCGGCCGCGGCGGCCTGGCGGGCGGGCGAGCACGCCCTCGATGGCATGCGCCGAATCGGCGATGAGGCGGTGGCCGCCATGGCGGCCACCGCGGGACGCGACCCGCGGGAAATGGCACGGCGGGCCGAGGGGGCCACGCGCGCAGCAGGTGGCCGGGTGATCACATGGCTCGACGAGGAGTACCCGCGGGCTCTGCTCAACCTGGACCCCCGGCCGCCGACCCTCTACGTCGCCGGCGACGTAGAGGTATTCGAGGGTCGCGCGGTGGCGATCGTCGGCACGCGACGCGCCTCGGGGTACGGGCTGGCGGTGGCCACCGAGATCGCCGACGAGCTGGCCAGGGCCGACGTGGTGGTGGTGTCCGGGCTCGCGCTTGGCGCGGACGGCGCGGCACACCGCGCCGCTGTCGCGGCCGGCGGCCGCAGCATTGCCGTCCTGCCGTCGCCACTCGACCGCATCTACCCGCCGCGCCATCGGGGACTGGCCCGCGAGATCGTGCGGGGCGGGGGTGCGCTGGTGACCGAGGTGCCCACCGGCGCGACGGTCGGACGGCCGGACTTCGCGCGCCGTAACCGCATCATCGCGGGCTTGGCCGAGGCGGTGGTGGTGACGGAGGCCCCGGATCGGTCCGGGGCGCTGCTGACGGCGGCGGCCGCCACCTCCATCGGCCGTGAGCTGTACGCCGTGCCGGGCCCCATCGGCGCCATGGCATCGCGCGGCTGTAATCGGCTGATCGCCGACCAGCAGGCGACGATCGTCACCTCCACTGCCGCGCTGCTGCGCCAGATCGGCTTCTCGCGCGGTGAGCGGCCGCCCGCGGTCACGGCGCTCTCGGAGGTCGAGGGTCAGGTGCTCGAGCGCCTCCTCGAGCGCAGCGGATCGATCGAGGAGCTCGTCGATCGCACCATGCATCCGCCGGCGGCCGTGGCCAGTGCGCTGACCCTGCTCGAGGCGCGTGGCCTAGTCAATCCGTTCGGCGGCGCCACCTTCCACCCGACGCTCGCCGCCAAACGTCTGGCGGGGGTCCTATGACAGACGTACCACCCATGGGCTATGCTCCCGGCTGTCAACGTTGACGCTGCCCGTGTGCCCACGCGCGGCGGCACCGTCGTTATGGAGTTGTCTATTGCGTCCGATTCGAACCGCTCGAGCGGGTGTTCCCGCACCGTTCGTATCGCTCGGCCATCTGCTGAGCAGCCACCGGGCCCTCACCAGGGTCGCCGCGGCAGCCCTTGTTTTCACCCTCGTCATCGCCTTCAGCCAGCAGGAGCCCACCCAGGCGGGCCCCGAGGCGGCGATGCCGATGCCGCAATCCCTCCTCCCCGACAATGTCGGGTTCGCGATCGCCACCAGCGACGCCGTGCAGATCACCTTCGACG